>Ga0187870_1003860_pt1 | contig 11162 bp, 13 predicted proteins | sample June2016WEW_13_1_3_FD_132974 | JGI IMG/M metagenome (GOLD analysis project Ga0187870, IMG submission 132974) | Peatland microbial communities from SPRUCE experiment site at the Marcell Experimental Forest, Minnesota, USA - June2016WEW_13_150 | ecosystem: Environmental > Terrestrial > Soil >... | reverse complement strand
GAGGCTGAAATCTGGCACGCGGACGTAGAAAAACAGGTATTCTTCTTACTTCCGGGTCTTGGTGCGGTACTCCCGGGGGCTCACTCCCATGAGACGTCGAAAGCACCGGTTGAAGTGCGAAAGGTTGTTGTAGCCCACGGCCACCGCGATCTCAACGATGCTCGCATCCGACCGCTTCAGGAGCCGGCAGCTCTTCTGGATCCGCGCCCTGTTGATGAACTCCACCAGGGGTATGCCGGCGTGCCGGTGAAAGAGACGAGAGAAGTAGCTGGGATTGAGCTCGTAGCGCGATGCGATCTCTGAAAGGGAGAGCGGGTCGGCACACCGCTCGCGGATATGCTGCATCGCTTCCTCGGGATGAAACCTGACCGGAGCGCGCAGGTCCGCACCCTCTCCTCCGCACCGCCCGCGGGAAAGCAGGAGCAGGACCTCCATGAGCTTCAGACGGACCATGGTCTGGTAGCCCGTCCCTTTCTGCTGCACTTCCTTCGCCAGTGAAGAGAACAGAAAATCCGCTTGTTCGAGCTCGGTGGGAGAAAGGCGGGATGCCTGCGGCTCCGATTCGCTCATTGCTTCGACCATGAGGTTGACGGAAGGTTCCAGGGTCAGGGGATCGACGAGCGACCTGCTGAAGGCGAACGTCCGAACCGCTGCGTCCTGCCCCTTCACGAGCCGGCAGTAGCGGCCCGGTGGGACGAGGAGAAAAGTGCCGGCAGACAGCGTCATGACCCTGCTCTCAGTCTGAATCCGGAGCGCTCCCTGCTGCACGAAGAACACCCGGAACAGCTTCGTCCTGACAGCGGCCTCGGTCCCGACAAAAAAAGGAAAAGCAGGCTCCACAAACTCGATGCGGCGCCTCCTGGAACAGCTACTTCAGCTATAGCTCCAAATCGGAGGATTTGCCAGAGACTGAGGACACAGTCTTGCAGGGCTCCTGAGCTCGTCGCGTGAGCTGCAGAACGGCTACCGGTTCAGCTGGGACGGTTTGGTGGACAGGTCGAGCTTCAGCGCGTCACGCATCTTCCCGAACGCTTCCACGGTTCGGTCCACGTCCTCCTCGGAGTGGGCCGCGGTGGGGATCATGCGGAAGAGGATCACGCCTCGGGGCACCACGGGATACATGACCGCGGAGACGAACACGCCGAACTGCTCACGCAGCATCACGATCATCGACATGGCCGTCTTCTCGTCGCCGGCTATCACGTAGACGGGGGTGATGGGGGACTCGGTGTCCCCGATGTCGTAGCCCAGGTTCACCAGCCCCGCCTGGAGCCGGCGCGTGATGTCCCACATCCGCTCGCGAAGCTGGGGCTCGGATTCTACTATTGAAAGGGCTTTCTCCACGGTCCGGACGTAGACGAGCGGGAGCGCCTTGGCGAAAACGTTCGTCCGCGCGTTGTAGCGGACCCATTCCACCACGTCGGTCTCACCCGCAGTCACCCCGCCGATGGCGGCAAAGGCCTTGGCGAACGTGCCGAAGTACAGGTCGATGCCCGCCTGAACGCCGAGGTGTTCTCCGGTACCCCGGCCTCCGGCGCCCATGACCCCGAAACCGTGCGCATCGTCCACGAACAGCCGCGCGCCGTACTTCTCCTTCAGCCGGCAGATCTCAGGCAGCTTCGCGAGATTTCCCTTCATCCCGAAGACGCCCTCGGTGATGACGAGGATACCGCCCTTGCGATCCTTCTGCGCGCCGCGGAGGTGCGACTCCAGGTCCTCCATGTCGTTGTGCTTGTAGGGACGGAACCGCCGCCCCGCGGAGGCCAGCACCGTTGCATCGATCATCGAGGCGTGGGAGAGGGAATCGATCACCACCACGTCGTTCGGGCCCACCAGGGCGGAAACGGTCCCCAGGACACCGAGGTAACCGTAGTTGAACACGATGGATCCGGGCTTCCGGCAGAAGGAGGCAAAGCGCCTCTCCAACTCGATGTGCTCTTCGGTGTTGCCCGTCAGGAGCCGCGATCCCATCGGCGCGCTGGGGCCGTGCGCGGCGAGCGCGCCTGACGCCGCCGCGGCGAGCTCGCTTCGTCCCGCGATGCCCAGGTAATTATTGATCGCCCACACGATCACGTCCCTGCCCTGGAACTTCATCCGTGGGCCGACCCGTCCCTCGAGCACGGGCTGCGAGAAGTACATGTCCTTCCGGGCACGGAACGCGCCGAAATATCCTGCGTCGGTCCGACACTTGTCGAAGAGGTCGCTCACAGAAGGGCAGCCCGCAGCAGCGCCATCCCCCGCGCGGGCCCTTCCTTGCGCAGGGCCTTCAGCGTGAACGTGGCGTGGGGCCTCAGGAACGCGATGCGCCTATCGCGGCGCAGCCGGCGATGACCGCCGCCGGTGATATTCAGTGCCACCATCTCTCCCCTGCCGATCCTGCCCCTGTGCATCGCCTGCATCAGAGAAGCGCATGCCACCTCTGCCGCGGGATCAATATCGCATCCCTCGAGCTTGTCGAACAGGCGGCCTGCCGTGCGCGCTTCGGAGTTGGTCACCCGGTACATCGAGCCGCGGGTATCGGTGAGCGCGTCGTACACCCCGCCGGCGATCGAATACGGGGGGTTCCTGTTCCCCAGCACCGGCGCGCGAATGGAGCGCGAAAGCCTCCGCCCGTCGGCCTCCGGAGACAAGGTTCGGGAACCCGCTTCCCAGGCATCGGTCATGGGCGTGAACGGCGCGTTCTGGGAAAGGTGCAGCCTCATCTTACCGCGGCCGAACCGGCTGTCTTCCTGGAGCCTGAGGTTCATCTCCCATGCGGCGATGGCGCCCGTTCCGCTGCCCACCGCCTGGAAATAATGGTCGGGGATCCTGCCGGAAGCCTCGACGGCCGCAAGCAGCGCGGTTCCCATCCCGTCCCGCCGGGCCGCATTGCGCGCGCCGCCTTCGGGGTAGTATCCTTCGGTCGCGGCGATCCCGTTTCCCAGCTCTATTGCATCCGCGTAGTCGGCCCCCCCGTTGAGGACCGCAAGCCGCACCTCGGGGTCGGACTCTCCCGTGCTCCACAGGAGAGGCATGCTGGCGCCGGGAACCACCAGGAGCGCGGGCACCTTGTAGCGCGAACAGGCGTTGTGAAACGCACGCGCCGTATTGCCCGCCGAGGAGACGACAAGAGAGGAGCGCCAGCCGTCCACGATCCTCCCGCACACCGCCTGCGCTTCCAGCTCCTTGAAAGTGCAGGTCTCCATCAGCGCGCCCTTCTCGGGCCACCACCCGTTGAAGATGATGAACAGGTTCTCCAGCCCAATGGAGGGACCCAGTGCCGTGCTGTGATAGGCCACGGGCCCTGCCGCGCCGGGAAGTTTCCTCCTGATCGGAAGCCAGTCGAAGAAACGGAACACCCCGACATGTTCGGGATGCGTGACGAACCTCTTGACCTTGTAGATGGCGCGCAGGAGCGCAGGGGGGTGCGCTTCGGGGCAGGAGAGCAGGAACTCTCCGGGGCTGTCCTCGTACCGGCCGCCGCAGAGAGGGCATTCGAGGAGATAATCGGCCGCCATCTCTTGCTTTTTCAGGGGTGCTTCCATATTCTCAGTAATAAAGAGAATGCTTTCAGGTACCCGGGTCAACCATCCCGGGGCGCGCACGCGGAAAAAGCGGGATTTTCAGGGGCCAAGTCCCTTTCAGCCCGCATACGCGGACTCACATTGGCGGGGAAAACCGAATATCTGACGCGCGTATCCGGTTCCCTTGCGGGGAGGTTCATGGGGCGCAAACGAAGGGACACCCTCCTGAGGATCGGGGAAAGGCTCTTCGCCGAGCACGGCTACCGTGACGTGAGCATCAAGGATATCACGGCCTCCGCAGGCCTCGGGATGGGCAGCTTCTACACCTATTTCTCCAGCAAGGAAGCCTTCTACACGGACATCCTGGACGGCATCGAACAGAGGGGCGTGCGGGACGTCGAGAAGCACGTGAACAGCCTCCGTTCCCCGCTTTTCAGGTTGAAAGCCCTGTTCCGCTACACGATCCTCAGCCTGCGGAGCAACGAGATCCTCCGCGGCATCTACACCCGAGAGAAGAGATTCATGTACCCCGGGGCGGAGGAGCGGACCCAGGAGGGGAACAGCCTCTTCGCACGGATCGAATCGCTCCTGGGGGAGATCCTGGACGAGGGAACGCGCAAAGGCGTGTTCCGCACGAGCCTCTTCCGTGACCCTCGGCGGATGCTGATCGCGATCTTTTCCGCCGTGCCCCTCAACGGGGGGGCCGCCACGTCACTGGAGCTCGCCGATGACATGATGGTCCTCATCGAGAGGGGACTGAAGAGATGGCTGCGGTTCCGACGCGATGAGCGCGTCGACGTGCGCGCCCGCCGGCACGTGAGCTGAAACACCGAACCGGATATTTCGTTCAGATGTTCGGCGGCACGCCGCTTCCACCTGCAAAATACACGTCTTCCTCGTCGAAAATCCCGCAAAAACCGCTCTCCCTGTTGACGGGAGGTCCCCACGCGCAAAAAATCCCGTCACAAGGAGGTCTCGATGAACGAGTCGAAGGAAAAGAGGCCGTGGCTCTCGCTTGACTGGTGGACCGTCATCGTGGGTGTCGCCCTCGCAGCCCTCGTGCTTGCCGGCCTCCCCGCCATTCCCTGGTAGGGGGAGGAGATGAAGAGATTCATCGACGCAACCGTTCGGCTCCTCCCCGGAATCGCGCTGATCTTCGCCCTGGCCATCGGCGGCAAGGTCCTTTCCGACTGGCTTCAGTCGGTCATCGTGATCAATTGGGTGCGGTCGCTCGCCTCCAACGTGATCATCGCCATCGTCGGGGGCATGATCATCGGCAACCTGGTGCCGCTCCCGAAGTTTTTTTCGCCAGGTATCGCTGCCTACGAGTTCTTCCTGAAAGTCGGCATCGTGATCATGGGCGCGCGCTTCCTGGTGACCGACGTGGCCCGGCTGGGCGGAATCGGGCTTGCCATGGTCGTGGTGGAAATCCTCTTCTCCATAGCATTCGTCAGCCTCTTCGCCCGTTGGTTCCGGCTTCCGGAAAAGCTCGGCAGCCTTCTCTCGATCGGAGTCGGGATCTGCGGCGTGTCGGCCATCATCGGCGCCTCGCCCAGCATCGAGGCGGAGAAGGAAGAGACGGGCTATGCGATCGCCGTCATCCTCGTCTTCGGCGCCGCTGCCCTTGTCGTTTACCCCCTCATCGGAAGGCTCCTGTCGATGTCCGACAAGCTCTTTGGCATCTGGGCGGGGCTCGCGGTGGACAACACCGCCGAGGCCGTGGCCACGGGCGCGATCTATTCCAAGGCCGCCCTCGCCTACACCACGCTGGCCAAGCTCTGCCGTAACGCCCTGATGGGGTTCGTGATCCTCGGGTTCGCCGTGTACTACGCGCGGCGCGGGATGGCCCGGCAGGTGACTCACAAGGGCAGGTTCCTCTGGCAGAAGTTTCCCAAGTTCGTTCTGGGGTTCCTTGGGCTTTCGGTGATCTTCAGCGTTCTGTTCGCGCTGTTTCCCGGAAAGGACGCCCACGCGTACCTCGCGGGACGAGTCGGCGCGATGCGCAATCTCTCCGAGTGGGCCTTTCAGCTCACCTTCGTCGGCGTGGGACTTCGCACGAGCTTCCGCGACATGGTGCGCACGGGAGTGAAGCCGCTCATCGTGGGGGTGGCAGCGGAAACCGCGGTGGCGGGGTTCACCCTGCTCATGGTGTTCGCGGCCGCGGGTTTCCTGCCGAGCCTGTAGGCAGAGCACCGTTTCGAGCTTGGCCATGACGGCACATCCCACTATACTTTCACCGATGGATCGAGCCGCGGGCATCGCCAAATACCCTATCCTCGCACTGGGTACGGCAGCCGAGGAAGCCGCACTCGCCGAGGTGTCCATCCGGGCAGGCGAGGTTCCCTCCGTGACGCGGGTTGTCGCATTCGGCTCTCGCGTGCGTGGGGATTTCCGCGGCGATTCAGATCTCGATGTGCTCGTCATCGTGCGGAACATTTCTTCGCGGGATGCGGTCATCAGGCTCCTCTACCGCGTTGAGGAGGAATATGACGTGCCTTTCGCCCCCGTCATATATACCGTGAGCGAGTACGAGGAGAATCGCCGACTCGGCAGCAGGTTCGTCGCCAACGTGGAACGTGAGGGAAAGGTTCTGTATGACGCTGAGCAGGGATGAGAAAGTCGAGCTCGCGAGGTATCGCATCGCAAAGGCCACGGGGCTGCTTGCCGACAGCGAGACGCTCCTGCGGGCATCATCTTTCGCGTCGTCGGCCAACCGCAGCTACTACGCCGCCCTGTCCGCTGCCCGGGCTCTCCTGGCGATACGCGGGACAGACCCAGAAACCCACGAAGGGGTGAAGGTGCTGCTTTCAAGGGAGTTCATCCGCACGGGAATTCTTGCCAAAGGCGCCGCGGAAACATTCAGGGTACTCCAGGCCCGGCGCATGGATTCTGATTATGGGGATTTCATCGAGATCGGAGCCGATGAAGCGACGGATTCACTGTCCAAGGCACGGCAGTTCGTTGAGATGGCGGGAGAGGTGCTCGAGACGCTCCTGCGAGATCACCCGTAGTTTGTGAGGATTCGCGCACGCCGAACCGGACCCTGCAGCCTGTCCATTTTATTCCAGAGCGACCGCGCGGCTGCCCGGGCGCCTACACGGGGGACGTCCCAGGGGACTCGGGGAGCCGTAGTCCAGGACCACGAGGTCGGCCTTGTATCCTTTCTCGATCTTCCCGCCAGGTGCCGCGAGCTACTTTCCCTTTTGCGCAAATGTCAGCGCGAGCATACCGAGCAGCAATCTCTTCTGGTGTACCCGGCGAAAGCCAATGCCTGTCATCATCCGCGGCAACTCTACGGAATCTGGATAGTAGGAAAGGCTCTTGGCGATGTAGCTGTACACTTCCGGGTTCCGATGAAACATCCATCCCCAAAAGCCGCCCCAGGCACCCAGCAGTCTCAGTTGTATGCTGCGCAGGCGGGGAACATGCGAGGTGGAAAACTCCAGAAAAGCGGCCGTGCCGCCCGGTTTCAGCACGCGATAAATCTCTCGAAAGGTCGTCGCGAGGTGGGGCGAGTTTCGAAGCGCATACCCGCCGGTCACGATATCGTACGACGCATCGTCAAAGGGGAGCTCATTCATGTTCACCTGGTGAAATCTGATGTTCGCAAGATCCGCCCGCGCCCTCGCGCGACGAAGCATCTCGGGGTTCAAATCTACCGCATCGACTGTCCCGCGCGGATACCGGAGCGCAAGAAGCCGGCTGATGTCTCCGGTACCGCAGGCAAGATCGAGACAGGCGAATAAATGCGGCGATGAAGCCGCTTCCGCGAGAGTGTGCGGAACATCAGGATGCTCACGAGCGGAGTCTTTCGGAAGCCTTGACAGCATGATCTGTTTCCACCGCCCGTCCCGTCCAAAGGACAGCAGGCGCGTTATCACATCATACCGGACGGCGACTACCGAGAATACCTTCCTGGTGTAGTCCAGCTTACTGTCGGGCGCCGAAAGATCGAAGTCTTTCAAACGATATCGAAACCGGGAGCGAAGGTCATCCTGCGCCGTGTTATGGATGAAGCGCCCTTTGTCTGAATTCTGTTTCTTGCCCATGGTTGTTTGCTTTTTCCATTCTGTTAACCTACCTTTGAAACACAGTGTCGTCAACAACGCTTGCCTCGGTCGTGGCGCCGGAGCATACCACATCGGTCGCAATCCACGGGATTGCCACCAGTGTCCCTGAAACATCCCATACTCAGCAGTTCGCGGTAGATCGTCTGCAGAAGCTTTCGATCTTCTCCGACAAGCAGCGCCGTTTTCTTCGGCGTCTGTACCAGAACACGGGAATCGACAAGAGACACACAGTAATCGACGACTACGCGAAGGAACCGTCCGAGCACACCTTCTACCCAAAGAACGATCAGCTGCTGCCTGAGCCGGGGTTGGAAGCTCGCAACGACGTGTTCATCCGCGAATCCAATCGCCTGTCAGAAAAGGCAGCACGATCGCTTTTTTCAAACCTGCCGCTGTTCGACCGGCACATTATCACCGACCTCATCACGGTCACGTGCACCGGGTTTTCGGCTCCTGGATTCGACTTTCACCTGGTGAATGCCCTGGGGCTTCGTCGAGATATCCACCGTTACCACATCGCCTTCATGGGCTGCCATGCGGGATTTCCCGCCATGAGGCTGGCCCGCGATATCTGCATCGCGAACCCTGGAGCGCACGTGCTGATCGTGGCCGTGGAGCTGTGTTCCCTGCATTTCCAGCAAAAGACGGACCTTGATTTTATTATTGCCAATTCACTTTTTGCAGACGGTGCAGCGGCTGCCCTGGTCGGGCCGGCCTCGGATACTGTGCAGGCACAGAGTGGGGGCGGGTACCTCGGCCGGGGCGCACAGCTTCTCCTCGACGGCTTCACGTCGCGGATCATCCCTGGAAGTGAGCAAGACATGGCCTGGAAAATCGGCGAACACGCATTTGACATGCGCCTGTCCGCCTATGTCCCTCGATTCATCGAACAGAATATTCGATCGATAATTGATGACCTCCTGCGCACCGCAGATGCCACATTCGCCGACATCGACATCTGGGCGATCCACCCAGGCGGTCGGGCCATACTCGATCGAACTGCTGCAGCGTTGGATATTCCCGAGTCCTCACTGATCCATTCGTATGAGGTTCTGCGTGAGTACGGGAACATGAGCTCGGCAACCATCTTCTTTGTTCTGCAGCGCATACTGGAAAACAGCGAGTCCGGTACAGTTTTCGCCACCGCGTTCGGCCCCGGGCTCACCGTGGAATCAGCGCTTTTTCGAAAGCTCAAGTGACCTTCCCGCCCTTCCCTTCAAAACTTCGCAGAAGCAGACTGCCTGAGCTGATGGATGATCCGGACAGCGACCGTACCCGCCTCTTCGCAACGCTCGACCAGTTTCGCCTGACAAACCGTTTGTTCTCTCGCTATCGCAGGCTCCTTGCCCGGTACGTCATGCGCGACATGGAATGGCTGCGACGAAGGAGTCAATCGGTCCGGCCATTCACGGCACTGGAAATCGGCGCGGGCGGTTGCGATGTGGCGATCTGGCTGGCAAAGGCCTGCCGGAAGCGCGGAATATCGGCGCACATGACCTGCATAGACAACGATTTGAGAATCGCGAGCTATGCCAGGCGCCGCATCATGGCCTCCGGCGTTTCCGATCGAATCGAGTTTCTGCAGTTTTCAGCATTCGATGTTGACCAGCTCCCGGACTACGACTATGTGATCTGCGGGAACACCCTGCATCATTTCACAGAGGACCAAACCTGCACACTGCTTCGGCTGATGAACAAAAAAGCGGCCCAAAAGTTTCTCGCAAGCGATCTTGCACGATCACCAGTTGCATGGATCGCATTCTGCGTTTTTTCCATGATATTTCTGCACGGCAGTTTCGCGCGCTACGACGGATTGCTCTCCCTCGCACGCGCTTTTTCCCAGAACGAGCTTCACGCGATGATATCCGACGCAGGCGAAGATCACCATCAGCGTGTCCGCCGTTTGTTCCCTGCTCGCCTCTACGTCGTCGGAGCAGGCATGGCGAGGGGAAGTTGACGACTACCTGACGACCTCGTCGCAGTTCGTAAACGTTGCGAACCTGCCTCCCGACCTCGGATGCACAAGGTCGTTGCTCGACCAGGGCCAGCCGCCGAATTGGTCTTTCCGATAATCGAGATGGTCTGATTGCTCCCCAACAGGAGCCGCAGGATGAAAAGGCGAGTCAAATGTCCTTACCGGTTCAGCCATGCTGCCGGGACACCGCCGGGCCGGCTGGGCGAACGCCTCAGCCGCTCATTGCGGTCCACAGACTTCACGGTAAGCTCGCGGATGCGGTCCCCCTGTAACACCCGAAGGCGCACGCTCACCCCCGCCGAGCCTGTCGACCACACCCGGCGGTAGAACTCGGCTATCCCGTCTACCGGCTGCTGCGCCACCGCCAGGATGATGTCCCCGCGCTGCAATCCGGCCTGCTCCGCGGGGCTCCCGGGGGTGACCATTGTCACCAGCACCCGCCCCTCGGTCTCAGCGGTGTTTAAACCCAGCCACGGGCGCGAGGGCAAGCCGGAGCGACCAGAGCGCACCAGCGCCTGGAGAATCGGCTTCAGGAGATCGATGGGCACAAACATGTTGCAGGCCAGGCGGCCGACTCCGGGCAGGATGAAGGTGGTAACGATCGATCCGACTCCAACCAGCTTTCCTTCGCTGATGAGCGCGGCTCCTCCGAAATCGGGATAAGCGGGCGCCGTATAGACGGCGCTGTCCAGAAGATACTCCCAGTATCCCACGAACTCTCCCCGCGAGATCACGTGGACGGGCTGGGCTTTGTTGTCGAACCCTCCGACCTGCAAGCTATCTCCCACCTCCACCCGGGAAGATTCGCCGAGCTGCATGGGCTGTAGTCCGGCCACGGAGCGGGTCCGGACCAGCCCGAACCCAGTGTCCCCATCGTATCCCACGAAGTCGGCCTGGAAAGTCCCCGTGGCCGTCTGCACCTCGATTCTGTCTGCTTCGACGATCAGGTAGCCGATGGTCAGGATGAGACCGCTGGAGTCGATGAGAATTCCGTTGCCCTCTCGCTGGGTTCCCAGAGTGCGGGCAGTAGTCGCTTCCTCCGGAACGGTGGCCCGCACCCGCACAAGCGCCCGCATGGCTTCTTCCACATCCTGGGCCTCCAGCAGAGGACTCCCCGGGGCCCATATCAAAAGGAGGGCGGCCAAGGCTGCCCCAAAAACTGGTCTCCCGGTGCTTTTCACGAATCACCTCCGGCCTCGCACAGGCATCACGCGCAGCTCAGGTGATGATGAGGCGTCAGGTCAAATATACTTACGGAGAGCGCCCTTCGGCTCACCAGCTGAAGGCGCGCTGCGAGCCAGACAGCGGGCGCAAGAAAGCGGCCAAGCGCTACACGCAGTTCGACTACCGCACGCATAACAGTTAGAGCCGCGGCAGTGGATGCCATCTACCTCCTCATAGCAGCCTGTCTTCTTGATCACGTGCGAAAATTTGACCCACTTTGATGAACCCGCCATCAGCAAAAATGACGTATTTTTTAGAGTCGGAAGTTGCGTGCAGTCCGACAAGCTCTTTGGCATCTGGGCGGGGCTCGCGGTGGACAACACCGCCGAGGCCGTGGCCACGGGCGCGATCTATTCCAAGGCCGCCCTCGCCTACACCACGCTTGCAAAG
>Ga0187870_1003859_pt1 | contig 11162 bp, 11 predicted proteins | sample June2016WEW_13_1_3_FD_132974 | JGI IMG/M metagenome (GOLD analysis project Ga0187870, IMG submission 132974) | Peatland microbial communities from SPRUCE experiment site at the Marcell Experimental Forest, Minnesota, USA - June2016WEW_13_150 | ecosystem: Environmental > Terrestrial > Soil >... | reverse complement strand
TAGTCTTTCGGATGAATTCTTTACATCATTTAAGGAAGACTATCCTGGCTATGAAAAATGGTTTAACAAGAAGGCAGACGAAACAGTTTATGTCTGTCTCTCCAACCGAAAACCAATAGCTTTGCTCTATTTAAAGGTCGAAGGCAAAAATGAAGATTACTCGGATATAATTCCGCCACTCCCACAAAAAAAACGCTTGAAAATCGGTAGTTTCAAAGTGACGCTCAATGGTTTCCGTCTGGGCGAAAGATTCCTCAAGATCGTTTTTGATAATGTCCTTCGCCTCGCAGTTGATGAAGTATACGTAACAATTTTTGATAAACGCATTGAGCAACAACGTCTTATTAACCTCTTGGAAGAGTATGGATTTTATCTTCATGGCTTTAAGAAAAGTGCACAAGGAAACGAGCTTGTCTACGTTCGTTCTTGTGAAAGAATAGCTAATCGTTCGACTCCGAAGCTAACATATCCTTTCTTTTCAACAGCAGGACGAATTTTTATAGTGCCTATTTATCCCGAATACCATACAGAGCTTTTCCCTGACTCAATTTTGCGGACGGAATCACCCATGGATTTTATCGAAAATGAACCCCACCGAAATGCGATAAGTAAAGTCTATATTTCACGATCCATTGAGAGGAACATCCAACAGGGAGATATAATTGTATTTTATCGTACCGGCGGTTATCACTGGAGTGTAGTAACAACTATAGGACTGGCTGAGGGTATCATTGATAACATACCTACTGAAACAGATTTTATTCGTTTATGCAGACAAAGAAGTGTGTTCACTGATGAGCAATTGGCACATCACTGGAGACTCCGAAAGACAAGTAAGCCATTTATTTTGAATTTTCTATATGTTTACTCCTTCCCAAAGCGTATAAATCTGCACAGGCTAATTGAAATAAACGTCATACCCAGTGTGAATGATGCACCAAGAGGCTTTACCCCCATCAGTGTGAAGAATTTCAAGGATATATTAAGGGAGTGCCAGGCTAATGAAAGTATTGTTGTCGATAAAACCTGAATTTGCGTCGAGAATATTCGCCGGGTCAAAAAAATATGAATATCGACGTATTATCTTCAAGCGAAGAGATGTAGAGATAGCTATTGTTTACGCATCTAATCCAATTAGACGCGTAATTGGTGAGTTCGAAATTGGAGAAATATTATACGAAAAACCAGAACAACTTTGGGCACAAACAGGTAACCATGCGGGTATATCCAAGACAAGGTTTATGGAATATTTTGTTAATCATCCGAAGGGATACGCCATTGGTATTAGGAAAACACGGAAATATCAGACTCCTCTTTTCTTAAACGAATTGATGCTATCTGTGCCCCCACAGTCATTTATGTACTTACATTCTAGTCCAAAGAGTTGCCCTTCTCAAAAGGAATTAGCTATTGAAAAATACGCCTCCTCGATTTAAGATAGTCATTGACGGGTAAAATCAAGGGATGAGAAGGAATTATCGGCCATGAATTGCCTCGGTATATGGCTAACATGTGCACGTCGCGAACAAAATAATTCGAAGCCAAAAGAATTAGAGTGCCACTATAATCTATGGATGCTAAACGGTATTAAGCATCGGCAGCACGCAAAGTTAGATAACTTCTTGGATATCGGCATCATGTTGGCAAATGCGGAGGACTCTACTCATATAAATATATTCATTCCTAATCAACTGGACAAGTCGAATATCCAAGACTTAGGCCGAATTTTCAAAGACAATACCGAACTTGTATCCGCTATTTTTAATGAAGATTACGAAGTATCAGCTCGTGCGCATGAAAAGACTATTGAAGTGAAGAACTTTGATGCGACCCCATTGTTCGATATCTACATGCTCGATCTAGAGAGTGATATGACTATAGAAAACCAATTTGGCGGTTCTATTATTCAAATCCGAATTCCCGAATATCTTAGGAATCGAAAACACTATTATCGCATTAGATTGAAATGTTCCTTTGCCGAACAGATTGGATACGTTTACACACCACCTGCAAGCTCGATTTTAGAAGGCGCTTTCTTCCAGACTGAACTAATAGATTTCGGAGTTAACGAAAAACGCAATTTGCCTGGCTCACTCCTTGAGACAGTCAGCCAAAATGGCAATGTACTTTTCACAAAATCTCACTTCTTTCTAATGAGAGAAGCCAGCGACGATTACATTTTCTCACATAAACCACCTGGTGGCCGACAACTAGAAAAGGATATATGGAAAGCGTATGTGGGCGAAGATTACTCTTTTGAACAAATAACTGCGTATCACTGGAAAGAAGCCAATCCACATAGTAGCTTCAGCATATTTGTTAAGTTTAGATCTTTTCATTCTGGCTTGCGTACAATCTTGATTGCCATGGGTGTGATTATTTTGCTAGGCATAGTCAGTGGTTTCTTGGGAAATCTCTTTTATTCATTAGTTCATAAATAACTTATAACTGAAAAACCCTCCTATTTATATTCTTTACGGTGATCCACGTATAATGGACTTTTAAAGCCATGTTTCATAAGCCAATTGTTATATCCATCAATTTCAGACCCACCCAAGTTGATAACATATTCAATCCCGAAAATTGCTAAAACTAAGTAGAGTTCATTTGCTTGTGTATATAATAGGTCGAATTCATGAAGGACTTCATATCTCTCCATCTCTTCTATAAAAACCTGTCCCTCTAAATAAATAGGTCGAATGCTAAATGGCCAATAAGCATGCACTGCTCCTAATCTGGCATATTGTCTTAGTTCATCGAGTTCACGTTTATCTATTATCTCATCTATCGCACCTTCGACTTGCAACATATAAAACGCAAATACTTCCAATGCCACTTTGGCTAGAAAACGTGACATCAAATGATGGTTCGGCTCCACAGCCACTGGAAATACTAATTCGCCTTGACGATTTAATTGTAAGCTTTCAATATAACAGCCCAAATCATTCTCTCGACTAGGCAATATACTTAGTCCTTCTTTATCCTTGCACATTTCGATAGGTATGCAGCCCGGAAGAAGAATCCCTTGTATTGTAGGTACTCTGCCCTCCTTATTTCGTATTACATTTCTGAATCTAGCTTGACGAAAATAATCTGAATCAAGTAGTTGCTTTTCTATTTTCAGCCCAAAATACTGATTGCAGTTATCACATACAATACCTGCTGGCAAAATGTGCTCTTTATTGCCGAGGGACTCAGGAACAATATGTTCTATTGTTCTTGATGTACTCGAGTCTTTTTTACAAAAAATGCACCTCATAATCGATTAATTATAATCCGAACCCGAGACCCGGGATATGGCCGTATAATTTTAATAGAAAATATTGTTCTAAAAATCTATATATCCCCAAAATACAGATATTATGCGGTGTAGCAAATATTACAGAAATAAGTACAGTACAGACTGAAATTCGACACCTACCACTTAGCATGGTGCTCTTCCACCCAGCCGATCAAATCCTTTATTTCGATCCTTTCGCCATTATCTGCTACTAACAAGCTGCTGTAGCGGCCTAATATCTGGTGCACTTCGCTAGATAAAATTATGGCATCGGTTTTAGCCTTACGTTCGAAGAAGGCTGTTTTCGCGAGGTAAGACAAGCCCTAATTAATTATCTCTTTAACTCTGCCAACCTGGCCGCTTTCCAGCCGGACCTTGATGCCATGGGGGTGAAATGAAGCGTTCGTCAAAATATCCTTGACTATCCCTTCCGTTAGTTTTCCGGACCGCTGATCTGCCTTCAATACTATTGAGACCCGCAGGCCCGATTTTATATTTTCACGCTTTGTAACGCTCATACCTTAATTCTAACTCGGATTATTCTACTTCACTGCGCATCCCTTCTGATCGGCTTAAGAAGGTATCCCAATCCGTTAAGTTTTATTTCATACAGAGCGGCTAAGAGCGCGCCAATTTTTCCCGGTGGGAAACCTTTCTGGTGAAACCAGACCAGATAAGGTTCAGGCAGGTCACATAGGACATAGTCTTTGTATTTTCCAAAAGGCATCCTTACAGACACCAGGTCAACTAGCACCTGGGGACTGATGGGACCGGCCTTATTTTGTTCCATTATTACTTAATCCAAATACAATACATACTATAACCCAATTTAAGCTAAGTGAATAATGATACTTCATGTCCTACATAGCCTGAAGGATATATTGAATTTCCTGGGAATGTGGTAAAATATTGGATGTTGGATGTATGACATCTTACATCCAACGCTAAAAGCTAATGAGCAAGAAATTATCCGATGACATCGTAGTCCGTGAAAAGCGGCAGGTTACCCTTCCATGTTATATCTGCGAACAACTCGGAATAGAGGAAGGGGACCATCTGACCGTTTACGTGGAGGGAGATAGGTTGATTGCGAAGGCCAACAAAACCGTTGCATTGAATGCCCTGGACGAGCTACACAGGATATTCAAGGATTCCGAAGTCACCGAGAAAGAACTGTTAAAGACCAGCCGCCAAATACGCAAACAACTGGTCAAGAAAGAGTATGGTCGCCGGCGCTGACCTGCGCGTATTCCTCGATAGCAACGTCATCATATCGGGCATTTATTCACCCGACGGTCCGCCAGCCAAAATATTATCCCTGCATGCCAATTCAAATCTTACGATCATAGTCTGTCAGCTAATTGTCGAAGAGATAATCCGCACCATTCGTGAGAAGAAACCGGACGCGCTTCCGGCATTGCAGTTATTCCTGACCAGTACCCCACCATTAATTGTTAAAAACCCACCGCTGAAAGAAGTTCAACGCTGGACTGGTCTGCTTCACTTTGAGGATGCTGTCATATTTGCTGCCGCTATAAGCGCTGAAGCCGATTATTTCGTCACCGGCGACCGGCATTTCCATTCGCAACCGTCTCTTGCAGAGAAATCTGGTTTGCAAACAGTAACCCCGGCTCAATTGGTAAGAATTATTAGAAAATAGCAGCGATCGAATACAGGATAGTACCGGTTACCTAAATTGACCGACTGTCCTTTTACGTACGAGTTTTCCTGGTAAATAACGATCCGATTAGCTTTCCGATGCTAAAAAGTACCAAGACAACGTAATATACTGTGAACGGGAATACCAGCAACAGGCATAAGGTCAACCACCAAAACCTTCCGCTCCAATAAAACCAGATATAGCCGTTGAAGTAAAACCATTTAGTGATGACAAAAGCCCATACCGCTATCCAGGCCAGCACAAAACCTGAGGGAATTAACCACATAAACGGCCTTAACCCTCTGGTATTTTTATCGAAAGGTAAAAAAACGCGGCCGCTATCACATAAAAATGACCATATAAACGACCAGCGCAGCTTCTTTATCTCTACGTCATGCTCCAGCGTGTAGTCATACAGATCATCCCAATGTTTATCGGGGGCGACGGCGGCCAAATTCACCATCAAACGATGGGTGACTTTGGCATTTAAATAATTGGCCAGCGTAAAAATATATGATAACAGGTAGCCCGTGAAGAAAATAATCAGCGACAGCGGCAACATGATCGGATAATTGAAATAAGTGGCTATCAACACGAATGCGCCGACCAGCAAAGCCATTGCAACCAGGAAAAAATTTAATCTCTGGAATACAAGGTTTTCTTCACGGTGAATGAAATCCATGCCACGATGTGAAAGATCGCTCTCATCCGCCATTTCGCACCTCCAACCTGTATCCTCTGCCAAAGCAACGCTACTGCACCCGGTAAGTGAATGGTTGCTATTACGATAAAATATACTCCTACAAAAAATTGCGGTCAATCTTTACCATATTGGATTTTATTTGGAAGCAAACCGAAATGTGCTAATATTTACAGCATTTCAAACTCATTGATCCGGAGCTATAAATGACGGTAAAATCTTTTTATCTTGCACCAATATTGATATTAATTGCGCTGGCCCTTGTATTTAATTCCTGCGAGGCACCCAAATATTATGAGAATGTTCAAAAGGATTTTCCCGCCGTCGTGCGCATTTACACAACCGACAGGCTGGGCTCCGGCGTCATAATTACAAAGGAAGGCTATGTCCTGACCAGCAAACACGTATTAGGCGACAGCAAGAGTGCCTTCGTGAAATTTAATGACGGCGGCAGCTACATAGGCGTCCTGGTTGTATCCGACGATGCCAGGGACCTGGCAATCCTCAGACTTCCCCAAAATCCGGCCGGCTACCCCTTCGCCACCCTGGGCAGTTCGGCTGAATCAGACTCCCTCCAGGTCGACAGCCCCGTGCTGGTGATGGGTTATCCTGCCGATAACAAGGACAACCAGATCATGTTGAGCACTGGCACAATCTGCGCTTTTCCCAGGATAGATTCCATCAATTTTCTTCAGAGCGGTGCCAAAATCAACCCGGGCAGCAGCGGCGGCCCGATGACCAACAGCGACGGCGACGTGATAGGCATCATCAATAGCCAGTACACCAACTTGAAGGACACCTGCTCTACCTTTGCTACAGCATCCAGTGAAGCTCAAGCTCTGCTGGACAGCATTGCAAGCGGCCAGTTGCCCCCCGCCGGTCCGGCGGCAGCTCCATCGAACCCGGCAATCCCGGCCTCTCCCTGCTCCAGCGTAGGCTGCCTGGCCCCCGATTTCAGCCTCCCCACCGCCGACCAAAAAGAGCTAACTTTAAGCTCGCTTAAGGGCAAGAAGGTAATATTGGCGTTCCTGTCGACCACCTGCTCCGCCTGCCTTCAGACCATGCAGTGCCTGCTTCCCATTTACGCCAATTGGCCCAGAGACCAGCTTGAGATGGTATTCGTCCTCAGCGGGGAGCAATTCGATGATGTCCAGCGCTGGGTAAACCTGTATCAGGTAAAATGCCCGGTAGTGCTCGATTCACAGGGAAAAGCGTTGAATCAGTATAAACCGGACCAGGAACCTGCCCTCTATTTCCTGACGGCCGACGGGCATATCAAGATCAGGAAATATCCCCCCATCGATGGCTGCACACAGCAACTTGATGCCCTGCTCAGGCAGTACTAGCCTTGAGCATGTTCATCAACCTTCTAGTTGCCAACTCGCAGTAGGTTCTGTCTATATCGTACCCGATATATTTCCTTTTAGCTTGCAGGGCGGCCAGGCAGGTAGAGCCACTGCCTGCGAAGGGATCGAGGACCAATTCACCTTCGAAAGTGTAGAGCTGGATTAAACGGCGGGGCAGCTCCAAGGGAAAGGGGGCCGGGTGGCCTATTTTCCCCGCACGTTCGGACGGGAACTTCCAGACGCTCTTCGTAAACTCTAAAAACTCCTCCCTGGAAATAGTGCTCTTCCTTTTTTGCGGATTGGGACGGGTGAAGGACTGCTTGCAGAAAACCAGGATGTACTCATGCACGTCGCGCAGAACAGGGTTGCCGGCTTTCATATAGGTACCCCAGGCAGTGGACGAGCCTGCGCTGCTGCCTTTGTCCCAGAGTATCTCCCCGCGCATAAGGAAGCCGCATTCCTGCATAGTCTTATTTATATATGAAGTCAAGGGGATATAAGGCTTCCGTCCCAGGTTGGCCACGTTAATGCAGGCCCTTCCCCCGGGCACCAGGACCCGGTACACCTCTGTGAATACTCCATTCAGCAGAACGAGGTACTGGTCGAGCGAGAGGTCATCATCGTACTGCTTACCGCAGTTATAGGGTGGCGATGTGACCATGAGGTGGACCGAGCAATCGGGCAGCTCTGACATATGCTCGCTGCTTTTGCAGAAGATCCTGTTTATGTTTTTGCCGTGTATTTTATTTTCAATATAGATGGACTTTTTATCTTCAGTGAGGCCGTCATACAGCTTGCCTTTATAGAACTTGGATGAGTCGTGGCTGATACGTCCACGCGTGCCGAAGACGCTGGTGCTCGTGCGGCGGCGTTTTTTCCCCGGTGGGTTAGTTTTCATTATGGGTATTATATTTGATGTCCTCGCAAAACGCGAGTTTATTCACCGGGATGACTGTTTATCCCCTCACCCCTGCCCCTCTCCCGATGGGAGAGGGGATTCTATCTATAAGAGGGGCTAAAGCCCCTCTTCAACGCCCCTTGACCGGACTACCTTACTGCCAGGACACATCTCCCGCGTCGCTGGATACGATGACGGAATAGGTCCCCTCTTCAACACCCGCCCATTAAAATGTCATTGCGAGACCCGATGCTATCGGGGCGTGGCAATCCTTTGATCGAAGATATGGTCTGTCTCAGGCCGTGGGATAGCCATGTCGCTGTGCTCCTCGCTATGACATGATTACAATCAAAGGGGCTAAGGCCCCTCTTCAACGTCTTCCTCCGTTTAAGGGGTTGGTCCAGATAACATCAGGATGGCTTTTGAATTCGGAGTTTGCCAGACTATCAGGGTGAATTTTTCGTAAACAAGCCGTCGAATATAAGTTTGATGACAAAGTCACATACCTGTTCTTCAGTCATTTCCCTTCCGGTGCGGAACCAGACCGACGAAAAAACCAGGATCCCATAGATAAACCAGGCAGCAATGTGCTCATCGATGGGGTCCCATCCCTCTGCAGTGATGATATCTTGTACCACTCCGGCGATTTTTCTTCTGAATTCCCTTCGTTCCCTGTTTATCACACCGGCCTGATGCTGAGATCCCTCACGCAATCCCATGTCCGACCATAGGACCCGGGCGATCTGCCAGTGTTTTACATTCACACGCATATATGACCCGACTACGGCCTCCAATTTTTGCCGGGGGGTTAAATTGTTATCATCCCAAATTGGATCTCCATCTTCATGCATCATGTTGAAAATATATTTGTTCAACTGATAAAGCATCTCGCCCCGGGAATGGAAGTAATAATAAATTACGCCTTTGGTCACTCCGATCTCAGCTGCAACCTCATCCAATGTAAACGTGCCGGACCTGTGCTTCATCAACACCCTGGCAACCGCCTCGTATACTTTCTCACGAAGCTTCTCCGCCTTCTCCGGGTTTTTACTCATCCTGCGGAGAGGTATTTTCTTTGCCCTGCCGGGGGACCTTCCAGCGGCCTTGATTTTCTTCATAAATAAATGTAGACTATTGTTGAATAATTATACTAATAAGTATAATTTGCATACCCGTAAGATGAAAATATCATGAATCCGGCCATAAGTCAATACTCAGTGTAAAGAATGATGAATATTAAACTGTCCAAAATCCTGATTGCCAACCGCGGCGAGATCGCCATCCGCATCGCCCGCGCTGCGGCCGATCTAAACATCCCTGTAGTAACCATATACTCGGAGGATGATGCCCAATCGCTTCACCTGGGTTCCACCTGGCAGGCATATGCTCTCAAAGGGAAAGGGGCCTCCGCTTATTTGGGCATAGAACAGGTCATCAAGGCGGCTCAAGATACCGGCTGCGATGTCATTCACCCGGGTTACGGCTTTTTAAGCGAGAGTGCCGCTTTCGCACGCCGTTGCCAGGAAAGCGGCCTTATCTTTATCGGTCCCCGACCGGACACGCTTGAGCTGTTCGGCGATAAAAGCCGGGCACGTGAGCTGGCTAAAAAATGCAAGGTGCCTTTGATACCCGGCACGGCCGGCCCTGCCAGCCTGGAGCAGGTAACGTCTTTCTTCAAATCGCTGGGGCCGGACGCGGCCGTCATGATCAAGGCTGTGATGGGCGGCGGCGGGCGCGGCATGCGGGCGGTTTACAGGCTGAAGGACCTTGAGGAAGCCTATAAACGCTGCCAGTCCGAGTCTAAGGCTTCCTTCGGCAGTGGAGACCTGTATGCCGAAAAGCTGATTAACAATGTCCGTCATGTCGAAGTGCAGGTTATAGGCGACGGCGGCAAAGTGATACACCTGGGCGAGCGCGACTGTACGCTGCAGCGCCGCAATCAGAAGCTCATCGAAATAGCCCCCTGCCCAACGCTTTCACCCAAACTCAGGAACAAAATCACCGAAGCTGCCCTGCGCATAGCTGGAGAAGCGCGTTTCCTGAGCCTCGGTACCTTTGAGTTCCTGGTGGAAGGTGCGAGGAGCGAAGATGCGGCTTTTTATTTCATGGAGACCAACCCGCGCTTGCAGGTCGAGCATACCGTGACGGAGGAGGTGACCGGCATCGACCTGGTCAGAGCGCAGATCGAGATAGCAGGCGGGAAGACACTGGACGAACTCGGACTGACGGATAACGTCCCAACTCCCCGATTCTATGCAATGCAGTTGCGCATAAATATGGAAACGATGAACGAAAGGGGGGATATCACGCCTGTAAGCGGAACAATAAGCGTTTACGAGGTCCCGAGCGGGCCGGGTATCCGTGTTGACGGCTATGGTTACAGCGGCTACAACATCAATCCGGCTTTCGATTCACTACTGGCAAAGCTGATAGTGATATCTCCTACTACCAGGTACGAGGATGCGACTGCAAAAGCCGGGCGGGCGCTGGATGAATTCCGCATAGAGGGCGTTGCCACCAACATCCTCTTCCTTAGGGCCGTATTAAACCGGCCCGAGATTAACAGTAAAGATTTCAACACGCGCTTCATCGAAGAGAACGCGGCTGCACTGGTAGAGGCCGCCTATCAACTGCCGGGCTCCCACTCAGCATCCGCTGCAGACAAAAGCAAAGACGAAACAACGGAGGAACCCTTGGCCCCTCCCGGTACAGTTGCGGTCAGAGCTGCCATGCAGGGCTGCGTGGTGGATATTGAGGTAATTGAGGGCGATGCGGTGGTTGCCGGGCAAAAGTTGCTGGTGATCGAATCCATGAAAATGGAAACTGTTATCACAACCGACCGTAGCGGATACGTACGGTCTGTCTGCGTGAATTTGAATGACGTCGTAGCTAGAGGAGCGCCTCTAATCTTTCTGGAAGAGGCTAAGATTGCCGAGAGCTCCAGGATGGCCGAAGAAAAAATTGATCTCGATGCCATCCGCAAAGACCTTGATGCGGTTATCAAACGTCATGCCTTCACCCTCGATGAAAACCGCCCTGAAGCTGTGGCCAGGCGTCGCGCTAAAAACAGGCGCACGGCGCGGGAAAACGTAAATGATCTGCTTGATCCCGGCAGCTTTATCGAATACGGGGCATTGATCATCGCCGCACAGCGTGGCCGGCGGTCGGTCGAGGACCTCATCAAGAACACTCCGGCCGACGGCCTTATAACAGGCATAGGCACGGTCAACGCTTCATTATTCGATGCTGAAAAAGCCCGCTGCATGGTGCTGGCTTAC
>Ga0187870_1003858_pt1 | contig 11165 bp, 9 predicted proteins | sample June2016WEW_13_1_3_FD_132974 | JGI IMG/M metagenome (GOLD analysis project Ga0187870, IMG submission 132974) | Peatland microbial communities from SPRUCE experiment site at the Marcell Experimental Forest, Minnesota, USA - June2016WEW_13_150 | ecosystem: Environmental > Terrestrial > Soil >... | reverse complement strand
CCTTCTGAAGCAGCGTCAAGGTCAGCGTCTTCCAGAACTATGAATGGAGCTTTGCCTCCGAGTTCTAGAGAGACTTTCTTGACGGTATTTGCCCCAAGTTCCGCCAATCGTCTGCCAACCTCGGTGCTGCCCGTGAAAACAATCATATCGACATCCTTGTGCCGTGCTAATTCTTCTCCGACTCTTCCTCCGGGGCCCGTGACAATGTTGAAAACTCCTTTTGGAACTCCTGCCTTCTCAACAAGTTTGCCCAGCTCGATCGTTGTGAGCGGCGTGTAACTTGCCGGCTTGACTACTACAGTGTTACCCGTCGCCAATGCCGGGAAAACTCTCCAAACAGCCATCATTAGCGGATAGTTCCACGGGGTAATTACTCCGACGACGCCGATTGGTTCTCTTCGAATGCCGCTCGTACCCTCAGGCACATATTCCGCCATCGCATTTCCATCCAAAATGCGCGCCGCGCCGGCGATGTACCGTATGTTATCGACCGAATATGGCAAGTCGTAGGTTGTTGATTGCCTGATCGACTTACCGTTATTGAGTGTCTCGAGTTCAGCGAAATAGCCGATATTTTGTTCCAGCATAGACGCGATTCTTAGTAACGCGTTTGCTCTGTCGCCTGGGGCGATCTTGCTCCAGATTCCTCTGTCGAACGCGTCCTTAGCGGCATCTACCGCCTTGCCTACATCGTCGTCTGCTGCAGAAGGAACCTTATCGATCACTTTTCCCGTGGACGGGTCATGTACGTCCACCCACTCATCAGAAGAAGAAGGCACCCATTCGCCGTCAATATACATGAGGCGGCTTTGGTTTCCTGGTTTTTTCATATGCAAATACCAACCGTTTCGAGACTTTTTCGACTTCGCTCTGTGGTACGTACAGTAGGCAGACTTTATGCTATCATATCAATTGAGTGGTGACAGGCTATTCATCAATTCAGGTTAACTTTTACCGAGAAATGGTAAGTTCGCATGCGGCGGAAGAAACGAGTAGCTATCATAACCGATTCGATCGAATTGGACAGGATTAACAGGATATATTTCTCGGTACTGATTAGAGCCATCGATAGAGACGACTACATGAGGAAATTAGAACAGTTGAGCAACATGAGCGACATAGAGAGAACAATAACCTAGGTTGTCGCAAGGGTGGTCAAGGAGGATCCGAGAGTAGACACAAGCGCATAGTTTTGACGTTGCCACTTGCTCTCCAATAGTTGAGCTCTATACACACATGCAGGGCTCACACACCCAAAATTGCACTTTCGCTGTGTCAAGTTGGTAATAGAAGTCTCTTTCTACAGCATTGTTATAGAGTTTCAGCAGTTTCGGGGATGGGACTCTAATGACAGATATCGGTTTCATCGGGCTTGGGCTCATGGGTAAACCAATGGCAAAGCGCCTACTGATGGCTGGGCACAGACTTGTTGTGTACAATAGACATCAGAACCGCGTCGAGGAACTTGCAGGGTTAGGCGCGCAACTAGCCGCTAGTCCTCGTGAAGTGGCTGAGCGTTCTGAGGTGGTAATCACAATGCTACCCGACTCTTCCGACGTGAAAGAAGTTATCTTGGGCCATAATGGGGTTGCAGAGGGCATGAAAAGAGATTGCTTAGTGATTGACTGTTCAACAATATCTCCGCTAATCGAAGTTGAAATCGCTCAACACCTTCAGAATAATCATGTGGAGTCGCTTGATGCGCCTGTTACAGGTGGGACGACGGGAGCTGAATCGGGCACATTGACTTTCTTCGTAGGTGGGAAAGCTGACGTCTACAAACGTTGCTTTCCTCTCTTCAAAGCGATGGGGAAGGAGGTCTTTCACATGGGTGGCAACGGCATGGGGTCATACGCGAAACTCTGCAATCAAATCTGCGTCGGATTGAACCTCCTTGGAACCTGTGAAGCCCTCATGCTGGCAAGGCGAGCAGGCTTGGATCCAGACAAGACCATCGAAGCTCTGTCAACTGGAGCAGCAAACTCATGGCAGCTGGCTAACTTCGGACCAAAGATGGTGCGGAGAGATTTCAAACCCGGTTTCAAAATCGAACATCTGGAGAAGGATATGCGTCTCGTTGACGAAGTTTGCGAGCAGCTGACTCTTCCATCATTTGGCGCTAGTCTCGTTCGCGAACTTCTCAAGTACGCCAAGAACGCTGGTTTGAGCGAGAATGGAACCCCGGCCCTCTTTGTGGCCCTGGAAAGACTAGCCAATCGTTAGAGTTGAGCTATTACTCCTCCCGTAATTTCACGTATCCTAAAAGACCAAGATCCAGCGGGGGATGACTCTGCTTCCTCTCATGGACAATGAAAGACACTAATGTAACCGCGCTGAGGGCTAGGAGTGCGTAGACTGTTAGTCGTTCAGATAATCCGTAGCGCCCAGTTCCACCAAAGTTCGAAGAGAGTTCATAGAATCTGTCGAGGGTCATGTCTGATGGATGGAAGAATTCGATTTGGTCGCAGGTGTAACCTGCGAGGTGGAGGGCGACCAAGTTGAAACCCCGAGGCCCCATTAGGCAACAGCTTTCTTGACCAAATCCCGATAGCAGATTTCTAGGTTCCACGCCCCAACCTTTGCCGACGGGACTCTCGCCTTACCTAGCCACCCCAAAGTGCCGCGTGACTAGTGGCTGAAGAACGCATTAAGCATACGGATAGCGACATATTCTCAGCAGCAATCGCACGTAGAGGCTATAAGAAAGATATTCAGTCCTTAGCGGAAGAAAGCCGTTGACACGGATTTTTTTCACCTCTGACGTTCATGGTTCTGACGTTTGCTTCTTGAAGTTTCTCAACGCGGCCAAGTTCTACAAGGCGGACGTACTCATTTTGGGAGGGGACATTACGGGGAAGATGATCGTCCCAATAATCGAACAACCCGATGGAACATATCTTGCCGAGTTTCTAGGGACCCAGCAGGCACTAGGGACACGTGAAGCCCGTGAGACATTAGAGAAGAATATTCGCAACAGTGGCTTTTACCCATACCCAACAACGTCGTCCGAAGTGGAGAAACTGCAAGCCGATAAGAAACTGGTTGACGAGTTATTCTCCAAGGTGATGGCTGATGGGATTAGGCGCTGGGTTTCCATCGCCGAGGAACGGCTGAAAGGCACGAGTGTGAAGTGCTACATTAGTCCTGGGAATGATGACCGATTTGATGTCGATGAAGTGCTGAAGTCATCATCGATTGTGCTTTACCCTGAGGATGAGGTGGTTTGGATTGATGACCACCATGAGATGATCACAAGCGGATGGACAAATCTCACACCTTGGCACAGCCCGCGAGAAGTGGTCGAAGAGAAGCTCAGCGAAAAATTTGAGCCCATGATCTCAAAGGTTCAGCGAATGGAGAACTGCCTTTTTAATCTTCACTGTCCACCATTCAATACGCCAATCGACCTTGCTCCGGAACTTGATGCCACTTTGAAACCTGTAGTGAGAGGCGGCGGGGGAGTGAACATGATTCATGTTGGAAGCATCGCCGTTAGGCAAGCGATTGAAAATCACAAGCCCTTGCTGGGTTTGCATGGACATATTCACGAATCGCGAGGCTTCATTAAAATTGGCCGAACTGTATGCATCAATCCAGGCAGCGAGTACGGAGAAGGTGTCCTGCGCGGTGCAGTCATCAATGTCGACGAGAAAGGAGTCAAGAATTACTTACTGACACAAGGATGAGCAACAAAAATTTACCACGCATAGTCTAACGGTCAAACTTAGCCAGCGAAACTGACTGTGATTAGATGGCAAGCTTCGAGTTCAGAGTAGACCTTGGTAAAGCCTCGAGAGCAGGTCGACGCCCAGAGATGAAGTCCTAATCTAGCTCGAGTTTGGGGTGACACGTGAGTCGACGACTTCCTTGTCCTGTTCTGGGAGTTCATACCATCGGACCTTTTCGCCTGCGCGCGCTCTGATTCTCCACTGCATTGTCTTGGGCACGTTCTCAATGCGTCCCTGTAGGTCCTGAGTTCGTTTCCGGACGATATCTTGGTATTCTATGTCCGGCGTGTATCGATCAAGCGCTGACTGATTGTTCCCCCAAGTTGACGAGGAAGGTCTTGTAGACGCCCCAGCCCTCCGCGCAAACTTGGGCGAGATATGCACCATTTATCGTTTCAGGAGCGTCCGAATCGCCAACCTCATGATCATGGAGCAGAGATATGATGTCCTTGTACTCTCGCTCAGTTATCTTGATGACTTGAAGTTTCGTGGCAAGAGGATCCGCCAAAGAATCGTCGTGTAGGCGTTGAAGAGGGCTAGATTATTACTCAACAAAGGAAAAGGACGCTCGCCGAGACTTCTCGAGCGTGCTGAGATTCTGCAACAGATGCTGATTTGTTTCCAGAAGACGCATACCATCGGAACTTTTACGAATTCGTGCCACACACGTTATCGTCGCGCGAAAGTACACGGACTCACTCTCGCGGACAACTAGAGAACGCCTGGCCAAGAAGATGTTTCATCTTGAGAAGTAGGTTATGACGAGGAGTTCGCAACCTACTTCAGTCTTGAATGGCCCATGTTTGGTGTGAGGTGGAATGCATTCGTAACTATGTCTCTTCAAGGTTATTCGCTTCTTTTCCTCCACCAGTTCCCCTTCGAGGTAGAAGACTTCTTCCCAGTAATCGTGCTCATCTTCAACTTTGCTTTCGAAACCGGGCAGCATTCTTACAATTCTGGTATATACACCTGTGGAAAGATCGATGTTAAGCGTTTTCTGCATCATGAGACCTCCTGAATCCGGTACACTCACCCATTCAGGTTGCGCCTGTGAGCCGCGAAATTCCTGCTTCAAGCTTACAACACTCGGCTCAGATAATTGCGGAAGAATGTAAAAGGTTTCTTGTGGATGAGCTGCAACTTCAGCTCTATTCATTCATCATTTGTCACGAGACTGTATGATCTCATACTGCCTTATCTGAATGCTCATCTTCCATATACTGCGGCGGAAATGCGATCACGCCTGCTGTTACTCCACCGTCAATGACGATAGTTGCACCGTCTGTGTACGAGCATTCGTCCGAAGCCAGGAATAGAGCAGCATGGGCTATCTCCTCTGGAGTTGCCCATCTGTGGAGAGGTGTTTTGAGTTTCGTTGTACGAATCCACTTCTCTGGATCCGCGAATTGAGCAGCCACATTCATCATCATCTCTCCTTGGACGGCTCCGGGGCAAAGGGCATTCGCCCGAATCTTATACGACCCGTAATCCCAAGCCACAGACTTGGTGAGTCCAAGAAGCGCGGCCTTAGCGGCGTTATAGGCGGCACCTTTCGCAGGAACCTGAAGTGCGTCGATGGAAGAGATGAAGATAATATTTCCTCCTCCTTGTTTGAGCATCTCGCATATCGTATACTTCGCGCATAGGAATTGTCCTGTCAAATTAACGGCAATAACGTGATCCCAATCTTCCTCACTTGTTTCATGGACGGCGCCGGCGCTATCTACTGCTGCATTATTTACCAAGACATCAATTCTACCGAAGGTTCGAATGGTTTCTTGAACCATAGCCTGCACATCTTTGGATTTCGACACATCCGCCTTGACAAAGATCGCCTTCCCTCCGTTCTTTGTTATCTTGTCCGCAGTCTGATTGCCAGTCGCTACATCTATGTCGTTAACGACTACCTTGGCACCTTCCGTCGCGAAAAGGATTGCGATAGCCGCGCCAATTCCTCTACCGGCCCCAGTTACTAAGACGGTTTTGCCATTTAATCTCATCTTTCTTTGAACCTCGAATTTGGGTAGTTTCGATAGAACTACTACTCAAACAATCTCCCTTACGGCCCGGATAATCTTGTCCACATTCGGCAGGACGGCATTTTCCAAGACTGGACTAAATGGTATCGGGACATCTGGGGTCGTGATTCTTCGTGCAGGCGCCTCCAAGAAATCGACAGCCTCTTCGCTTATAATGGCACAGATTTCAGCTGCAAATCCACAACGTGCGTAATCCTCGTCAACGACTGCGAGTCGACCCGTTCTTCTCACAGAATCTATTATCGCGTCTTTGTCCAATGGAACAATTGTTCGCGGATCCAATACTTCAAGCGATATACCTTCACGCTCAAGCATTTGAGCCGCCTCAAGTGCTCGTTGTACCATCATAGCAGTTGCGACGACAGTCACGTCACTCCCTTTCTTCTTGATATCGGCTTTGCCAAAGGGAATTCCGTATGGTTCTTCAGGAACATGTCCCAGCTTCTTGTCATAAAGCGCTTTGTGCTCGAAGAACAGTACAGGGTTGTCGTCGCGAATTGAGCTTATCAGAAGACCTTTTGCATCATAGGAATTTGACGGAACTACTATTTTCAAACCTGGTATGTGTGCAAAAATGGAGTACAAGCACTGCGAATGCTGGGCGGCCGCTGAAAGGCCACCACCCATCGCGAACCGGACGACGACTGGAATCTTGAGTTGCCCGCCTGACATATATCGCAACTTGGCGGCTTGATTGCATATTTGGTCAGCTGCGAGAAAAGCGAAATCGGCGAACATTACTTCGACTACTGGTCTCATCCCAAAGATAGCAGCTGCAATTCCCGCACCAACTACTCCTGCCTCTGACACGGGCGTGTCTATCACACGCTCTGGTCCAAACTCTTTCAGCAATCCCGCGGTGACCCTGAAAGCGCCGTCTTCGAAACCGACATCCTCACCCATGATCAAAACGCTGTTATCGCGTTTCATCTCTTGGAAAAGTGCTTCACGAATTGACTCAGCGTAAGTGAGCTCACGCCCGGCACTCATAATGAGCGCCTTCTATCACGCGACGTCGACATCTTCGAACGCTTCTTGCGGATCAGGATACGGACTTTCATCTGCGAATCTGACTGCTTTGTCAATTAAGGCTGTAGCGTTTGAGCGAATAGACTGCAACTGAGCTGCCGTAGCAGCTTTGCTCTCGATTATCCGAGATTCCAGCTTCGCGATGGGGTCTTTCTTGAGCCATGCCTCTAGTTCTTCTTTGGTTCGATAGATTACCGGGTCGCCTTCGTAGTGTCCGCGCTGTCGATAAGTCTTGCATTCGATTAGCGTTGGTCCCTCGCCTTTACGGGCCCTTTCAACCGCTTCATTTGTAGCGCTGTACACTTCTAGCACGTCGTTCCCATCAACGATGTTTCCAGGCATAGCATAGGACATAGACACCTTCGCGATGTCTTGAACAAGAGTTGTCGCCCAGATTGGAGTAGCTTCAGAGTAGAGATTGTTCTCACATATCCAAATGACGGGAAGCCTCCAAATGGAAGACATGTTCATTGATTCGTGAAAGGTACCTTCGTTTGTCGCTCCATCACCGAAGTAGCACGCCACTACTTGTTTTGTTTTGCGCAACTTGAGGGCCAAGCCAACTCCCGTTACTAACGGAAAATTGCCACCCAGTATTCCATTCCCTCCTAGAGTGCCTGAACTGATTTCGAACAAGTGCATCGACCCTCCTTTACCCTTACAGAAGCCAGTGCGCTTACCTCGTATTTCGGCCATCAATCTTCCGATATCAGCCCCTCTTGCGATAAAGTCACCGTGCCCCCTATGCGTTGCAAAAACATAATCGTCTGCCATGAGGGCTCTCGATACGCCAACGGCAACGGCCTCCTGCCCGATGGAAAGATGAACAAAACCAGGAACTTTCCCTGCTGCAAAAAGGTCTTTCACAGCCTCTTCGAATATTCTTATTTGAACCATTTCCTGATACATTTCCAACAATTCCTCATTCGCGAGCATATCTGTGGCCCTTCGCTAGTTCGACGAAAGATCGCATTTATGCCTTCTGTTTGAGACTCGTCTCTAGCTCCCTAGCACGTCCGGCTTCGCGATGATTCCATGTAGTGTCTTCATGAACTGAGATGCCTGAGCTCCATCAACGATTCGATGATCGAACGTGAGGGTCAAAGATGCCATGGACCTAATTGATACTTGACCGTTGATCGCAACAGGTTTCTCTGCTATTCTTCCAACCGCAAGGATCGCCGCCTCGGGCGGGTTAATGATTGGATCAAAGCTATCAATAGCGTACATGCCGAGATTGGTTATCGTGAAGGTTCCATCCGTCAAATCTTCAAATGTGAGTTTGCGCTTTCTTGATTTGTCTATCAAGTCTCTTGTCTCCTGTGAAATTTCATCAAGTTTCTTCTGATCTGCTTTCCTGACCACAGGGACAACAAGTCCGCCTTCAGTCGCAACCGCGATACCAATGTTGATATCGCGAAATATCTTAATGTGGTCACCCTCTAGCGTCGAGTTCAACAATTCATGTTCTCGAAGAGCCAATGCCACGGCCCTAACCAAAAGGTCAGTGAAAGATGGAACACTTTTTGCAGCCTGCTGTGAAAACCTCTCCCTGAACTTAATCAACTCAGAAAAATCAATATCTACCTCAAGCCTAGCGTGCAAAGCTTTTGCATAGCTCTCTGATAGGCGTTGTATGATTGTCAATCTTGTCGAGGTTAGTGATACGATCCTAGCAACCGATGGACCATGAGAAAGGCCGGCCTTACTTGATTCAATTGCTTTAGCCACGTCTTCTCTCTGTATCCGTCCACCAGTGCCTGTACCCGTAACCTGCGATAAGTCAATATTGTATTCTCTTGCCAGTTTTCGAACCGCAGGCGCGGCGGGAACCCTAACGCGATCGGACCTTTTGATTTCTGTTGGACTCACTACGTTCTCTGGCTCTCCTGGTTGAATGAAAGGCTTCGTCGCTTCCTCAATTAGCCGATCCAGTTCAGGTAACGGTTCGTTTATTTCGGATATGAACGCAACCAGTCCGCCAACAGCTACCGTGGAACCTGCTGAGGCAAGAATCTTCCTTAGCACACCCGATGCAGGTGATTCGACATCAACTGTCACTTTCTGCGTATCTATGGAGAATAGAGGCTTTCCTTTTTCAACCGTATCTCCCTCTTTCGACATCCATTCGAGAATCGTACCATTCTGCATCGTCAAGCCAAGCTTCGGCATAACGACTTTCGCGGCCAAACTGGATATTTCTCCTAGCGCTTTGAAATCGGTTTTGACCCGAGTCTTATTAAATTATGAAACCTTTCATAATCTTAAATATGCAGAAGACTCAACTAATTTTGTCCTGCTATGTCAGCAAAGAATGTTTTCGTTAGGGAAGCCACTGGACTAGTAAAAGAAGTATCGATACTAGACGCTCTGATTGGGAACATAATCGTTTTCAACCTTGTAATCGCCGCCGTTACAATAATGGTAATTCCTTACACGTTCCCAGGCAGTAACTTACCTCTCAGCGTGCTACTGACATTTCCTCTGGCACTCTGTCTAGCGTTGATTTATGTCCTGTTTGGGATGGCTATGCCTCGTTCTGGGGGGGATTACGTGTATATTAGCAGAGTTCTCCATCCGGCGTTGGGTTTTGCTGCAAACTTCAACATCACAATATGGACCGCACTTTGGATAGGAGTATATTCAAATTGGTTCACAACGATTGGTCTATCAGGTACCTTTTCAACGCTTGGTGCACTTTTGACTAGACCTGATTTACTTGGGTTAGGGTCCACTATCGTCCAACCCGTTCCATCAATTCTCATCGGGACTGCTGTCAATGTACTGGTAGCTGCACTCGTCATTAGTGGGCTTAAAAGGGCTTTGACTGCGCAGAAGATAATCTTCATCATTTCGATCATCGGTGTTGGCCTTGTAATACTTGTTCTTGCAATTACTCCGCATGAGGCTTTCGTGCAGAGGTTTGATCAGTTAGCATCATACAATGGCATAATTGAAACCGCAAGTCAAAACGGATTCTCGACGGTCAGCGACTGGAACCAACTTGGGCCTACACTGGGTGCGTCACTTCTGGTGGCTCTCAGCCTCATGTTTGCTCAGTCATCTCAGTGGATCGGGGGAGAGCTGAAGGACGCGAAAAAGAATGTGCCAGTCTCTATAATTGGATGTCTGGTCGTTGGTACGATCGGCATGTACCTTTTAGCAACGGTAGCCGTGAGTACCTTCGGACCAGACTTTATGGCAGCAATCCAGTACGTGTACTATGCCGTCCCAGGGAAGTACCCGCTAAGTGTTCCGCCGAGCTATAACCTCTTGGCAAGCATCGGTTTTCCAAACTTGATAGTGATAGTGATCATAGGACTCGGTTTTACTCTTTGGTCTGTCGGAGTGATCATATTTGATCAACTGATAGTCAGCCGTTGTGTGTTGAGCTGGTCTTTTGACAGAGTCTTTCCGAAAAAATTTGCCGAGGTGAATTCGCGATGGAGCACTCCGGTGCCCGCGATCGCACTGGCTGCTGCCATAGCGGAGATTTTCTTGATCTATTACTCTTACAATCCCACGGTCAGCTTCCTCGCGGGTAGCACCCTGGGCTATATGCTCGGCTTTGCCACCCTAGCCGTCGCTGCTGTGCCCTTTCCGTACAAGCTCAAGAAAATCTATGAGAATTCTCCAGCGAAGAGAAGCGTGGGTGGAATACCTGTAATATCAATACTGGGGATTGTCACTATCGTCTACTTTGTATTCTTGATCTATACGTACCTTGTGAACCCAGTCTTCGGCGCGAACGCGCCTCAAGGGATATTCTTCATGGTTTTCCTCTGGATCATAGGTTTCGTAATATTCTATGTCGCAAAATTCTACAATAAACGCAACGGAGTGGACCTAGATTTAGTTTTCAAGGAGATACCGCCCGAGTAGAGACGTACGCATTCCATTTCTCTCGATTTATGGAATAATCATAGTGCTCTTATACGGGTTCGTAATCCACTTCGACATTCTGAAACCCGCGTTCTCCGGATTAATAGAACCATCTTCGTACGAATTAATCACAGCAGTGTACTTGGGTCGTGTACTCATGTATTTGATATCAAAATTCGTTAGAAGAAGAGAGGGACTCGATCTGGTTCCGTTGCCAGGTATTCCAGCTGGCCACTGGACCAGTATAGTAATACGACGTATGCCAACTAAAAAAATGAGCGATAAAGATCACGCAATTCTTGGACCAGCGTCACGTACAAGGGGACCTGTAGCGCAGTGCCCTGCGCCTCCGAACTTGCAGATTTCCGAGAAGTCGACAGGTATTACGTCGACTCCTTCTTTTTCCAAGGCTTTTCTGACTTTGTGATTGCTTTCGTTTAGTATGATTTTTCGCGGCGCCAACGCGACTATGTTGCAGCCTTCGTTT
>Ga0187870_1003857_pt1 | contig 11166 bp, 8 predicted proteins | sample June2016WEW_13_1_3_FD_132974 | JGI IMG/M metagenome (GOLD analysis project Ga0187870, IMG submission 132974) | Peatland microbial communities from SPRUCE experiment site at the Marcell Experimental Forest, Minnesota, USA - June2016WEW_13_150 | ecosystem: Environmental > Terrestrial > Soil >... | reverse complement strand
TATTTAATTCCGGTGCGAACATCGGGGCTGTCGTTGCACCCGCAGTCGTACCATGGCTCACGGTGACGTACGGATGGCAAGCCTCATTCGTGTTCACAGGAGCCGTCGGGTTCGTCTGGCTTGTGTTCTGGATCATATTCTATGAGAAACCCGAACACGCGAAGAAGCTGAAAAAGGAAGAACTCAACTATATTCTCAGCGATCCTATCGAGCAAGTCAGTGAAAAGGTCAAGTGGGTCGAGCTGCTCAAGTTTCGACAAACCTGGGCATTCGTGATCGGCAAATTCTTGACGGATCCGATCTGGTGGTTCTATCTCTATTGGCTGGCGCTGTTTCTCAATAATAACTTTGGACTTACACTCACGGGTCTGGCATTGCCGCTTATTGTCATCTACATGATGACAAGCATCGGCAGCATCGGCTTCGGCTATCTCTCCGGTGCCATGATCAAACGGGGCATGGCGGTCAACAAGAGTCGCAGGCTCGCAATGCTGATTTGTGCCCTTCTGGTCGTCCCCGTCATCACCGCGGCGAGTGTCACCGATATGTGGCTCGCAATCATGATCATTGGCGTGGCGGCAGCGGCCCACCAGGGATGGTCGGCGAATATTTTCACAACCGCCTCCGATATGTTCCCGAAGAAGGCGGTCGGCTCGGTTGTCGGACTCGGCGGATTTGCCGGATCTGTAGGGGGCATGATCTTGCTGACAAGCTCGGGATACATCGTGGAGGGGACGGGCAGCTATATTCCCCTTTTCATCATCTGCGGTTCCGCGTATCTGCTCGCGCTCGGGATCATGACGCTGCTGCTGCGAAATGCAAAACCTGTGGAACTCTAGAAGGAAAAGGAAGAGATCATGAATCTGGCAGAACTGACAAAACAATATGATTTCACCGACCGCACGATCGTCATTACCGGAGGAGGAGGTGTTTTGTGCGGAGAGATGGCGTGTGCGCTCGTCGGCTGTAACGCAAACGTCGCAATCCTTGATCGTGACCCCGCCCTCGCAGAGCGGGTCGTGCAACGGTTTGAAGGAATCAAAGGAAAGTACCTCGTGGCCAAGGGGGACGTGCTGGACAGGGAAAGCCTCGAATACGCTGCGGCGGAGGTCGTCAGTCACTTCGGACGGATCGACTGTCTTATCAACGGAGCTGGAGGAAACAACCCGAAGGCGACCACCAGTCCCGAACAGTCGTTCTTCAGCCTGCCCGCTGACTCAATCAAGTTCGTCTCCGATCTTAACCTGCTGGGGACAGTTCTTCCGAGCCAGGTGTTTGGCCGATACATGGCGGAGCAGAAGGAGGGGATTATCCTGAATGTTTCGTCGATGAATGCGTTCCGCCCGTTGACGCGCATTCCAGCGTATTCGGCAGCGAAGGCTGCGGTAAGCAACTTCACGCAGTGGCTCGCAGTGCATATGGCGCAGGAGTATTCGCCCAAAATCAGAGTGAACGCCATTGCCCCGGGATTTTTCCTCACAAACCAGAACAGGTTTCTGCTTACGGAGAAGGAAACAGGAGAGCTGACGGCCCGCGGGAAAAAAATCATTGATCACACGCCCATGGGGCGCTTCGGGACACCGGAGGATTTGCTCGGAGCGACGTTGTGGTTGCTTTCGCCGGCATCCGAGTTCGTCACCGGAATCGTTCTTCCGATCGATGGCGGGTTCGCGGCATACTCCGGGGTCTAGAAAAGATACGTGGACAAGAAAGAGAATGACTCAATAAGTACGAAGGAGCACGTGATGAGCAATGAATTGAATGTTCGCCCGAACGGTGCACTGGATTTGGTTTCGCTGGGGGCCCTGGTACACAGGTTGGATACGGGGATTATTCCCTTTCGGAAGGCCACACAATGCCAGATACACGTCAGCGGCGGTGAGTTCAACGTAGCTGCGAACCTTGCTGATTGTTTCCGGATGAACACCGGAATCGCGACCGCCATGGTGGACTATCCAATCGGTGACCTGATAGCGGAGCGAGTGAAGGCGATGGGTGTGAAGCCGTTCTACAAGCACTTCAAACACAATGGTGTGAACGGGCCAAACATGGCCACCGTCTATAGCGATCAGGGGCATGGTGTGCGTCCACCGGTAGTGTTTTACAACCGATCCAATGAAGCGGCGGCGCAGTTGAAACCAGGCGATTTCGACTGGGAGGCAATCTTTGCCGCCGGCGTGCGCTGGTTTCATAGCGGTGGTATTTTCGCGGCCTTGTCGGCAACAACGGGGGAAGTGATCATCGAAGGAATGAAAGCCGCGAAAAAAGCAGGGGCTGTCGTCAGCTTTGATCTGAATTTCAGGGAAAAATTGTGGAATATCTGGGGAGGCTCACAGAAAGCAGTCGAAGTTGTCGGTCGCATTGTTCAGAATGTGGATGTCCTTGTTGGAAACGAGGAAGACCTTCAAAAAGGTTTGGGCATTCCGGGCCCGGAGGTGGCGGCATCGTCGTCACTCGACCCAAAGACATTCTTTGGTATGATTGAAAAAGTCATTGCAAAGCATCCGCAGGTCAAAGCCGTTGCAACAACCCTGCGTGAAGTACATTCGACCAATCGCCACAGCTGGTGTGCCGTGGCATGGGTCAACGGAAAGACGTACATTGCACCGCCTTGTGAGCTGGATGTGCTTGACCGCGTGGGTGGAGGCGATGGGTTTGCCAGCGGCTTTATCTACGGTCTGCTGGCTGGCGAGTCGCCTGAGGAAGCCGTCAAGCTGGGATGGGCACATGGTGCTCTGCTGACGACAACCCCCGGTGACACGACCATGGTGACGCTCGAACAGGTTCGGGCGTTTGCAAAAGGGGGCTCGGCGCGCATCCAGCGTTAGTCCATCCGAACACGTGAATCCGGCAGTATCAGGAGACGTTCCACTTGCAAAGAACTTGAAAACTATCATCATGATGATCAACCCAGCAATGCGGAGGAAAGGCAATGGCTGAATTCGAAAAACACCTGTATATGATTGTTTTCCCCATCAACGCGCTTGTCGCTTCTCAGTTGAAGCCGAAAGAGTTTGCCGAGCACTATACTATCGGCAGCGCCAAGCACTACAAGGGGAAGGTCATTTTCGTGGAGGTTGACATCAATTTCCGGAACCCTTATTTCGATATTGATCACTATCTCGAGCTGACTGTTTCGCACCCGGATGGCCGTCCGAAGAAGACCAAATTCATCTCGTCCTACGCCGTGCTCGAGCATGTCGAACTGAAGGCGATGAAGAACCTCTACCTGGTTACGGCAAACGGCAAGTCGTTGGAACTCGCCGCAAAACCGTACGATGCTGTGAACGAAGCTGGACTGGTGCGCATCTATCAGGAAATGACCCCGCTGACCAACCTCATTGCATCGACGCTGGACCAGCGCTCGTTTGGGAAATACATCACGACGGAGACGAAGTCCAAGGGCGCGCCAAAGATCTGTTTCACGCAATATGATTTTAACGTTTCCGAGTTCCTGGAAAAGAACAAGAACCGTGAAATCATGTACTCCCCGATTCCGGAAACCAATCCGTCGCGCATTTATGACTATCTCCTGGAATTGAAGGCGGATATGTCCAAAAAAACAAAAACGATCAGCCTGAGCACAACGCTCGTTGAAGCTTCGTATTCGCTGATTAAACATGGATTCTGGTTTGCTGCGCCGGGCGAGTTGCTGTTCTATCCGATGCCTTCGCATGACGATCTGGAGAACAAATATTACGACTGGTGGAGGTTTGTCCGGTAAACACGAAGTGGCTGTGGCGTACAATCCTCGTACGCCATCCGTACAATAGTTTTGTCCTTAATCACCGTTCACCAAGCTGTACGACCGACACGGTCGGTTAGTTCCGGAGGTTGTTATGAACATACACTTGTACATGCTCTGCTATCGTTTCGAAGCGCTTGTCGCGTCCCATCTTGAGCCTGAAGCATTCGGTCGCTACATGGCGATTGGTACGCAAAAGAACACACGGGGGAACGTGCTGTTTTTTGAGATCGATCCTTCTTTGAAAAGCGACTATTTCAGGATGGACGACCTCCAGGAACGGTGCGCACCCCACATGGACGGCAGTCCGAAACGCAGTAAATATATCTCTGTGTACAGAGTTCTCGAACATCTTCCCCTCTCTTCGTTCGGGAAGCTCCATCTCTGCACGGCAGATGGGCGCGTCCTGTCCCTCGATTCTTCCTCGTACGATGTGAAGACCGAAAAGCCGGGGTCCAATCTCTATGAAGAACTCTGTCCCGTCTACCCGCTTGTCGTTTCGGCGCTTCCGCCGTCGGGATTCCTGAAGTTTATGACCGATCCGAAGAATCCGGTCAACGTCCCGCGCCTCTTTTTCGTCGATATGCTTCTCGACCGGGACGAAAGCGGCATGCTTGCAGGATATCTCCCATATCAGGATCCCCTGCACCTTATCGACTGCGTCAACGATCTGGAAAAGGGGGGCGACAAGAAAACCAAGACGGTTTCACGGTCGCCGCGTCACCACGCATTCTTCAGAACCATCCGTCGCGGGTTTTTCATCGGCGATCAGACCGGCATGAAGTATTACGAATTCCCCGATCGCCGCGCGCTGGAAGTCGAGTATGCGAAATGGTGGAGATCGGCTTCGGAGAGCCTCGTTTCGTAATTACGATTCTCTGGGAAGGATTGTATTCTTGTTCACCACACAAACCCATGATAACAGCAAACCTTCAGGATCGTCCCGGCTTTGGCCGGTGCAAGCCCCGATGCAGCGTTGTCAGGGTATAACCGTACCAACGACATACACAAGCAGTCTAACGAGAAATGGTCTCAACAATGAACTCGATAAGAAAACACTTCAAATCTGAGGCCGTCCGACGTTCGTACCTGGTTCTCATGATGGTGCTTTTTGCAGCCGTCTATATCTGGCAGATCGGGTATGGTCAGGACAGCACCAAGGTAGCGTCGGCCGTCACTGAAACCCCTCACTTTCAAGCCTTCTCCCTTTTCAGCGATCCGAAGTATTCCCCCATGGAGATCTTTAGTCTCCTGTCGGTTCTAGGGATCGCCGTTGCCGGACTTCTCTACGCGCTTCTCCTCATGAGGCAGGTGAACGCTGCCGATTCCGGAACAGACAAGATGAAGGAAATCGCGGCAGCTGTCCGTGAAGGTGCAAACGCCTATCTTGGCGCCCAGTTCAAGCGAATCGGTCCGCTGATTATCGTCATCACAGTTCTGTTGTTCATTACGTACACCGGCGCTGTTGATGCATTCCGATGGGGGCGAGCGTTCGCCTTCCTCGTCGGTGCACTGTTCAGCTGGACCGTGGGATTTGTCGGCATGCGCCTCGCTACCACCGGAAACCTCCGCGTTGCAGCAGCAGCAATGCACGGCTACGGCAAAGCAATGCAGCTCGGCTATCGCACCGGGACTGTTACGGGAATGCTCACCGACGGGTTGGGATTGCTGGGCGGCACGATCATTTTCCTGATCTTCGGCGACAAGGCGTATGAGGCATTGCTGGGATTTGGCTTTGGCGGAACGTTGCTAGCGCTCTTCATGCGCGTCGGCGGCGGCATCTACACAAAGGCGGCCGACGTCGGAGCAGATCTCGTCGGAAAAATTGAGAAGGATCTTCCTGAAGACGATCCACGCAACGCGGCCACGATCGCAGACAACGTCGGAGACAATGTCGGAGATTGCGCTGGCATGGCTGCCGATATCTTTGAGAGCTATGAAGTCACCATCGTGGCAGCCATGATTCTTGGAATGGCAAGTTTCGGACATAAAGGAGTCATCTTCCCGCTTCTTGTGCGCGGTATCGGCGTCCTCGGGTCAATCATGAGCACGTACACTGTTCGGGCTGGGGAGCATGATTCATCAGACAAGGCGCTGAAGAGCGTTCACCGTGGCTTCTGGATCGGATCGGTGATCAGTGTCGTCGGGTTCTTCGTCTTGGGATACTTCTATCTCCATTTCGACGCCGCATATCTTCTCCTGAATCCAACAGCTGCGGCCGGCTTCCCCCACGGTGATCCAGGCGGCCTCTCAGCCATCGCTTCGTGGGGAATACCGGGGCTCGATCTGCGTCCCGCGTGGACGTGTCTCATTGGCGTGTTCCTTGCCGTCGCTCTGAACAAGGTCACGAGCTACTACACGCACACGAGTCACGCTCCAGTTAAGAGCCTGGCGAAAGCCTGTACGACCGGGCACGCAACAAACATCATCCAGGGAATTGCGGTCGGGTACGAGAGCACAGTGGCTGCCATTATCGTGATTGCGACGGCGATCATGCTTTCAGTGCTCGTGTACTCCGGCACTCCTCCGTTGTTCATCGCCTATGGAATTGCGATGACGGGCATCGGCATGTTGACGTTGACAGGCAACACGATTTCCATGGACGTCTTCGGTCCCGTGGCAGATAACGCGAACGGCATTGGTGAAATGGGTTACGAGCCGAAGGAAATGGAAGCAGCCAACCCGGGGAGTTACAAACGCGCACGTCAGATTCTTGCTGACCTTGATGCTGTCGGGAACACGACAAAAGCCGAAACCAAGGGGATTGCGATCGGTTCGGCAGTCATCGCTGCCGTGTCGCTCTTCGCAAGCTTCATTGCGGTGATCGCGGTGGGAAGTGAGGACAGAATCAACGAAATGACAACAGCACAGTACCTTGTAGAGGCCGGAAAGCTTACCGTTGCGGATCCTATGGTCTTCATCGGGTTCCTCATCGGCGGTGCGGTGCCATTTCTGTTCAGCAGTATGCTGATAAGAGCCGTTGGGCGCGCAGCATTCGATATCGTCCGGGAATGCCGAGAACAATTCCGTGACGCTGAAATCTGGGAAGGTACAAAGAAGCCCGATTACGGACGTGTGGTTGACATCTGTACTAACACCGCGCAAAAAGAACTCATCGGCCCGGGATTCCTCGCCATTATGGCTCCCTTGGCCGTAGGTTTCCTGCTTGGACCCTATGCGTTAGGTGGATTTTTGGCTGGCATGATCCTCGTCGGTCAGCTCCTCGCAGTCTTCATGTCCAATGCGGGGGGTGCGTGGGATAATGCAAAGAAGCTGATTGAGGATGGCATCTATGGCGGCAAGGGTTCTGAGGCGCACAAGGCGGCCGTCACAGGTGACACAGTCGGTGATCCGCTGAAAGACACCGCCGGTCCTGCAGTCAATCCTCTGATCAAGGTCATGAACATGGTCAGCTTGCTAGCACTGGGCCTGGTTCTCCAATACAACGTGATCGCGCCAAAGCTTGCAGCGCCTGGAACAGAATGGGCGATGAAGACAATCGGAGCAATGGCAGCGCTTCTCTGCTCTATAGCGATTGCGTGGGCGATCTGGCAGAGCAAACGGGAGGGAGCCGAGATCACGCAGTTTGAACCTAAGGCGAAACCGGCCAAGAAGGGCCGAAAAACCCGGTAGGGTACTGTCAATATGTATCGGAAGGAGCAGCAATGGGTGTGAAGCTACTTGCAGCATCCGACACTGAGTTCGATCTCCTTGCACTGGGAGAGTGCATGATCCGGTTGAGTCCTCCGGGACATCAGCGGATTGAGCTCACTCCGGTCTTTGAAGCATACGCCGGTGGGGGAGAGTACAATGTCGCATACGCTCTTTCACGGTATGGAATGCGGGCGGGTTGGATCTCGCGTCTTGTAGACAATCCGCTCGGACACTTTATCCAGAATCATGCTCGCACGAGCGGCATGGATCTCAGCGAAGTCATCTGGGTACCGTATGACGGATCGGGTCGCACCGACCGGATCGGGCTCAACTTCACGGAGGTTGGTATTGGCGTGCGTGCGAGCGTGACGCTCTACGATCGCGGCCACACAGCCGTAGCGCATATGAAGCCGGGTGAAGTGGACTGGAAACGAATCTTTCAACAACGAAAAGTCAGGTGGTTTCATACCGGGGGAATCTTCACGGCCTTGAGCGACAGCTGCGCAGCTGTTGCGTTCGAGTCGATGAAAACAGCCCACGAAGCCAGTACAATTGTCAGCTATGACCTGAACTTCCGGAGCAAACTCTGGTCGTCGAAGAAGGCAATCGAAGAGACAAAGAAGCTCATGCCGTTCATCGATGTGCTCATCGGCAACGAAGAGGATTTTCAGAAGGTGCTTGGGTTCCAGGTGGAAGGAACGGATGAGAATCTGAAGCAGCTGCCGATTGAGGGATACAAGAAAATGGTGCAGCAGGTGGTCAAGGCTTATCCGCATCTTCAGGCCGTGGGGACGACACTCCGCGAGGTCGTGAGCGGACTGGTCAACAACTGGTCGGCAATCATGTACTATGACGGCGTTTTCTATAGCTCCCGGAGGTATGAGAACCTGGAAATTGAAGATCGGGTTGGGGGCGGCGATGGATTTTGCAGCGGGTTTGTGTACGGTCTGCTGCACGGAATATCACCCCAGGAGTGTGTTGAGATGGGTGCTGCACATGGAGCGTTGCTCCAGACAACGCGTGGCGACACGAGCATGGTAACGATGGAGGAAATTCAGCATGTCATGGGCGGCGGTTCAGCCAGGATCAAGAGGTAGGAGAGCGGCGCACAATGGTATTCTATAAAAGAGGATCTGAGAACGACGCTCTCCGTGAGGAAGATCTCAGAGCGGGACTGAATGAAGCACTCGGAAAGCTCGGCGCGCGGAAAAAAGTTCTTGCGATTCCGCCGGACTACACCCGGTTTCATTCTCACGCCGGTATCCTGACTCGTCTCGCATGGGAGTACTACCGTGAGCGGTTGACGGATATACTTCCTGCTCTTGGGACACACTCCCCGATGCAGGAGAAAGATATCCGATCGATGTTCGGCGATACGCCTCTCGCCCTATTCCGGATCCATGACTGGCGTAACGATATCGTGACGCTTGGTGAAGTTCCTGCAGAATTTATCCGGGAGCAATCGGAAGGAGAGCTCGAGTATGCATGGAAAGCGCAGGTCAACAAACTCCTTGTACAAGGGGGATTTGACCTGATTCTTTCCGTCGGACAGATTGTGCCCCATGAAGTGGTCGGAATGGCCGGTCACAACAAGAATATATTCGTCGGCACTGGTGGACAGGAAGGCATTAACAAGAGCCATTTTCTCGGCGCTGTCTATGGCATGGAGCGTATGATGGGACGCGCCGACACTCCGGTAAGGCGAGTCCTCGATTATGCCTCAGAGCACTTCGCAAAACACCTTCCGATCGTCTACGTTCTCACAGTGGTGTCACGTGGAGAAGATGGCCAGCTGAAAGTGCGGGGCTTGTTTGTAGGGGATGATGCAGAGTGCTTCCATCTCGCAGCGCAGCTCTCTCTAAAAGTGAACTTTCAAATGCTCGACGAACCGCTCAGAAAGGTGATAGTGTATCTGGATCCTTCGGAGTTCAAGAGCACCTGGCTCGGCAACAAGAGCGTCTACCGGACACGGATGGCAATCGCCGATGGCGGTGAGCTCATCGTGCTGGCCCCCGGGTTAAAGGAATTTGGTGAGGACAAGCAGATTGATGAGCTCATTCGCAAGTACGGATATGTGACCACGCCCGAAGTGCTGCAGTATGTAAAGACCACGGAAGATCTGAAGCATAACCTGAGTGCTGCTGCTCACCTCATCCACGGCTCGTCGGAGGGACGTTTCACAATCACGTACTGTCCGGGGCATCTGACAAGACAGGAAATTGAGAGTGTCAACTTCAGGTATGCTGATTTGAATGTGATGATGAAGAAATATGATCCCAAGAAGCTCAGGGACGGATTCAACACGATGCCCGATGGCGAACAGGTGTTCTTCATCTCGAATCCCGCACTAGGGCTCTGGGCGCACAAAGACCGGTTCAAGTAATGGTGAATGTACCTCAGAGAATTCCCGCACGGAAGCATCTCACCAGCCGGATCCTATGAAAATCGTGATCGACAAGAAAATTCCGTTCATCGATGGTGTGCTCGAGAAATACGGCGATGTTGTTTATCTTGAAGGGCGGGAGATCACCCGGGACGACGTTCGGAACGCTGATGCACTGATCATCCGCACACGCACAAAGTGCAATCGCGCGTTGCTGGAAGGAACAACGGTCAGGTTCATTGCCTCGGCAACGATCGGCTTCGATCATATCGATACAACGTACTGCGAAGCTAATAACATTTTCTGGACGAACGCTGCAGGCTGCAATTCGTCCTCCGTGCAGCATTACATCGCGGCGGCGCTGTTTCATCTCGCTGAAGAGTTTCAGTTCGAGCTAGCTCAGAGGACCATCGGCATCGTTGGGGTTGGAAACGTCGGAAGCAAGGTGGAAAATCTCTGCCGGGCTTTGGGAATGCGTGTGTTGCTGAACGATCCCCCGCGAGAACGTCGCGAGGGATCGAAGAATTTTGTATCACTCAAAACAGTCATCGGACAGTCGGATATCGTCACGTTTCACGTGCCGCTGAATCCCGATGGGGTGGACAAAACGTTTCACATGGTGAATGCGGGGCTCCTCTCGAGGTTCAGGAAGAATCAAATTCTCATCAATTCGTCCAGGGGCGAGGTCGTAGAGGGGAGTGCACTCAAGGCTACGCTCAGGAACAAGATGATTGCCGACTGTGTATTGGATGTGTGGGAACACGAACCGGACATAGACCGCGAGCTTCTTGGGCTTGCAGAAATCGCGACGCCCCACATTGCCGGATACTCGGCAGACGGGAAAGCAAACGGCACAGCGATGAGCGTGCAGGCCTTCAGCCGGTTTTTTGGATTGGACCTCCATGCGTGGTATCCCGAGAAGGTGCCACTGCCGGCCATGACGACGCTTGAGGTCGAATGCGGCAATCTGAGTGTCCAGTCAGTGCTCGCCGGTCTCGTGAAGCGAACATATGATATTCTGGCCGATGACGCCAGATTGCGATTGTCCCCGGAGACATTCGAGAAGCAGCGCGGAGCGTATCCGCTTCGAAGAGAATTCCCGACATACACATTGAACTTGCTGAATGCGCCTGCCGGCCTGAAGTCTCTTGTGCAGGCAATGGGATTTAGAATACTCAACTAGACACGCGAACAAACAGGGATGGAAAGAATGCAACAACAAGCTGATTTCGGACTCATCGGGTTAGCGGTGATGGGAGAGAACCTTGTGTTGAATATCGAAAGCCGCGGCTTTACCGTCGCAGTGTTCAACCGAACCGTCAACAAGGTTGACCACTTCGTGCAAGGCAGGGCAAAAGGAAAGAAGATCATCGGCACGCATTCG
>Ga0187870_1003851_pt1 | contig 11177 bp, 9 predicted proteins | sample June2016WEW_13_1_3_FD_132974 | JGI IMG/M metagenome (GOLD analysis project Ga0187870, IMG submission 132974) | Peatland microbial communities from SPRUCE experiment site at the Marcell Experimental Forest, Minnesota, USA - June2016WEW_13_150 | ecosystem: Environmental > Terrestrial > Soil >... | reverse complement strand
TCGGGCGTCGTCACCGCCGGCTGTGGCCTGAGGCGCAGCCTGACCACCGCCGAAGTCACTTGCGGCTGCGGCCAGAAGTCGTGGGGCGCCACCTTGAACAACAGTTCCGGCATCGCGTAGTATTGGACCAGCACCGACAGTGAGCCGTACTCCTTGCCGCCGGGGTCGGCCACAATCCGCCCGGCCACTTCCTGCTGCACCATCAATACCATCAACTCCGCTTGCAGGGCGCCGCTTAGCAGTCGGACCAGCAGCGGGCTGGTCAGGTAGTAGGGCAGATTCCCCAGCACCTTGCAGTGGCTGGCAAAATCAGGCGCCAGCGTCCGCGCCAGCGATACGAAATCGGCTTGTCGGGCGTCCCCCTGCACCAGTCGCACGTTTGGATAAGCCCCGAGTTCCGCCTCCAGCAAGGGAAACAGGTCTCTGTCCACCTCCACGGCAATTACCCGCCCGGCCCGTTCGGCGCAAGCTGCAGTAAGGATACCCAGACCGGGGCCGATCTCCAGCACCAGGTCGCCGGCATCCAGCTCTGCAGCGTCCGCCATCCGCTTCACGACTTGCTGCTGCCATAAAAAATGCTGACCGAGCCTCTTCCTGGGCGCTAGATCGTAGCGCCCGAGCAGTGACCGTACGGCGGCCGGCGAGGTCGCCTGAACCATGTAAACGCCCCCTGAAACATTATTTTCGAAGTTCGATGTTCGACTAGCCTTTCCAACCTCTGGCCACCAACCTCGAACCTCAAGGGCTTCTACCCAGTCTAAATGTTATTATACCATACATTTAGCATAACACCATCGTATGTTCGCCAGGCGATTCGCACCGCGCAGCGCTGAACCATCCTATCGGATGTCGTGTGTAGGAAGTCAGAATGTTGATTTCCTCATGCTTTTTCCGGTTTTTTGCTTGTTAATCTGACCTCTTGCCTCCGACCTCAAAAAAGGGCCGCCTTGCGGCGGCCCCGGTTGCCTTTCTCAGCCTTCAAGTTTGGTCGGTGCGGGGCGGTCCTCCGACTCGGTCCGCCTTACCGCCTATTGTAAGACGTAGACCTTGGTGTAACGGCGCCCCCAGCGGTCACAGTCGCGCTCCGACTCGAAGAAGACGTCGATCCGGTCGCCCTTGATAGCCCTGCCGGTGTCACCGGCTGTGGCGTAGCCGTAGCCCTCGACGTAAAGCCGCGTCCCCAGCGGGATCACACCGGGATCTACCGCTACCACTCCGAAATGAACCAGCTGCCCTGTACAGGTGTACCGGCCGTTTTCAAAACTGTAGGCGGTGGCCAGGACATCGATGGCGTTCCGGAAGCGGATCGTATTGCCGCCCCGGGAGACAACGGAGACCGTTCCCATAGCGATCAACCTGCTCACCGGGTTGCGCATCACCAGATTGCTCAACAGCACCCGGCCGGTTGGGCGGCCATTAACGAAGGTTACCTCAACCTGCCGCTCGGCCTCTCCAGGTGTTCCCGCCCTGACGAGCCGGGACTCCCCCCGCTCCATCTGCGGATCATCTATGCGCTCCACCAGCGCCGGCAACTGGTAGCGCTCGATTACTACCCGCTGTGCAATCCGGTTGATGGTGATCACAGTTCCTTCGGCGACCACATCCGCCAGCGGGATGCTAACCCGGTCGAGGGGTCCCACAGCAATCCCGGCAGCCTGCAGCACGTCCCTGACAGGCACCTTTGGGGTCTGCACCATCATGGTCCTGCCATCCGCTTTCACTATCACACACACCGCCCTGTTTACGGTGATCACCATACCCCTGGTCACGGTGGCGCCGGGATCCGGCTGCACCGCGTCCTTCGGCCCCAGTTCCACCCCGGCTTCGGCCAGCACCGAACCCACCGTCCGGTAGAGGCTCCGATGCAGCATCGGCTGGCCGTCAACCTTGATGATTACGGGCTCCGGCGCCAGGACCAGCACCACCCAGACCAGCAGCCCGGTCAGGCAGGATGCCATGATCAGCCGACCCGAAGCCGAGCCGGAAAATCTTCTCAGACTGGAAAGTCTCCTCGAAATGGATTCCATCAGATCCCCCCTCCGCTCGCCAGATACCTGGAAATCATGCCGCAGGGCTTAATATAATTCCCAGACATCTTAAATATAATTTGAGGTTGTCTGTTGGAGAGCAAAAACAAATCATGCATGTTATATTCTATGTACTATTCTATGCGAGGCCACTCCATTCCTGCTGATATTTAGATTTTTTTCCTTGACCCCACCACGGCTTCCAGGCGTCCCCTGACAAAAAAAGTGCCGGGCTCTTCACCCGGCATCCCTTATATCATCAGCCTATTCCATGACGAAAACGGTAACGGAGCGCCGCCCCCAGGCTTGACACTCGGACTCTGTATCGAAGAACAGGTCAATCCGGTTGCCCTTGATCAGCCCGCCGGTGTCCACCGCCCGGGCCGGCCCGTAGCCATCGATGTAGAGCTTCGACCCGATGGGAATCATCGAAGGATCGACTGCCACCCCGCCCACATAGGGCCAGACACCGCTTGCGGTCTGGTAGCCGGTGCGGGTGTAAGCAGTAGCCGTCACCTGCAGCGTCCGGAGCACCTGGGCGCCGCTGGCGCGGGACGCCGCCCTGCGCTGTGCGGCATCGGTCTTGATGCCGTATGCGATCACCCTCGGCGCCGGTTGTTGCAGCACTTCGCTGCCGACCTGGCGTCTACTGACCTCCACATCGTTCTCGGTGGTCACGTCATACTTTTTCAGCAGCACCCCAGGCTGTCCCGGCGAGCGCACCTCGCTCTGGCCCGGCGCCAGGTAGGCGTCGTTTACCCGGGTTACCGGGCTGGGGATCGGCTCTGTCTCGCAGACGCTCTTGTCCCGCACCCGGGTGACATCGATCTCCGGCATGCTCTCGTTACCCTGGCTATCAATCGCCATTGTGGCCTGGGCACGGTCCTTGTCTCCCAGGCTCACTGAGGCATCATCGAGGATCTGCTTCAGATGCGGCATCGGGTCTTCGGTGATGACGGTGGCTCCGTCCACGCGCACCCTGATCAGGGTATCCTCCAGCTTCTGAAAGGCGAAGCCCTCTCCATCGGTATAAGTCAGGGCATAGCTCACCACCGGCTTTACATCCTGATCCAGGCTCCCGATGCCAAGGCCCTGGCTAAATATTCCCAAGGCCAGGGGGGTATCCGCCCAAACTCCGCGCACCTCCAACACCGGTAACAGCAAGGTCAGGGCGACGCCCAAGGCAGCGATCCGGTAAACCATGCGGTTAGCCGCTCTTTTTGTCTTGTTCTTCGATTGTGACTCGGATGTCGCTTCCACCAAATCGAGTACTTCCCAGTTGATCATGGTATCACCCTCCCTCAGGGACATACACTGTACCATTATTTCCCATAGGTGGGCGCGTTATACCTGATCAGGTTTTTCATGGTACCCGATTGCAGTCAGAAGCCGGCGGGCGCCGCGCCCAGAGGGCACCCGGCGCAGTTCCGTTACCGGCACGGATCCGCTCATGCAGGGCACAGGATGGGGGATGCTAATAGTGGTGGGAAACCATTGATCGGCAGGAAAACACAGATGGAAGGGGTCTTGGCATGTACGATATCACGATCATCGGCGTCGGGACGCCCTGATTGTCTCTAACATAACATGAGGTTATACAACTAATTGCAGGAACTTATCTTGCCCTCAAAGAATATTCATTAACATTGAAGCGCCCCTTTCTCCCTTTTCCTCCGCAAAAAACGGTTGGGGTTTTAACGGCGGGCGCAGTGAACCGGGAGATGCTTATAATGATGGACAGCAGCAATCCTCAGGAAGAGATATTAACCGCAACAGTGATCAGCTTTCCCTCTTCGCACTATGCCTTCCAGGCGGAAAAAGCCTTCCAGGAGGCCAACCTGCCTGCATTGCTGATTCCACTGCCAAGGGAGATCGGCGCCGACTGCGGGGTGGCCCTGCTCATCTCCCCGAAACTGCAGGAGCGGGCGGAAGAATTGCTGAGCCAGGCCGGGGTCGCACTGGCCGGAACGCACCAGATTGCCAGGCAGCGCTCCAGGGCAAAGCTGTGGCAGAGGGTATTAGATATCTGAGGCAGAAGTCAGAGTCGGAAAAAGATTTAAAGCAGGCCCCATGGCACCCGGGCGGCGCCATCAGAGGATGCATCCTTGGGTACTACAATGCTCGTTTCGCTCACCGCTAAAGAAGGGGGGAAATTGCGAGGTTTAAAGGGTGATGTTGTAAAAGCGGAGGGCGTTGGCGGTAGTGGCCGCAGCCACCTCTTCTTTGGACAGGCCCCGCAGTTCGGCCAGCTTCTCCGCCACCACGGGCAGGTAGGAGGGTTCGTTGCGCTGACCCCGCCAGGGTTGGGGGCTCAGGTAGGGGCAGTCGGTCTCCAGGAGAATCCGGTCCAGGGGGGCGATGTGGGCGACATCCACCAGGGCCTGGCTCTTCGGGTAGGTGAGCGGCCCCCCGATGCCCAGGTAGAAGCCCATGGCAAGGCATTCCTCGGCCATCTGCCGCCCGCCGGAAAAACAGTGCATCACCACGCCCGCCAATCCGGGGAACTCTTTTAAAATTTCCATGGTCTCATCGTGAGCGTCCCGATCGTGAATCACCACCGGTATATGCAACTCCAGCGCCAGGTCCAACTGCTGCCGGAAAACCTGTTCCTGTACCCGGTACGGGGAGAGGTTGCGAAAAAAATCAAAGCCCATCTCCCCCAGAGCGACCACCCGCTCCTCGCCGGCCAGCAACCGCAATGCCTCCCAGGCCCGGGGCGTCATCCCTGCCGCATCGTGTGGATGCACCCCTACGGTGGCGTACACATCCTGATACTTCTGCGCCAGCATCACGGCACGGCGCGACGATGGCACCTCGTAGCCGACGCAGACCACGGCGGCCACACCTGCTTGCTGCGCCCGCCGCCGAAGATCGGGAATATCCCTGACAAAACCCATGTCGTTATAGTGAGCGTGTGTATCGACCAAAACAGCCTGACTGCTCATGTTACTCTTCGTTCTTCCCTTCTTTTAAGCCTCACTACCGGCTCCAAATGGGTTTGTGCCTGATAGCTGCCTGGCGTCCGCCCGACAGGCGCGGCAAAGAGGCTGCTCTCCCGCTCCTAAAATGGCTGAACTTATAATGAACGAGAGCACATCAGCGCGCCTGGGTGCCGGGAGGCAGGTCGCGGTCGACCGTCAACACGCCCAGGCCGTTTTCATCCACCGCCGCCAGGATCATCCCGTGCGAGGTGACACCCCGCAGCTTGGCCGGCGCCAGATTGGCGACGATCACCACCCGCTTGCCCAGCAGATCTTCAGCCCTGTAGTGTTGGGCGATCCCGGCCACCACGGTCCGGGTCTCACTGCCCAGGTCCACCTCCAGCTTCAGCAGCCGGTCGGCCCCCTTGATCCGCTCCGCCTGCCTCACCAGAGCCACTCTGAGGTCGACCCTGGCGAATTCGTCGACGGTGATCTCCGGTTTCTCGCCCAGCTTCGATAAAGGCTTCGGCCCCGTCTTCACCTGCCCCGGCTGCCCTGTTCTGTCATCCTGCTCCTGTTCTTGCTGTTTGGCCAGGCCATGAGCATTGATATCGCGGGGCGATTTCACTGCGGTTGTGGCGCCTATATCGATCTTCCGTCCAGGAGTACCGGTAACGGAAGAGATGCCCTTCGCGGCGTCAGTCTCACTCTTCCCGGCGGTATCTTTCTCTTCGGCTGTTAAAATAATCTTCCGTCCAGGAGAACCGGTAATGGGCGAAGAATCCCTCGTGGCGCCGATCTCACCCTTCTCGTATGTCATCTCTTTATTCACCTCATTAACTATCCTCGGGAAGATCCCGGGTCCCCGGCTGATCCTTGACCCGGGCGATAACCAGCCGCTCCAAATCGCCGCGCTGTCCCAAGTCCGCAGATCCGGCCGGTCAGCGATCCCCATCTGTTCCCATACCCGATCCGGGAAGATCGGCATGAAGGGTGTGCACCAGACAGTCAGTACCCGCACTGCCTCGATCAGGTTATAGAGGACAGTAGCCAGCCGTTCCCTGCCGCCCTCCTGGCGGGCCAGCTTCCAGGGCTCGGTCTCGTCCACATACTGGTTCGCCCGGCGCACCAACTGCCAGATGGCCGCCAGGGCGCCACTGAAATCGTAGCGTCCCAGGGATTCTTCCAAACTCCTTCCGGCCTCTTCATGTGTGCGTATTAATTTGTTGTCAACCATATTGTAATGGCCGGGCTGCGGTACCGTGCCGTCCCAATACTTGTCGATCATCCCGAAGCTGCGGCTGATCAGGTTCCCCAAGTCGTTGGCCAGGTCGGTGTTGATCCGCTCCACCAGGCTCTCCTCGGTGTAGTGGCCGTCATCCCCATGGGGAAGCTCCCGCAGCAGGTAGTAGCGCACGGCGTCAACCCCGTAGCGTTCGATCAGCACCAGCGGGTCGATCACATTCCCTTTCGATTTCGACATCTTGCCCCCCTCGAGCAGCAGCCAGCCGTGGCCGTAAACAGCCCGGGGCGGATTCAAACCCGCCGCCATCAGGATGATCGGCCAGATCACCGTGTGAAAGCGGACGATGTCCTTGCCCACGAAGTGCACGGCGTTCGGCCAGTAGCGCTCGAAGCGGGGATCGGTCCGCTCCGGCCGCCAGTTCAAGGCCGAGATGTAGTTGACCAGGGCGTCGAACCAGACATAGACCACATGCTTCAGGTCGAAGGGAACGGGGATTCCCCAGTTGAAGGTGGTACGGGAGACGCACAGGTCCTCCAGGCCGCTCTTGACGAAGTTCACCATCTCGTTGCGCCTGGAGACCGGCTGGATCAGGTCCGGGTGCTCCTCGATGTACCGGAGCAACTGGTCCTGATACTTGGAGAGCCGCAGGAAGTAGCTCTCCTCCTCCGTGAACTCCACCGGGCGCCCGCAGTCCGGGCAGTTGCCGTCCTGGAGCTGGCGCTCCATCCAGAAGGTCTCGCAGGGCGTGCAGTACCAGCCCTGGTACTTGGACTTGTAGATGTCCCCCCGTTTGTAGATCTGCTGGAAGATCGCCTGCACGCACTCCTGATGGCGCGGCTCCGTCGTCCTGATGAAGTCGTCGTAGTCCACGTGAAGCTGTTGCCACAGGTGCTTGAAGTTGGCCACGATCGGATCCACGTATTCGATAGGGGTAGTCCCCTGTTCCCGGGCCTTGCGCTCGATCTTCTGGCCGTGCTCGTCGGAGCCGGTCAGGAAAAACACGTCGTACCCCCGCATCCGCTTGTAGCGGGCGATGCAGTCCGCCGCCACACTGGTATAGGCATGGCCGATGTGCAGATTGTCGCTGGGATAGTAGATCGGCGTGGTCACATAAAATACTTTATCGTCCTTCTCCGGCATCAACATGCCCGGCTCCGCCGGGTCCTCATAAAGCCACCCTCCGCGGCCGGGCTTCAACCCCTTTCCAGATCGGTAACCGTGAAAATTATAGCACAAAATCTTTTCCAATGCCTACTACAGCTTGCACTGACATCCGCGGGCGAACCCGTCCATATCTTTGTAATTAGGAGCAATTTTTATTATTTTTTACAAATAAGAGGTTGACTATTAATGGAAGAGATGGTACGCTTTATTTCAAAGAAAATTGTCGAACTTTACAATAAGGAGGGGAGATAAATTTTGAAATCGACTGGTGTTGTCAGGAAAGTGGACGAGCTCGGAAGGGTCGTCATCCCGATTGAACTCCGGCGCACGCTGGGCATTGCCGAGAAGGATGCCCTGGAGATCTATGTCGACCGGGAGAAGATCATTCTGAAGAAGTACGAACCTGCCTGTATTTTCTGCGGCAACGCGGAGGACGTGCAGCACTACCGCGGCAAGAACATCTGCAAGGAGTGCTTCCAGGAGATGGCCAAGGAGGCTGTCTAGCCACTGCGCACCGGACAGGTCATTCAAAATTTCCACCTTGTTTAACCTTTTGGCGCCTCGCAACATTATGCTGCGAGGATTTTTTTATCAAGCGTGATAGAGGCGGTAGACCTGGCTCTTGGGGAGCCCGAGGGCGTGGGCGACCGCCTTGCAGGCGGTCTGGGTGTCGGCGCCGGCCTTGACAAGGGCTCCGACTGCCTCCTTGATCTGCTTTGGGGCTGAGGGGGACGGCGTTTTCTGCGCCGCTGCAGGTCCACGCCCTGACGCTCGCTCATCGCCAATTATGGGCTCCGAATCCGCGCCGGGTTCGTTGGCAGCCGTCCTGTCGCCGCGCCCGCTACAGCGGACGCCAGCTCCTTCCCGGCCGGCAGCCACGATGGTCAACTCCCCCAAGGGTGGCGTAGCCGCAAAATGAGTTGCCACCTGGGCAAAGCTGCCGCGGGATACCTCCTCGAACTGCTTGGTCAGCTCCCGGGCGACAGCCACCTGCCGCTCCGGCCCCCAGACCTCGCAGAAGTCCTGGAGGGTTTTCTGCAACCGGTGGGGCGCCTCGTAGAAAACGCCGGTGCGGGTCTCCTCCGCCAGTTCAGTTAGAAGGGCGCGACGCTCCCCAGCCTTGCGGGGCAGAAAGCCCTGGAAGTAAAAAGGGTGCGGTCTGATCCCGGAGACCACCAGGGCGGTGATGGCTGCCGAGGGCCCTGGTATGGCGGTGACCTGATGTCCCTGCGACAGGGCCTGCTGTACCAGTTGGTAACCCGGGTCGGCGATCCCCGGAGTTCCGGCATCGGTCACCAGGGCGATCTTCTTGCCCGCGGCCAACTCCGTCAGCAGCAGCGGAGCCTTGGCTTGCCGGTTGTGCTCGTAATAGCTGGTGGTGGGGGTGTGGATGCCGAAGTGGTTGAGCAGTTTCCGGGTATGGCGGGTATCCTCGGCAGCGATCAGGTCGACCTGTTTCAGAACTTCCAGGGCGCGCAGGGTAATATCCCCCAGGTTTCCCAGTGGAGTGGCGCAGAGATAGAGTTCCCCCACCGCTAAAGCCCTTCCTCCGAGGGTCCCTCTTCTTCAAAGACCACCCCCTGCAGATCCGGGGCAGGTTCTTCCGCGCCCGGGCACTTGGCGCACGGCTTAGCCCCACCTGCCGCCTTGGGGCAGCCACCCTTATAGGAGGCGTCTTCATACTTCAGGCAGCACATGAGCCTGCCGCAGATGCCGCTGATCTTGGTGGGGTTCAGGGAGAGGTTCTGGCCCTTGGCCATGCGGATGGAAACCGGCACGAAATCTCCCAGCCAGGTGCTGCAGCACAGCTCCCGGCCACAGGGACCCAGGCCTCCCAGCAGCTTGGCCTCGTCCCGGACGCCGATCTGCCGCAGCTCGATGCGGGTGCGAAACACGGCCGCCAGGTCCTTGACCAGCTCCCGGAAGTCCACCCGGCCCTCGGCAGTGAAGTAGAACAACACCTTTCCGGCATCGAAGGTAAACTCGACGTCGATCAGCTTCATGGGCAGCCCGTGTTCGGCGATCTTCTTCTCGCAGACGGCGAACGCCTCCTTGGCGCGCCCCCTGTTCTCCTCCATCTTGGCGCAGTCCTCGGGGGTCGCCTTGCGGATCACTTCCCGCAGGGGCGCCACGGTCTCCTCCAGGGTCACCTGGCGATCCCCGATGACCACTGTGCCGAACTCGATCCCCCGGGCGGTCTCTACCACTACCTTGTCACCGGCCCGGAGCTCAAGCTGGCCCGGATTGAAGTAATATATCTTGCCGGCGCCCCGGAACCTGACCCCGACTACGCTCACCCTCTCGCCGGTCGCAGTTCCATGGTCGTTCGCCTCCGGCCTGGCTTTATCATCAGCCATCCGCCTATTCCTCCATGTTATTCACCCGAATGGATAGTCCACGATCATTCGTCATGGGTCAAAAGACTGGGTCATACTCCGCCAGTTCCCCTGATCTCCGGCGGCATCTCCCGGAGCCGCTTCTGCAGTGCCCGTAGGGTCAGGGCCAGGAGCAGCGGCACGGAGATGTTGTCATCCAGCAGTTGCTGCCCGGTCAGGATGACATCCAGGCACTCCAGCAGACCCCTGCTGATCCTGGTATTCCCCTGTCCGGCCATAACCTGATTCCGGGCCTTACGGTAGAGCTGCTCCAGGTCCGCCAGCAGGCTGCGCAACAACCTGCCGGCCGCAGACCGGTCCAGCTTGATCAGCCGCACCTGCCGCATCAGTTCGGCCTCGCTGCCACCCCACAGCAACTGCCGCAGGCTGGCGGTGGCATTGTCCCCGTCCTCTACGGGCAGGTCTTCCTGGCGGGTACGGAACAACACCACCCGGCAACGGGAGGTCAGGGTCGGCAGGAGTGCCCGCTCATCCTCCGTGGCCAGCAGGAAGACGGTTTGGGGCAGCGGCTCCTCCAGGATCTTCAACAGGCTGTTGGCGGCCGGTTCGGTAAGCAGTTCCGGGGCGCTCAGGAAGAAGACCTGGCGCCTGCCCAACTGTGGGCGGTAACTGAAGAAGGGTTGCCACTGCCTGATCTGTTCGATCTTCAGGCTGCTTCCATCCGGCTCCAGAAAGTGATAATCCGGATGAGCCTGCTGCTCCCAGGCATGACATGAATCGCAGGCGCCACAGGGTTCTCCCCTCTCGGTGGCCAGACAGAGCAGCACCTGGGCGAAGGTGCTGGCCGCCTCCTGCTTGCACCTGGTGGCGGGGCCTGCCAGGAGGTAGGCGTGGGCAGGCTGGCCGCTTTGCACGTCCTGGCGCAGTTGACGCACTGCCGGCTCATGTTCCCAGTCGCCAAACCTCATACAGCCACCTCCATGTCGGATGCCGGATGTCGGATGCCGGATGTCGGATGCCGGATGTCGGATGTCAGAATATTTTCCAGTATTCCTTATTAGCCTTTTTCCTACCCCATTTTTGGTTTGAACTTCTGTTTAAGGCTTCCCATTTCCTATTTCTGTCTCCTAGATGCCTTGCTCAAGCCATCGGTACAGACATCGGATTCATGATGTCAGACTTGCATGCCTTTAATAGCAGCCTTTAAATCTTTTCTCCGACTTCTGACCTCTTGCCTCTGACTTCTGTTAAAAGGCGCTCCCTGTTCCCTGCCCTCAAGAAAGGCGGCTACATGCGCCCACACCCGGGCCTGGACTACCTCCGGGGTGCCCGATCCGTCCACCGCCCGGATGCGCTCCGGGGCAGCAGCAGCCAGGGCGCGGTAACCGTCCCGGACCCGCCGGAGAAAGCTGACGCCCTCCTGCTCCAGCCGGTCGCTCTCTCTGATTGCGAATCGCTGTATGCCCTGTTCCGGCGCCAGATC
>Ga0187870_1003847_pt1 | contig 11182 bp, 12 predicted proteins | sample June2016WEW_13_1_3_FD_132974 | JGI IMG/M metagenome (GOLD analysis project Ga0187870, IMG submission 132974) | Peatland microbial communities from SPRUCE experiment site at the Marcell Experimental Forest, Minnesota, USA - June2016WEW_13_150 | ecosystem: Environmental > Terrestrial > Soil >... | reverse complement strand
TTGATGAACTGAGACAAGTAGTAAATACTGAGGGAAGATAAATTGTCCGTTAATTCAATCCTTCAGTGATGGGCAAAATATGCTTAAATTGGTTGATGCAACCACACATAAAATTAGAATAAAGGTGATCGGCATAGGCGGAGCAGGAGTCACTGCGGTCAATAGGATGATCTCGTGTAATCTGGAAGGTGTTGACTTCGTAGTTGCCAATACAGATGCAACGCAACTAAATGTTTCTCCTGCCCGTATCAAAATTCAGCTTGGGGCGGGACTGACAAAAGGTTTTGGGACTTCCGGCAACATTAACCTGGGAAAAAGAGCTGCCATTAAATGCAAACATCTCCTAAGACGGCATTTGAATGGCGCTGATATGATCTTTATAGTTGCTGGACTTGGCGGTGGTACCGGGACTGCGGGAACACCAGTCGTGGCCGAGGTCTGCAAGGATCTTGGTGCATTGACCATAGCCGTGGTTACAAAACCTTTTTTGTTCGAGGGAAAAGTGAGGAATGAACGGGCGAAAAAAGGCATTGCAGAGTTAAGAAGGATCGTTGATACATTGATCGTCATTCCCAATCAGCATCTTATCGACTTTGGCACAGGAACTGTTTCTCTTCAGGAGGTTTTTGAGAAAGCGGATGATACTTTTGTTATCGCTGTGAAGAGCATCTCCGATCTGATACTCGAACCGGGGCATAGCGTCGATTTTGCGGATATAAAGACGATGATGTCACACAAAGGTCTGGCCCTGATTGGAACCAGCACTACCAGTGGTGAGCACAAGGTAATAGAAGCAACCCAAAAGGCTATTTCGTCTCGTCTAATGGAGGACAACAGTATCCATGGGGCTCAAGGTGTTTTGCTGAATATTACCGGTGGACCTGATTTCAGTCTCTCTGAGTCCCATGAGGCCTTAACATTAGTTCGTGACTGTGTGAATGAAAATGCCCATATAATTATGGGGACGATCATTGATGAAAATATGAAAGATAGAATTCGTGTCACAATTATTGCAACGGGCACTGAAGATGATACGCAAGAATAGTGTTGGGTTGTTGAGCGAGTACTGTTGATCATTAAAAAGCGACTTGAGAAACGGGTTCATCAATTGCTTGCTGTAAATTCTGAATACATCCATTTCACCCCACATTTCCCTTCTCCAAATTATGTAATAACGTTACGCCGTATGGAACGGTATCATGGTAGTCTCGGTAAAGTTAAAAGCGCACAATCAAGTAAAAATATCAAAGGTCAACTTTACTCTGATTAAATTACTAATCTGACACCCGCTTATGATTATAAATAGAGTTTCCATTATTATAGGCGATAAGAATTCGCTCTATAGTGTGATTAATAAAACAGTCGGGATCATAAGAGATACATATAGCGATGGCTTTAGTATCAGCGACCTGACATCTTTTGATTCATTCTCAATTGAGGAGAAAGAAGATCTAAGAAATATATTTTCTCATGATATTACCAAACTGATTGCCTGGGAACACATCTTCGAATTTTACTTTTACGAAAATATTTGGAAGTACAAACAATCGACAGATTATTACAGAATAATAACGAGAGAGATATTGCTGCTACTAAATACTAGCACAACTTCGATTGGAGAAACCGTCTGCACTAATGATTACCGGCTAATAGAAAGCCTCTACCGTGGATCGATTAACTTATATGACGATGATCAAGAAGGAGTCCAGGGAAAGAGTCGTCTATATGAAGTAAATTTTGATGCGATAGAATTTATATCTCGTAATCTTAAGACTAGAGTCGGTGATTCTTGTGAATTTAACCTTGAATTTGTTAAAGCATTCATAGAAGCACAATCCGATTATTACCTAAAGCTTTTTTATGAAGCTGCGCTTCGTGGAGATTATCTAACCATGATAAAGAAAGTGGTCTTACTCGAGAGATTGCGGGTTTAGTGGAATAATGGGGAGCAAATACTTTCTGATACAATTGACTTCAAAGTCAAAATATGGTTTAGTTCATTAACCGTTTATATGTTCGATGAGTGGCGTTCGAAATTACATAAAAAGGAGAAAGACGATGGCTGATTTGCTTTGTCAAAATTGTAAAAAAACAATGCCTGCGAACAAGATCAGTGAATGTCCAAAGTGCGGTAAATTTCTCTGCGATTCCTGTAAGGGTTACGGCGGTTCATATTGCAAAGATAGCAAGAATGGGACCCCAGGATGTACCGGATATTGGAAAAGACGGTCATAATCATTTTTTGGATCTGAATACAATCACTTCGTTTCCTCCGTTTGCTAACTCTCTGTTATGGGGAGAGTGAAAATTTCCCTATTCCGGAGTGTATATGCGTTCTTGTGTGTCCAAAATCTAGTTACAACATAAAAAGTGAATAAGCGGTGACGTATGAAATATAAAGATTATCGTCGTAACCATGTAGTTCTTCCAGGGCACGAGGCTGCCTTGGAAAAGTTTCTCAAACAAGATTATAAGGGTTTAAGAGGGCACAAGTGGCGCAATCGTCTCAGTTCCCACAGCGAAGACGCACTGACCTGGTCGTGCTTCGATATATTGTCCAGCCTTCCTCTGTCAAAGAAAATAGCAGCCTTAGACGAAATATTTGAAGATGCCTATCAGGGCAAGAGTAACTTCGTATTCAAGAACGGCAGATTTAAAGAAGATCAAATCCAAATACATATTGGCAAGCAATACAAAGGTTTTTCTTCAAATGAAGAGACCGAAGTAGATGCAAGTATTGAATTGCCAGAAACACTAATATTCTTTGAGGCAAAATTATATAGTACGATGAGTATGGCATCTCCTCCTGAGAAGCCGCATGATCAGATTGCAAGAAAATTAAGAATTGGTCTCGATTCACCCTTGGGTGATACAAGAGAATTTTTCTTCATCTTCCTCGATATTGCGCCGCTAGAAATAATGATACGAAGAAAACACAAATCTGAAGCGCTCACTCTAGCAAAAGGATTTGAAGACAAATGGAAAAGCGCGTGGCTGTTCGATTACTATAAATATGGCAGAAATAATAGTCGAAGACCTCTAAAGGATGCGCTCAGCGGGATAGATGTTCCCACTGCTGAATCGGTCGCTGACAACATGGGATGGTTGACATGGAGTGATCTATTCAAAACTGTTCTAAGGGGTATGATACCCGAGTAATAGAGCATAAAAATAGAAGGGATGTAGTTAAGCAAAAAGCGATGACATTTTTAAATAACTTAGTTGGCGATCTGCGAAAATGTTATGATGAAATAGCGAAGCTAGATAATATTCAAGCAAGATTGGAACACTTCGATGTGATAGAACTGGTTGCTAAGTATCGTACTTACTGGAAACCAGAAAATGTCAAAGTAGTTTTGTTAGCGGAATCTCATGTTTATACCCAGAAATTAGAAATGAATTCTAAGATCAATCTCGTCCACAAAGACGTGGATGGCTGTTTTAGGGAATACGTCAGGTTTGTTTACTGTTTGGGATATGGTGAAGATTCGTTGCTAAAAGATAAACATTTTTTGACAGCCCCAAATATAGGCACACTGCCCTTCTGGAAAATATTCCACAGTTGTTGCAATGAAATAACGGAAGCAAATTATCGCACCACTTATAATTTCCTTAAGAAGAGTCATACTGGTGATGGCGAACGTATCTCAAACAAAATCAATTTACTGAAAAGAATGCGGCGTCACGGGATTTGGTTGGTTGACACAAGCATAGTTGGTTTGTATCAACCAGGAGGAGAGAGATTTGGGGAGTCAACCCTCTGTGACAATATTATTTCTGTTTCATGGAATAACCACGTCAAGAATGTGGTGGAGGAGGCTTCCCCAGAATACATCATCTGTATTGGCAAAGGGGTGGCAAGCATCATACAAGAAGATCTTGATAAGATGGTTGATAACAAGAAAATTGATGACTACGAGATATTATCCCAACCTACACCTTTCTTAGGTGCTGGTGGACTCATGAAAGAGTTCATGAAGTATTATGAAATTTGTAGCCGGTATTGTGATTTTGACTCTGACAGTGATTAACGGCGCAGAAAGTAAACTGACAAAAAAATTACGAGGGAGATTCTACGTCAAGGAATAAAACATCCAAAAATGAATTAACCGCTAAAGATATACCTTCGCCAAGAGCGCATTGGCGCACTATCAGCAAATTTGCCTTATCCTTTGATGGCTACGAGTACTGGGGTTCATTTGAGAAGTGTGCAAAGATTGCAAATTCAAGATGGAATCGCACACTCACAGAATTGCGGACATGCTTGTTTTTCGAGCAGAGGCGATGGCATCATTTTGGTGAGAACCCTGATAGAAAGGCGATGAGGTATATCAGGGAGCTTATAGAGAAGATTCGTACGAAGGTCGATAGTTGATGAAAATGAAGAACAAGAAATTCGGACTATTTTATGTTGATGTCTATCAATTGTGAGGAGATGCCCATGGAACCTTCAAAAGCGATTGACAGAGAAATTGTCCAGTATATGAATCGAAAACATGGTCTTCTTATTGGCGAGATAACCGGCAAGATAATCAGAATGACCCTCTGCGGCAATTATCCGGACAAGGAAATCCTCACCCTTGAAGTTAAAGGCCGGGATATGATTTTAGACAATCCCAAAGTTGTTGAAATCAATTCTGAGGAAGTTCACGAAGTCATAACTGCTTTCATTGACAGTCAGAACCAGGTGTAGATTTCCCTTATGGTAACTGGAGGAAGCTGTTTACAAATTTCAAGTTGTTACCGTAATGATAATGGATTTGCGTTGGCGTCTCATATTGACCAGTTGGTCGGCGTTTAAGGTATTATACAGGCTACCTCGAAACATTGTTAGCTCAAAAAGGAGATACTAATGATTAAAGTAAAGCCTATTGAACTGAGAGAAAGGGATGAATTGGAACCTCTTCTGGTTGCAAATCCGGAAGTCATAGAACAGGGGCTTCAGATAGTATGTCACCAACTTATGACGGATTCTGGACCTTTGGACATCCTTGCCGTTGATGACGAAGGCACGCTTGTTGTTATTGAACTGAAGAATGAGGCAGCCGAGGAACACCTTGATCAATCATTAAGATATTATGACTGGTGCAGGCAAAATATCTCTTGGATTAGCAAGGCTTACAGCAACAGTTATAATATCAACCCTAACTCTGCGCCTCGTCTGATGCTAGTAGCTCCTTCATTCACTGACACAGTAAAGCGTATTTCCAAATATGTGGGTGTTGAATTGCGCCTAATCCAATATCAAGCATTTGAAGATGAAAAAGGTGAACGTGGTATTTTTTGTAATGAGATTGATTATGGACAACCACCTGTACCACCAGAAATCCCTACAATAGAAAAAAAACTAGAATATTTCCAAGATGGCAAAGTTAGAGATCTTTTCAAATCTGTTTTAGAGGAGCTTCAAGCAAAACAGATTGAAATTAAGCCAATCCATGGTCTTTGGATATCCTTCTGGTACAAAGGAAAAAGGTTCATGTATATGGGGCCTAAAAGAAGTTTTTTTGTCGCAGAGGTTTTGACGCCGGGAGGAAATTGGACGGGTCGCACAAGGATATCTAACAGAAAAGAATGGGAGGCTTTATTTGAAGAACATATTAAGGCATTTATCGAATACCTTGATAAACTATAATAATTCTAACTCGATACTTTAAATAAAGCCATAGAATTAAATCCGGGCCATAAAAATGATTACCTTGTTTTGGGAGATATTTACAGAATAAATGGCCAATTTGACATTGCACAAGATAATTATAAGAAAGCGTCGAGCATTAGAAAATCCACATCATTAGAATCAGATAAATACATGACTCGCTATTACCGTTTGAGAAAAGAACTTGACGTTGGTTTACCTGATTTTTGCAAGAGAACATGTATTGCAGGCAACTCCTATTCATGTTCATGGATATCAGTAGCGCGTAAAGTTGAGCAGTAACTACATCTTAATACCCTAATCCTGCCACAGTCGGAATTTCAATTCCAAGACCAAAACATTTTATTGACCCATGTGAAATTTAAGATCAAAATGGTCCAAAGTCTGATCAGAGGGTTAAGGAACACCATGCAGATCCACGAGCACAAGGGCTTTAACATAGAGATTCACAAAGTAGATGAAGGATATGTCCCTGAGATTTACCGGAAGGGCAAGCTGATCCACACGGTCGGCCATAAGGACAGCCAATTTCATAGTCAGGCACTTGCTATTGAGGCAGCCAGAGAGTGGATAGACAAGACTTATCCACCAGGAAGAATAAAATACTTTGGGGAGGTGTAATCTTTGTTGGGGGGTGGGTTGATACTTGATGATTAATGAAAATGAACTTCTGAAAAAACTGGAAAGTTCTACTGGGGAAAACTATAAGGAAGCTCTGGTGGATCTTGTGCAGCTTTATAGAAAGACAGGTAAACCAGGCAGGGCTTTTAGATATATTGATGAGATATTTTGGATTCATGAAAGTTGGAATGATACTGCCCACGTTTTATTTCCATCTAATCTTTTTAGAAATGAATTTATTAGCTATCGCGGAGAATCATTTTCATTTGAGACAAGAGGGGGCAACCCTGAAACACGACCTTCCAAGGATTGGCAATATCGTTTAGACGACTACTTTAGTTACTGTTTGAATCTTTTAGGCAGATATATGGACGCAGAAATAATTTGCAGAGAGAACATTGAATTATATCCCTTATATCCAGTTGCATATATAAACCTTGGGATTTCGCTTGAAGGTCAAGGGCGACTTCATGAGGCGGCAGATAGTTACAGGACTGCTTGTATCGCAGATCTTCATCATACCCGTTCACGTAGCCGTTTTTACAACTTTTTTGAGAGGCATCCGGAAGTACGAATGAATACGCCGGAAATTGAAAATATCACCGTGGATGAACGTAATGAGTTTCAAAGGATGCATGGTTCGGATAAAAGAATCTCGGGAGTTTTCTCTGGAGAAGTCAAACAGGGTGAACTTAGAAAAGTACTCGAAGAATGCAATGAAAAATTACGCGACGATCTTGAAGAAGACAGCGAACACGTATTAGATAAAGATAAAATTAAACATTAGATATAGCCATTAAATTAAAACTACTTCATTCCCAAATCCTCACCCTGTTTTTTACTGCATTACAGAGAAGATTATGAAAATATCCGTTTATACTTTTCATTCTCTCTTTTCTTTTTGATACAAATATCATTGCAACCAGAGCGCTTTCATATGATGTACATGAAATATCCTTGAATTCCCTTAAAAGAGCTTTGATGACTTCATCTACCCTTTGAGACATTGTTATTCCTTGTCTTGTGTGCTGATAGATGGCTAGGACACGGTTGGGATTGTTACCTAGAAGCAGCTCTATTTCCTGGATAGTGATGTGTTTTCTGTTAGGACTTCCTGTTGCAATTCCGGTGTCTGGGTCCAGAAACAAATCCCCTTGATGTTGAACGGAATTAAAATAGTCAAGACGATTCCCGGTGAATGTCGTATCTGAATGAAGGATAAAGCTACGGTCTTTGATGTTTAACAAAGTTGCATACGCACATAACTCCTTCAATGTCCATATTCTACTGTCAGTTATCATAGGTTCCACATGTAGGTCATTTAACAGACCTTCTCTACAGAGGCGTTGAAACAATGAGCCCTTCCAATGATCCAAAGCATCACCGAGAAATTGCAATCTCATAATTAGTCCCCCCTTCAAGATTAAACTCCATTCTTAGTACCTCACTTCCCAACTCCAGGTCAACTGAGTGTTTCTTTTCCTTTCATTATATGGAAAAACGAACTGGGTTCGCTTTTTATAGATCTTCCCAACAGGTGTTTAGGCGTGTTTATATGGTGTTTATGGCGGGGATAAACACCTTGAAAATCGTTATCCGGTTTATCTGAAAAGGGAATTGTGGTATGAGAGGTGAGGTGTTTAGGTGTTTATGGGGAAACTCCGCTTCTCAGAACAGAGAGCGGGGTTTTGTGTTCAGGAGACGGACTCGCTATACTCACTGCTGATTTTTCATTAGGCATCTTTATAAAATAATTTGACATGGATAACTCTCTTAGTAACCAGCACATTGCGGACGCCATTAGGGAATTGATAAATCTTCTTGGAATAAAAGAGGATATAAATTACCTTAAAATGAAAGAACTTATTATTGAAAACAAGGCAGAAGAATGCATAAGAGAAATTGCTAATCAATTAGGGTTGCCAATAAAAGTAAATTTAATAGTTGGTGGTGATTTTCAAACTCGGGGTCTTTCGCAAACGGATTCGAGTGGAAGGGGAAAAGATGCTTTTGCTGCTCAGGTTTCAATTCCAAGTAATTTACCAATGTACGGAGCAGACAATTTTAAAAATATTCAAATTAATGTAAGGGTTAGCAAAAATTATGATAAACATCCATTAACATTTATTGGATTGATGGCTCATGAATTATCCCATATTCTTCTACACTCATTACTTCATCCTCAAAAAGACAATGAATTTTATACCGATCTTACAGCTATGGTTATGGGATTTGGGTTGGTAATGGAATCTGGTAGAAAAGTTGTAATACAGTGGTCAGATGGAAAGTCAACTCATACGCAGACTACAACATATGGATATCTAAATGATAATCAGTTTAATTTTGCCCGCAACCAAATAAATAAAATTTTAACCAGATATCAAGAGATGAAACAACAAGTATTATCTGACGCGAATAAATTAAGAAAGATTTGCAGTAAATCGGACCAAACACTGAAAAAAATATATGCATATCTTGAATATCTGGACCAAAATCACAAAGGTAATATTCGTCCAAAAGATGCCAAATTAATTGTGTCATTCCATCAATCTGGATATTTTGAAAGATATGAGAAGGATTTATCTAGTGCTAAGACGATTTTAGGGAAAGCCATTAAGTCATACAGCAGGCATTATCCGCAAATAACAAAAGAGTTTTCTGGACAAATAAAAAAAACAAAAGAAACAATACAGGAAGTATTAACGAAGTTTAATGAGCAAGAAAGCACAATGTCTGGTGACTTGAAAGTACTAAAAAAATATGTGGGATTAAAAAATCGGTTAAAAATAGCATGGAGCCTTAGAAATAATAATAAAAAAACCTGTTAAATAAAGGAGCATGAGAGATGAACGAAAAATGTTTTAACCTCGCGCAGGTGATTTTTCGTCACTCTCCTTCCATTGCGTGAAGAACGAACCCAGGTCGTGGAATCTTTCAACTGAAAATCACTAAGATATCTTGTGGTTTATTAATGGTTGATGTATAAAATGGCATCAATTTGTAAGAGGGGTGCCACCATGTTGAGATCCTCTCTTATACGAATCAATCTGATCTTTTTCTACTAGTTTTATTTATTCCCTATTTCACATCCGCATTAAATAGGAAGGTATGCCATGGATGATTATCGATTCAAGCATCGAGAACTCATCAACGAATCAATTCAAGCGCTATATTGCAATCTTGGAAATGCAAAGATAATGACGTTCATGTCCGATTTTAAAAACCCAGAGCTAATGATTAATTTCCGTGAGGATGCAACTTACGTAGAACAGTTAGCCATGGTTATCGCTAAACACTACGGACTGTCAGTTGGGTCTATATCGGTCGGTTTTAAAGACATGGGTGATAAAGCCGCCCAAATAATGCAGTTAACGTCACATAGTTGTCATATAGATGTAAATTCTAAAAAAGTAGAAAATTCCAATGAACTGCTTGCCATACTTGCTCATGAGATGACACATTCTTTTCTCGATTCAATCCATCTTTCTTTTAATGATACTATAAAGAATGAAATATTGACAGACACAACAGCCACCTATCTTGGACTTGGGAATTTAATTCTTAATGCACATTCAATTCGAAGAAAAGAAATAAATGGAAACACATCCAGCATAAGCTACAGACTTTTTGGATATTTAAAACCAGATGAATTTGGATATGTTCTTGCTAAACGTGCCAAGAAATTTGACTACGATCCTGTACCATTTCTGGATTCTGAAGCAAGAGCCGCATATAAAACTGGATTGTCTGCGTTCAATGCTGAATATAAACAACTACCCCTTGATTTTGGAGCACATTGGTCAGATAAGCTTATATATAAATGGCATAGGATGTGCGCTGCGAGGGAAGCTAAAAAAAACGGAGCTTATGATAAAGACTACAAGCATTTAGGATATAAAATCGAAGTTCGTGATAGGGTGGTGTATATAATTTTCAGATGTCGTTTATGTCTCCAATTATTGCGAATTCCTGCTTTTCGTGGTCTGATTTCGGTGCATTGTCCCCGATGTGAGAGCATCTATAACTGCAAAACCTAGGACGACCCCATTTTCACCCACATCACAACATCATCACACCTTCCGGAAGTTTTGCTTTCTTGCTTTCAACGCATTCACAATCACAACCCTCATAAATGGGTTTGTATGTTCTATGATGAGGTATCGTCGGGGGGATAAAAACATTTCAGGGTAATGGTCTGCCCATGTTTGCCTTTGTATTCAACAATAACCCGCAGGATTGCCGGGTCATCTAAATCCGTGGGGGCAACGATTTTAACAGATACGATATGATCATTCTTCAAGTGTGGTTTAATCAGGTCTCTTACAGTTTCCATTTGCCCTTCGTCACCTCTTCAGCGGTTACAGTGGTCCAAATCATAAATAATAATGAATAAGGATTAGTCTGGATAGGAAAGGGTGGGAAGAATACTCCCACCCTTTGTTGACAGATAAAAAAACGATGATTTACTTCACAGCATCCTTTAATGCCTTCCCTGCTGTAAACTTAGGAACCTTCTTCGCCGCAATCTTGAGCGGTTCACCGGTCTGGGGATTTCTTCCCTTTCTGGCAGATCTTTTAGCGACAGAAAAAGTCCCGAAGCCGACAAGGGTTACACTTTCTCCCTTCTTCAGCGACTTCTTGATTGCCGCAAGGACGGCATCCAGGGCTTTCCCCGCCTCTGCCTTACTGCAGGTAGCTTTTGCAACCTCATTGATAAGCTCTACCTTATTCATAGAATGTCCTCCTTTATAAGTATTTTGCATCTGTATAGATAGTTAGCATGTAAAAATCAATCAGAATATGGCTATCCAACTCTTTTGTCATTGAGCGTTGCAAAGCCTCTGAGGGACCGGGGCTTCCCAGCGTCTTTTATAAAATACTTGTCGACAATAAAAATATCTTTGA
>Ga0187870_1003846_pt1 | contig 11182 bp, 8 predicted proteins | sample June2016WEW_13_1_3_FD_132974 | JGI IMG/M metagenome (GOLD analysis project Ga0187870, IMG submission 132974) | Peatland microbial communities from SPRUCE experiment site at the Marcell Experimental Forest, Minnesota, USA - June2016WEW_13_150 | ecosystem: Environmental > Terrestrial > Soil >... | reverse complement strand
CCTTCCCGCGCACTGTCGGGGAGATCCCCTGGAACTTCCCTGCCATGCCGTCTGCGCAGCGCCAGCAGAATCCGAAGACCTGGAAAGGAAGCACCGAAGTCGACGGTGTGATCTACCCATTCGGCTTCGGCTTGAGCTATACCACGTTTGAATACAAGAATCTGCTGATCGAACCTAGACAGCAGAAGAGAGGCGCCGATATTACCGTCACGGTGGACGTCACGAATACCGGCGAGCGCGCGGGCACCGCCATCGTGCAGCTCTATCTGCGTGACGAAGTCAGCAGCGTGATCACTTATGAAAAGATGCTGCGCGGCTTCGAACGCGTGGCGCTGGAGCCGGGACAGACCAGCAAGGTCAAGTTCACGCTGACATCGGAAGATCTGCAACTGTTGGATGCCGGCATGAAGTGGGTGGTCGAACCCGGCTGGTTTACAGTCATGGTTGGCGATTCATCTGAGAATACCCCCTTGAAAGGCCGCTTTGAAATCGTGGGGGCGCCATGAAACTTTCCTGCACATGCCGATCCCTCGGGCTAATGCCGATCCTGCTCGGCTGGGGCCTCTTGCCCCTCCGAAGCCAGGAGGCCCCCACGAAGCCGGTCCTCTACGTGGTCGCAACGGCACATCAGGACACACAATGGAACTGGACCGTGCAGGACACCATCCGCCAGTTTCTGCCAGCTACCTTCTTTGACAATTTTGCGTTGATGGATCGCTTCCCTCACTACGTTTTCAACTATGAGGGTGTCATCCACTACATATGGTTCAAGGAGTATCACCCGGAAGGGTGGCCCACACTTCAGAAACTGGTCGCCGACGGCCGCTGGCGGCTCTCGGGATCCTGGATCAACGCCGTGGATGTGAACGTTCCTTCCCCCGAATCGCTGATGCGGCAAGCCCTCTACGGCAAGCGATTCTTCCGCCAGGAATTCAATCGCACGAGCCAGGACATATTTCTTCCCGATTGTTTCGGCTTCGGCATTGCCCTTCCATCGATTGCAGCACATTCGGGCCTGACGGCCTTCTCCACGCAGAAGCTGACGTGGGGCTCTTCCGTCCCCATCCCGTTTCCAATCGGCAGATGGAAAGGCGTCGACGGGAACACGATCATTGCCGAACTCAATCCGGGCGACTACGTCACACGCATCCAAAGCGACATTTCCGTGGATCCCAAATGGTCGAACGATCTCACATCCATCGGCAACGGTCACAAGCTCGGATTCCGCTACTTTGGCACCGGCGATATCGGCGAGGCGCCCGATGCGCAATCTGTGGGCTGGCTGGAAAAGGCAATCGCTAATCCGGATGGCGGGATCGAGGTCCGCAATGCCTCCGCGGATCAGCTCTCCCGCGATTTGACCGCGGAGCAAAAGGCCGCGCTGCCCGAGTATGAGGGCGAGCTCACGATGAAGACCCACGGCGTAGGCTGTTACACATCCCAGGCGGCCATGAAGCGTTTCAACCGGGAGAATGAACTGCTCGCCGATGCGGCGGAGCGCGCGGCTGTTGCGGCCGACTGGCTGGCGGGCCTGCCTTATCCGGGCGAACGCCTTCGGGAAGCCTGGATCCGTTTCCTCTGGCATCAGTTCCATGACGATATCACCGGCACATCCATTCCACAGGCGTACGAATTCTCCTGGAACGATGAGCTGGTCTCGGCCAATCAGTTTGCCGGCGTGCTCGAGAGCTCGGCCGCAGCGGTGGGCGCGCGGCTCGATACCCGGGCAGCAGGCGTTCCACTTGTTGTCTACAACCCGATATCCAGCTCTCGGCATGAGCCTGTGGAGGCCACCGTCGAGTTTCCTGGCGCGGCGCCGTCCGCCGTCCGCGTCATCGATAGCGCGACAGGGCGCGCAGTGCTTTCACAGCTCCTCTCGACGCATGGTAATGAGGCGAAGATTCTATTCCTTGCTGAAATGCTCCCGGTCGATTTCAAAGTGTTCGAGGTCCAGGCAGGCGCATCGCCTCAGGCGGCGCGCAGCTCGCTCAGCGTGACATCGTCTTCCCTTGGAAGCAGCCGCTACAGCATAAAGGTCGATTCGAACGGAGACCTGAGTTCGATCGTGGACAAGGACGCCGGACGGGAGCTCTTGAAGGCGCCCGTCAGGCTGGAGATGCGCGACGATCCGTCGCCGGACAAACCGGCATGGCGCATTCTCTGGGACACGGTCAACTCGGCGCCGCGCGAGTTCGTGAGCGCTCCGGAGATCCATATCGTGGAGCAGGGACCTGTGCGCGTATCCCTCGAGATTACCCGCAGGGCGGCCGGATCGACTATCGTGCAGCGGGTTTCGCTTTCAGAGGGTGGCGATCTCGTGAATGTCGAAAACCTGATTGACTGGAAATCACCGAATACGCTGCTCAAAGCGTCTTTCCCCTTTGTCGCATTCAATCCGAAGGCGACCTACGATCTTGGACTCGGAACGATCGCGCGCGGCAATAACACCGCCGACCACTACGAGGTGCCGGCGCAAAAATGGGCGGACCTGACGGACACTAGCGGCGCCTTTGGCGCGGCGGTACTTAACGACGGCAAGTACGGCTGGGACAAGCCGGCAGACAACGTGCTGCGCCTGACGCTTCTTCACACCGCAAAGCCGCGGGCATCTCCCTATCAGGGCAGCAACGATCTGGGACACCATCGCTTCACATACGCGATCGCGAGCCATCGCGGCGACTGGCGCACAGGTCGCATCCCCATGCGCGCCGATGCGCTCAATCAGCCTCTTCTCGCATTTCAGACGACTCCTCATCCCGGCATGCTTGGGCGCGGCTTCTCCATGCTGTCGCTCGACGATGCCGGCGGACAAGTGGCGATACGAGCTCTGAAAAAGTCTGAAGATACCGATGAGATCGTTCTGCGCGTGCAGGAACTCTATGGGCTCCCTGCGCACGCGCGCATCAAGCTGGCGGCGACGATCCGTGCGGTGCGCGAGATCAATGCGGCAGAGGAGGCAGTCGGCCCTTTCAGCGCGACCGGCGGCGAACTTCTGATCGATCTGAAGCCGTATCAGCCGCGGACCTTTGCAATCAGCCGGCAGCCAAACCCGGCACCAATCTCTGCGCACTCGGCCGCGCCACTCAACCTCCCCTTCAACCTCGACGGCATCTCAACGGACGCCAATCGGGCGGACGGCGATTTCGACGGCAAACGCCAATCCATCGCGGGCGATTTGCTTCCCGCCAGGCTAATGCTCGACGGCGTGCCATTTAATTTTGGACCGACCAGTCCGGGAGCGCTGAATGTACTTGTGCCCAGAGGGCAAATGCTGGCGCTGCCCCAGGGCCCGTTAACAGGATTTATGTCCTGGCCGCCGCGGTCGGAGGCGACGTCGCGGCGACGTTCACCATTGCTGGACCTGTAGCGGGTCCAAAACCGGTGCAACTCACAGTTCGAGATTGGGAAGGGCCGATTGGGCAGTGGGACAGCCGGCTGAAGGATGCCCATCTCTTCCATGAAGTCTACGCCGCGCCTATGAGAGGCCAATCATGGACTCCGGACGCCATCCAATCCGAAATGGTCGTGAAATGGGACCCGCAGACGGGCGCAGTTAGCGGGATCGATCAAATCCGGCCGGGATTCGTCAAACGCGAAGAGATCGCGTGGGTGGGAACGCACAGGCATGCGCCCGACGGCAACCAGCCCTATATTCCTACTTACATTTTTGTCTACGCAATCGACCTGCCCGCGGGCGCGCGCGGCGTGACTCTCCCGGACAATGCGAAAATCAGAATCCTGGCAATGACGGCCGTTGCTGATGTCTACCGGATACGGCCGGCAGGGTTGCTGTACGCTTCGGACTTGCTCATGAAATAGCTGAAAGATATGCAATCCGATTTCCGTCCCAGCCCAGCAACAAGAGTGTGGCCCGGTCTTCGCTGGTGGATCGTCGGCCTTGTCTTCCTGGCGACGCTGATCAATTTTCTTGACCGCCTTACCGTTTCAATATTGGCGCCGGTAATCATCACCCAATTGGGGCTGACCAACCTGGCTTTTGCAGGGATCAATACGTGGTTTCTTGTCGCCTATGCGGCAAGTCAAGGACTCTCCGGCAAGCTCTATGACCGCTTCGGGACTCGCCGTGGATTCACAGCCTCGATCCTGGTTTGGTCCACGGCCGCCATGTTGCACGCTTGCGCGCGCGGCGTGGCGAGCCTGAGCTGTTTTCGTTTTCTGCTTGGCCTCGGCGAAGCGGGCAATTGGCCGGGTGCGGCGAAGGTCATAGCCGAGTGGTTTCCCGCTCGCGAGCGCGCGCTGGGAATGGGAATCTTCAACAGTGGAGTTTCCGTTGGTTCCATAATGGCGCCGCCGTTGATCGTGTGGCTGCAGCTGCGCTTCGGATGGCAAGCAACGTTCCTGACTACAGGGGCTTTGGGCTTCATCTGGCTGGCGTTGTGGCTGCTGTTTTACGAGACGCCGGAGCGGCATCGGTCCATTTCGAGCGCTGAGTTTGCATTGATCAAGGAAGGGCAGTCTGCCGCGGCCCGAATGCGTACGATCGGTTGGAGGCGGCTTCTTAACTGCAGGCAGACGTGGGCCATCCTCCTGGCTCGCTTCATGGCAGATCCCGTCTGGTGGCTCTACATCACGTGGCTTCCCCTGTATCTTTATAACGTGCGCGGCTTCAGCCTCAAGGAGATCGGGCTCTTTGCCTGGGTTCCCTATGTTTCTGCCGATGCCGGCAGTCTCCTCGGCGGATGGATCTCGGGACACCTCATCGCACGCGGCTGGAGCACAAACAGCGCGCGCAAGGGAGTGATTGTGGCGGGCGCGCTGCTCATGACCGCGGGAATACCGGCGGCGCTGGCCCGGAGCGCGATGATTTCGCTTGCCTTCATAAGTGTGGTCACCTTCGGCTTCCAAAGCTGGATCAACAACGTGCAGACCTTGCCGAGCGACTTCTTCCCCGAGCATGCTGTCGCATCCGTGGCCGGGCTGGGAGGAGTGGGCGCCGGCGCCGGGGCCATACTGTTCACGTTGACCACCGGCTTTGTGGTCGATCACTTTCATTCTTACACGCCGGTGCTCGTGGTTGCCGGTCTGCTGCCGGCCCTGGGCACAATGGTATTGTTCCTGCTCGGCGGGCCTGTCCGCCGGGTGCAGAATTTAGGGAGTTGATATGCGAAACTATATGGATTTGTCGGGTAGAGTTGCGCTCATTACCGGAGCCTCCTCGGGAATCGGCGCCGCCACGGCCGAGGTGTTCGCGGATTTGGGCGCCCAGGTGGCAATCGGGTACTATCGGAACCGGGAAGGAGCCGAGCACGTGCGAGACAGCATCGCCCGCGGAGGCGGCAAGGCGATTGCCTTGCGGGCCGACATGCGACAACCCGGTGAGGTGCGTGCGCTGGTGAAGAATGCGTCGGACCAGCTGGGGGCCATCGACATTCTGGTCAACAATGCAGGCTCGCTCGTCGCGCGCATGCCAATCCTGGACCTGAACGAGGATGGATGGGATGAGATTCTGAACCTCAACCTCAGGAGCGCAGCGCTCTGCGCGCAAGCCGTCGCCCCGGCCATGATCAGACGCAAAACCGGCGCGATCATCAACGTCGCCTCGATTGCCGGAAGAAATGGGGGCGGGCCCGGAGCGGGTCCCTACGCGGCAGCTAAGGCCGGACTGGTTGGTCTTACCAAATCGCTCGCAAAGGAGCTGGCGCCGCACGGAATACGGGTTAATGCCATCTCACCGGGTGTGATCGACACGCCTTTCCATCAGGTTTTTTCGACGCCGGAGATGCTGCGAAATTTTGTGGCTGCAATTCCACTCGGCCGCGTGGGCAGGCCTGTCGAATGTGCCGCCGTGATCGGGTTTCTCGCCTGCGATGCCGCTGGTTACGTGGTGGGCGAAACGGTTGAGGTGAACGGCGGGCAATTAATGTTATGAGAGCAAGCCGAATCGCTTCTAACGGCTGCCGCGCTGCACCATGAGATCGAGATCCTCCTTGAGGCTCTGCAGATCCTCTTCATGCTCGACTTCCTGCTCGAGGATCGTAAGCGCCATGTTGTAGGACACCATGTCCTTGTCCTTGGTAAGATCCATAAGGTTCTTGTACGTCGAAATCGCGCATTGCTCCCCGGCAATGTTTTGATCGAGCAGAACGGGCACATAGGGATCGCTTGGAGCATCATAAGGGCAAGGGCTTAGATCGTGCCATTCCCTCGGGCTCAAGACTGGAGTGCCGCCCAGTTGGATGATGCGCCCCGCCACCAGCACCGCGTGATTCAATTCTTCGGTGGCATGGAGGTTGAGCTCGGCGGCAACCGCATCCTTCATAGGACCTTTGATAATCTTCGCTCCGAGCCAGTATTGATAGTAGGCCAGCCACTCGCTCGCATAGGCTTGATTGAGAAGCTTCAGGAGATCCTCGACGTTCATACCGACAATCTCACGTCCCCGCGTTCCCATAGAATCCTCCGTAGCGATGAAAACATATAAACCGCACCCTGGATCACCCTCCTGACGGGCGCAACGTCCTCCGTTCCCGATTGTAAGACATCCGTTTCTGGCAAACAACGTTCCATCATCAACTCAGAACAGCGCACGGCTGCAGGCCGGCGTATGAGACCTGATTCGTGAATGGCCAGTGAGCAAGAAATATCTGGAAAGGGGGAAACCGGCATCGGAGACATGGATTATCGCACGGGTGCTTCACTGGCAAGCAGCACTTCGCCATTCCAGTTGAACTTGTCTGAGACCTCCCTGCCGGTCCGATAGACCCGTCGCATCGTTATCTCCTGGCCGAGAGATTGCTCAAGGACCAGCAGGGGGCCCGAATAGTCACGGTGAGCCTTCGGCAGAGTGAGCCAGGCGGCCACCGGCCTCGGAATCTGGATTTCCACGGTCCCGACCCACAAGGGGGTCGAGTCCGGGTTCAGCTGGATGTCGGCTGGCCACAGCCGGAAAACCCATCTCTTCGTCTTATTGTCCCGCACCAGAAGGACTGTTTCAGGCCGTCCGTCGTGAAGATGGGGGAAAACGGGCAGCGAGTTGATCTCAGTGTCAGGTGCGAACACGCCCAGGAAGGACTTAAGATCCAGAGGAGGGGGCTTCTGCCAGCCTTTATCCAGGAGTTCAAGGACCAGTCGATCAGGAACCCCGGCCCACTGGAAGGTGAGCGGTTCGTCATTGCCTCCGCCCAGATCCACCCGCCGGGCAGGCAGTGTCCCCCAACCGCTCCCCAACCACGCCTGAGATGTCATGGTCAGGATGGAAGGGCGAGGGGCGTACCGTGCGAGCTCCTGACCCTGTCGCAATGCCACATCCCAGGCCCCGACGACGGCAAACGTGAGCAGGGCGACGACACAGACGTCTTTCTTCGGGTCCGTTTCAGACGGGCTCCGAAGGTAGAAAATGCCCGCCAGAGAAGCCCATGCCCATCCAAAGAAGAGCCCGCCCAGAACGTCCGACAACCAGTGTGCTCCCAGATAGAGACGCGACAGGCCGACCAAGAGGGAAAACAGGACGGCAACGCCGAGAGGCATCCACCTCCAGGAGCTTTGGAATCTCCGGATGACAAGGATTGCCAGAAAGCCAAAGATGATTGCACTCATGGCGCTGTGCGAGCTTGGAAATCCCCAGCCGGAAAGGGTTTCCTGAATCGCGACAGGCCTTGACTCATGCAACGCCCACTTGAGGAACTGGACAAGACCGATTCCTGCCGCGACCGTCGACAGCCAGTATATGGCACTTCTGAAACGACGACGCAGCAACAGGGCAAGAGAGACGGCGGCCACGACACAGGAGCCGACGACACCGCCTCCCAGTTCGGTGATGTCAACCATGATGTGATCGCCCCAAGGCGTCCGTATGGATTGAAGGAAGTGGTAGACGGACTGGTCCGCGCGAGCCAGCAACTCCCTGGCGACAACAATCTTCGTTACACCGATGAAGCCGCCTCCCGCAAGAAAAAGGATAATCGCCAGAATCGGGACAAGCACCTTCTCGCCCTTTGGAGTCAGGCGTCTCAGCCAGAGGACGAGCTTCCTGCAGAGCCAGACGGAAACCCACAAAACGCCCACAAGCAGGATCATCAGCACGACAAGCCGCGCGCTCACCGAACCGGCCAGGATCAGGGAGGTCCCGAAAACGAAGCCGGGGAGGATATTGGCAAAGGCCCAACAGACCGCAGAAAGGAAGTTGACAAGTGTGAATCTGGCTGCCGGCATGCCCAACATGCCCGCAACAATGGGGATTACAGGCCGCATTGGGCCCACGAAACGACCCCAGAAGATGCTCTTCCCACCATGGCGGCGGAAGAAGGCCTCTCCATGAGAAAGCATCTCAGGGTGGCGACCGAATGGCCAAAGAACGCGCAGGCGATCTTGGTAGCACCGGCCCAGCCAATAGCTGATGCCGTCTCCCGCAACGGCGCCGAGCATGGCGATCAGAAGAGTCGTCCTGAGAGACAGGACGCCGGTTGCCACCAGCGCCCCGGCACCGAGCATCAACATCGTCCCAGGCCACAAGAGCCCCACGAAAGCCAGCGACTCCGCCATCGTGGAGAGGAAAATCGCAAGATACGCCGCTTGCTGATGATCAGCGACCAAGGTCAGAATCCGTTGCACGAACATGCCGGCCCCTTTTGTCTCTCATTGTATCCTATCGGCGATTTCGTAGGTCTGGAATGGATGTCGCCGGAACGCTCCTGCTCTCGTCCTGGAGTAATATGGCTCGTCCGGATTCATTATGGGTCTTGGGCCCAATCGAGGCCATTTAAAGTGTAGGCACTTCTCAGAAGTTGGGGAGAAGTCGTAGCTGGCTCCGGATTTCAAAGAGCCGCTTATTTCACATATGCGCTGATGATGCACCAGGAATCTGGCTCGCCGTTGCGCCTTGGGTGGAGAAGTCCTATAAGTTGCTGGTATGCGGAGAATGGGTCCCCGGGCATAATCGGAGGCATTCAGCGAGGGCATTAAATCCGGAAGCAAGCTGTCCAAACAGATTTGAACTTGCTTGCCATTCTGTCAGGAGCCGACATGGGAAGACAAACAGGGTTCGGTTGGTGCGCCTTTTGCGGCGCTGCGTTCGCCACGATCATGATGGTCTCGCTGCTGATGTTCGACTCGAACGGCGCAAGTCAGTCAGGTCCCTCGGCTGCGGGCGCGATTCGGCTTGAGCCCGCGGGCCCGGCTCGCCAGCTGGAAGATTTTATGCCCTTTGCCCGCGAGGTTGGCGCGGACGTCCTCCTGGTGCCCAATCTCGAGACCTCGACGGTCGAAAGTCAGACCGAATGGTTTCAAAAGCTTGTGACTGTAATGAAATCTTGATAAGCCGCGTCTGGTGCTCAGGCATTTTGCAGCTGTATGATTTGTTATGTTGATTACGGAATTTCAGGGAATAAAATCTACATGGCGGTCTTGCTGTTTCCTATTTGCTGCATAATGGAGACTGCTACGATGGGTAAAGGTGATATCCGCACGAGGAGAGGGAAAATTTATCGCGGTACCTACGGAAAAACCAGCCCGAGAAAAAAGAAAGAAGCTCAGAAGAAGGGGTAATCCGAACCGGCATGGTGCTTACCGCATCTCGGTCCCGATCGTGGGGATTGCAGGGAGAATCATGTTTCCCCGCGCCGGATCTGGCGCCGCTAATAAGGGGGAGGAGAGAATGAAGCGAATTCGGATCCTTGGGTTGTTGCTTTCGTCGTCGCTTTTGTTGCCAATCGGGTTTTTGCGGGCTAATGTCAAGACCGAGGGAAAAAGCCTGGTTAAATTCGAGGGCATGCTCGGAAAGATGATGGGCCTGTTTGGAGGGAAGGCCGCCAAGGAAGGCACGGTCAACACCGTTGCGGTTCGCGGGAACCGGAAGGCGGAAATGAACGACACCACTGGGACGATCATCGATCTGAGTGAAGAGAAAGTGTACAGTCTCGATCTGAAAAAGAAGACCTACGAGGTCACCACGTTTGCGGAAATGAGACGCAAAATGTTGGATGCGCAGGAAAAAGCGGCCAAAGCGGCGAAAGAAGAACCAGGCGAAAAGCGCCCGCAACAGGGTACGGAAATGGAGGTGGATTTCTCGATAAAGGAATCCGGCCAGACAAGAAACATCAATGGTTTTGACTGCCGCGGAATTATCGTCACGATCGTCACCCGGCAGGATTTAAAGAGAAAAAGTAGCCGTTGCCCGATGTGAGCCGGCGAATGGTCGCGTCGCCAGGAGCGTTTCATAGGAGATCAGAAAAAAGAGGACATTTCGATTATTGGCTGTCCAGATTGAGGAAGTTCGCTAGGGATGTTTATCGGGAAACCTGTCCCCGAATTGTCCCCGATCAAATATTGGGTCTGGTCTAGGTGAAAGAATTATGTGAGAGTTTGTCGATGGGTTGTACGCTCTTGCTCGCCCGCTCGGGATCGCCGCCGGATCGGCGTCCAGGCTGAACGTTCCGATCAAGGACGCAGATCGTGGGAGCCAGAAACTACATGTCGAAGCATTCAAAACGCAGAGTATCCGTTGTCCTCATCAAAGCGTCAAAATACGACGACGATGGGTATGTAATGCGACATTTCCGCGGGGTGCTGCCGAGCAACACGCTCGCGTGTCTCTACAGTCTCACGGAAACAGTCAAACGCAGCGGTTCCCTGGGTGAAGCGATTGATCTTCGAGTCAAGCTGTTCGACGATTCCGTCCAGAATATTCCGGTCGACAAGATCGTGCGCTCCAACCGCCTGCCCGATCGGCGCACCATCGTCGCGCTCGTTGGAGTGCAATCCAACCAGTATCCACGGGCAGCCGATCTCGCGCGGCGATTCCGGGCGGGAGGACTGCAAGTCCTGATAGGCGGATTTCATGTGAGCGGCACGCTTGCTCTTTTTGATTACGTGACGCCGGAGATCCAGGAATTGCTCGACCTCGGCGTGACTGTGGTCAAGGGCGAAGTGGAGGATCGCTGGGGAAAGATTCTGCAGGATGCGATCGAGGACCGGCTCCAGCCGATGTATGATTTTCTCAAGGATCTGCCCGACCTCTACGAGAGACCATTGCCGATGATCCATCGGCGTTATCTCCGGCGTTTTATCACTTCTAATTTTGGAACCATCGATTGCAGCCGTGGTTGTCCATTTTACTGCAGCTTCTGCTCCATCATCAACGTTCAGGGGCGCAAGATGCGCCATCGCTCTCCCGAGGCGCTTGCTGAGGCCCTTCGAGAGAACTATCGCCGCCACGGAATCAACT
>Ga0187870_1003837_pt1 | contig 11202 bp, 6 predicted proteins | sample June2016WEW_13_1_3_FD_132974 | JGI IMG/M metagenome (GOLD analysis project Ga0187870, IMG submission 132974) | Peatland microbial communities from SPRUCE experiment site at the Marcell Experimental Forest, Minnesota, USA - June2016WEW_13_150 | ecosystem: Environmental > Terrestrial > Soil >... | reverse complement strand
GGATAAGCGCGCGAGCGCGGGGCGCCTGCCCTCGACCCAGTCCGCGATTTCCCGGGCCCGGCTGCCGAAGGAATGGAGGCTTTCGATGCCGTGGCGCTCGCAGAGACCGGAGATCAGGCCCAGCCTGTCCTTCATGACGTCGAGTGAAATCGACCAGTGGATGTCAAGCAATCATCGAACAGGGGCGCTCCAATCGGAGGAGCCGCAGAGCATAATTCTACTATATTACCAGTCCATAACGCCACTAGAACTACCCGGATATCACGCGGCTTGGTTGCCGACGATGTGAAAAAAGCTTAGAGTAGCGCCGAATGCCGGACCTGGAAAAGAAAATCAGCGGCGATTGGATCGACCTGCGGGAAAAGGCGAACGATCTGTACGCCCTGTTGGACACCCTCGCAGTGCCGCCGCACCAGATTCTGGAGGCGGCGGAAACGCTGCGGCATTCAGTGGAGCAGGGCATCGTCGAGTTCAAGCGGACCCTGCTTGCGCCCGTCCTGGTCGCGCTGGAGGCAGCCCGTTACAAGTCACTCGCGGCGGACGACATGGATGCCCAGGAAAAGTCGCTCGCCGTCCTGCTGCTCGCCATCCTTGTCCAACGATTGTTCTGCACGGAGATCCTTCCTCTCGCACGGCCTCACGAGGAGAAGCGGGACTTCGGGGTGGATGCCCTGCAGGTCAGCTCGATCCTCACCGACGTGAACACGCGGTTGAAGTCGAATCCCCGTCTTCGGGCGCACCCGGCGGTGAAGAATATCCTCATGCAGGTGCAGCGGTACAACGGGGAGAACCAGAAGATGCGGGAGCTCCTCCCGACCATCAAGCCCGAAATGCGCACCTCCTTTCTGGCCAACTTCACCAGGACGTTCGACGAGATCATCGGGAGCATCCGGCGCCAATACGCCGCCATCCTTCAGGAGGAGGTCGCCGCCGACAAGGCTCGCAAGGAGGGATTTTCGCTCGCTCTCGTGCCGTTGAAGGAGCTTGCGCCCCTGCTCGCCAGCCAGGCCAGGGAAGTCTCGCGGTTTCGGTCCACCCTCGCGCACGCGCGGGAAGAGAAGTACAAGACCCGCGAAGCCCTCGTACGCCTGTACGACGGGCGCCAGGTCGTGCTGAAGCTCGTGGAGGACGAATCAAGGGCCTACCGGAGGCTGTGCCAGAGGATCCAGGAGAACGACATGGACTCCTGCGCGAGCGCCATGGCGAGCGGTTTCCGCGACGAGATCGCGGCCGTCCTGGAAAAGCAGGGCAAGCGGGAACAACAGGACTAGGAAGGGAAGGTCAGTCGCTTTCGATGCCGACGAGGCGCAGGCGGCCGTCCCGGTAGACGTGCTTGAAGCGGACGTTCTTGCGGCGGGAGATGAAGACGAGCTCTCCCTCGGCAAGGTAGAAATCGTCGAGCTCCCGCTCGACGTCCGCCGAATAGTAGCGCGTGAGGTACTCCAGGAGACCGTCGAGGTTGATCTGCTCGAAGTGCTCCACCAGGCGGTTGAACGCTTCCCGGCTTCCCCTTTTCTCGAGGAAGTACATCTTCTGAGCCATGAAGAAGATGATGTGGTCTCTCGTGTGCTCCATGGTCACTCTTATGATCGACATCTCACTCCAATAATCTCCAGCCAAAAATGCCGGCCCGCCGACGAACGTCGCGCGGCGTCGCGGGGTCCGTCACGCGGCGCCGGCGGGGTGTTCCAGCGGTCCCGTCCTTGTTGCTATACTGGCTCAGGAGGAACGTCATGGCGAAGGGGTTCAGTCTGGAGATCGACCCATGGGCCTACCGGGCGAAATACCAGGAGGACGGCACCTGGGTCGAAGAGTACCTCGAAAAGCCGCACCTGAGCCCCCGCGAGGAGGAGGGCCTCCCGCCCGATCAGAAGGCGGAGCTGCTTTTGAAGAGGAACAACTACGCCGATCTTCCCGTCGTGAACTACACGACGCAGTATGGCATGGGGTGCTTCGAGGGTTTGAAGGCCTTTCCCCAGCCCGACGGCTCGCTCGCGCTGTTCCGTCCGGATGAGAATGGCAAACGGATGGAAGCCTCCATGAAGGGGCTGCTGATGCCTCCGTTCCCGGCGTCGATGTTCCTGACCGCGGTGCGCACCGTCGTGGGCAGGAACAAGGCGATCGGCTTTGCCCCCGCCTACGATCCCGCGTGGGCCGCCGATGATTACCGCTTCGGCAGCGCGGTCTACATCCGGCCGTTTTCCTTCGCAGAGCCCGGCATCGGCGTCGGAATCTCGCGATCACCCTGGGTGATCGTCGTCACCACACCCGTGGGCTCCTACTTCAAGCCCGGAAATTCCAGGGCGATCACGACCAAGCGGGTCCGGGCGAACCCAGGGGGAACGGGCTGGATCAAGGCGGATTCCAACTACGTGACCAGCGCCCTGGCGAAGAAGGAAGCCGAGCTCGCCGGGTACATGGAGGCGGTCTTTCTGGACGCGCGCGAACACGCATACTTCGAAGAGGGCTCTTCCTGCAACATTTTCTTCGTGATGAAGGACGGCACCCTCCTGACTCCCAGCCTGGAGGACACGATCCTCCCCGGCATCACGCGCCGGAGCGTTCTCCTTCTGGCAAAGGAAAAGGGAATTACGATCGAGGAGCGCAGGGTGTCTGTGAAAGAGGTGTTCTCCAAGGCGCGGGAGTGCTTCGTTTCCGGCACAGCCGCCGGCATCACTTCCATCGAATCGATCACCCATGATGGCCGCGAAGCCGTCTTCTGTTCGCGGGGCGTCGGGGAGGTGACGCGGGAGCTCCTCAAGACGCTGAAAGGCATCCAGTACGGCGCCCTGCCGGACACCCACGGCTGGATGTTTCCCGCGCTCTGAGAGTGGACTGCGCTACCAGCTCGTGGCCTCGAAGTCCTTCGGCAGCAAGGGAAAGATCTTCAGCACGAACCCGGTCAGCGGGTACAGGATTCCGCGCATGTTCAGGGACGGCAGGCCCCTGTCCTCGCTTCTCCTGAACGTGTCCGGGCTCCGCGCAAGGGACCCCGCGATCTCCGCAGCAGCGGAGAGGTAGACGAGGGCCTCGGATTTCTTGTTCCTGTCCCCCGTTCTTTCCGCGAGATGGAACATCGTCACGCCGAGATTGTTGTTCACCTTCACGAGGGAGTCGAGGAGTGCGCGGTCATCGGGCCGATCCTCAGGGTGGAGCATTCCCCGCGCCGCCCTCCGTGTCTCAAGCCGATCCAGCATGCGCAGGAAATAGCCCTGGGCCGCGAAATAGTCGCCCCGCTGGTAGAAGGTGTCGCCGAGAGCGTAGAGGAGGTTTTGCGGCGGCTGACCCGGCGGCAGGGGCAGGGCCGGCTGTCCGGTCTCGGCGGCGGGGGCAAGCGCCTCGTTGCCCGAGGGGTAGGCCGAGGCGTCCTCCGCATTCGTGAAACTGTCCATCGCGCTCTTGTAGTCCTTCTGCGCGTACTGAATGTACCCGATCTTGTATGTGAGCTCGGGGTCTGTGTAGAGGTTGTCCATGGCTTTCTGGTATTGAAGGGCCGCGCTCTGCAGGTCACCCTGGATCGTGTAGTACAGGTCGCCCAGGACCGCGTACGGCCTTCCAAACAGACGCTCTTTGTCGATGAGCTTCATCCTCTGGTTGTTCTCCACAAGCCGGATCGCGATCTGCAGCTCTTTCTCTGACGGAAGGTATTCCTGCGACCCGTAGTAGTACTCACCAAGACGAGTGTGCGTGTCGATCTCAAGGGTGAGCCTTCGGCGCGTGACCGCGTCGGTGTTTTTCGTCCGGTCCAGCGCCTGCACGGTCGCGTCCAACGCATTCTTTTCGTCGGGGAGACTCTTCACGATCCGGTAGTAGCGCGCGAGGTTGTAGTGCACTTCGTACTGATTGGGCTGGGTCTTGTCCGCGCGGAAGAGGACATCCTGCACGTAGTCCAGACGGCGGTGATCCACGAGGTAGCCGCCGAGCTCGGCGAACACGGGCGCGTCGATCTTCACCTCGGGCCGCACGGCGTAGAATGCGCGCAGCCTCTCCACCTCCTCCCCGTTGTCCGTGCGGATGAAGAAGCGCAGCATCCGGAAGAGCAGCTCGTCGCGCGCCCCGTACTTGTCGATGAGAGTCGCATAGGCGAGACGGGCGGGCTCGAACTTCGTCCTGTCTCTCTCCGCCCACAGCAGGTCGTTATCGCCCGTGGCCAGGAGCGCATCGTAGTCATTGAAGTGCGCGTCCAGGAACTGCTTCAGGAGCGAGTCCGCCTTCTCGTAGTCCGCCAGCCGGGTGGACTCCATCCGGGCATAGTCCATTGTGCCTTTCCTGTCCCCCGGGTACGCCTTGAGAAGCTCGTCGTACTTCCGCTCCGCAAGGAGGTACTGCCGTTTGGCCGCGAAAGCCTCCGCGTAGCTGTAATACCATCGCTTCAGCGGCCAGACCGACGTCGCCCGCGCGAATCTCTCGTTGGCGAGCGTGAATCGGTCGTTGGCGATCTGCGCGTAGCCGGTGCGGTAGTTCGAATACGCGTTCAGGGGACGATAGACGTAGTTGTAGCCCAGAAAGCCGAACAGACCGCCTGCCAGTACGGTGATCGCCACAACCCGAAGCAGCGGCAGGAAGTTCTCCCGGAACGCGTACGCAAAGGTGCGCTGTTCTGCCTCGAAGGCGACCCCGCTCTTTTTCTCGTACCCCGCGGGGATCCTGATCCGCTTTCCCGATATCCGTCCCGCGAGGGTGGCGATCTCCTGCGCAGAAGCGCCCCGCAGGAGGAGGTTGAGAAGGGCTGCGAGATCGGGGCCCGACGCGGTGCCCTCCCCAATGAGGTCCTGGACCGCGATTTTCAGGTTTCGAGGCAGGGACTCGAGGACTCTCTTCAGCTGCGCGAACTGTTCGGGTGTGAGCTCGACCTCACCCTCGCCGATCCCCGGCTCCATGGAAGGCGCGCGGGGTTGGGGATGGGGTTTGCGCTCTTCGGGCCTGGCTCGCTCCGCCGGCCGTTTCCGGGCGGTCTCGGCAGGGGGCGCCGCCGGTTCTGCAACCGGGGCCCCGGGCATGCCGAACTGCTCCGCGGATTCCGGCAGGCTGAACTCGTCGAGGTTGAGGTCCCCGAGGCTTTCCTCTCCGAGAGATTCCATGCCCGCATCCGGCGTCATGGAGACTTCTTGAGTCGGGGCAGCAGCACTCGCGATTGTGGCCGTGTCCAGATCGATGCCTCTGAGGCTTTCGCTCGCGGGTTCGGAGATCGCAGTTTGATCGAGCGAGGGCTCCTCCAGCGAAGGCTCGGCGGGCGGGGGCCCTGCGCCCTCCGACGAAATGCCTTCGACTGGCTCTGAGAAGCTCAAATCATCAAGGTTGGGAAGCCCGAGGCCTTCTCCTCCTGCCGACCCGCCGGGCTGCGGGGCCTCGAAAGCGGCCCCCGTGAGATCTTCAGGAGATTCGGATTCGGGTGTTTCGAACGCGCCGGCTTCAGGAGCTTCCAGGGAAAAGGAGCCGAGGTCATCGAAGGCCTCGCCGCCCGTCGCAGAATCCGCCTTCGCCGGGCCAGGGGCTCCAGGTTCCGTTCCAGTGGCCGGCCCAGCTTCCGTCTCTTCGTCAGGCAGGGTCTCCATCTGCGAGAGATCCGCCTGCAGGTTGTCCGGCTCTCCTTCGGGGAAGGAGAACGCATCTTCATTGGGCAGTGACTCGAGAGCGCCTGCATCGGGCGGGGCCTCTCGGGGCCGGGCCGCGCGGCCTGCGGCACTCCCGCGTTCCGGCGCCGGCCTGTCCAACTCTTCGATTCCCTCGGGGGCAGCCTCTTCTCCGAAAAGCGAGGCGAAATCAAGGCCCTCCCCCGCCGCACCCGGCTCGGGGGCCGCCTCTTGCCCGAAGGCCTCCCCCTCCTCGATCCCCGGGATTTCGGCCCCGCCCGTTTCGGCCCCGCCCGCCCCGGTCCCCTGGTCCGGGGCACCTTCCTCGGGGAGAGCGGAAAGGCCGTCGAAGATGTCCTGCAGGCTCTCCGACTCCCCGGGGGAGGGGCCTTCCGTCCCCTCTCCCTCGAGGCCGAGGGAATCGAGCTCTCCCGACTCCGGCGGAGCGGACTCCTCCCCCGGTGCCGGCACCTCTTCAATGGTCTCTGACCGCGCGGCGCGGATTGCAGGCTCGTCGCCGAGTGAATTGAGGACCTGTGTGAACCTTTCTATATCCTCTCTGCGCGGCATGAAGCTCCTGCATCAAATGTCGGTACGTCGCGTGCGCGCCATTACTCAAGCACCGGGGCTTTCCGGCCGACACCTATTATAAGCAAAAGCATTCGGACATCCAACATGAAGAGACACGCTTCGCACACCGAGACCACGCCCGTCCCGCATCGCCCCGCTGCGCAGACCCGTCCGAAAAGGGTCGGGCTCGTACGATGCGTGCTCCTCACCTGCATGATTTTCTGTTCCGGGGCAATCTTCGCCGCAGATCCGATCACGCTGGATATCGCAGTGAAGAGCATCGACTCGTCGAGGCCGCCGCGGATGGTGGACGACGTGCTGATCCTGAGCCTCAAGCCCGACAAGCCGTCGCTGTTCGTGGGAGTGCGCTTTGCGCACGAGTCCTGGAAGGTCCTCCATCCCTATGCGATGAACGACAGGGGCGCATTCGTCCTCGACTATCCCGTCCCGGAGGGCGTGCGGGAGATCCGCTACCGGATCGTCGTGGACGGGCTGTGGATGCCCGACCCCGCGAATCCCCGCACGGAGACGGATGCCGCCGGGGTCTCCTTCTCGGTGTTCATGCTGGAGAAGGAACCGGTGCGCACGATCGTCAACCCCAAGCCGGACGGGAGCGCGCTCGCCTTCGTTTTTCAGGGGAGTCCCGGGCGCCGCGTCTCCCTCGTGGGAGACTTCAACAACTGGGACCCCTTCATGGATCCCCTCGACGAAACGACGCCGGGGACGTATTCCATTACGCTTCGCGTGCCCGCGGGCGAGCACTGGTACTATTTCTTCAGCGACGGCCGCAGGATCCTTGACCGCTTCAACGCCCAGACCGGTGTGGATCCGGATGGCGGCACCGTGAGCTATTTTGTCTCCCCGTCCTGACGCCGGCTCACCCAGCTGCCCGGTCTCTCTTCACGTCCCTCAGCCGATGGATGATGTCGAACCACTTCAGTGCGCTCTCGTTGCGGAAGGGGATGCGGTAGAGCTTTCCCCCGAAAGTGAAGTGCAGCTTGTCGCCCGGGTCCACGGACAGCGCCCCGAGCCCTGAGAGCGGCGCGGAGAGCGGAATGCCGATCCGAGTGCGGAAAATGAGGCGCTGGTTGGTGAGAAATGCCCGGCCGAACGCGAACACGCGCAGGTTGGGAAATCTCTCCTGCGTGAAAAGGAAGCGCGGCCGGGAGATCAGGAGGATGTGCTCGTCCGGTCCCAGGCCGAGACGAACTTCGCTGCGGATCGGCGTCAAGGGCATCGTGCTGATGTGCTCGTAGTGGGCGGGCAGCGGGATCCAGCCCCCCTCGGCGAGTCCGTTCTCGTCCGCCACCGACAAACGGCAGGCTGCGTCAATGACCCACGTGGAGAAGCAGCTGGAGCACTCGATCATGTTCGTGCTGAAGGGCCGCACGAGCTTCAATCCTTCCATCGTGCCGCAGCTCGGGCAGCGGTAGAGCACGCGCGTCACGTTCACTGCAAGCCCTGCCCTGCGGACCGAAGAGGCCGGCACGCTCATCTGGAAATCGGCGCTGCGGATCGCCGCGGCGACGTCGGCAAGGATCCGCTCGTCGTCGGCGGGAATGCCTTCTTCCGCGTACAGGCGCGAGAACACTCCCCTGACGGGAATGCGCCTCCAGTGACGGGCCCATCGCGGATACACGAGGTATGCGCCCTCCAGCCGGCACACGTAGACGGGCACTCCGAGCTTGCGGATCAGCTTGGCGATTCCCGTGAAAAGGGGCTGGTTGGTCCCATCCCAGGTGCGCACGCCCTCGGGGAACAATCCGACCAGGCCGCCCTTGTCGATGATAGTGAAAATCGACCGCAGGGCCGCGAGATCAGAGGTGGCCTTGCGTTTCGGAAAGGCGCCGAACCACCTGATGAGCCGGCCGAGGGCGCGCTTCCGAAAGAGATCCTCGGTCGCCGCGTAGTACACGGGGCGCTTCAGCATGGCGTAGACCCAGATGGGGTCGAAAAGGGTAGCGTGGTTGGCAAGGATGATCCCTGCCCCCGACTGGGGCACAACGGAGACATTCACCGGGGTGATCTGGAAATAGCGGAGGATGACGCCCCGCAGGAGCCCCAGCATGAATCGGTAGAAAAGCCGGTTCACCAGCCGCGGCGGGCGGAAACTGATCTGCGAGGCGCTCGGCTCGGGCATGTCGCGCAAAAGATAGCCAAACGTGGGGGCGGGCGCAAGCGTCCCGCCTTCTCTGGCGTCAGTCGGCCTTTCGGCCCTCGCGGCCGCTCCTGGCGGCAGGCCTCGGCCGACTTCGCGGCTCTCGCTGCCCGCTCCGCGGTCCAAATGTCTCCAGGAGCGACCGGTCTGCCGCCCTCCGCACGCCCCTAGGCCGGCAGCCACGCAATGCGCGGCGAGAGGCTTCGGCGTGCTCCGCATCCCTGGCTTCAGCTGCACCCGGTGGTCGAGCCGCACGTGTCGCAGCGCATGCAGGTGCCGGTGCGCAAGAGAGTGAAGTGCCCGCAGACCGGGCACGGATCGCCTTCGTAGCCTTTCATCTTGGCCACGTGCACCTCGTTGTCGAGTGCCACGACCTCGCCGTGACCGTTGCCGTTCACGTCGTCGTGGTGCCCGTTGCTCCTGTTCGTGGTGGTGGCGATCAGGTCGTCGGGTTTCACCTGTACGAGGTCCGTCCTCCCAAGGTAGGAGAGTGCGAGATCGCGGAAGATCAGGTCCAGGACCGACGTGGTCATCTTGATGTGGTCATGTCCGCTCACCATCCCGTTCGGCTCGAACCGGGTGAAGGTGAATGCGTCCACGTACTCTTCCAGCGGCACCCCGTACTGCAGTCCGAGCGAGACGGCAATGGCGAAGCTGTTCAGCAGCGAGCGGAAGGCGGCGCCTTCCTTGTGCATGTCGAGGAAGATCTCCCCCACGGTCCCGTCCTCGTACTGGCCGGTCCGGAGGAAGATGCTGTGACCGCCGATCTTCGCCTTCTGCGTGTAGCCGAAACGCTTCGCAGGAAGCGGGTTCCTCTTCTTCCCGCGCGCGGGAGCGAGGGCGAGCCCGATGCGTGATTCACCCGAATCCTTGGCAATGGCGAGCACGGCTGCGGCCGCCGCATCCGAACCGGGCATGAGCGAGGACAATGGCTGGCTCAGCTTCGAACCGTCACGGTAGAGCGCGATGGCCTTGAGCATCTTGCGCCAGGACAGGAGGTAGGCTCCCTTGATGTCGTCGATGGTCGCGGAGGAGGGCATGTTGATGGTCTTGGAGATCGCTCCCGAGATGAAGGGCTGCACGGCCGCCATCATCTCGATGTGGGCCTTCCAGGGAATGGAGCGCCTGCCGATCTTTCCATTCGGGGTGGCGGTGTCGAACACCGCGTAGTGCTCAGGCTTCAGGTGCGGCGCGCCCTCGATGGTCATCGTGCCGCAGGCGTACAGGTCGGCGGCCTCGATGTCGGCGGCGCTGAACCCCAGGTGGGAGAGCAGCGAGAAACCGGTCTGTGAGAAGGTGGTCTCGGGGATTCCCAGGATATCTTCCAGGAAGTCCTTTCCCAGCACGTGCGAGGTGAAGGAGAACGCCGTGGAGAATGCGTTGGCCAGGGAGGCGTTGACCTTTTCGATCGCCGCGTCCGTGAACGCCTTCTCCCGCAAGGCATCGGAAGAGACGCCCGGCGCCCCGTCAAGAGACCCGTGGCCGAGGCAGTAGCGCACGATATCCTCAATCTGCTCTTCCGTGTAGCCCATGCGGCGGAGCGCCGGGGGCAGGGAGGTGTTGATGATCTTGAAATACCCTCCACCGGCGAGTTTCTTGAACTTCACGAGGCTGAAGTCCGGCTCGACGCCCGTGGTGTCGCAGTCCATGACCAGTCCGATCGTCCCCGTGGGGGCGATCGCGGTGACCTGCGCGTTCCTGTAGCCGTACTTCTCTCCGAGTGAGAGCGCCCTGTCCCACGCGCGCCGCGCCGCGGCCATCATGTCCGGCGGGCAGAACAGCGCGTCGATGGGCTGGGGGATGACGGAGAGGCCCTCGTACTCCTCGGGGGCCGCGCCGTAGGCGGCCCGTCCGTGGTTGCGGATGACACGGAGCATGTCCTCCCTGTTCGCCGTGAAACGCGGGAAGGGCCCGAGCTCCGCGGCCATCTCGGCCGATGTGGCATAGGCTTCGGCGGACACGATGGCGGACAGGGCCGCCGCGATGGCGCGGCCCTCCGCGCTGTCATAGGGGATTCCCATGACCATGAGAAGGGTGCCGAGGTTCGCGTACCCGAGGCCGAGGGTGCGGAAATCGTAGCTCTTGCGGGCGATCTCGCGCGCGGGGAACTGGGCCATGAGCACGCTGATCTCGAGCACGATGGTCCACAGCCGGATGGCGTGGCGCAGATCATCGATGCGGATCTCCCCGGTTTGCTCATCGTAGAAGGTCATGAGGTTGAGCGATGCGAGGTTGCACGCCGTGTCGTCGAGGAACATGTATTCCGAGCACGGGTTGGACGCCCGGATCTCTCCGTCCTGCGGGCAGGTGTGCCAGTCGTTCACCGTGGTGTGGAACTGCAGGCCCGGGTCTGCGCACAGCCACGCCGCGGTGGCGATGCGATCCCAGATCTCGCGCGCCTTCACGCGCTCCCTGGTCTTGCCGTCCGTGCGGTTCACCAGTTCCCACCAGCCGTCGTCGAGTACCGCCTCCATGAACGTGTCGGTGAGCCTCAGGGAGTTGTTGGAGGACTGGCCGCTCACGGTGTTGTACGCCTCGCTGTCCCAGTCGGTTGTGAACTCCTCCGGTTCGAAGTCCCAGATTCCCTGCTCGGCCAGCTGGATCACCTGGTGGACCCAGGAGGCGGGGACTTCATCAAGGAGCGCCTCCTTCACCGCGCGCTCCAGGTCCTTGTTCTTGCGGGGATCGAATGCCGTCGTGCTTTTCCCGTTGCCATTGTCTTCCGGTCGGAGGCGGCAGGCTTCCAGGATCCTCTTCGTGTGCCGGCGCAGGACCCTGCTGCCGGTGACCATCGCAGCGACCTTGCGCTCCTCCTCCGCCTTCCAGTCGATGTAGCGGAAGACGTCGGGGTGATCGGCGTCCAGGGTCACCATGCGTGCGGCCCGGCGTGTCGTGCCGCCG
>Ga0187870_1003833_pt1 | contig 11209 bp, 3 predicted proteins | sample June2016WEW_13_1_3_FD_132974 | JGI IMG/M metagenome (GOLD analysis project Ga0187870, IMG submission 132974) | Peatland microbial communities from SPRUCE experiment site at the Marcell Experimental Forest, Minnesota, USA - June2016WEW_13_150 | ecosystem: Environmental > Terrestrial > Soil >... | reverse complement strand
TTCTGTTACATCCGCGACGTGACGAGTGGGGAATTCTGGTCGACGGCCTATCAGCCGGCACTCAAACAAGCGGATACTTATGAAACGATCTTTTCGGAGGCGAAAGCGGAGTTCCGTTGCCGCGACCACGACCTCGACACGCATACGGAAATTGCCGTTTCGCCCGAGGATGACATCGAGTTGCGCCGCATCACCATCATCAACCGTTCCGGGAAACGCAGAGCGATTGATGTCACGAGTTATGCGGAGGTCGTCCTCGCCTCGCCGGCGGCGGATGCGCTGCACCCGACGTTTAGCAATCTCTTTGTTCAGACCGAGATCCTCCGCCGGCAACGGGCGATTCTCTGCACGCGCCGCCCGCGCTCCCAGGACGAGCACGCTCCTTGGATGTTTCATCTGATGGCCGTGCACGGCGCGGACAGCGGAGAAATCTCTTATGAGACCGACCGCCTGCGGTTCATCGGCCGCGGAAATACAGTTGCCTACCCGCAAGCGATGGGTGATGCATCGGCCCTCTCGGGCAGTGAGGGCTCCGTGCTCGATCCGATCGTCTCGATCCGTTATCGAATCACGCTCGATGCGGAAGAAACGGCAACGGTCAATATTGTCTCCGGTATCGGCGAAACTCGCGACTCAGCCTTAAGCCTGGTCGGAAAATACCAGGACCGGCGTCTCGCGGATCGAGTCTTCCATCTGGCGTGGACACACAGCGATGTCTTTTTGCGGCAGATCAATGCCACGGAGGCCGACGCGCAGCTCTACGGAAGCCTCGCCGGCTCGGTGATCTATGCCAATGCTTTGCTACGCGCCGATGCGAGCGTCATCATCAATAATCACCGCGGGCAATCCGGTCTCTGGGGCTACGCCATTTCCGGCGATTTGCCGATCCTACTCCTGCGGATTGAAGATCCGGCCAATATTGACCTGGTGCGTCAACTCATACAAGCGCATACGTACTGGCGCTTAAAAGGACTGGCGGTGGACCTGGTGATCTGGAACGAAGATCACGCCGGTTACCGGCAGCTACTCCACGATCAGATTATGGGGCTTATTGCCGTAGGCGTCGGAACCAACGTGACGGATCAACCGGGCGGTATTTTCGTAAGGCCTGCGGACCAGATATCGAACGAGGAACGCATCCTACTCCAAACGGTCGCTCGCGCCATCGTCACCGACAGCCGGGGGACGCTGGCGAACCAGATCAACCGTAGGAGCCTCGTGGAATTAACTATGCCGCTCCTTACACCGACCCGGACTCACCGTGACGCTCCCCCGGCAGTTGCCGCCTTGCCTCGCCACGATCTGCTGTTTTTCAACGGACTCGGCGGATTCACCCCTGATGGCCGCGAGTACATCATTACAACCACGCATGATCAAGTGACGCCGGCGCCATGGGTGAATGTCCTGGCGAATCCGCACTTCGGAACCGTCATCTCAGAGAGCGGCTCTGCATACACCTGGGCCGAAAATGCCCACGAGTTTCGCCTCACTCCCTGGTATAACGATCCCGTGAGTGATACGAGCGGGGAAGCGTTCTACCTCCGCGATGAAGAGCGCGGCCATTTCTGGTCTCCCATGCCGCTGCCCAGCCGCGGGACAACGCCTTACGTCACCAGGCACGGATTTGGCTACACCGTCTTTGAGCACACAGAGCGCGGCATCCGCTCCGAGGTATGGGTTTACGTGGCCATGGACGCATCAATCAAGTTTACGGTATTGAAGGTAAGAAACGAGTCAGGCAGATCACGCCGGCTCTCTGCTACCGGATATGCGGAATGGGTTCTGGGAGATCTGCGGCCCAAGACGACCATGCATGTGATCACCGAAATTGACCCCGTGAGCGGGGCGCTTTTTGCGCGGAACCCTTACAATACGGAGTTCCCCGACCGGACTGCCTTTTTCGACGTGGACGAAGCGACCCGGACGGTAAGCGGCAACCGGACTGAATTCCTGGGGCGCAACGGCACGCTCGCGAGTCCGGCCGCGATGACCCGGTTGCGGCTCTCCGGCAGGGTAGGGGCGGCCCTAGACCCCTGCGCCGCGATTCAGGTTTCTTTTGAACTGGCCGATGGGCAAGAACGTGAAATCGCCTTCAGGCTCGGCGTAGGGAGGGATACCGATGACGCCGGCAACCTAGTGCATCGATTCCGGGGATCTGCCGCTGCGCGTGGCGCGCTCGAAACGGTCTGGCAATACTGGCAGCATACGCTCGGGGCAGTGAACGTGGAAACACCCGACCAGTCCCTCAATATGTTGACCAACGGCTGGCTCTTGTACCAGACGCTGGCATGCCGCCTGTGGGCGCGCAGCGGCTACTACCAGTCCGGGGGCGCCTTCGGTTTTCGCGATCAGTTGCAGGACGTAATGGCGCTCATCCACACCGAGCCGTGCCTCGTGCGTGAGCACCTCCTTCTTGCCGCAGAGCGTCAGTTCCCTGAGGGAGATGTACAGCACTGGTGGCATTCTCCTACGGGCCTCGGTGTGCGCACACACTGTTCCGACGATTACCTCTGGCTCCCGTTGGCGATGTGTCGCTACGTCCGGAGCACCGGGGATTACGGTGTATTGGATGAGACCAGCCACTTCCTTCAGGGCCGCCCGATAAACGCGGATGAGGATTCCTGTTACGATCTGCCCGGCCGGTCTCAAGAAGCGGCCAGTTTGTATGAACACTGTGTAAGAGCCATCCTGAGAGGTCTCAACTATGGCGAGCACGGATTGCCGCTCATGGGCTCCGGCGACTGGAACGACGCCATGAACATGGTAGGTGCAGATGGGAAAGGCGAAAGCGTCTGGCTGGGCTTTTTCCTGTGTGATGTGCTTATGCAATTCACTGAGGTAGCCCGCAGGCGTGGCGATCTACCCTTCGCCGAACGGTGCGAGGCAGAGGCGGCTCAGATGCGCCGGAACATCGAGCAGCATGGCTGGGATGGCGGGTGGTACCGCCGCGCTTACTTCGACGACGGCTCGCCGCTTGGCTCGATGAGTAACCCCGAATGCCAGATTGATTCGATTGCGCAAAGCTGGTCTATTCTCTCCGGCGCAGGTGATGCCGAACGCGCGCGCATGTCCATGGAGGCGGCGGATCAGCGCCTTATCCACCGGAACGAGGCGCTGATCCAGCTCCTGGATCCGCCCTTCGACAAGTCTGATTTAAATCCCGGCTACATAAAGGGATACGTCCCCGGCGTACGAGAGAATGGCGGGCAATACAACCATGGCGCGATCTGGATGGCGATGGCCTTCGCTCAATTGGGCGACAGCCGGCGCGCCTGGGAACTGATGGCCATGGTCAATCCGGTGAACCGTGCGAGGTCTCCTGAGTCGATTGCGACTTACAAAGTGGAACCCTACGCCATCGCGGCTGACGTTTATGCGCTCTCACCGCACACCGGCCGTGGCGGATGGACGTGGTACACAGGTTCGGCCGGCTGGATGTACCGGCTGATCGTGGAATCACTCCTAGGGCTGAGGCTAGAGGTGGATAGACTGAGTTTCGCACCCCTCCTCCCGGCGGATTGGGAGGGCTTCACGGTGCACTACCGTTATCGGGAAACGGTCTACCACATCGCCGTTCTGCGCAGGCAGCTTTGCGATGGCGCAACGGGAGTGACCGTCGACGGCGTCCCGCAACGGGATGAGACGATTCCCCTTGTTGACGACCATCAGGAACACGCAGTTGAGGTGAGAATACCCGCCGACGGAATTGATTGATTAGAACTACCTTTTTTGTGGTTGGAGTAGAAAAAAGGGCTTTGTGTCAATGAAATAATGACCACAAGGTGTTACTCTCTTTCTATCAGTAATCCTCAAAATGGATATTCATCGGCTGCTGAACAGTAGTAGGTGTTGCCAATAACCGACCTCTTTAATATTTTCATTCATTGCTCTCGCACAGTAACGGTCGAAAGCTGCTACGGAAGCGCATTCTACGAAAATAGTGACTTCAATAAAACAACGGGCAATTTCTTGGTCGAACAAGATTCATTGACAAGTGCGTGTTATCGGTAAGGTTGATTTTGATCAAACTCAGGTAAAGCGGGACTCATACGTACTGGATACTGTTTGTAGATTTAAATCCTGCTCTTTTTATATAATCGATGTCCTATCTTACTTTCTTTCTTCCCATTAGCCACTTCACAATTATACAGCTATCAAGATTTTTAAGATGGGAAACCCTCTCTAATAAAAATGAAAGGATGATGTATCGCAGCTAAGAATTTCTCTGATATATACGAATACGCCGTTCTTATATTATGTCCTTGGATTGGTATCATTATGAAATTATAGAGATATTGAATTCTGATCTGGTTTTGCTGAGAGTCCCGCTCGGGACGCCAATCACATTGGAGAGTTAGGAGTTATCCTAATTCCCTTTTTCTACGCGTGGTACTTTTTGTGGTACCTCTCTTAACGACTTCTTCCTGTTATCCACAAATTGTTAGATTGCAAAGAGATGCAATACTTCAAATCATAATCAATAATGTTATTAACTCGATAAGTGTGATATGAAATACCAGTTTTATGAGGTACTGCCGGGAAACCAGACGGCAGACCGAGGGAGAAGACAAACCTCAACCTGTAGTATCTGGAGAAACAGGTCTACTCGACTCAATTCAATATCAATAATAAATGTGGTACAAACAATCTGGTCAGTTCAATGAACGCTATGAGGAGGATTAAAGTTCTATCATGTCTAATGGAAATAGATTGAAATTAGGTACGATTCTAAGATCGTTATTTGTGATGGCAGTGGTGGTGACGATTAATATCGGTTTCTACGGCTGTGACAAAGAGAAGCCGACATTTTCGCAAAAAAAGGTGAAGATTGGTGTCACAATTCCACTGACAGGCCCTGATGCCTCAACGGGTGAGGATATTAAAGCAGGCATCGAACTGGCGGTAGATGTCGTTAACGAGTCTTTTGATCTTCCCATTCCAATGGCAAAAACAATTGGTCTGCCCTCCCATGGCAACGCAAAAATCGAGATTGTTTACAGGGATTCCAAAAGTGATCCCGAAGAGGCATTTAAGGACGTTGAAAAACTTGCCAAAGAAGATAAAGTTGTTGCCATTATGGGGGATTATAGAAGTAACGTAACAGCCCGGGCCAGCCAGCAGGCAGAAATTATGGGGATTCCTTTTCTAAATAGTTTATCTACATCACCTATCCTGACAAAGCAGGGGCTCAAATGGTTTTTCAGGGTCACGCCGGATGATGAAATATTTGTACAAAATTTTTTCACTTTTCTTTCTGATTTATCAAAGCAAAGTAGAATAACGGTGCCAAAACACCTAATCCTGGTTTATGAAAACAAACTATTCGGGACGAGCGTTTCTCAGGCAGAAAAGAAATTGGCTGCGAGAAATGGCTATAGAGTTACATGTGATGTTCCCTACAATCCCGAAGCAAGCAGTATAGATGCGGAATTGAACCGTATAAGGAACGCGTTGCCGGGCATCATATTACAAACCTCATATCTTAATGATGCCGTTCTTATTATGAGAGGATATAAAGGAAGTAATATTAACGCCAAGGCCATTATGGCCATGAACGCGGGATTTATCAGCCCCGAGTTCATAAAAATATTAGGACCTGATGCAGAGTACGTGATGAGCCGGGAAGTATGGGCACTTGATCTTGCGGAAAAGAAACCCTTAGCGGGAACGGTTAATGATTTTTTCAAAGAACGATACAAGAGAGATATGGAGGGCAATTCTGCCCGTGCCTTTACAGGATTGATCGTTCTTGCGGATGCAATAAACCGGTCAGTATCCCTGAAAGCGGAGGATATAAGGAAATCCCTATTGCAGACAGATATTAAAAGTGAAGAGATTATCATGCCCTGGGATGGAGTCAAGTTTGACCCTGCAACTGGACAAAACATTCTGGGAAAAGGAATTATCGTCCAAATTCAACAAAGGAAATATCATACCGTATGGCCATGGACAGTAGCCGCGAAGTCCGTTATATGGCCAATGCCATCCTGGTCAGAGAGAAGAAAGATTAGATGAAGAGACTTGCAGGACTTGCTGCTCCGTTCGCAAAAGGTCTATCCCAAAAGATCATTTTACTCCTATTCCTTTTTGGTGTCGTTCCGCTTGTGATTTTAGCAACCGTCTTCCTCGTGTTCTATGTAGAGCGAGAGCTAATACATATCCAGGATATTCAAAAAGAAATCGTAGAAAGAATTTCTTCAGATATTTCTAGCCACGTTGAAAATCGTCTAAATGACCTTCGTCTTTTTGCCAACATTTCTAATTTGCAAAGTGTTGATAAAGAGAAGATGGATATGTTGACTTCCAGTCTGCTTGATATGGAAAAGGAGATTGATGTAATTACAATAGCCGACTTGAAGGGTAACGTGATCAGTAAGATTTCCCGTTATTATTCTTTCGCTTCATCTGAACTCGGTTCAATAATAAAAGATGAGTCTTTTTTGGCAGCGAGGGACGGTAAAATACACATCAGTCAAATTGAATTTTCAAAATTTACCAATCTTCCTCAACTTTACATGACGTTGCCGATCCGAAACATTGCAACAAACAAAGTTACGGGAGGTCTCCAAGTTGTTGTGAACGTAGGGAGAATGTGGGAACTTGTATCGAGCTATCGTATAGGGGAAGAACGTTATGCCTACATTGTTGATCATGATGGTTATCTGATCATTCATAAGGATATAGCCACTGTGCTTCGGAAAAAAGATTTGAAACATATCCAGATCGTTAAGGATTTAATAAAAGATAAAACAGGTATTTTCAGTTACAGCGGGTTAAACGGTGATCGCGTCATTGGAGCGAGTGCCTCTATTCCTTCACTGCGTTGGGGTGTCATTGTGGAGGAACCAGTTAGATCAGCATACAAAGGGTTGTATGTTTTCTCCCTTTTAGTCATTCTCGCACTCTTATTGACGGTCTCTCTCGCCATTGCCATTGGTATGCGCTTCAGTTTTCGGTTTATCATCAATCCCATCAAGCGACTCCAGGAGGGCGCTGAGGCCATTGCAGGTGGTGAATTTGACAAAAAGATCGCCACAGAAGGCACCGATGAACTAGGGCAACTGGCACACTCATTCAATGTTATGACAGAGAATCTTAAAACTACAACAGTTTCCCGGGATCGTCTTGCAGAGGAAATTGAGGAACGAAAGAAGGTTGAGGATGCACTGCGTGAGACTGAGGAAAGATATCGAGATTTAGCATCTAGTGCGGATGCAATGTATCTCGTAGACAGGGAATGCCGCTATCAGTTCATGAACGATGCTCACCTGTTGAGGCTTGGTTTATCACTGGATGAAGTTAAAGGCAGATCCTATGGTGATTTCCATTCAGAAGAAGATATGAAACAGTTTGCTGCGACAATCGAAGCGGTGTTTGAAACAGGCAAATCTTTCCAAACCGAACAGTATGGTCAAATAGATGATTCGTTTTTCCTCAGGACATTCAGTCCCGTCAAGAATTCGCAGGGAAGCACTGCTGCAGTAACAGTGATTTCAAAAGACATCACCGAGCGCAAGCGTGCTGAAGAAGCTCTGAATGAGACGAATGAGACCCTTAGCGCAATAATCCGATCCTCGCCTATTGCTATCATATCGCTTGATCCTGAAGGGAACGTTACGAGATGGAATCCAGCTGCAGAAAAGATGTTTGGCTGGCCTGAAAGCGAGGTTTTGGGGCAGTTTCTCCCCTACATTCCTGAAGATAAACGAGACGAGCATCTCAAACTTCGCGAGCGTGTGCTGCAGGGCGAAGGATTCACCGATGTTGAGGCCCGCCGCCGTAAGAAGGATGGCACTCCCATAGATATCAGCGTCTCGACAGCGCCACTGCATGATTCTCAAGGCCGTGTGTACGGTATCATGAGCGTCAACGTTGATATCACCGAGCGCAAGCGGGCAGAGATGGAGTTGCGTAAGGCCTACGAACAACTCAGAGCGGCAGAAGAGCAAATGCAAGCACAATATAACAACCTCGTGGAGAGTGAGCGATCGTTGCGTGAAAGTGAGGAGAAGTACCGCAACATTCTCGAGAATATTGACGATATTTATTTTGAGGTTGATTTGAAAGGGAATATGACGTTCTTTAATGATTTAGCCTGCAGCATTTCGGGTTATTCTAAAAGCGAATTGATGGGCATGAATTACAGGCAATATACCTCGCCGGATACAGCAAGCAGGCTGAGATCTTCCTTTCTCAATATTTACAAAGCAGGAGAAAGCTGGAGTCTCAGTGATTTTGAGATGATCAAGAAAGACAGGGGCACTCGCGACATGGAACTGTCGGTGAATCTCATGAGAAATTCGGAAGGGGAAGCAATCGGTTTTCGGTGCATCGCCCGCGACATCACCGAGCGCAAACGGGCAGACGGCGAACGGCGACTATTACAGGAGCGCCTGCAACGCGCCGAGAAGATGGAGGCGTTGGGAACTTTGGCAGGCGGAGTGGCCCATGACCTCAACAATGTTCTGGGAGTCCTGGTGGGGTATTCGGAGCTTCTTCTGCAAAACGTCCCGAAGGATAGCCCCTTTGAAAGACACGCAATGCAGATTTTCAAAGGCGGCCAGCGTGCAGCGGCAATCATCCAGGATTTGCTGACACTTACCCGGAGAGGCGTAGTGGTCTCAGAGGCACTGAACCTGAACAGGGTTATTTCGGATTTTTTACAGATGCCGGAGTTTGAGGCAATCAGGTCCCATCATCCGGGCGTCCAATTTAAAACATCCCTGGACGCCGAGCTCTTGAATATGAAAGGTTCATCCACACATCTGAGTAAAACGGTCATGAATCTGCTTTCCAACGCCGCGGAGTCTATATCCGGGTCGGGAGAGGTGCTGATCAGGACTGAGAACCGTTACGTGGACAGGCCGATTCACGGGTATGACACCACAAAGGAAGGAGAATATGCTGTGCTTACCGTATCGGATACGGGATCGGGAATTTCATCGTCTGATCTCGGAAGGATCTTCGAACCTTTCTATACGAAGAAGGTGATGGGCAGGAGCGGCACGGGGCTCGGACTGGCGGTTGTGTGGGGCACCGTGAGAGATCACGATGGCTACATTGATGTACAAAGCACGGAGGGTGAAGGGAGTATCTTTACCCTCTATTTCCCCGTGACCAGGGAAGACCTAACCAAGGCTGAACAGGTCGTCCCTCAGAGTACATACATGGGCCGGGGTGAACACATTCTGGTTGTGGATGATGTGGAGGGTCAACGCCTTTTGGCATCAGCCATGCTGGAAGGTCTTGGATACAAGGTGAGTTCTGTTGCCAGCGGTGAAGAGGCCATAGAGTTTGTGAAAAAACAGCCGGTTGATTTGCTCATCCTGGATATGATCATGGATCCCGGCATGGACGGACTTGATACCTACCGGAGCATCCTTGATATCCATCCGCAACAGAAGGCGATTATCGTGAGTGGTTTTTCTGAGACAGATAGGGTACATACCGCTCGGTCACTCGGTGCAGGCGCCTATGTCAGAAAACCCTATATCATAGAGAAACTGGGACTGGCCGTAAAGAATGAACTGGACCGGAAATAGTTATTAGCAGGTTCACCGTTACAAACAGTATTCATTGTTTTCTTAGATTTGTTCTTTTGCGGACTTGATACTATTCAAGGCCTCCTCCTAAAACATGGTATATTTAGTTTTTGACAAGACAAAATAATACCAGAAGAAGGAGGAAGCCCATGAGATTTTACACCCATCAGCACAAGTACTACTGTGGAATCGATCTGCACACAAGAAAAATGTATATCTGCATCCTCGATGAAAAAGGAGAAATCAGGGAACATCGCAACCTGAAAACCGACCGTGATACCTTTCTCAAAGCCATCGCTCCCTTTCGTGAGGATATTGTCGTTGCCGTAGAATGCATCTTCACCTGGTACTGGGTAGCCGATCTTTGCCACAACGAAGGCATTCCTTTTGTCCTCGGACATGCACTCTACATGAAGGCAATCCATGGCGGGAAAGCAAAAAACGACAAGATAGACTCCCAAAAGATCGCCGTGCTCCTCAGAGGAGGCATGATGCCCATGGCCTATGTATATCCTGTCAAGATGAGAGCAACGCGCGACCTCATGAGACGCCGGAATCACCTCATGAGAAAGCGCTCCGAACTCTACGCCCACATCCAGAATACCAACAGTCAGTACAACCTGCCTGATTCCTTTGGCCCCATCTCAAGACATCAGAACAGGAACGGCATTGCCGGGCAATTTGAACATCCTTCCGTGCAGAAAAGCATTGCCGTGGATATTGAAATGATCAGGACTTATGACGGCATCTTATCGCAACTCGAGAAATCGATCATTAAACTGGCCAATAACCACGACCCGGTTTCCTATGCTTTACTCCAGACCATCCACGGGGTTGGAAAAATCATCGCCCTGATCATACTGTACGAAATAGAAAATATCCGACGCTTTGCCAGTGTGCAGGACTTTGTCTCATACAGCCGCCTCGTAAAATGCGCCAAAGAATCCAATGGGAAAAAATGCGGCTCCGGCGGCAGTAAAATAGGAAACGCTCACCTCAAGTGGGCCTTCTCTGAAGCCGCCATATTCTTCCTCAAAGGCAATGACCCGGCAAAGAAATATCTGGACAGGCTTACCAGGAAGCACGGCAAATCAAAAGCCCTGTCTATCCTTGCCCATAAATTGGGACGGGCTGTTTATTTCATGCTCAAGAACAAGGAGGCTTTCGACCAAAATAAATTATTAAATCTATAATCATGGAGGGAACGGATCAGCCCGGACACCTAATGGAACAACTACGGTATTCCCTTGACTTGATTGGAGGTCCGTTCCGCTCCTGCAATTTTCCATAACGTGCTCTTTGGCTCGTTGGAAAGGTTCTGCCCCTCAACCGAACCTGTTACTTACTGGGGATGATACCCATACCCCGTTATTTGATTAGGACGGCATGAGGGCACGGTATATTTTCTAGGTCGCAAGGTTATGCGTTCTCCTTGCAGCTGCCTAAACGCTCAAGGGACTCTATCTTTTCCCCTGGGCAGATTGAATAGGTAGTTGAACCTCTATAAGTGTATGGTGCAGGATCATTCTCCCGGCACCCATTTTGAAACAAAGTCAGAATTACTGCCAACGGTCAGATGGTTCGTTTTTTGAAAGAGCGGAAGAAAAAATTTTCGTTGGTGGATAAATTTATCTATTGACAGGAGGAGGCCTTATAAGTGTAGGTGT
>Ga0187870_1003823_pt1 | contig 11236 bp, 9 predicted proteins | sample June2016WEW_13_1_3_FD_132974 | JGI IMG/M metagenome (GOLD analysis project Ga0187870, IMG submission 132974) | Peatland microbial communities from SPRUCE experiment site at the Marcell Experimental Forest, Minnesota, USA - June2016WEW_13_150 | ecosystem: Environmental > Terrestrial > Soil >... | reverse complement strand
TCCCAGTATTTGGGGATTAGTCCTGATACTCTGTACCGGTACATCACAGAGGGCGAAATACCTGCGTTTAAACTAGGCAATCGTTGGAAACTAAGGAAGACGATCCTGGACCGCTGGATGGAACGCAAGATGAGCCAAGTGGTGGCAAGGCGCCGCTAAGCTCGCTCAGGCGTGAGGGAAAGAGGCCGCGATATGTGGTTACTCGGGGGTAAGAAAGCAAAGCAGCTCGTGGGACTGGATATTGGCTCCAGTTCGATCAAGGCCGTGGAGTTGAAGACGACCAAGGCCGGGTACGAGCTCGTGAGTTTCGGGATGGAAGCGCTGGCGCAGGACACCGTGGTGGACGGAGCGATTATGGATGCACCGCAGGTGGCCAACGCGATCACAAAAATCTTCGACACCGAACACATCAAGACCAAGAACGTGGCCACTTCGGTTTCCGGACATTCGGTGATCGTAAAGAGGGTTCCCCTGCCGCTGATGACCGAAGAAGAGCTGTACGACCGGATCCCTTCCGAAGCCAGCCAGCACATTCCCTTCGACATCGCCGACGTGAATTTAAGCTATCAGCTGCTGGAAGCAATGGACTCCCAGATGGACGTACTGCTGGTGGCGGTAAAGAAGGACAAGATTCTGAACCACACCAACGTGCTGGCGCAGGCAGGCAAGACGCCGGTGGTCGTGGATATCGACGCGTTCGGCTTGCAGAACTGCTTCGAAGTGAACTACGAGCCCGATGCGGGGCAGACAGTAGCGCTGCTGAACATCGGGGCTAGCGTCATGAACATCAATATCGTCCGCGGGGGAGTGCCGTTGTTTACGCGCGACGTCAGCGTAGGCGGCAACCAGTACACCGACGCCCTGCAAAAAGAGCTGGATCTGAGCTTCGATGACGCGGAACGCCTGAAGAAGGGCGACACGCTGCCCAGCGTGACCGACGAGCAGAAGAGCCAGATTCTGCGCAGCGTCTCCGACATTCTGACGCTGGAAATTCAGAAGACCTTTGACTTCTTCCGGGCCACCGCCAGCGGCGAGAATATACAGCGCATTATGGTCGCGGGTGGGACGGCGCGGGTGCCCGGGCTGGTGGATCTGTTGAGAGAAGAATTTGCCATGCCGGTGGAGGAGTTGAATCCCTTCCGGAAAGTGCTGATCAATCCTGGGAAACACAGTGAGGATCAGATCCGGGAATTGGCGCCAAAGTTGGTTGTCGCGGTGGGACTGGCATTGAGGAGCTTCGACTAGCCATGATCCGCATAAACTTATTGGGACAAACGCGGCCGAAAACCGCACGACGGCCGGTAGACACCGGGGCGGCCCTGCCGCTGGTGTTCATCGGCGCAGGCGTGCTGTTGGGCGGTCTCTTCCTGTTTTACTTCTACCACTCCTGGCAGACGCAGCTGAATGATGAGAACAACCGCATCAAGCAGCTACGGGCCCAGAAGACGGAGTTGGAACAGATCAAGGTGCAAGTGGAGTCCTTCGAAAAGCAGAAGACGGTGCTGCAGCAGCGGGTCGCCACCATCGAGCAGCTGCAGCGCGACCGCACCGGCGGGCAGGAATTGCTGGACCAGGTAGCGAACACGGTTTCGCGCGCAGAGAACCTCTGGCTCGTGTCCATGACGAAGAAAGGCACCACAATAAACCTGGAAGGGGCGGCGGCTTCGATCAATTCCGTGGCGAACTTCATCACCGCGCTGAAGCGCTCCGGCTACTTCCAGAAGGTCGAGATTAAGGAATCGAAGCAGGACGAGAAAAACACCGCTATCCAGACCTTTACTTTCTCAATTAGCGCAGAGATCGCGCCCAACGGGCCCGCGGGCACCGCGCCGCTGGCCAAGCCAGCGAGCGCGCCTGGGCAGAGTGCGCCCAAAAGCGCACCGGCGAAGAAAGGATAAGGGAAGATCATGGCAAATCCTTTCCGAGACATGTCGGTGATCATGCAGGGGCTGGTGGCCCTGGCCATCGCGGTGATTCTGGTTCTGGCGGGTTTGTATGTGCCGGGTTCTCCAGTGGCGCAGGAGCGCGCCGATTACGACACGGCGGTGCAGGCGCGGCAAAAGCTGAACCAGGAAGTGACACAACTCCAGGTTTACAAGCAGCGTTATGGGGAACTGAAGCAGCAGATGGACGCGCTGAACAAGCAACTGGACACGTTGAAGACGATCGTGCCGGAAGAGAAGGAAGTGGACGAATTCATCCGCCTGTTACAAGGTGCGGCGAGCGCGTCGAACGTGCAATTGCGGCGGCTGACGTCGCAGGCGATCGTGGCGCGGGAAATCCACTACGACATGCCGTTCGATGTGCAGGTCGATGGGCCGTACTTTAATATCCTGGATTTCTTCGGGCGGCTGAGCCGGTTGTCCCGGATTATCAATGTCGGGGACCTGCAATTTGACGATGCCGCGGGGTCGCATGGTGTGAAGTACCCCATACGCCCGGGCACAACGGTAAGCGGAACTTTTATCGTCACAACGTATTTCACGAAGCCGGCTGATACGGCTCCGGGAGCGGGTGGAGCGAAGGGATCAACTCCACCTGTGAAAAAACCGTGAGCAGGAATGAGCGAGCCATGCGTCGAGCGATCATACTAGTTATCGGGATGCTGATGGCGGCGGCCGGAAACGGCCTGTTCGCCCAGACCAAACCGGCGCCAGCCGCAAAAGCGGCGGCCAAACCGGCCAGCAAGCCTGCTGCAGCCAAGCCTGCTGTTGCCAAGCCTGCCGCGAAGCCTGCTCCAAAGGCGCAGAAGACCAGCGTCAAGAAGGCGGCGGCAGCTCCTGCCGAGGGCGCGGCCCCGGCCGAAGAGAAAGTGGCGCGCCGCGATCCGTTCGAATCCCTGGTGGGCCGTGATAAAGCGGCAGCCGACGCGGCGAAGAATCTGCCTCCAGGCAAAGCGGGATTGCAGGTTTCCTCGCTGCGGCTCGATGGAATCGTGCGTGCGCCAAACGGGATGATCGCAGTGGTCACCAATCCGCAGGCACGCACGTACTTCTTGCGGGAAGGCGACCAGTTGTACGACGGACGGGTGGAAAAGATAGCCATGGATAGCGTGTCGTTCCACGAAATGGGGAAAGACGCATTTGGGAAGCCCGTGGAGCGGCAAGTGAATAAGAGAATTTACTCCAGTGCAGGAGAACAGCAATGAAGACGAACTGGCCGGCCTTTCGATTTGGCTGCCTGATACTGGCGACAGTGGCGCTGGGCGCAAGCTCGGCTACCCTTCGCGGACAGGATGCCACTGCTGCGCCCTCAAGCGCCGCAGTGATTTCAAGCGTCGCCCTTACGCAGGACACGCAGCGCGCGACCGTTCGCGTCGAAGGAGCGGGACGCCTGGATGTCCGTGCGGCGCGGATGCAGAACCCGGAGCGATTGGTGTTGGACTTCGCCGGGGCGCGCATGGGCGTGCAGAAGAGCTCCATACCTGGGGTGGCGGCGCCGGTGCGTGACGTGCGGATGGCACAATTCCGTCCGGACGTGGCGCGCATCGTGATTGACCTGACGGCCTCAGCGCCCTACCAGATCGCGCACGAGGGCGCGGCGATCGTGATTTACTTCCAGGCGCAGAATGCGCCCGCGGACGGGAAGTTGGTGGCGCCAGTGACGTCCACGTCGGTGGAAAAGACGCCGCAAAAGATATCCTATGCGCCGAGCGCGCCGCTTGCGAGCCCGCACCATGCCAAGGCTTTGAAAGAACCGGCTCCTCGCTTTGGCTTGCCAAACGAACTGACCCAGCCCTCTATCGTTCTGGCATCGCTGAAGGAGAAGTCCGAGCCGGCGCCCCCGGCAGGAAACACGCAACAGGCAGCACAGCAGGCGGCGCAGCAGGCGAGCAACGCCGCCACCACCGTAGCGTCTTCTCAGACGACGGCGTCGCCCTTGGCGGCCCCGGCGGCACATTACACGGGTGAACCGATTTCGGTAAACCTGAAGGACGTGGACCTGAAGGACTTCTTCCGGTTGATCCACGAGATCAGCGGGTTGAACGTGGTGTTGGATCCCAACGTGAAGGGCACGCTGACGATCGTGTTGGACGAAGTACCGTGGGATCAGGCGCTGGACTTGGTGTTGCAGAACAACGGTCTGGACAAGCAACTCAACGGAAACGTTCTGCGCGTGGCTACGCGCGCGACGTTGAAGAACGAAGCGGAAACACAACGCGACCTGGAAAAAGCGCAAGCGGAAGCGGTTGCACCGGTGACCGTAACGCGCGTGCTCAGCTACGCCAAGGCGGCGACGATGGTGGCTACACTCAAGAAATTCCTCTCATCCCGCGGCGACATTTTCTCCGATGACCGCTCGAACCAACTGATCATCCGTGACATTCCGTCCGTTATCCCGACCATTGACAACCTGATTCGCCAGTTGGACCGCAAGTCTCAACAGGTCGAAATCGAAGCGCGGGTCATCTCCGCTTCCCGCTCCTTCTCCCGGGATATCGGCGTGCAGTGGGGCATGGCGGGAACCACCACCAGCGGGCGCACCGTCTTCGGCGGTCCGGCTAGCGTGGGTGTCAGCCCGGTGACGACAACGGGCATACCGCAGCCGCCGCTGATCGGCACACCAACCGCCAGCAGCGGCAGCACTCTCCCCGGCCTTCCCTATAACGTGAACCTCGGCGCGGGCGTTCCGACCAGCGGCTTTTACTTTGGCCACCGGTCTCCGAATTTCGCGGTGGACTTCTTCATCACCGCCGCGGAAGCCAAGGGCGTGGGCAAATTGCTGTCCAAGCCAAAAGTAATCACGCAGAACAACGAAAAGGCGACGGTGAAGCAAGGTACCAAGATTCCAATTCAGACGACCATCAACAACACCATTTCGGTGCAATACATCGACGCGGTGCTGAAGCTCGAAGTTACTCCGCAGATTACCGCCGAAGGCACGGTGTTCATGGACGTGCTGGTGGAAAACACGCAGATTGACAACGGTATCCCTCGCGTGCAGGGAATTCCGGCACTCGATACGCAGTCCGCGGAGACCAAGGTGCTTGTGGCAGACGGCGGCACGGTGGTCATCGGCGGCATCATCGTCACCCAGCAGCAGACGGACATCACCGAGGTGCCGATCGTGGGCAGCTTGCCCTTGATCGGGCGGCTGTTCAAGCGCACCAACATCAGCGTTCAGTCGCAGGAACTCCTGTTCTTCCTGACGCCACGAATCATCCCTGGATAATGTCCAGGAAGAGTCGCAGGCGAACTCGGTCAGGCAGACAAACATTCGGGTACACTGGGATCGAGGAGGCGTGAGTCTCCTCGATTCTTTTTTATGAGCGCAAATCATTCCCAAAGACGTCGCCAGGTGGCCAGCGCGCTGCGCCAGCGAGGCTTGGATAGCCTGATCGTCACGCATCCCGCCAACTGGTTCTATCTGACGGGATTCACTGGTGAATCCGGCGCCCTAGTCGTTGAACTCGACAGGGCCACGCTGGTCACCGACGGCCGCTTCACGGTGCAGGCTAAGGAAGAAGCGCGGGGAATCCGGGTGGTTTTACAGAAGGGCGGACTGTATCCGGCGCTGGGGGAATGGCTGAGGCAGCGGGGGTTGCGACGCGTCGGCTTTGACCCTTTCCAATTGTCGCTGGGGCAATGGCATGCGCTGCGGAAGGCTGCGGGAGCGAAATGCCGGACGATAGAGGCTGGAGGCATCCCCGAAGGCCTGCGCACGCGCAAAGATGCGCAGGAACTGGCACAAATGCGAAAGGCGGCCGCTCTGGTGGGCGAAGTGTTCGAGAGCGTGCTCGGGCTGGTGTGCCCCGGCGTGCGCGAAAGCGAGCTCGCGGCGGAACTGGAGTACCAAATGCGCCGGCATGGGGCGAGCGGGCCGTCGTTCGAGACGATTGTGGCGTCCGGGAAGCGCTCCGCTCTCCCCCACGCGCGGCCAACCGCCAAGAAACTGAGGAAAAATGAGTTGGTGGTGCTCGACCTGGGTGTTATACTCGGCCACTATTGCAGCGATATGACGCGCACGGTGTATCTTGGCCGGGCGCCCAGACGCATCCGCGAGTGGTACGAGGCGGTGCGCGAAGCGCAGGCGGCCGGCGTGGCTGCAGTGGAAGCAGGAATTACCTGCGGTGAAGTGGATTCCGCCGCGCGGAAAGTCCTGAAAACGGCCGGGCTGGAAGAGCATTGTGTGCACAGCACGGGCCACGGCCTGGGCTTGGAAGTGCACGAGGAACCGCGCGTCGCCCGGGGCCAGCAGGTTCGACTCCAAGCCGGAAATGTGATTACCATAGAGCCGGGCGTGTATGTCGAAGGAGTCGGGGGCCTACGCATCGAAGACGACGTAGCGGTGCGCGCGACAGGGAACGAAGTACTAACCCGCGTAAAACGGGATCTCATCGAAATCTGAAAAAGGCATGAAACGGAAAAAGCCGTCGAAAGCGAGTCGTAGTCCGTCGTTTGCAAATCCTGAAATCGGGCAGATTGAACAATTGCTCCGGTTCATGAACGAGCACAACCTCGAGGAATTCGAGTACTCACGGGGCGACCTAAAGATCCGGCTGAGGAAGCCCAGCGCGAACCTGGCGCCTGCTCTGCCAAGACCCGCCGCGGAGATCATTGTGCCCTCCGCTCTGGCGCCACCCGATGAAGCCGGACCGGCCGGCGGAAGCGATGCGGAAGTGCAAGGTGGCGAGGAATTGCACCTGGTGAAGTCGCCGATTGTGGGCACCTTTTATGCATCGCCAAGCCCCGGCGCTGAGCCTTTCGTGAAAATCGGCAATCATGTGGATTCCGGGCAGACTCTATGCATCATTGAAGCCATGAAGCTGATGAACGAAATTGAGTCTGAAGTGAGCGGGGAAGTCCTGCGCATCTTTGCGGAAAACGGGCAGCCCGTGGAATACGGGCAGCCGCTGTTCGGGATTCGACCCAGCCGGAAACGGTAGCCGGCCCACGCGCCTATGTTCCAGAAAATTCTTGTCGCCAACCGCGGGGAAATCGCCCTGCGGGTCATCTGCGCCTGCAAGGAACTGGGAATTGCGACCGTGGCGGTGTACTCGGAGGCCGACCGCAACGCGCTGCACGTGCGATTCGCGGACGAAGCCGTGTGCATCGGCCCGGCGCGCAGCAGCGAAAGCTATCTGAACATCCCCCAGGTCATCAGCGCCGCGGAAATCACCAACGTGGACGCCGTTCATCCGGGCTACGGTTTTCTCTCCGAAAACGCCAATTTTGCCAAGGTCTGCGAGGCTTCGGAAATTACCTTCATCGGCCCCAAGCCCGAAGTCATCGAGATGATGGGAGAGAAGGACCGCGCGCGGCGCGAAATGAAAGCGGCGGGACTGGCTACCATTCCCGGCAGCGATGGCGTCGTCGAGGGCGAAGAGCAACTCGGCAAGGAAGCGCAGCGCATCGGCTTTCCGCTGATCCTGAAGGCGGCGGCAGGCGGTGGCGGGCGCGGCATGCGCATGGTCCGCGCGAAGGAGGAGTTGCTCGCGGCTTACCAGACCGCCCGAAGCGAAGCGCAGCAAGCCTTTGGCACTCCCGACGTGTACATGGAAAAGTATCTGCAGCACCCGCGCCATATCGAATTCCAGGTCCTCGGCGACCAGCACGGCAAGGTAATTCATCTGGGCGAGCGGGAATGCACCATTCAGAGGCGGCACCAGAAGCTGATCGAAGAAACGCCTTCACCGGCGATGGACGCGAAGCGCCGGAAAGAAATCGGCGCCAAAGTGGTGAAGGCGCTCGAGTTCATCGGCTACACCAATGCCGGCACGATCGAGTTTTTGATGGACAATGATGGCGCCACGTACTTCATCGAAATGAACACGCGCATCCAGGTGGAACATCCGGTCACGGAAATGGTCACCGGGGTGGATCTGGTGAAAGCGCAAATTCGCGTGGCGGCGGGCGAGAAAATCGAAGACGCCGTCGGCGAAATGCACTTCAGCGGGCATTCCATCGAATGCCGCATCAATGCGGAAGACCCTGATACGTTTGTGCCCTCCGCGGGACGCATCACGACGTTTCAGGCGCCCGGCGGAACCGGGGTGCGCGTGGATTCCGCGGCGTATTCGGACGCGGTGATTCCGCCTTATTACGATTCGCTGGTAGCCAAACTCATCGTCAAGGGCCGCGACCGCGGCGAAGCCCTCGCGCGCATGAGGCGCGCCTTGGAGATGTTCGTCATCGAGGGGATCAAGACCTCCATTCCGATGCACCTGCGCATTCTTGGCGATGCGGACTTTGCCGCGGGCAAGTTCGACACCCATTTCATCGAGAGATATCTGAATAACAACGGAAAATAGAGCGCCATGCGCCTTGTGATGCCCCGGCTTGATGTGATATTAGACGCTGCAATCATGCCGGAATCCGCTGGGGACACGGCACAAGAATTAACCGATTCGGGTGTGCGCCCTCTGCCATGGCGTAAAGGGGAGATAGCGGCGGCGTCCCAGTGAGGAATGCAACGCATGGCTGATTCCACGACTGCTTCCCCCCGGCAAATCGCCAGGGATGAACACGGATTCGTGCGCGCCATCGGCCTGTTCGATGGAACAATGATCGTGGTCGGGTCCATGATCGGATCCGGCATCTTTATTGTGGCGGCGGAAATCTCGCGTGTGACCGGTTCCGCCGGCGGATTGCTGCTCACCTGGATCCTCACGGGGCTGCTGACGATTGCCGCCGCGCTCTCCTTTGGCGAGTTGGCCGCGCTGTTTCCGCACGCGGGCGGGCAATACATTTATTTGCGCGAGGCCTACTCGCCCCTGTGGGGCTTCCTCTACGGCTGGACGCTCTTTCTGGTGATTCAGACGGGGACCATTGCCGCTGTAGCCGTCGCCTTTGCCCGCTATCTCGGCGTTTTCCTTCCCGCCATCTCTCCGCAAACTTGGGTGATTCGGCCGATTAATCTGGGTTCGTCGTTCGCCGTCAGCCTGTCCGTGCAGCAGTTGGTTGGCGTGCTGATGATTATCTTCCTGACGTTTCTGAATACGCGTGGCGTGAAACTGGGCAAGTGGATTCAGAATGTGTTCACTTCGGCGAAGATGCTGTCGCTGCTCGGCCTGATTGTCTTGTGCGTGTTTGTTGCGCGCAACGCTTCGGCGATCGCAAACAATTTTTCGCATCTCTGGGCGATTCGCGGCGCGCAACCCATTGAGCCAGGCGCCAACTTCCTGCGCTCGCTAGTGCCGACAGTTACCGCTGCCAGCGGCTGGTACGGGCTGCTTCTTGCCTTGGCTGTCGCCCAGGTAGGTTCGTTATTTTCCGCGGACGCCTGGAACAACATCGGGTTTACAGCCGCGGAAGTGAAAAACCCGAAGCGCGACGTGGCCCTCTCCATGGCCATCGGTACGGTCATCGTGATGACGCTGTATCTCCTCTCCAATCTCGCGTATCTCTGCGCTCTGCCGTTGCAGGGGATTCAAACGGCGCGTGATGATCGCGTGGCTACCGCCGCGCTCGCCGCCATTTTTGGAGTGCAAGGCGCCTGGATAATGGCCGTAGCCATTATCGTTTCCACTTTTGGCTGCAACAACGGGCTGATACTGGCGGGCTCGCGAGTGGCCTACGCCATGGCCAAGGATGGCCTGTTTTTCCGCGCCACGGGGAAGCTCAACAATAAGGGCGTTCCGGGAACGGCGTTGGTGTTTCAGGGAATCTGGATCGTGGTCCTGATCCTGCTGCGCACGCGCAAACCGGACGGCACTTACGGCAATCTTTACAGCAATCTTCTCGATTATGTTGTTTTTGCCGCGTTGCTTTTCTATGTGCTCACCATTGGCGGGATTTTCCTGCTGCGCTGGAAGCGCCCGGAGACGGAACGTCCCTACAAAGCATTTGGTTATCCTGTGCTGCCGCTGTTGTATATTGTGGCGGCCACGGGGATCATGGTGGTTCTCCTGTTGTACCAGACACAAACCGCGGGGCTGGGCATGGCGATTGTGCTGCTGGGCGTGCCGGTGTACTGGCTGTGGTCGCGGCGGCAAGCGTAGTCGAACGGAAGATTCGAACGCACAAACAGAAGGAGGAGTTGCATGGGCAACCCCTTGTTTGCAAAGAAATCGCTGGACACCCTGATGAACGAGGCTGGTGAAACGGGTGAACACAGCCTGAAGCGTGCTCTGGGCCCCGTCAATCTGATCACGCTGGGGATTGGAGCAATAATCGGTGCGGGCATTTTCGTGCTGACGGGATCGGCAGCCTCTCTGTATGCAGGCCCGGCCATCATGTTGTCCTACGTGCTTGCGGGTGTGGGCTGCGCCTTTGCGGGGCTTTGTTATGCGGAGTTCGCTTCGCTGATTCCTATCGCCGGGTCCGCCTATACATACGGTTATGCGACGCTGGGGGAGATCGTTGCGTGGATCATCGGATGGGACCTGATCCTGGAATACGCTTTTGGTGCGGCGACCGTGGCCAGCGGCTGGAGCAGCACACTGGTGGCCTTTCTGCAGGACTATGGCATCAACCTGCCGCCTCAGATTTGCGACGTGCCGGGGGCGCATTGGGTGTTTTTGGACGGCCGGTGGGTTCCGGTGGCTACCACCAGCCTCACGAGCGCGCAAGTGCTGAGTCTTCCGCACGCAACGTCCAGCTTCAACTTGGTGGCGTTTCTGGCGGTGCTGGCTGTGACAACAATTCTGATCGTGGGAATCAAGGAGTCCGCAAATTTCAATACCACGATCGTGTTTGTGAAACTCACGGCGGTGGTGACCTTTATCGCCGTCGCGGCAGTTTTCGTTTCCCGGCATGCAGCTGTCGCGCACGCGAATTGGAGCGTGTTTATACCGCCGAACGCCGGGTCATTTGGGGCCTACGGATGGTCAGGGATATTGCGGGGAGCAGGAGTTGTATTCTTCGCGTACATCGGCTTTGACGCTGTGTCGACGGCGGCGCAAGAGGCCCGCAATCCTCAGAAGGACATGCCCGTCGGCATCCTTGGTTCACTGGCGGTCTGTACGGTGCTGTACCTCATTGTTTCCGGACTTCTGACGGCCACGGTCCATTATTCGCGTTTGAATATTGGCGCGCCTGTCTCGCTGGCCATTCGGGAGACCGGGGTAAAATGGGGGAGTTACGTTGTCAACGCCGGTGCCCTGGCCGGACTGAGCACTGTCATGCTGGTGATGCTGTTGGGCCAATCGCGGGTCTTTTATTCCATGGCCCATGATGGATTGCTTTGGAAGTGGGCGGGGGACATCCATCCCCGGTTCCGGACGCCGTGGAAGTCAACCGCGATCGTCGGCTTGTGCGTGGCCATCGTGGCGGCGCTCGTGCCGATTGGCGACCTC
>Ga0187870_1003814_pt1 | contig 11264 bp, 10 predicted proteins | sample June2016WEW_13_1_3_FD_132974 | JGI IMG/M metagenome (GOLD analysis project Ga0187870, IMG submission 132974) | Peatland microbial communities from SPRUCE experiment site at the Marcell Experimental Forest, Minnesota, USA - June2016WEW_13_150 | ecosystem: Environmental > Terrestrial > Soil >... | reverse complement strand
CGGCCGCTGCTCTACCTCCGTGCAATCCTCGACGCTTTGATGAGTTCTCTGGGGACCGAAAAGCCTCTGGATATTTACCCCTCGCAACGAAGGGGTATCAAGGCGATGACGGAACGACTGAGGCCGAATGTCCCCCACCAGGTGAGTCGAGGCGTTGGTGTGCCCGTTGGCATGGCAGTCAAAACAGGTAACCCCTCGGCTGGGGCGTTCGGAGCGGCGGTCTTCTGTCTGGTTGAACTGCTGTTGAGGGAAAGGGGTCAATAACAACCTCAAGCCTTCGATCTGTTTCGGGTTCAGAATTCCGTTGAAAAGCTCGTAGTAGTTGTCCATGGTAACTAACTTTCCCTTGGAGATATCCCCGAGATCGAGCCGGGTAGTAAGGTACATAGGGGCTGGAAATTCAGGCAAAAAGTGATCCGGTAGGTCAAAATCCAGGTCAAAGCGAGTCAGATCCCGCCCTTCTTGTTTCTTAACCTCATCAATATGAAACTTGGGGAATACCATTCCTCCTTCTGGATGGTTTGGATGGGGCAGAGGGAAAAACCCTGCCGGGAAGAGATTTTTTTCCCGAATCTCTTCCGGACTCGTGGCCGCCAATCTTTCCCAGGTCATACCCTGAGGAGGCTTTACCCGGACACCCTCCTGAATGGGCTTCCCACGGGACATCGTTACCCCTGCCACCGGCCGGTTGCTCAAATCATACCGTTCGATTAGGAGATCCATATGTCGCTTCGTCACTTCAGGCTTTGCCGCCTTCATCCGGGCCATGATTGAATCGAAGCTCTCATTGATCACTACGGGAGAGTAACTGGATTCACCCATTGCGGGCGATTGGACAAAGGTCGATATCGACACAATGAGCAACGCCAGAATCCCAGCTCCCAATGCCAAATATTTGATCCTTTTAAACATTTATTGCCTCCTTTCTTCTTAAAGGGTTCGGGGTTGAGGATCCATTTACCTCCTTTCTCCCAAATTTTCTTGCGGAAACGCTCCGCATTCGGACTCGAATTATCCCATTCCTATCTTCAACTTCTTATCCAAGCCTCTTCCCAAGATCAACCACGCCTGGCCTCCCAACCCCTGATTCCACCCCAAAGGCTTGTTGTGACAAAAAGATTCAAGCTTATTGGAAACCTCCTCCTGTGCTACCGTTCATCATCTTCCGAGCTTCAAGGTGGTCATGACCGGACCCAAGGTTTGATCTTTGAAAACCCCCGAGGGAGGTTGTTCCTGAACGGCACGGGGGTTGAAGGACAAAGGAAACTCTACCGGCTGACTGAAGTGCCCAACTTTATCCCTCACCTGAACTGTCAGGTTTAAGCTGGAGAAATACAGGAACTCATACCCGGGAACCAGAGTATTCAAATAGATATATCCATTCATCTCCTTGCTGTTTTCTTCCCGGACTTTAATAAAGCTCACCGGATAGACCTTCCTTCCTATCAGGAAGACGGTGCCCAAAATATAATCCATATCCGCTCCGGGATCAGAAGCTTTCAGGTAGACCTTCCAGGTATCCCCCGGTCTCATTCCTTTGGAAGCAAAGGATTCAGTGATAACCGGTGGTTCTTTCCCGTATACCTCTTCTTTCTTCTCCATACTCATCATGATTCCCGAACATCCGGTAACCGCATAAACGACCGCAAAACCAACTAACAACATTCGGCAACTTGGCCGCCATCTCGGACCTATTGACGGGAAAGGTCTTCTGAAGAAATCCTTAAACCGCCTCTCCATCTTCTCAAAGGGCACGGGAGCTCTTTCTTCCACCTTTACCAACGTCTCCGGTTCTTTCTTAGCCATAAAACACCCCCGAAGAAACGACTTTCTTTATAGTCCCGTCCTGTTCAGCTCGTCTTCAAAGTTCTCGTAGAAGCCTTTTCCCAAAAATTTAAAACTGTGGACAAAGGCTTCGAAGTCGTTGAAGGGCTCCCTGCTGTAGGTTACATTCATGGGCCTCCACTGGGTGCAGACGAAGGAATAATAATCCTTGTAATAATCCACCAGCCGATCCTCCGTAGAGGGGACGGAGGTCTGTTTCCCTGTTTACTCCTGGTTCACTCCCTTCCATCTAATCCTTTGGTCCTCTTCGCCCTTACTGGGCTGTGGCCTTGGCCCTTTCTTCCTGAGACAGGTTCGCCAATCGTTCTACCTCTTTGATATCAAGACCAAGGCCCTTGGCCACCCGCTGGCCATAATCCGGATCCACCTTGAAAAAGATGGCAGCCTGGCGAAGTTGGATCCGTTTTTGAGCTTTCCCCAGGTGGCTGACTATATTGCCGATCAAGTTATCCCGTTCTTGCCCTTTCATCACGTTGCGATACAGGTTTCCGGCTTGGACGAAATCGTCGTTGGGGTAATTATAGGGACGCCGTCCGGCGAGTCCAGAAATTTCAAAAGGAGGTTCCCCCGATGTCTGGTCTGGTGCCGGTCCATCAAAGCTGTTTGGCCAATAATTTGGACTACCCTCTCCATTGGCGTCCACCCGCATAAACCCATCACGCTGGTAGCTCCTTTCAGGGGCAAACTTGGGGGCATTTACGGGAATCAGGTGGTAATTGGGTCCCAGACGGTGAATATGGGTATCGTGGTAGGAAAAAGCCCTGGCCTGCAGCATCTTGTCCGGTGAAAGAGCGATGCCTGGAACGACATTGCCGGGACAGAACGCAGCCTGCTCCACTTCCGCAAAATAGTTAAGCGGGTTGCGGTTCAATACCAGCTTGCCGACTTTGAAAGGAGGGGCTTCTTTGTGTGGCCAGACCTTGGTGATGTCGAAGATATCCCAGGGGAAATCCTTTGCCTTTTCAAATGGCAAAATCTGCATCTCAAGCGTCCAGGACGGGTAATCACCCTTTTTGATGGCATCATAGAGATCTCGGGTGGCATGGTCTGGATCTTCCCCGCAGAGCCGTGTCGATTCCTCACGGGTCAAATTTTTAATCCCTTGATCGGTTTTGAAGTGATACTGCACCCAGAACTGCTCGCCTTTATCATTGTACCATTTGAAGGTATGGCTGCTGAAACCATTCATATGCCGATAGGTGGCGGGGGTGCCACGGTCTGAAAAAAGGATTGTAACTTGATGAATTGATTCAGGGGTAAGGGATAAGAAGTCCCAGACCATATCCGGGTTAGGAAGATTAGTAGCTGGATGCCGCTTCTGGGTGTGGATGAAGTCGGCAAACTTGAGTGGGTCCCGGATAAAGAATACCGGTGTGTTGTTGCCTACTAAATCGTAATTCCCCTCCTCTGTGTAGAACTTAACGGCAAATCCCCGTGGGTCTCTCGCGGCATCGGCTGAACCCCTTTCGCCGCCAACGGTGGAAAAACGGGCGAAGACTTCGGTCCGCTTGCCAATTTTAGAAAGAAATTTAGCTTTGGTGTATTTGGTCACATCCGCAGCTACTTCAAAATATCCGTACGCTCCGGCTCCTTTAGCATGCACGACCCGTTCGGGAATCCTTTCCCGGTCGAAGTGCGCCAGCTTCTCCAGCAGGTGGACATCTTGCATCAGTATCGGCCCACGCTCACCGGCCGTCAGGCTGTTCTGATCATCAGCAACAGGGATTCCAAAAGCAGTCGTCATTGTCTTTTGGCTCTCTTTCATATGTCTCCTCCTTTCATTTCTGCTCCCTCTTTGAACATCAACAGGGAGGTATCGAACAATTAATTAATTATAACGCATATTTAATAATAATAATTATCCATAATAGAGGAAAAAATATATGCTGCTTATTTGGATTTCTTCTGGCAGCCAGGGCAGACCCCAAAAAAATCAAGGCGATGATTAACGATTTTGAAGCCTGTTTCCTTTTTGATCTCATGGGTCATATCGGCCAAACCGCTAAGATCGGGATCAACGATTTTTTTACATTTCAGGCAAATGACGTGAGGATGAGGATATGGTTTGTTGCCGTCATACCGATTGCTCCCTTCGGGGAAGCCTAATTCGAGGACCTCATTGAGTCCTTTGAGAAGCGTAACTGTTTTGTAGACGGTAGCAAGGCTTGTTGTTGGAAAATCCGATTTGACCTGTTCATAAATTCGTTCCACGGTTGGGTGTTCACTGCTGGAAGCCAAAACCTTCAGAATCGCAATTCTCTGAGGGGTGATTCGGAATTGATGCTCTCTTAATTTTTTGAGCATGCTTTCAAGGCGGATTTTAGGCTCAATCATACTTTCACAAAGCTCTGGCCGATTTCTTCAACAAGCAATTTACGGAAAATGATTCTTATTTAAGAATATTTCCTAACGAGTTCCTCGTCAACCACTTTTTTCAATGCATATGGACGGGCCAAATGTGAAAAACAAAATTTCAGGAAGCATTGACCTGACTTGAAGGTGGCCTACAAACCCAAATCCCAATTTTCACAACTAAAACAAATCTTTAAAGGCATGGGCAGCGGTATAAACACTACCTACCCCGCAGATGTATTGGGCGACCCTTATGGCCTCGGCAATCTCTTCTTGGGTAGCCCCTGCTTTCATCGCTTGTTGAGCCAATGATCTTATCCCCTCCGCAGTCCCCTGCGATGCATCCAAAGCCAATGAATTGGTGTCTTGAACGAGCTTTAGAAGTTCGGGATCGACTTTTTCGAAGATCTTCAAAGGATGTTCGGCCATCTTTACCTCCTAAATATATTTTATCAACACGTTTCCAGTCGCATTTAAAATGCTATCATCTTTAAAGGTGAATTCCCAGACGCACTCATTTTTCTCGCGGATATTAATTTCCTTCACCTCGTCTGCAGGAATACGAAAGAAACGTGATCGCCCGGGGGCTATTTGAACAGGAGATTGTACACAAAATGAGTCGAGCAAATAAGCCAATGGGTCACCGATTCATTAATGGTTAGGCCACAGAGGAATTTAAGTTCAAAAAGCCAAAAGAAAAGGATAATGCCTGAGGAATCTGTTTTGAGGGTGCGGGGTTAAATTCCTTTTCATCTTCTGCTTTCATATCTTTGTGCTCTCCGTACCAATAACGTTCAACTTCTGAAATTTCAAAACATGAATCTCACAGAGATCGCAGGGAACGCAGAGAAAGCGCTTAGAAATATATTCAAAAAAATTCAATAAATCTCTGTGGCCTCTGCGATCTCTGCGAGATAAATAAATCCTTTGTTTGGTTGCGGCTATGCCGCGCTCCGCTCTCTGCGGTGAAAGTTTCTTAGCTGGACGGCGTGATCGCGTGGGGGATCACGTGGCAATCTCACCGGTCGCACGGCCGGGTGCCCCAGCAATCACCCACCCTTCCTCCAAGCCGCCGCTGATTTGCCTTGCTTGCCTCTCCTGCCCATTGTACGCTAAACGTAGGAGGAAACCCCTTGAGTAGGTCCGATATAAGGGGAAAGATCCCTGCGATTCCCTGACGAGAAAGGATAAGATGGCCGAAAAAAATTTAACTCCCCAGAAAAAATCGGCTTTCAGACCTCACCGCTTAATTTTGGGACTCCTCTCCGCTTACCTCGTCCTGACATCCTCTCCGGCACTGGGCCAGGAGGATTTACCAGCCTTGATAAAAAAGGTTGAACCTTCGATTGTTGTCATTCTCAATTATGACCAGGAAGGGAAAATCCGCAGCCAGGGCACCGGGTTTTTTATCGATAAAGGCGGGGACGTGGTCACCAATTACCACGTTCTTCATGAGGCCAACCGATCAGAAATAAAGACTCTCGATGGCCGGGGGTATCCCATTAAAGGAATTGTAACTGAAGACCAAGAGGGGGACTTGATAAGGGTATCGGTAGACATCCCGGAAGAAAAGGTTCGGCCCTTGCCCATAAGCCCTGGCCTACCCGAAGTTGGAGAGAAGATTATTGTCATCGGAACTCCTCTCGGCCTGGATCAAACCGTCTCGGATGGCATTGTCTCGGCCATCCGGGAAACCCCCGGATTCGGGAAAATCATGCAAATGACAGCTCCCATATCCCCCGGTTCAAGTGGAAGTCCCGTGCTGAACATGAAAGGAGAGGTCGTCGGGGTGGCCACTTTCTTACTCCTGGTCGGGCAGAATCTGAACTTTGCCGTTCCCGGAGAGAGAATTTCCAAAATGTCCGCCGGTCAAGGCGGGAGTTTAGTGGAACGGACAGAAAAGATGAGGAAAGACCAACTGGCCCAGGCGGCAGAATCATACGCCACCGGGCTCCGGTATGTATGGGCCCGAAAATATGAAATGGCTCTCCCCTATTTTATCGAAACGATCATGAAAAATCCAAAACATGCCTAAGCTTTTTTTCAGATCAGATATTGCTTAACCGGGTTGGGGAAGAACAAGGAAGCCATTGAGCCCTACCAAAAAGCGCTTCAGCTGAAACCGCAGGATCCCACAATTCTCAATAACCTCTGCGGAGCCCATGCAAATTCGGGTCGTTATGTTGAGGCCGTCAAATCATGCCAGGAGGCGATCCGACTAAAACCGGACCTGGCCGAAGCCTATAATAATTTGGGCTGGTCTTATCACCAGCTGGCACGTTATCCGGATGCGCTCCAGGCTTCCAAGCAGGCCATCCGTCTTCAGCCAGATTTGGCAACGGCCCATTACAACCTGGGGAACGGGTATGCCGCCCTGAAACGGTACCAGGAGGCTGCCGAATCCTACAAACAGGCGATTCGTATCGAGTTCGATTATGCGGAAGCCCATCTGAATCTTGGGGCCGCCTATAATCAGATGGGCAGATATGAGGAAGCCATCGATTCCTACAAGCGCGCTCTTCAACTGAAACCTTTAATGCCCGAAGGACACTTGAACCTGGGAATGACTTACCTGAAGATGGGGAACCGGGGGGCAGCGATCGAGGAATATAAGGTTCTAAAAGACCTGGACGCGGACATGGGCAATCAGCTGTTCAATCTGATTTACGAATAAAAAATAGTTGCTCGTTACTCGTTGCTGGTTACCGGTATCTCGTTGCTGGTTTTTGGTCTTGCGGATAGTGAGAAACGATTAATGAGGAATGGGATACGAAAAAGAAAACGAGAATGAAATTGAAAAGCTACCGAGACTTGGAAATCTACAAATTATCTTTTGAACTGGCAATGAAAGCCCATGAACTTTCCCTTAAATTACCAAAATATGAGCTCTATGAAGAAGGAAGCCAGCTGAGGAAATCCTCTAAAGGAGTGTGTTCTTGCATCGTTGAGGGATACGGTAGAAGAAATTACAAGAACGATTTTATTCGATTTTTGACTTATGCTCAAGCATCATGCGATGAAACTGATGTTCATTTAGACTTTATTCATGCCTCAGGGCATATAAGCGATCAAGCCTACCGAGAAATGAAAGAGGAAAACGACAAGCTGGGCAAAAAGATAAATAAGTTTATTCAATACGTGGAGAAATACTGGAAAGACGGAAAAGACTAGTAACCAGCGACGAGAAACGCGCAACTAGCAACAAGTAACGCGTAACGAGAAACCAGTAACGAGCAACGAGTAACGATTGGTCTTATATTTCGGGTGGGCCGGAAGGAATTACGCAGACAAAAATGAAGGGTTCTTCTCCAGTATTCTTTAGCTGATGTTCTTCGTTCGGGGGAATGAATACCACGCTTCCCGTGGAGAGGGAAACCCATTTGCCTTTCTGTGAGATCGCCCCTTCCCCGGCATGGACAAAAACTTCGTGCTCCCACTCATGAGCATGTCTTCCCGTAATTCCACCCGCCGCTATTTCAAAAACTCTCATGCAGAAATTTTTGGCCCCATCAGCCTTGCCGATGACTACCCGGCCGGCGGCCGCTTTGGCCTGGTCCCCGGGATATATCTTCTCCTCAGCTTCCCTGTAATGGATAACTTTCATCCGCACCTCGCTGGATCGAAATAAGCTTATTTGAAGATTGAATCCATAGTAAGAAACGACAGCTCAGATGTCAATGACCATGTTTTTCTTGCCACGCCCAGGTTTTCTTTTTTGGGCGAGCGGGAAGAAGGGGTTGATAATTTTCATCCTTCTTGCTAAACTGCATGCACAAAAGAACACAAATGCCCAAATATTTTTCTAAGGTTCAAACGATGGCGGAAAAAGGGGTTTCATTCTTTTTAATTGGGATTTTTCTCCCGATTATTCTCTTTGGATGCGCCGCGAAGGAGCCGATTCTCAAAAAACAAGCGCAGGCCATCCAACTGGACAACAAAGGAGCCGAGTATTTTCAGGAAGGGCAATACCAGAAAGCTCTGGTCCACTTCCAGAAGGCTTTGCAGACTTACGAATCCATTGACCACCGGGAAGGGGTTGCCCGGACCTTGAATAACCTGGGCACGGTCTATCAGGCAACTGACCAATGCACTCAGGCCCTTGTTTTTTTCCAGCGCGCTCTCACCATCAACTCCGAGATCGGACAGGAAGAGGGACTTTCCTTGAACCTGAACAACATCGGGAGCGCCACCTTATCCCTCGGAAGACCGCAGGCAGCCCTCGATTTTTTCAAGAAGTCCTTAAGCATCGAGGAGAAGAGGGGAAATATCCGGGGGCAGGCCATTCGCTGGAATAATCTGGGGCGGACCTACCGCAACCTGGGGCAAGACGACCGGGCTTTGGAATGCTACCTAAAGGCTAAAACCCTGAATGAAAAAGCGGATCATCTTATAGGGATCGCGGACAATCTGAACAACATGGGGGCTCTTTACGAAGCCCGGAAAGACTGGCCCCGGGCCCTGGAAGCTTTTCAAGGGGCTCTGGAACTGGACAGGAAAAAAGAAAACTCCCCGGGCATCTCAACCGATCTGGCTAATCTGGGAAGGGTGTATGAGGCCATGGGAGAGCAGGAGAAAGCGTTGGATCATTATCTGCGCGCCTGGAGGGTCAATGAATCGTTGGGCCTGAAAGAGCGCGTCCTCCGAGACCTCTCCAAGATCGAATCCCTCTATGACGTCCTGGGAAAACGCGAAGAAGCCGAAAAATTTCGCCAGCGATCCCAGGAATCGACCTCTTCATCCAGGTAAAGAAGAAATACATTGGCTGTAGAGGCCAGAGTGCGGCGCAGCCGCAACCAAAAAATATATATCTCGCAGAGTCCACAGAGGCTACAGAGATTTATGAAATCCTTTCAAATAGACTTCTAAATTCTTTCGCTGCGCTCCCTGCGATCTCTGTGAGATTCATTCTTTTTTCTTAACAAGATTCCATTCGATGCCTTTGCACAAACTATTTTACCCTGACAGCGTCGCTGTCGTAGGGGCCTCTCCGGAGGTAAAGGGGGATCGGTTACCCTTCTTTCAGGCCTTTCTGAATTCGGGCTTTGCCGGGAAGCTGTTCCCGGTCAACCCGCATTACCCCGAGGTAGCCGGCCATAAAACATACCCCCGCCTTCTGGAAATCCCCGATCCCATCGACCTGGCCATTATCACCGTGCGCGCTCCCCACGTGCCCCCTATTATTTCAGACTGCGCCCGCAAAGGGGTAAAATTTGCCGTCATTTTTTCATCGGGTTTTACCGAGGGAGGCCGCCCGGACCTGGAGGAAGAAATAAAGGCCCTGGCCCGCCTGGGTCCAACCCGGTTGGTCGGCCCGAATTGCCTCGGCCCTTATTGCCCGGAAAGTGGCCTCACTTTTGGCATGAAAGATAAGCCAAAGGAGCCGGGTAGCGTAGCTTTTGTCTCCCAGTCTGGCGGCCATACCGCCACGTACAGAACCCTGGCCCCGTCCCGGGGATTTCATTTCAACAAAATTCTCTCCCTCGGGAACCAGTGCGACCTATCAATGCAGGAGGTCCTCCGCTATTATGCAGAGGACCCGCAGATCAAGGTTATCTCCGCCTACGTGGAACAAGCCAGAGGCGGCACGGAATTTTCTCAAGCCCTCCGTGAGGTGGCTCGCCGGAAACCTTTGATCATCTGGAAGGGGGGCTCGACCGAGGCCGGGGCCCGGGCTGCTTTCAGCCACACGGGGGCCATGGCTTCGTTCTCAGCTCTCTGGCAGAAGAGTGTCGGCCAGCTTGGAGTCATCCAGGTGGATGATCTCGAAGAGATGAGCGATGTCACCTTTGCCTGCCTTTCGATTCCGCTACCCAGGGGAAAACGCGTCGCCATCATCGCGGCCGGAGGGGGAAGTTCAGTGGAGATGACGGATGTCTGCGCTCGGGCCGGCCTGGAGATACCCATCCTTTCGAATGCGATTCAGCGGGAGGTTGCCCGTCTGGTCCCGAAGGCCAACACGAGCTGCAAAAACCCGGTGGACCTGGGTTTTCTCGGGTTCTCTCCGAAAGTGTATTCCCGGGCCATCCGGGAAACCGCCCGGGAAAAGGGCCTTGACGCCCTGATGCTCTATCAGGCCAGCGAATATTATTCTCAGTTCAGCACGGGTTTCGATTGGGTGGAAGTCGTCTCCTCCGAATTGGGTCGAATCCGGCAAGAGATTTCCAGGCCATTCGTAGCCGTCGTACCCCCGCTGGAGCAGGACAATCTTGAAATGATAGGCAAACGCCAGTCCTTCATGCAGAAGCTGCGGCACAACCGGATCCCCGTCTTTCCTACCATCGAACGGGCGGCCAAAGTCCTCTTTCGCCTGCAGCAGTATAATCGATTTTTAAATCAAGAATGATTTAACCTCTTTATCTTATCTTCCCATTTGGGGATAGAGGGATAGACAGAGTAGGGGCAACCCGATGGGTCGCCCATGCTCGATCACGACCGGGTGATTTGGGGCCCTCCCAGTGGTGTGAAATGCTGCGACAGATCATGGGTTTTCCCCGTTTCTTTTGCTAAATTGGAAGAAATTCAGTAAACTATTAGAAGTCAGGGATCCTCTTTTGCGAAGGCCTGACAAGGGCGCGGAAGGAAAGCCAGATTGCGCTGCAAGCATCGGCGGGATATCCGCTTCCCATAAACCCCTGCTTGCCTTCCGCAATGCGGAGCGGGAGCGGGGAAAGAGAGCTTCAATGAAAGGGCTGAACACCCCCGCCACAGCTATGGAGGGATATTTGCCTCATGATTGCAAGCAATATGGCTTTCCTTCCGCGACCCTGAAATCACATAACATTCAGAATATGTCAGTTCCTTGGCCCGGAACTAATTTGGAGATGATCCAAAATCAGATATTGGACGCTTGATTCTGGACGCGGGATACAGGACCCTGGAATCAGGATTCTGGATGCTGGGTTCTGAATCCTGGCTCCTGACTCCAGGATCCTGTATTTGAAGACTTATGCCCGATTTTAAGATCGTTTCTCCATTCAAACCCAAAGGGGATCAGCCTCAGGCGATCGAGAAACTTGCCCAGCGCGTAAAGCAACGGATTCCCCACCACCTCCACCTTGGCGTCACGG
>Ga0187870_1003810_pt1 | contig 11272 bp, 5 predicted proteins | sample June2016WEW_13_1_3_FD_132974 | JGI IMG/M metagenome (GOLD analysis project Ga0187870, IMG submission 132974) | Peatland microbial communities from SPRUCE experiment site at the Marcell Experimental Forest, Minnesota, USA - June2016WEW_13_150 | ecosystem: Environmental > Terrestrial > Soil >... | reverse complement strand
GTGCCTGAAGGTCCACGCAATGCTCCCGACTCTTTCGGAGGGAAACTTGAAGACCCGGGAGGATTGAAGAGATTTGTAGACGACGTCATCGAATTTCTTTTTCAGAGAGGGAAAATCAAGACCCGCACTGCCGGCAACATTGTTCTCACCGGTCATAGCGGCGGGTACCATGGTATATCGTTTGCCCTGCTGAGAGGAGGAATACCCGAAAGGATCAGTGAGGTTTACCTGTTCGATGCGCTGTACGGTCAGACAGAAAAGTACGCGTATTGGATCGATCACTTCAAAGGAAAGATGGTCACAATTTATACGGACTCAGGTGGGACAAAGGATGAAACGGAGAGTTTGATGGAAGACCTTCGCGGTTGGGGAATTCCGTACTGCGCAAAAGAGGAGGCGGCCCTCGTGCCTGCCGATATTCAGAACAACCGGTTGCTGTTTATTCACTCGGATCTTGAGCATGATATGGTAGTACATGGACGCATGGAATTCCGCGAGTACCTAAAGGCAAGCAGCCTCGGAAATCGCTGAGCGTTGGAACGGAAAAGCCTCACGCAAAGACGCAAAGTCGCCAAGAGAAATATTTGTTTTTGCCCTCTACGGCTTAGCAGCTTTGCGTGATTGTTTTTTTTGGGGGGGGTCGGGTCTTGAAGAAGAAAACTTGGGAGGGACAATTGTAGCATGCTGCAATTCAACATCTTGCTGCTGGTGAGTTCGATGCGGCGGTTGGAACGTTCCTACAAGTTATTCGCGAGAATCGTTCCTATGATGAAGATGGCTTACGCAAGGCCTGCATCGTCATCTTTAAACTGCTCGGCGGGGAACACCCTGTCACGCAAAAGCATCGACGCAATTTCAGCAGCGCACTGTATTGATTGCAGCTGTTTCAACGGATTGACATTGAGTGTGCCGTGTTGTACGTTTCTATGCGGGGATTTCAGGACCCGGCCGAATTTCCCCCTGCAGAGAGGTGGATATCATGGTGTTCATCGTAATAGCAGCATTGCTCCTGTGCGGCTGCGCCACTTTTGAACTGCCCGATGCAAGCTACTCGCTTCCCGAAGTGACATACCAGTCTCCTCTTCCCCCCTGGCCATTCCACACTGACAATGTCTCACTGAACATGACTTTCAGGATTCACGTTGCTGTTGACGGGACCGTCAACGATGCGTTTATCGAGACACCAAGCGGGAGCAAGGAATGGGATTCTCTCGCCCTGACGGAAGTGCGCAAATGGCGATATTCCCCGGCACTTATGAACGGACAGCCTGCGGCTCTCTGGCTCCGGCAGACGATCACGATGCATTTTGACAAACCCACGCTGATGATGATCGCCGAGCTCACATGTCCGGAACAGACAATGGCTGATTCACTCTATGTATTGCTTATTGCCGGTGCGTCGTTTGATTCCCTCGCACGCCAATTCTCCGTCTCCGATTCACGCAATCGCGGTGGCATTATAGGTGAGATGGATATTCATACGCTCCCATGGCGCGTTTCCAAGGAAGTGGCAGCACTCCACAAGGGCCAGATTACTAAACCGCAGAAGCTCGGGCGGCAGTATGTGATTTATAAACGGCTGCCAAACGGCGTGTAGCATCGCGGTCGAACAGAAAGAACCGCCAAGAAGACGCCAAGACAGCAATGAGGCGGTGAAAAAAAACCTCACCGTTTCTTTGCGTTCCTTGCATCCTTGGCGGTTTGTCTTTTTCAGAGCCCTCTGCAAACGTCCTGCAACTTTTCCCCCCTTCAGGTTGTTAAAAAAGAAGTTGAAGGAACTCGTTATGAAATTCTTTTTGCCATTTATTATCTGCTTCTCAGCGTTTGCCCAGGAGGGGGGAAAGGCAGTCCACATGGAAAAAGCAACATTCGGTGCCGGCTGTTTCTGGTGTGTTGAGGCGGTCTTTGAACGATTGAACGGAGTCCAATCTGTTGTCGCAGGCTATGCCGGCGGAACGAAAGCAAACCCGACCTACGAAGAAGTCTGCACGGGCGCGACAGGCCATGCCGAAGTCGCTCAGATTACTTATGACCCAACCAAGATAAGCTTTGAAAAACTACTGGAGGTGTTCTGGGAAGCACACGACCCCACGACGTTGAACCGTCAAGGAGCGGATGTCGGTACACAGTACCGATCAGTCATTTTCTGCCACGACGAAAAGCAGAAAGCAGCCGCTGAAAAGTCAAAAGCAGCAGCACAGAAGGACTTTGACTCCCCGATCGCCACGCAGATCGAGCCGCTCAAGCAGTTCTATCCTGCCGAGAACTATCACCAGGACTACTACAAGAACCACGCGAACGCGCCCTATTGCGTCTTTGTGATCAAGCCGAAGCTGAAAAAACTGAAACTTGAGTAAGGGGCTCAAGCGCCTTTTCGTTCCGTCCCGTTCCGTTTTCCTCTCGAACATTTGGGAATATTTCCTAAATTGTTCCCGTGGTTCAATCCTCCCCCATGCTTACCATCCTCGAGAAAGACCGCCAGTTCGCGAGCGAACTGCCGAAGTACACCGTCGTCTCCGCATCTGCGGGATCTGGAAAAACGCGTGCACTCAAACAGCGCGTTGTCCAGCTGCTCCTTGCCCGATCCATCCCGAACAACAGCCTGAAGAACATCCTCGCGATTACGTTTACCAACAACGCTGCGCGCGAGATGAAGCAGCGCGTCCTCGACGGTCTGAAGTCAGCTTCGCTCGGAAAGCCGGAAACACTCGAGGAGTTTCAGCAATTCCTTTCGTTGACACCGTCCGAAATTCAACTCGAGGCTGGAAAACTCGTCGAAGAGATTCTGGACAACTACTCTGACTTTCAGATCCGGACCATCGACAGCTTCCTCGCCCGTGTCTTCAAGGCTTCTGCACTCGAACTCGGTCTTTCTCCAGACCTCGAGATTGCTCTCGACAGCGATGCGATCCTTGATGAAGCATTCGGACTTTTCGCCCGTGAACTGCACGCCGGGACATCCTCTGCGCGTCTGTTTGATCAGTTGATACAGCTGCTTCTTGAAAGCCGCGGCAGCGATGATCGGTTCTTTTGGAACCCATACCGCGAGTTGGCTGATAAGGTAAAGGATCTCTACAAGAGAATTATCCTCACATCCAAGCACCTACGCCCCGAAGATCACTCGGATGAAATCCGACTGCTCGGTGAGCAATTGCCGAAGAAGGTGCTGGAACTCGACAAACTCCTCCGCCACCCGAACATTGCGAAGGCAAAACGGTTTGAAAGTTACGTCGGATACGCAAAAGCGGCTGATGTGGACAACCTGATCGGTCACAAGTTCCCTTCACCACCGATCACGAAGAAAGAGAGTGATGCCAAGCAGTATCAACGCGCACTAGGGGAATCCCAGTCGCTCTGCGAGGAAATCGAATCGCTACGGACCGCGATGATCCTGCTGAAAGCACGCCAGCATTATCAACCGTATGCGGAAGCGCACGCTCTCCTCTCGAAATCCATCGAGGCCGTCAAACACGACCGGGGACAGGTGGACATCGGGGATGTCGTCAAACGGCTTGCTGAGTATTTGAAGCCGGGCATCGTGCCGGAAGTCTATTACAGCCTCGGGGAAACCCTCTGCCACTACCTCATTGATGAATTCCAGGACACGAACCCGATTCAGTGGGAAACGCTCGAACCGCTTGTTGGCAATGCGCTCGCGACAAAGGGAAGCCTGTTTGTCGTAGGCGATACGAAGCAATCGATTTACGGATTCCGTGGCGCTGATTGGCGCATCATGAAGCGGCTGCAGCTGGAGGACGTCTTTCCTTCCGCGAAAAAGGACCTGAAGATTCTCGACACCAACTATCGAAGCTTCGAGAAAATTCTGAGCTTCAATCGCGACGTCTTCAAGACCATGGTCCCCCAACGAGTCGATGCTGAGGCCGCACGTGCAAGCGGACTTGCCACCGACGAACAGCACGTCCGCGACTCTTATATCGGCAAAGGATATGTCGAGGTCGTTTCAATTCCCGCTGAAGCGGCGGAAACCCAACCCGATAAGATCCCCCAGAAGGAGAAGGTGCTCGAAATCGTCGCCGATTGTCTCTCCCGCGGCTACCGGCGTTCTGATATCACGATCCTCTCGCCACGTAATGGCGATGTCATCGAGGTCAGCGGATGGCTCAATGAACAGGGCATTTCCTTCATTTCGCACAGCAGTCTTGACGTTCGCAGCCGCGCGGTGACTGGGGAGCTCCTCGCCCTGCTTCGCTTCCTCGATTCGCCGATTGACGATCTTTCGTTCGCAACATTTCTGCTTGGGAATATTTTCGGGGGACTCCTGGCCCGCGACAAGAAGACGCTTTCCCGTCAGAAGCTTCTCAACCTACTGTTTGAGCACCGCCTGTCTCATCGCCACGAGCAGCCCCTGTATATCACATTCCGCAAAGCGTATCCGGATCTGTGGCGGATGTATTTTGAGGAGCTCTTCAACGTTGTTGGCTATCTGCCCGTGTACGACCTGATCTCGGAAACATTCAACACCTTCAGTATCTTCACGCTCTTACCGGACGAGGAAGCAACCCTGGCGAAGATACTTGAAGTCGTAAAGGATTTTGAGGAGAAGGGTGAGAACAGCCTCAAGGGGTTTCTCCAATTTGCAGACGACTCGTCGGAGGATGCCGATTGGAATATTGATATTCCCACTGATGTTGACGCGGTCAGAGTGATGACAATTCACAAGGCAAAAGGATTGGAATCGAGGGTCGTCATTGTACTTCTCTATGATTCCACGCCTCGCCGCGACAGTCTCTATTTCGAAGAAGCTGAGGATGAAGTGCGATTGGTCCGCCTGGCGAAAGATGTCGCAGAAGAGGTAGATGAATTGTCCGTGCTATATCGTGAAAAACAGTTGGGACAGACAGTCGATGACTTGAACAAGCTCTATGTCGCCTTTACCCGCGCCGAGGAGGAAATGTACATTGTCAGCGTACCGGCGAAGAGGTCCAAAACGCCTTCTGAATACCTGCCGGAGAGCGGCTATGGGCCGGAAGCGAAACCATCCGTGCAGCGCGTCACGCCGGAACCGGAGACCAGCGTCGAACTCTGTCACGACCTTCCCCGCACAACAGCGAGCCAGATAGAATACACCGGGATTGCTGTCGCTGAAGCCAGACGCGGTGAGTTTGTCCACGCCGTGCTGGAGCACGTTGAGTATATCGAACCCGATATCCAAGACCGCCTCACGAAAGCAATAGAACGCACACTGGCACGCGTTCCTTTCCATGCTGATCCGGCTCAACTCCGGGAAGTATTGTCGGACGTCCTCGGGCTGGAAGAATTGCGCCCCCTTTTCCTAAAAGCCACGGAGCGCAACATTTTAAATGAGCAGGAATTTGCCGGATCCGATGGAGCGCTTGTCCGGATGGATCGAGTGGTGGTTGATCCCGGAGCCGTGACTGTCATCGATTATAAGACCGGTGAAGAAAAGTCAGAATACAGTGAACAGGTGCTGAAGTACATGAAGATCCTCAGAAGTTATTATGCTGGCCGATCAGTTAGCGGCTTACTCGTGTACATCGATCAGAAATCGGTCCGGACTGTGTCGTGAGTCGTCACATCATCATATCCCCCGCGCAGAATCTCATTCACGAGGTCGCTTCACGGCTGGAGAGCAGTACGAACGATTTCAGTTCCTCGATTGTGGTGTTCCCCGGAAAGCGACCCGCTCATTTTGTGCGGAAAGCCCTGGCCGAGCGGATCGGCAAGAGCTTCATTCCTCCACGGATATTCTCAATCGATTCGTTCATCGATTATCTCGTATCGGAGAAGCTCGGACTTTCCTACAAGCCGCTCGACAACTTCGACGCTGTTGCTCTTTTGTTCGATATCCACACATCCATCGCTGAACATCTGGGGGGAGAGCATTTTGATTCTATCGATCGGTTCATCGGTTTGGGATTGAAACTGTACACGGAACTCGAGGAGCTCGTAATGGCGGATGTAAGCGTGCGGCGAGTGAGCGAGTCCCTGGAGGCTGTTCCTCTTGGGAGACTGCACGTTCTTCCGAAATATTTTGATCAGTTTTATGCCGCAGTTGAAGAGAAAGGATACATCACCCGTTCACTCAGCTACAGGAAAGCAGCCGCACAGATAGACTCTATAGATCTCTCGTCCCATCAAAACATTCTCTTCGCCGGTTTCTATGCATACACGGTGTTGGAGCAGCGCATACTGAGCAGTCTGTTGCGGCGCGACAACAGCACGTTCATCGCACAGCAGGGACCCGGCTTGCCGAAGCACGTAGAAAGCCTTGGAATCGACGTCGACAGAGTAGAATCTACCGACACCCCTCTCGCCCCGGCCTGCCACTTCTACAAAGCATCCGATACGCATGGACAGGTATTTGCGGTAAGCCAGAAGATCAAGGCAATGCTTGAGTCAGGCGCACCGATCAACGAAAAGACAGCCATCATCCTCCCTACTGCTGATGCGCTGTTCCCGGTGGTCCACCAGACGCTCCCATTGCTCCCGCAGGATCAATACAATATCGCGCTTGGCTATCCGTTGCAAAGGACGCCGCTGTTCGGGTTCCTGAGCAACCTGATGGACATCGGAGCCGGAGCTCGCAATGGCGATGTACCGGCGAGGGAGTATACAACATTCGTACTCCATCCGTACACCAAGAACATCCGTTTCGGCCAACGGTCCGACGTCACCAGGGTTCTCTTTCATGCCATAGAAACGCACCTGGCCGAGACGCAGTCGCGGATGTATGTCTCTCTCGAATCGCTCGAAAAGGACAATGTTCTCCTCGACGCTGTTTCTCGTTCACTTGCCTCCAGCGGAATTGATGTCGGCCTTGGTGAGCTTCAAAACCACCTCCGGACCATTCATGACCAGACAATCCGGAGGTTTCTCAATCTCCAATCTCTCGGCGATTTTGCGGCCAAGGCTGTCGAAATCCTTCAATACATTTATAAACAGAGCACAGCAACCCGGCACCGCTTTTTTCATCCATATGCGCAGAGGTTCATAGAATTTTTTGAATCGATTCGCTTGTCTCTCCTCGCTTCACATCGATTCAGCGATCCGGCATCGTACTTCGCGTTCATGCGAAACGCAGTTGCTGCGGAAGAAGTCCCCTTCTCCGGCACACCACTCGTCGGCCTTCAGGTGCTCGGACTTCTCGAGACACGCAATCTTTCGTTCGAGACGGTCTATCTTCTGAACGCGACGGATGACGTCATTCCCGGTGCGCGAGGCAATGATGTTCTTCTCCCTCAACCGCTCCGTGAGAAACTGGGCCTCGAGACCTATCGTCAGCGTGAGCGGCTGATCGAATATTACTTCAGCATTTTGCTCGCCGGTGCAAAGAACGTGCACTGTTTCTTCACTGAGTCCGGGAATCACGAAAAGAGCCGGTTCCTGGAGAAACTCCTCTGGGAAGAACAACGAAAGAAGCAGAGTCTGGATATCAAGGACCTGATTCATGTTATTCGGTACAACGTACAGCTGTCCACTGAGAAACCGGACGCAGTCGAAAAAACACCGGCAGTGCTTGACCACCTCAGGCAGTTTGAGTTTACCGCGACATCACTCGATACCTGGCTTACGTGCCAGCTGAAGTTCTACTATGCACACGTCTTGAAGTTATCTGAGAAGGACGAGGTCGCAGACGATATCGATCAGCTCGAAGTCGGAAGCCTTGTGCACAAGGTGTTGACAGCGTTCTTCAAAAAGACCGTGGGACAGACACTCAGTGCGACCGATCTTGACCTCAGCCGGCTTCGTCAGGTGATCGACACACTCTATGCAGAGAAATATGGGACCGATCTCGTCGGCGCATCGTATCTCGTGAAACAACAGCTCGTACGGCAACTTGAGGCCTTCATCAGCGGATATCAATTGCCCAAGATTAGGCAGGAAGCTATCAGGCTTGTGGGACTGGAAGAAGCCGTCACGGTCAACGCCGACGGGTTCAACTTCACGGGGCGCATTGACCGCATCGAGCAGAGAGGTGCTCAACACGTCATTCTTGATTACAAGACGGGCCGCGATGATTCACATGTCAGGATCAACATAGAGAAGCTGACTGCAGATGACCCGTCCACATGGCGAGCGGCAATTGGATCGTTCCAGCTTCCGATGTATATGCTGTTGTACTCAGTAGCAAAAGCTGTCCCGATCACATCGATCCTGCCTGCCTATTTATTCCTCGGGCGCAATGAAATCACTCCCGACATTGAAACAGGCATAGGTGGAAAGAACCACACGGCGGTGGAAGTGTACGAACATGTGCGGCCGGTCTTATTCGGCGCCATCAACGAAATTCTCGATCCCGCGAAGCGGTTTGAACCAACCGAAGAGCTACACAAAACCTGTCCTCAATGCCCTTACCGAGCCATCTGCGGCACATCCTGGGTGGTCGGATAGACAAGGTGGCCATCATGGTCCTACTTCCGGAGGCTGCATGTTCAGATTGAAACAAAGTCAGGTTTGTTTGTTTCTCACCATCGTCCTGGCTGCGGTTGCCGTGTCACAGGATAAATTTACACTGACGACCGAAAGGTTTCCCTTTCAAAATCCTGCCCTGACCGTCGATGAACGCGTCAACGATCTCGTTTCGAAAATGACACTCGATGAGAAGGTGAAGCAAATGCTTTACGCTGCTCCCGCAATCCCCCGGCTCGGAGTTCCCGAATACACCTGGTGGGGCGAAGCACTTCATGGTGTCGCCCGCGCCGGCAAAGCAACTGTTTTTCCCCAGTCCATCGGTCTTGCCGCAACGTGGGATACAGATATGATGCTTCGCGTTGCAACGGTGATCTCCGACGAGGCTCGCGCCAAACACCACGATGCGTTAAGAAAAGGGAGACGCGGCCTCTATGAAGGACTGAGCTTCTGGTCCCCGAACATCAATATTTTCCGTGATCCCCGCTGGGGCCGCGGCATGGAGACCTATGGCGAGGATCCATATCTCACCGCACGGCTCGGGGTCCAATTCGTCAAAGGCATGCAGGGGGATGATCCGAAGTATTTCAAGACGATATCGACCCCCAAGCATTTTGCGGTGCACAGCGGACCGGAGCCAGACCGGCACGTTTTCGATGCTGTGGTGGACGAGCGCGACTTGCGCGAGACTTATCTTCCGGCCTTCCGGGCGACGGTCGTCGAAGCCAATGCACAATCGGTAATGTGTGCCTACAATCGTTTTCGTGGAGAGCCGTGCTGCGGGAGCAGCGAGTTGCTGCAGAAAATCCTGCGAGACGAGTGGGGCTTCAGCGGCTACGTTGTCTCCGACTGCTGGGCAATCATGGATTTCTACACAACGCACAATGTGGACAAAACGGCTCCCCAGGCTGCGGCCAGGGCCTTGATCGCCGGGACAGACCTCAACTGCGGAGTTACGTACGACAGTCTCGGCGTCGCAGTAAGACAGGGATTGGTGAGCGAACAGCTGGTTGACGTCGCGGTGAAGCGGCTCTTTCGGGCACGGTTCCGGCTTGGGATGTTTGATCCTCCGGGATTCGTACCATATGCAAACATACCGATCAGCAACAACGATTCCAGGCAACATCAGAAGCTTGCCGTTGAAGCCGCTCGGAAGTCGATTGTGCTCCTGAAGAATGACGGAAATCTCCTCCCGTTAGGAAAAAACGTAAAAACCATTGCCGTCATCGGTCCTAATGCGGACGACGTGGATTTGTTGCTCGGCAACTACAATGGTCTGCCTTCAAACCCCGTCACTCCTCTGGCAGGGATACGACAAGGGGCTCCCAGGGGCACGAAGGTTCTCTACGCGCGCGGCTGCGATGTTGCTGGGAACGTTCTGTCGTTCGAACTTGTACCTTCAGGCCTCCTCTTCACTGAGCACAATGGCAGCCGGAAGCCCGGATTAACCGGCGAGTACTTCAACAATAATAGTTTCGATGGGAAGCCGTTCATGAGCCGTGTGGATCCGTCGATCAACTTTACTTGGTGGGAAGATCCGCCAGCGCCCGGTATGAGAGTTGACAGCTTCAGCATTCGCTGGAAGGGAGTTTTCGTTCCTCCGGTAGATGGACGGTATGCACTCGGGGTGCGGGCGTTCGGAGGCGCGCGATTGTGGATCGCTGATTCAATGTTATTCGATGCTTCTGATCAACACTCAGTGATGACGCAATGGAACAATGTGACACTGAAGGCCGGGGTCGCATACGCAGTGTGCGTTGAGTACTGGGACCGTCGGGCTGACGCAAGCGTTCAGCTTGTCTGGTCGCCGCCATCGCCGAAACTTCGGGAAGAAGCCCTCTCTGCCGCGAAGTCAGCGGACGTTGTGGTGATGATGATGGGATTGTCGCCGCGACTGGAAGGAGAGGAAATGACTGTGGATGTACCGGGTTTCAAAGGCGGTGATAGAGTCGACCTCGGTCTGCCGCGTGTCCAGGAGGAATTGATTCAGGCGGTCGCTGCCGTTGGAAAGCCTGTTGTTCTTGTTCTTCTGAGCGGTAGTGCGGTTGCCGTGAACTGGGAAGCCCAACATGTTCCCGCGATCCTCGAAACATGGTATCCGGGCCAGGCGGCCGGGACAGCTCTGGCAGATGTTCTTTTCGGCACTTACAATCCCGCCGGTCGCCTGCCGGTCACTTTTTACAAGTCTGCCGATCAGATTCCCCCGTTTCCCAACTACAATATGGAAGGAAAAACCTATCGCTATTTCCGGGGAGAGCCCCTCTTCCCGTTTGGACATGGGCTCAGCTACACAACGTTTGTATACAGCAATTTGAAGATTCCCTCGTTGGTGCATACCGGGGAGAATGTTTCTGTTTCGGTGGACGTCAAGAACTCCGGCAGCAGGAGTGGTGAAGAGGTAGTTCAGCTTTATGTGACGGAACTTGAAGCGTCGGCACCGGTCCCGATTCGATCACTGCAAGGATTCCGACGGGTGCAGCTCAAAGCCGGCGAGACGAAGACCATTTCATTTTCACTCACTCTACGACAACTTTCTCTGATTGACGCCGAGTTGAAGCGTGTCGTTGAGCCCGGAAGCGTCGAGGTCAGCATCGGCGGAAAACAACCAGGCTTCAAGGGAATCGCAGATTCGCCCACATCTGGCGTTGTCACCGGCCGCTTCAAGGTTGTAGGATCAAAAGTTCAGATCAGCGAAAAAGAGAATTGATAGAGTACAAAGAAAGGAAAAACGATGATTGGAATGATGAAGGTGTGGTTTACCGACATCGATATTCCGTGGAAGGAAATCCTGTCAGCTGTTCTTACGTTCCTCTATTCGATTGCCCATTATGTTGGTATGCTGGTAGTGTATCTCCTGGGGCGCGTATTGCCGACTGCAAAG
>Ga0187870_1003804_pt1 | contig 11281 bp, 8 predicted proteins | sample June2016WEW_13_1_3_FD_132974 | JGI IMG/M metagenome (GOLD analysis project Ga0187870, IMG submission 132974) | Peatland microbial communities from SPRUCE experiment site at the Marcell Experimental Forest, Minnesota, USA - June2016WEW_13_150 | ecosystem: Environmental > Terrestrial > Soil >... | reverse complement strand
GCTGCATGGTAGTCCCGGGCTGCCCTGCAGGCTGCCGGGCAGGCTGCCGCGGCTGGATTGATGGCTGCATGGTGGTCCCGGGCTGCCCTGCAGGCTGCCGTGGCTGGATTGATGGCTGCATGGCAGTTCCGGGCTGCCTGGCGCCCGGCCGTCGAGGTTCGTTTCCCCCCGCTTGCGTCTGAGGTGAGAGGGATGGTTGCGCGACACCTTTTCTCTGGTATCCAGGCGTCACGACGCTGACTGGCGAGCGAACAGCGGGAGCCGATCGTCTCAAGTTGGACAGTGTTCCTGCGTCGAGCGGTTGGCCAGGATGAGCCGCAAGGGGTTGCTGAAGCACCGCAAAGGGAACTGGCTGGGGTGGCGGAGACAGCCGGGCCACCACTGGCCGAGACATCACCGAGGCGGGAGGCTGGGCAATCGGGCCACGAGAGGCAACGGAACTACCACGGAAGCTCTCTCGCTGCGGAACGAGCGGCGCAACAGCCCCCCGCACCGGAGCTCTGTTGAGCTCGTCGTTGGGCAACCGTAGCGCGGCTCCCGCCGCCGGCTGGCCGCGTACGAATGTCTCGTTCGGAACAACAGTCACTGCGCCGGGAACGCTGCGATTCGCGTAAGCGATGTGCTCGACGTCAACGTTGTGCAGGCGGGTGCTGTTGGTGCGGTAGGGTGGAATGTAGGGCTCATGCGGACCAAGAGGAAACCAGCCGATGCTCCCACCGGGGGCAGGGCTGGAGTGCCATCCTCCGCCGCCAACGAATGTCACGAGCGCAGGCGCATAAACCGCGTGGCCGATGCGAGGGCCCGGCACCCACACCCAGGCGCTGCTGCGAAAAGCCCAGCGGCCATAGTGGAAAGGGGCAAATCCCCAGGGAGCGTCATCGATCCAGGTCCAGCCCCAGGGATCGACCCAGGCCCAGTGCCCGAAGCGGTACGGTGCCCATGCCACAACCATCACTGTCGGCGCCCACACTGGTCCATAGTCCGGGTCAACGCTCCAGCTCCCATACTCGTCCAGGTCTTCGACTCCACTCATCTCATCACGAGGAACATACTGGGCTGAGGCGATCTTGTTCTCTCTCTGATCTCGTGCCTGGCACCACCTGTCCCAATCATCGAGAATGGGAGCGCCCGTGACCTGATACGAGGGAGAATCGAGGCCCGTGATTGCAACGGTTTGGCTCTGACGCAGAGCGAACACCGAGCTGCCCGCGGTCACTTCAACCTCACCTGTGCGCACCGTGACAGCCGTGTCTCCGCTTTGCTGAACATCTATTCGATAAGTGCCCGCTCGAAGCAGCGACAGGCTTGAGTTGGGGGTATCCACCTCGATCTCTTCAGCGGGACCCAGGCGACGAAGTCGCAGGTTCAGCGAGCCCGTCGAGAGACGAATCTGGATTGTCTGGTCGTTCAGGTTCAGGAATGAAATCTCGGTACTCGAGGCAAGGCGGAGAGCGGTTGAACCCACGTGCACCTCGGCTTGTCCGTCCTGGTCCGTCCACAGGTGGTCCCCGATGGTCAAGGGATAGTTCAAGGCTGCGGGAGCCCACTCATCGATACTCTCCTGGTGAAACGAGACTGTCCCGCTGACGAAGTTCAGACGGCCGACACGATCGGGAGGATCGCCCCAAAGCGCGGGGACGCATGCGAGCATCCAGATACAGAAAGCAAGAAGACAAAGCCGGATCGAGGTTGAGTTCATGGTATCCCTCCGAGCGGATGCCGACGAAACGCGACGAGCGGTTGCTTCGAACGTGTGGTCCGAGTCACGCAAACGCCCTGACCATCCACTCCCTCAGAGCATCGCGAACCACGGTTCCCTACCGAGCAGAAGAGGGGGCACGAGTCTCACTCGGTGGGTTTTCTCTCTTCTTCAAAGATATTGTTCGGTACGAGGCTCGTCAACGGCGCGCGGAAGCTCGGGAAGGCCCGCCTGCCACGAAGAGGCGCACCAAGCCATCGGACCAGAACAAACGTTGAAATGCAGAACGTTGTTGTACCAGAGCGCCTGGGAAAAGAGCACCTGCGCCACGCCTCCGACATACTCTTCCCCGACGAAGCTCAGGCCGGTAAGGGAAAACTGCGAGAGCAGGTTACCGTTCTGATCATAAACCCTGCCGACATCTCCTTCGATAGAGAAAAGCTCGCCGGTGGTAAGGAGTGCGTCGATGCGATGGGTGATTCCGGAAAGCTGTGAGGGGGACGCGACACCAGGCGAAGACTCGTACCACTTCCAGCATACCCAGCTTGATGATGGGGCATCGTCCGGCCGGGTCCCCCGTTATGAAGACGTATTTGAGATGGCTCGGCATCGAAATGGCGGATTCAGGTTATTCATGCCCAGGTTTTGGGGACTCGCGACAACACGATACGCGCCCTGACTCCCGTCCCACACCACAAACGCGATTTGCTGCGATGTCGACTGCGAAACCCAGCTCACGAATCCCGCCTGGAGCGTGATGCCGGTGGAGGGATCCTTTTCCGGAAAAAAAGCGAATGCCCAGTTGATTTGACTCGAAGGGAGGTTCTGTATCGGGCCTACTTGTCCAGCGAGCGTCAGCTTGGATGCGGTGACGGCCGACTGGCTGACGGCGAGGTCGAACGGCGGCGGCGAGCAGGAGATAAGCACGAGAAGGATTGGGGTGAGGACACTGAGCTTTCTCAAAGCAGCCAACCGAAGTGTGTAGAGAAGTGCAGCAGGGGGATACTCTTTTCTCAATCGGTACGGCCAGATCGATCTGTATCACAGCTCACCTGGACAATGACCAGACAAAAGCGCCAATTGTTTATCCTGTACGGGAAGAATCAAGAGATCCCTCTGTAGCAATTGCGCGATCACCGTGGTAGGCTTTTTTATCCTCGACCGTCAGCTCCGGTGGGTTCCAAAGGTGTTATTACCCCGCCTAGTCCTGCAACGCGGCGCCGGGCGGGATTGTATGAGCTCTTCGCAGGAGCATTCATGGACAGCAAAGACACGATGCGGCGCTTCCAGGAAGCTCGGTTCGGTGCCTTCATTCACTATGGCCTTTATTCGATCCTTGGCCGCGGCGAATGGGCGATGTACAACGAAGGCATTCCTATCCAGGAATACGGCGCGTTGATGCGGCGCTTCCGCCCCCCGGAGCGCTTTTCGCCGAGAGAATGGGTCGAGCTGGCGAAAAGGGCGGGGGCACGCTATTGTGTGCTTACGGCGCGACACCACGACGGTTTCTGCCTTTGGGACAGCGCTACGACCGGCTTCACCTCTATGCGCTCACCCTGCCGTCGCGACATCGTGCTCGAGTTCGTTGAGGCAGTCCGAGATGCCGGCCTCATGGTTGGCCTGTATTTTTCGCTCTTGGATTGGTCAGAGCCCGCCTATTGGAGTGGTCCCCGCCGCGATCTGAAGTCCTGGCGTATTTTCGTGGAGAAGGTGCACGCGCAGGTGCGCGAGCTCGTCAGCTCGTACGGCAGGCTCGATATCCTCTGGTATGACGGATTCTGGGCAAGTGACAATCCCCCCTTTGCAGACGCAATCGACGCGCAGGACTGGTTGTCGAAACAGCTGAACGCCATGGTGAGGCGCGCGCAACCCGGCATCATCATCAACGACCGTTCAGGTCTTGAAGAGGACTTCGGCACGCCAGAACAGTCGGTCATTGAACAGGCCCGTCCCTGGGAAGCCTGTATGACTACAAATGACAATTGGGGATTTCACCGCGGCGACAGGAATTGGAAAACGCCCCGACAACTGATCGGCTCGCTCGCGCATAGCGTGAGTCGAGGAGGGAACTTCATCCTCAACATGGGACCGCGGGCCGATGGCAGCGTGCCGGGGCAGGCGCGGAGCGGATTTGAAGCTCTCGGCTCATGGCTTTCGAGATATGGAAACTCAGTCTATGGGTGTGGAAAGTCCCCCCACCTCATGAGGGAGGCGCTCGATGGGGGGTACTTCTGCAACACCGGGATCTGGACGGCGGGGAAGGAGCGCCTCTACTATCACATTCTGAGGTGGCCGGGGGAAGAGCTCGGCGTGCGCACAGGAGGTGTCCACCTGCTTGCCGCCAAGAGCCTCGCAACGGGAGAGAGTTTCTCAGTCGAGTCGCGAACGGGCGCGAGTCGCATCAAAGGCCTCCCGCGCAAGCCGATCGACCCTCATGACACAGTCATCGAGTGCGAATACCTGTCGGAGGAACAAACCGCGATCCCTCGGCGAACTTCTCGAACTTGACCTCGGCAAACCTGGGGAGCTTCGCCTTCTCCTGAAGGCTTCGACCGCCCGCGCGACATCCTTTTTTTCACGATGTCCGGCAACACGAGGGCCAAGAGCCGCGGGCGGCAATCGTAATTGAATTTGGGGATAACGATAAAAACGATTGACCCCAGATGACCCTGAAGCCCTCCTGTACCGCCTCAGCGGGGAAACTGTCCCCCTCCAGCCATGTCCAGACGATGAACTGCCTCACGGTCGACTGCATGGGCGTCCTCGACTTACCCGGTGATGGCCCTCGAAGTTGTCCCGCCTCTCCCTGAAGAAAAAGGCGAGATCGGCCGCGCTCCACTATGAGTTTGAGAGCCGCCCCGATGAGAGACAGAACGCTCCGCAGAGATACAGGAACACACGAATCGCTTACCTACCTCTTATAGAAGCCACGGTTTCATCGCCTGCTGGTGTGCGTCGTCTTCTGTGGCGCTATGTATGCCACTGTCGGGGTCACGGAGACCTATCTGCGGTCTTTGGTCATGATAAAAGCAAGCGCTTTCTCGACAGCGTACACGTCCCTGTTCTCTTGGTAGGGTTGCACGACGAGGGCGCAGCGCAGATCGAGGAAGGTGTACGAATTTGGAATTCATGCTCGCCAGAGGCGAAGACACCCACCCAGAGACGTAATGCAGAGTCCACTTCTTGCGCTTCTCGATTCATGGGATAGACTTCTTTTAGGAAAGTATTGGATCCCCGGTGACGGCCTTTGCCGCACGGTGAGCGCCTTCAGCACTTCGACGGGCCTCTGCTCCTGCCCCCTTCGATGCATCACGACCCGCACCGCGCTCATCGTAACAATGCCTCAGCGTGGGGAAAGAGAATGGCAGGTCGAAGGCTTCAACAACTGAAAGATAGAACCTCGCTCAACGATGCTTCTACGTTGTCCGAAAATGACTGTCAAACTCTCAGGAGGTTCCACCCACGAAGAGAATAATCATCGTTGGTCTGGTTCTGCTATCGCTTTTGTCCTGTATTAGTCTCATCCCATCTGATATTCAAAAACAGACAACTTGGGACGCTTCCATAACATATTCCAAAGGCATGTAACTCAAAGAATTCGGAGAAGTCTACCAAAGCTCGCAAGACGACAACAAGGGCCATGAACCTCTCACCAGCCCTACTTGGTGGTCGCGCAACTCCACTATCCTGGTCCCCCCCGGTTGATCTGACTCGGTGCACCCCTCCTCGAGGAAGAACTCGTAGAAGTTCACGATCCCGATCCAACGATGCGATCGCCGACCAGACGGTGGGGTCAACACAAACAACATCGATGCTCGCACGAACCAGGACACAGTCGCCGCTGAGCACATGATGAATTGCAACTTTTTCTGCAAGACATGAATGCAATCATGAGGGCCGAGCTGCGAGGGAACACCAGGCTTTGGGCGCGATTATTGCAAGCTATTGTCCAATGATAAAAGCTACATTTTCGTACCACATCATGCATTTATCTACATTTTGGTGGGAAAGTCAACAAGTGGCCGAATCACTCGGTTTTTCATTTCTCCTTTCTCCATAAAGACTTAGAAACCAGCGGAGAGATTTTAAGGTTTGGCACAGATATTGCAGACCCCGTCTCGTCGATTTTGGGATCCAAATTGTGGACCCCCAACTCTTGGCGAGGAGGGTTCTGTCATGGCTGATATTACAATGAGCTCGCCTCTGGTGAAGCCCAAGCTCGGAATGATGGGCGCCAGCATGAACGCGATGGCCCTCATCGCGCCAGGGGCGTTTCTCTGGATCACCTACCAGCTTCAGGCGGCTGCCACGGCGCCCAGCGGCACGTCGGTGGCGGCCGACATCTGGGCGGGCATCGTCGTCGCGCTCGTGCTCGCTTTTCTCACCGCGATCTCGTACTCGCAGCTTGCGAAGCTGTATCCTGAAGCGGGCTTTGCCGGCGCAGTGTATTTTGCGGAAAAGTCCTTCCTCGAACGATCGGGAGCCAAGCGAGGCGCGCCGAACTCCATGGCCCGCATGGCAAAGCTCAGCACGGGCTGGGCGGCGCACCTGTTCTACTGGGTCTATCCTGGAGTCATGGTCGCCTTCATGGCGACCCTGATCGGGTACATCTACAACCAGTTCACGGGAAAGAACCTTTCCGTCCTCGAGCTGACCCTCATCGGGGTCATCTTCTCAATCGTGACGGGCTACATCGCCTATCGAGGGATCACTGGCTCGACGTTCACGTCGATCGTCATCAACGTGATCCAGTGGGGCACGCTCGTCCTCTTCAGCGGTCTTGCCATCTACTATCGCATCCACAATCCGCAGGGGACGACCGCGTGGACCTTCAGCGGGGCCTGGGACGTGGTCAAGCCCCATACGCTGAACGGAGTGCTGATCCAGTCGACGCTTGCCATCCTGATCCTGGTGGGCTTCGAGAGCTCCACATCGCTCTCTGCCGAGACGAAGAACGCGAAGAGCACGATACCCAGGGCAATCATAATTTCCCTGATCGTTCAGGGGCTCCTGGCGTACCTGATCGAGTACTTCGCGACGGGCACCATGATCAGCGACAAGCTCATGGGAACCGTCGACGGCAAGACGGTCACCGGCATGGACGCGGCAGCCGCATCCGGGGCGCCAATCGGAGATCTCACCCAGCTGATCGGGAACTACGTGTTCCATGGAATCGGCTTCGGCCTGATGATCAGTATGGCGGTCACCGTTGCGATCGCGGTGATCGGCACCACACTGAGCTGCATGAACACGGCGATGAGGATCTCCGGTGGAATGGCGGCGGACAGGGAGCTTCCTTCCATGATGGGTTTCGTCCATAAGAAGTTCGCCATCCCGCACGTGGCGTTGATCGCCCTGATCATGGTGAGCGCGGTCATCGGGGCAATCGGGGTGCGCTCAGTGGTAGGTCTTACGGGTATCACCCTTGCTTCGAACCTCGGGACCTTCGTGCTCTATGGGCTGACCTGCACATGGACGATCGTCGCCTACAGGAAGAGAGCCGATCACAACATCCTTCTGCACGACATCGTCCCCGCCCTGGGAGTTCTGGCCAATCTGGTCATGCTCGTCGCAATCGTCTACCTCTACGTAATCGGAAACGCGGATTCCCAGAACGAGGCATATATCATGTTCATCATCGCCGGCGGCTGGCTGGTGGTATCGATCGCGTATGTCGGTGTCACCAGCATGAGGAAGTCGTACAGCATGAAGATGATCTCGGCGATGATACGACCCGAGTCTCTCAGCGTCCTGGTGGAGGTGCTCAAGGATGAGGACCTGATCCTCGGCATGACGGTGACAAAGATCAAGGGATTCGGCCGGCAGCTCGGCAAGACTCCCGGCGATGGAAATGTGGATCCGGACCTGAAGTTCAACAGCGACAAGATCTCCCTCATCCCAAAGGTCCGCGTGGATCTCGTGGTCAACGACTGGGACGTGCCCAAGGTGATGGAGGTCATGCGGGAGGCGCTGTTCACAGGGCAGGTGGGAGACGGAAAGATCTTCGTCATGGATGCGAAAGACGCCATGAGGATCCGCACAGGGGAGAAAGGGGTGCTGGCAGTATGAAAAGGATAGAAGCGATCGTTCGACCTGCGAAGGTGAACGAAGTGTATGCCGCGCTTGAGCTCGTGGGCCACCCGGGCATGATGATCTCGGAGATCGAAGGCCACGGAAAAACAAAAGGAATCGAGCAGCAGGTGCGCGGAAAGACATACAAGGTGGACTTCATCACGAAAGCCCGCATTGAGCTGGTGGTGGAGGACGCTGAGGTAAACGACATTGTTTCGGCGATCCAGAAGGCAGCCTTCACGGGCCAGATCGGGGACGGAAAGATATTCATCCATCCCCTCGATGACGCCGTGCGCGTGAGAACCGCGGAAAGGGGGGTTGCCGCCATCAGGTAGGCGATCGGCCGAGGCGCTCGCGGGAGCTTTCCTTTCGTGGGCGCCGCTTCTTCTTGGATTCAGGGTCAGAGGTACAATTTGGACCTGGAACGCATCGACAACAAAGCCGAGCGAAAGTTTTTCATCGCTGGGAGAAAGGAGACAGCCAGTGACCAAGAAAATTGAGGCGATCATCCGTGAGGACGCGCTGCAGGGGGTGAAGGACGGCCTTCGGGACCTCGGCATCGTAGGCTTGAACATATTCGAGATCCGAGGCCACGGCAGGCAGGGAGGAGTCGATCAGGCGTGGCGAGGCGCCACCTCGAAGATGGACCTGCTGCCGAAGATCCAAGTCAACATCATCCTGAGCGATCACAACGTGGAGAAAACGATAGAGGCGATCGTGAAAGCCGCACGGACCGGACGGGAAGGTGACGGTATCATTTTCGTCTACCCCGTGGAGGATGTCGTCCGCATCCGCACGGGAGAGCGGGGTCACGAGGCGCTGATGTACCCGGATGATATCGACGCAAGACAAGCGAAGAAGTAGGGCCTCCTCGTGTGGGCAGACGCATCCATCGCTCCTTTGAATGAATATCAAAGCGATGCGAAGCTATTTTCATAAGTTAAATCCTTCCTTGCCAGCGTGCGGCGGACTCGTGCACTTGCGCGATCATCCGTCGCACACCTTTTCGGGAAAAGGTCGGGGGAGTCCGCGGGGTTCTGTTCGCTCCGTCCCCAGAGGCGGAAGGATGCGCAGGCCATCAAGGGGTGCACATTGAACCTTGAGCGCTTCGACTACCAAGCCGAGCGGAAATTTTTCATATCTGTCAAGCGTTCCGCCGGCACCAGGAGCAATTACAGTGGAGCATTACGAATCTTTGAGGATTGGCTCAAGCGCAAAGCCCTCGCGATCACCGAGATCACCCCGCAGCTCGCCGCAGATTTCGTCCGAGACCTGAAAGCCGAAAGGCGGAAGGATTTCTCGGGACAGGAACATCCACGCACGACGATGAGAGTGCGAGCAATCGTGACCGCATGCAGCTCCTTCTACACACACCTACAGAGGCACTTTGCTGAAATCAGAAATCCATTCCTCGACACCCCGGCTGTATGGAGAGGAACTTTTTCCGCGAGGGCGGCGACTGATCATCAGGCCAGAGATCGACATCAGTAAACACTTGTATGGGCGATACTGGATTTGAACCAGTGACTCAACTCCCCTCCTGACGAGCATCTGCGGGGCTCGACTTCCTGTGGGTCCCCGGCTTCGGTGGAACTTGAGTGCTGTCTCGCCCGGCTCCCGCAGGCCTCTCTCCCGCCGAAATTCGCTTGACAGGACGAGATCTCGGGCGTCAGATGCACTGAGGATCTCAGGCACGGACGCTGGGTCCCGGGAGGAACGAGAATGTCCAGATACAGCGAGCTCGTTGCGGCCGTCGTGGAGGAGAACCGCCGCGTCCTGACAGCAGTGGACGAAGCCGAGATCGACAAGCTGATCGGCGAGATTGAGAGGGCCAGGAAAATCCAGCTCTTCGCCCTCGGCAGGATGCAGGCCTCGATGCGCGGCTTCGCGATGAGGCTGAAGCACATGGGGTTCGACACATGGGTGGTGTTCGACACCACCACCCCCGCCATCGGGCCGGGGGACCTGCTCATCGTCAACTGCGCCGTCACCCTGGTGGACCTGAACGTCATCAAGCTCGCAAAGCAGGCCGGGGCGCGGGTGGCCGTGCTCACGGCGCACCCGGAGTTTGAAAACGCCCGCCTCGCGGATCTTGTGGTGACCGTCCCGGGGCAGATCTTCGGGACGGGCAGCGAAGTGAAATCCATTCAGCCCATGGCCTCGCTCCTCGAGCAGGCGCTCTTCCTCTTCGAGGACATTGTGGTCATGCTTCTCATCGAAAAGCGCCGCATCGGCATGAAGGAGATGCAGGAGCGCCACACCAACCTCGAAGGGGTCATGGCCCCCTTCGCATGAGAGCACTCCGCGCGAGGGGAAGGCAGGAGGCGATATGAAGGAAGGGGACATCATCCAGGTCGCCCACGTCGTGCGCGACATCGACAAGGCCATGCGGTACTATTGGGAGACGTTCCGGATCGGACCATGGGAGGTCTACACCTTCGCCCCGCCGGCCGTCCGGGACTCCATGGTCAGGGGCAAGCCCTCCGCCCACACGTACCTGCTTGCGGTCACGTGGCGGGGCGAGGTGCAGCTTGAGCTCATGCAGCCTCTCACGGGCCGCAGCATCTACGACGAGTGCCTGGAGACCAGGGGCGAGGGCCTCCACCACATGAAATTGTATTACCCCGACTGCCGGGCGGCCCTCGAGCGCTTCCGCGCCCAGGGCATCGCGATCATTCAGAGCGGCAAGATCGACGCGGACGAGTTCTACTACCTCGACACGGAGGCCGCCCTTGGGTACGTGATCGAGGTGGGGAACAACGGGAAGATCAGGGAGCCTGAGCGGCGCTACCCGGCGTGAGCGGCCGCCCGCGGCCCACGTGGTGACACCCAGAAGTACCGGAAGGGCACTCTGCGATTGACAGCAAGGCTCCGGCGGGCGTTAAATTGCAGGTACCGCCCCGTGGGGTGCGGACGAGACTATGACTACGGTTTAAGGAGGAAGAAATGAGCAGCAGGAATCTCAGGGTCACGGCGATCGGCTTCGCCGTCGTGTTCGCCCTTGTATTCTGCGGCGGCGCCCTCTTCGCCCAGAACTACACGATGATCTCGATCCCCAAGCTGAAGGCCACCTGGTTCGACAGGCTCGAGCAGGGCCTCAACAAGGCGGGCCAGGATTTCGGGATCAATGTCAGCCAGCAAGCCCCCGACTCGGCGGACGAAGCGCTGCAGGTGCGGCTCATCGAGGACGCGATCAACCAGGGCAATAATGCCATCCTCGTGGTACCCAACGACGCGAAGTCCATCGAGCCGGTCTTTGCACGGGCCCAGAAGCAGAAGATCGTCACCGTCACGCACGAATCGCCCAACCAGAAGAACGCGGACTTCGACATCGAAATGATCGACAACAAGGCCTTCGGCGAGAAATCGATGGACCTGATGGTAAAGAGCATGGGCGCCACTTCCGGCGAGTACGTGATCTTCGTCGGCTCCCTCACCGTCCCGGCCCACAACATCTGGGCGGACGCCGCTATCGCGCGGGGCAAGGCGAAGTACCCTGGTCTCAAGCAG
>Ga0187870_1003800_pt1 | contig 11292 bp, 10 predicted proteins | sample June2016WEW_13_1_3_FD_132974 | JGI IMG/M metagenome (GOLD analysis project Ga0187870, IMG submission 132974) | Peatland microbial communities from SPRUCE experiment site at the Marcell Experimental Forest, Minnesota, USA - June2016WEW_13_150 | ecosystem: Environmental > Terrestrial > Soil >... | reverse complement strand
GGCCCCTCCGGTGCCGGCAAGAGCACGCTCATCAAGCTCCTCCTCGGCCTGTACCGCCCGGACAACGGCCGGATCCTTTTCAATGGAGTGGATTCCGCCGAGGTGAACTACGACCTGCTGCGCACCCGGGTCGGCTTCGTTCCGCAGTCCATCGAGTTGTTCGCCGGCTCGATTCGAGACAACCTTAAATTCGTTCAACAAGATGCGACGGACGACGAGTGCGTGGCGAGCCTGGAGGCGGCGCAGCTTCGCGGCCTTCTGGAAAGGTCGCGGCAGGGCCTGGAGACGCGCATCGGCGAGGGAGGACTGAAGCTCTCCGGCGGCGAACGGCAGAGGCTCGCGATTGCCCGCGCTCTCCTGAGGAAGCCCGACCTGCTGATCTTCGACGAAGCCACCAGCTCCCTGGACACCGAGACGGAGAAGGAAATCACGCGCACTATCGACGGGATCATCCGGACCCGGCCCAGCTTCGTCACCCTTCTCATCGCCCACAGGCTCTCGACTGTCGCGGGCGCGGACAGGATCGTGGTATTGAAGAAAGGAAAGGTGGTCGAGCAGGGCTCACACCTCGAGCTGTTGAGAAAGCGGGGCCTGTACCATACCCTCTGGAAGCAGCAGGGGCTGGAGAGGGACGAAGAGCCGCGGACGATCGCCGTGCAGGGAGGATGAGATGGAGAAGCGTGCGCTGGGGACGACGGGGCTCCAGGTCTCAGTGCTGGGATTCGGCGGCTTTCACCTCGTGGAGATCCCTTCCGCCGACGCGGCCCGGCTGCTGGGGGAATACCTGGAAAACGGCGGGAGCTACATCGAAACCGCGGCCGGCTACGGGGACGGAAAATCCGAGTCGAAGATCGGCGCCGCCGTGTCCCACCGGCGCGCCGAGTATGTCCTGGCGACCAAGAGCACGGAGAGGACGCGGGCAGGGTTCCTCTCGAGCCTCGAGCGCAGCCTGCGCAACCTGAAGACCGATCACGTGGACCTGATGTTCATGCACGCCGTGCAGACCGAGGCGGAGGCGGACGCGATCCTCGGTCCCGGCGGGGCGATGGAAGGAGCCGAAGAGGCGCGAAAGGCAGGAAGGCTGCGGTACGTCGCGGTCAGCGGGCACGGCCGGCCCGACGGCCTCCTGCACGCGGTGAAGCTCCACCGGTTCGACGCGCTCATGACGGTCTTCAATTACTTCGATCGTTTCAACTTTCCTACCGTGGAAAACGACCTGCTCCCGCTGTGCCGGCAGAGGGGCACCGGGCTCATCGCCATGAAGGCCTTCGGGGACGGGTACCTGCACAAGTCCCCCGTGCCTGCCTTCCGCTACGCCCTGAGCATGCCGGTGGCCACCGTGGTGGCGGGCATCAATTCTGACGCGATGCTGAAAGCGAACCTGGAAATGCTCTCCCGGTTCCGGCCGATGACCGATGCGGAGAAGGAAGAGGTCTTCCGCACGGCACCCGAGCTGGGCGACTATGTCTGCCGCCTGTGCGGAAAATGCCGCACGGACGAGTTCGACCCCCAGTCGGTGTTCCTTCTGGAGGCCGTGTTCGATCGCCAGATGGACGACATGCGCGTGGGTGATTCCGCCCACTACGCGCTGCGAGAGCGGCTGAAGCAGTGGTTCCAGCAGCACGAGGTGGCGCGAAAGGAATATGCGGCCCTGAAGCCGAAGGTGGACCCGGGGAAGGACTACAGCCGGCTTTCGAAGCTCTGCCCCTACGGCATCGACGTGGACAGGAAGCTGAAGATCGCGCACGAGAAGCTCTCCGCGGACGGTTATATCGCCTGAGGCCCAGAGGCAGCTGACTCCGGCCGCCGGGCTTGCCGCGCAGCCGCGGCTCCTCTATTATTCGCCTCACGGGGGAGATTGACATGACATCCCGGGAGCGTCTTCGCAAAGCCATTCATCACCAGCAGCCGGACCGGCCGCCGCTGGACCTGGGCAGCACCCTGGTCACCGGCATCCACGCCAGCGCCTACGCGCGGTTGAAAAAGTCACTCGGCATCACCACCGGCACGGTGCGTGTGTACGACCCCTACCAGATGCTCGCGGAGGTCGAGGAGCCGGTGAAGAAGGCGCTGGGCGTGGACACCTTCGGCATCCAGCTTCCCACCACCATGTTCGGCTATCGAAACGAGGACTGGAAACCGTTCCGGATGTTCGACGGCACGGAGGTGGAGATATCGGGCCATTTCGAGTACGACGTGCAGCCCAACGGCGACATCGTGCAATATCCCAAGGGCGACCGTTCGGCCCTTCCCTCGGGTCACATGCCCAGCGGCGGTTATTACTTCGACACCATTGTCCGACAGGAGCCGATCGACGAGTCGAAGCTGGACCCGCGGGAATGGGTGACGCAGACCTATTCGCTGTACACGGAGGAGGAGCTGCGCTTCATCGAGGAGACCTCCCGCTGGTGGTACGAGAACTCCGAGTACGGCCTCCTGGGCAACTTCTGGGGTGCCGGTTTCGGCGACATCGCCATCGTCCCCGGACCCGCGGTGCTGCACCCGAAGGGCATCAGGGATCCCGAGGAGTGGTACGTGTCCACTCTCACGCGCAAGGATTACGTGAAAGAGATCTTCCAGCTGCAGCTGGACCTGCAGATGAAGAACCTCGCCATGTACCGCCAGGCCGTGGGGGACAGGATAGACGTGGTCGTCATGAGCGGCACAGACTTCGGCTCTCAGAACGGCCCGTTCATCTCCCCGGACGCCTACCGGGAGATGTTCAAGCCTCTGCACGCGGTCATGAACGGGTGGGTGCACGAGCACACCAGGTGGAAGACCTTCTATCACACCTGCGGATCGATCGTTGCCTACCTCGACGACTTCGCAGAGGCCGGCGTCGATATCCTCAACCCCGTCCAGATCTCCGCCGCTGGCATGAAGCCCGAGTTTCTGAAAAAAAAGTATGGGGAGAAGTTCGTGTTCTGGGGCGGGGCGGTCGATGCCCAGCACACCCTCGCCTTCGGCACCCCGGACCAGGTGCGCAAGGAAGCCTCCCGGAACATCCGCACCTTCGGTGCGGGAGGCGGGTTCGTCTTCAACAACGTGCACAACATCCAGGCCACCGTGCCGACCGAGAACATCCTGGCGCTGCTCCAGAGATGAAATTCGGCCATTTTGATGATGAGCGCCGGGAGTACGTGGTCACCCGGCCCGACGCTCCCCTGCCCTGGATGGAAGGAGTGTTGGAATGAGCAACACGTATTCGGCGCAGAATGCGGTGTGGCGGGAGAAGCTGATCTCCCTCACGAAAAGGCTGTCCGACAAGGACCTGGGCAGGGATGCTGGCGGGTCGGGCTGGACCGTGGGCGGACTCCTGGGGCACATGGCCTTTTACGACCTTCGGTCCGTGGCTCTCCTGGAGCGCTGGAAGAAGGCAGGCATCGTGCCTTCCCCGCTCGACATCGATATTGTGAACGATGCCGCGCGGCCGCTTCTCAACGCCGTAGCTCCGGGCGAGATGAAGCGGCTGGTGGTCGATGCCGCCATGGCGGTCGACGCCGCTATCGACGCTCTGGAGCCCGATTTCCTTTCCCGGATCGAGACGGAGGGGAAGCCCTTCCGGCTGAACCGGGCGGGGCACCGGGAGCATCACCTGGAGCAGATCGAGAAGGCGCTGGCATGAGCACGGTTCCCGCAACCGCCGCCGGCCGCGAGCTGTTCCGGCACGCCCTGGCCACTCTCGCATACCGCGGCGGCAAGGCAGTGCGGAACGCGCGTTCGAATTTTGCGGGATTCCGCTTATCGGAAACTACCCGGACGCCGGCGGAGATCCTCGCCCACATCGGGGACCTGATGGACTGGGCTCTCAGCATCCTGAAGGGCGCTCAGGCGTGGAAGGACTCGCTGCCCCGTACATGGGAGGAGGAAGTCGGTCGGTTTCATGCATCCATTGGCGCACTCGATGCATTTCTTGCCTCGGACCAGCCTGCGTCCGTGTCCCTGCAGAAGGTCTTCCAGGGTCCAATCGCAGATGCTCTCACGCATGTCGGCCAGCTCACGATGCTCCGCAGGCAGGCAGGTTCTCCGGTCCGGGGAGAGAACTACTTTCTCGCCGACATCGAAACAGGTCGGGTCGGACCCGATCAGCCCTTGCCCCGGAGGGAGTTCGGTTGAACGCGTTCGAGGGTGGGTTGCGCGAAGTGGTCGATGAGCTGCAGGTCGCCCGGGAAAGGCTTCTCCTCTCCGTGGGTTCCCTTTCCCAGGCGGATCTCGATTTCACTCCCTCGGCGGATCGATGGTCGATCGGCGAGATCCTCCATCACCTGAGGCTGATCGAGGACGGCGTTTTGCGGGTGCTGGAGAAGCTCGCTGCCCGGGCGGAAAAGGCAGGCCTCGGCCCTGACCCCGGCTCCGGCTCCGTCATGCACAGCCTTGACCGGTTCGCCATCGAGAGCACTGTCGAGAGGGTCACCGCCCCGGCATCCGTGGCTCCCAGAAAGGGAATCCCCGCTCGGGAGCTCCTCGAGGGGCTGGCCGGCTCTCGCGCAGCCCTCTTGAAAGCCCTGACCCTGTGCGCGAGGTTCGACCTCGCGCAAGTTTCCTTCCCTCATCCGGTTCTCGGAAAGCTGGACGGTTATCAATGGGCCCTCTACGTGGGCAAGCACGAAGAACGGCACCGCCGCCAGATCGAGAAAGTGAAGGTCCTCAGGGAGGGAGATCCTCCCGCACGCCGCACGGAGATGCGCGGGGTGCTGGAGGAGACCGCTCGGCGCGCGTTGACCTACCTGGACGGCATCGGGGATCGGCACGTCGCGCCGTCACAGGAGTCGATCGACCGGTTGCGATCACTGGATGAGCCGCTCTCCGACGCACCGACGGAGCCGCGGGAGGTCATCCGGCTTCTGGACGAGGCAGGCTCGGGTGCGACCATGGCCATGGCCGGGCCGCGGTTCTTCGGGTTCGTGACTGGCGGGTCCCTGCCGGCGGCGCTGGGAGCCAACTGGCTTGCCGCTGCCTGGGACCAGAACAGCGCCTTTTTCAGCGTGACCCCCGGCGCGGCCACCCTGGAACGCGTCGCCCTGCGGTGGCTGGTCGACATGTTCGGACTTCCCCCGGCAACGGCCGGGGCCTTTGTCACCGGGGCGACCATGGCGAACTTCACCGCCCTTGCCGCTGCACGGCACGCCGTTCTGTCCCGTGCCGGCTGGAACGTTGAGGCCGACGGCCTGATCGGCGCGCCCCCGGTCACGGTCATCGTCGGGGAAGAGGCGCACTCGACTCTCTTCAAGTCCCTCGGCCTGCTCGGCCTGGGCAGGAAGCAGGTCGTGCGGGTGCCCGTGGATTCTCAGGGCAGATTGCGCGCCGAGACGCTTCCCCGGATATCGGGACCGACGATCATCTGCACGCAGGCAGGCAACGTGAACACCGGCGCATTCGACCCGATCGGCGAGGTGTGCGCACGCGTCCAGGGGACCGGCGCGTGGGTGCACGTGGACGGCGCGTTCGGGCTCTGGGCAGCCGCCTCACCGGCGCTCCGTCACCTCGCTTCGGGTATCGGGAACGCCGATTCCTGGGGAACCGATGCGCACAAGTGGCTGAACGTGCCCTACGACAGCGGGCTTGCATTCGTGCGCGACGCCGCGCCCCTTTACGCCGCCATGGCCGTCACGGCGGACTACCTGCCTCCCGCGGGTCCGCGGCGCAATCCATCCGATTTCACACCCGAGCTTTCCCGCAGGGCGCGGGGCGTCGAGGTCTGGGCAGCCCTGAAGTCACTGGGCCGCATCGGCACGGCGGAGATGATCGAGCGCTGCTGCCGGCACGCGAAGCGGTTCGCGGAGGGCCTTCGCTCCGCGGGTCACGAGGTGCTCAACGACGTCGTGCTGAACCAGGTCCTCGTGGCCTTCGGGGACCCCGATTCCACCAACCGGGTCATCTCGGGCATCCAGGCGGACGGCACCTGCTGGTGCGGGGGCACCGTCTGGCAGGGGAGGACGGCGATGAGGATCAGCGTCTGTGGATGGTCGACGACGGACGCGGACGTCGAGAAGAGCCTGCAGGCGATGATCCGAGCGGCCGGCCGCCGCCGCTAGTGTCCCGGAAAAATGAGTTGCCATAATGATCGGAACTCAAATTGGGCGCACGATCGCCGAAGGTATGCAAATAGCGAGCGTTTTTCATCCTGTAGTTACGCGCAAATAGGGTCTATTAAGTTTCCTGTCGTTCCTTCATTGCCAAACAAAGCTCGGCAATTCTCCAACGATTTGATACATGGCTTTCTTAGAGTTCACATCTGTCTTGCTTGGCGTGATTCTTCGTTTGTTTTCATCCATATACGTATCATGCAGGATACTTCTGCTTAAGTCTCTTGAGCATGGCATGAAGCTCTTCATGCCTGCCGGCGCCGATCACTTTGCGTTCGTGCTGTTCGAATTCTTCATATATTTGATCCAATTGATCAGCGGTAAGAGCACTTTCTGCTGCGGGGAAGAGAACAGTGTTCTCCTTTTCAATATGAGCCTGGAGTAAGCTTGAATAGTTCTTTGCAGCCTGCATAAACCGCTTATGATCTTCCTTTCCTGAAACGGCCGCTTCCATTTCCTTTATCAATTCGCGTCCTTTGGTATGGTCCGAGAGCATTGCCCCTATTGGGCCACCCTTCTCTGTGATGCCGGCTTTTATTAGAGCAGGAAAAAGAATGCCCTCTTCTTTTCCGTGGTGGCATTTATCAGCGAATTCCTTCAAGAACCCTATGAAGTCATGGATGTCCCTTCTCTGTACATCTAATCCTCTGTCCAGACGTCTTGTAAAAGTGTCAAGAATCTGCAAACTCGAGAGAATTGCAATATGTTCATTCTGCAAGTCTTCAATCGCTTTCCTCATGCCTTGCCTCCACGGACTGGATGTCCTGTCCATTAGAATTGTATATCATGTGTCAAACTCGAGGGTAGATAAGGCGGAACCTGATAGCTCCACATATCATGTGGGTATCCCCGAGACCCTGGGCCAGCCTTGTCTCCCTTTCCATGCGTTCGAGTCAGCTGAATACCAAGTTGCTTTGTGATCTTGTTCAAGTCTGGTATCTCGCTGAAAATCCGCAGGCTGCCCGAGAAGGCGAAATAAGTTTTCGCGTCTGACTCCACTACCAAGTCTCACCATGGAACGCGCCACCCAAGCCCTAAGCCTATTACCTGTGCGATGCGCAGACAAGCGCATCCGCCGCCCAGCATCACGATCCCAGTAGCCAACCGGCACAAGTTCCGCATTTGGCATAGAATTTGGCATATACGAACCAAGCAACCACAAAGCATTGCTATCATGCCGGTCATGACTTACTTGATTGGTTGTTTCAAGTTGAATTATAAAGTGGGTAAGAAAATCTTCTGGTGTCCATCCCGTTTCTCCTTGATAGGTCGGTGTACTTAAGGTTCGTAAATAATCACGAGGGGTAGAATATTCCTCTAGCTGTTTTCTTCCTCCCATGACTTTACCCTGTCCTTGCCGAGGCATAATAGGTATCGGCTCAATCAGTCCCACACTCCAGCCAGGCACAGCGCATAACCGGGTTTTCTGCATTACTTCTTCTTTAGTAAATCCTTGATGGTTACGATCGGTATAGGCTTGAGGGAAATAAACAAGATTAGGAGTATCCACTGCTTGACGCACCCTATCCCATATCCAGATCGGTTCACCAGTATTTACACGAACCGGTATCTCAGCGTCAGTAGAGTTTTCTTTTGTCTGGATAATTTTTCCCGCTGCGGCGTGCTTAAGAACGGCAGTTTTTACCCGATCAATAAGCTGTGAAGTAGGAATTGCGATCGGCGTTAACTGAAGCTGGGTAAATCCTTGTCGCATTTTGCTATCAACCAATTCCTTATTGCGTGTAAATACTTCGTTCAGCTGTTCTTGATTTGGTACAGAATACTCTTTTCCGTCAATTCCAATCACCCCTAAATTTTCCGATCGTGGAAGAAGGGTTAAAATTCCTGTTCGGTTCAATGCGGTAATGGTGCGAGCATACTCCTTCTCAAGGCGAAGTGTTTTGTATTTTTTCGTCATCTCTTCTTCTCCGACTCAGAAATCTTTTTACGCATTTCATCCGTCCATTTTATGGTCATAGATCCTGTTTTGGCTGATACAAAAAAATCTGAAGTTGCCGTCCGCCAGGACGGCGAACGTCCCTGTTTTGGCCGCCCCCATGTCGTATAACATCGAGTTGAGATGCCGCCCCGAATCAGCCAGGACAGTCGCTGTCAAATGGAGCCAGACTAACGCCACCATACGCCATCCAGGCTGACAACTCCAACGATTTGTTAGATGGATTCGTCGATGATGAATCTATCTAGCTCGATCCTTAAACCTTCCGAGATTGTTCCCATAGGCGGCCGGAGCTCAGCTGAGGCGATAATCCCTTTCTTAGCCAAGATGTACTTGATAGGAGCAGGATTCGGCTCCGTAAACAGCAGCGGAATCATCCTTGTCAGCTTATGCCACTCTAACAGAGCAGTCTTCAGATCAATTTGTTGAACCGATTCCCACACGCGGACAAAACGATCCGTTTGTAGGTGAGCAGATGCCAATATGCCTCCATTTCCGCCACTGACAATGTTGAAGTAGAAGAGCATATCTTCGCCTGTAAATATTGCGAACTGAGGGTCCCGATCCCTAAGGAGTTCAATAGATTGTGACACAATTCCACACGAATCCTTGATTCCGACTATGTTCGGGACCTTGGATAATCTCAAAATGGTTTCATTTTCAACATTACGCCCGGTTCTGTAAGGGATATTGTATATCAGAATTTGCTTGTCCGTGGCGTCCGCAAGCTTTGCAAAGTGCTCAAATATGCCTTGCTGGGAAGGCAGATTGTAGTATGGTGAGGTAACAAGGTAGCCGGAGATATTGTACAGATTCAAATTCTCAATTTGATGGATTGCCTTACGAGTGCTATTGCTACTCACTCCGACGTAGATGGGTACCATGTCTTTCGCGACGTCGATTGTAGCTTCCACAATCTCGTTGTACTCGTCCTCTTCTATCGTCGGGGACTCCCCCGTTGTGCCAAGAGGGATAATCCCGTGGATTCCTTTGCCCAAGTAGTAGACAAGCAACTTTTTATAAGTTTCGATATCTACTTTGCCACCAACGAAGGGCGTGATCACTGGAAGAAGAACTCCTTTTATCATACCGGCCATTTTACCTGCCGTCCTACCTAACATAGAGTTGAGCCGCGCCACCGACCTGCGGCCTGCGACTACAGTTCCTCCGGCCTCAACACATTCTTTCGCCTGACACTCCAGGTGTCGGCTCCACCGATTTATTATGTCCAATCCATTTGACTTTCTATATTTTTAAGGTCACTCGGTTTCATGCTTCAACGTACCTAATACTGCTCGGTATTCTTGCTTTAGATCACCGTAGCTTTGGGCATCTCTTACCAGTAGCACAGAGATTTGCATTCCTGGCGGTTGATATGTCTTCCCTATTTCTACGTATCGAAGATAGCCATCAGGTGAACCTTCAAATCTATAGGTCATTTTTAAGACCTTTTCTCTTAGGTCAATGAACATATCTTGATATCCTTTCATATGATTCAGATCCAGGGTATTGAGGTTAATGTCTAGAAAGGTGCTCCCAGCCACGCCTCTCGGCGAGAATATGTACAGAAGCGCATCTCGATTTGAGAACTTGAAGAGCGCCGACGACGAATATACACTAGTTTTTACAGGATACAAATCTTCAGGTAGTAAAAGGCTAAAATAGCCTTTGTGATATTTTCTCTTCATCTCGGGAGGATTCTTCGGATCGATCCAACCCAACTCCTCAGTTGTGTCAACCTTAGATAAGTCCATGATTTGGATGTCTTGGACTTCACTGCTCCCGGACGGCGGTTCTTCGTTAAGGCTTGGATTGCTGCTCTTTGTGGAAACCTCCCGTTGGCTTACGGCCGCAGATTGATCAGTGTCTTTTCGACTAGCACAAGCGCCTAACATCATAATCACCACTGTAACGGGAATGATCCATTTCCGCATGGGCCTTCTCCTTTGGTATGAAGCATACCCCAAATGCACCTGCTTGGACATATGATAGACGTGAGCCTCGCTCCCGAATCAGTCTACCACTCATAGTATATCCGAACTCATCCGTCGAGTGCACCCAGAAGCTCAGGTATCGTCTTTCATAGATGTGGAACCCTCAACCTGATGACGCTCGGTGTTTCCTAGCAAGGTTCGCCTTGATTGGACATAACATAGAGTTGACTTGTGCTGCCGCCCACAGCCCTGCATTGACGGTTCATCAGGCTGAGGCAGCCCTTCCCTACCGCCACTCCAGGCGACAACTCCAACGATTTGTTAGATGCTTCGAATTGCACTTTCCCCAATATGCAATTTGTCTTGCACAGGTCGGCTACGACAGATTCCGCTTCTGCTTGGCCTTCATCAAAGGGATGAAGTAGTATCTTAGCGGAAAGTAGATAAGTCCACGCATTGCCACTGGGGCAACGACCATGACCAAAAGGGTAAGGCCAAGGTTCAGGATCCATTCCGATGCGCCAACGCTTTGGAAATTCCCTTTGTCACTAATGACAATAAACTTTCTACTTTCGATTTTGCCACCAAACGCTGAGCCACAATCCATATCTTTTATGTGGTTTCCAAGTAATATCAAAGCAAAAAGCAATGCGTAAGAACAACCAAGTATGATGTCCCATGTGCGTCGTCTCTTTATATTATTAGTTCTTAGTGAATAAGTCTCCAGTTGTGAACCACCTGGCCGCGCGATCACCGGCACCAGGGCCTCGGTTAATCGCGATGAATGTCTAGTTACGCGGTGTCGGCGCATCCACGGCGGCTGCGCCTCGAGGCCGGGACGTCTCAGGAGGATGAACGGTTTGACGTCGCCAAGTGCAGCAGCTCCGTGATCCTTACCAGATGATGATCGTCATGCTCCGCAGTGAAGAATGCAATATCGATCAGACGCATGGGCGTGCCCAGGCGCGGATGGCGCGCTGTGCGTTCGAGCGGCGACCCGTCTGCCCTATCCAGAATTGAGACCAACTGAAGCCGAAGGGAGCGGAACCTCTTAAGCAGATCATCGAGCGGAGTCGCGTTATGGTTCGCTTCATCTGTGCCTCGATTGGTCAAATCGGCGAGGGCGAGTTCTCTATGCCCCTCCAGCAGCTGCTCTGCGCGCCGGATCCAGAGAGGCTCTAGGTCACAGAGGTGGCCGACGTTCTCCTGGATCGACCACGCGTCGTGGAAACGGGCGGCGAGCGTAGCAGGCGGGAGAGAGCGAACGCGTTCTTCAACGCGTGCCGGGCTCCCGCGGAGTCTCTCCAGGACGTTC
>Ga0187870_1003794_pt1 | contig 11309 bp, 6 predicted proteins | sample June2016WEW_13_1_3_FD_132974 | JGI IMG/M metagenome (GOLD analysis project Ga0187870, IMG submission 132974) | Peatland microbial communities from SPRUCE experiment site at the Marcell Experimental Forest, Minnesota, USA - June2016WEW_13_150 | ecosystem: Environmental > Terrestrial > Soil >... | reverse complement strand
GTTATTGTGTCACTACGTTTTCGGGCTCCGGGGAAACGCAGCTATTCAGAAACCCAATAAAAACGGCCCTTTCTGAGTAAGAGGATCACGAAATCATTGAGAGAAACCCCGAACATGAGCTAGGAACAAAATGAAAAGGATGAAGATTGATCGTTTCATCCCGTACCTCCTTGAAATGGAATTCTGTTTGAAAGATATTTTGTGCGCGGCGAGAGTCAAGAAAATTATGACCGGAGGGCCTCGTCCATGGAGATGCCGGCCATCATCAGGCCGATCTGCTCGACGCTGGCCTGGCCGCGGGACAGCACACCGGTGATCCGGCCCTCATACATGACCGCAATCCGGTCCGAAAGGGCCTGGATCTCGTCCAGGTCTTCCGAAATGAGGAGGATTCCGACTCCGGCCTCTCGTTGGGCGAGCAGGCGCTCGTGAATATAGCCCGTGGCGCTGATATCCACGCCGCGCGTGGGCTGCGCGGCAACCAGGACCGACGGGTGCCGGGAGAGCTCGCGGGCCATGATCAGCTTTTGAATGTTTCCTCCGGAAAGGTTTTTCAGCGGAGTTTCGAGGCTCGGGGTTTTCACGGCGTACTCCTTCACCAGCGCGGAGGCGTGCTCCTGCATGCGCGCCAGGCTGAGGAAAATGCCGCGCGCGTACGGCGGGGAAGAGTGATCGTGGAGAAACACGTTGTCTCGCACGGAAAACTCGCGTATCGCGCCGTCCCGCATGCGCTCTTCCGGGATGTAGGCCATGCCGGCATCCACCCTCTGGTTGAGCGTTGCCAGGGTGATGTCCCGGCCCTCGACTGTGACGGTCCCGGCTGTCGGCCGGCGCATGCCGGCCAGGCACTCGGCGAGCTCCCGTTGTCCGTTGCCCGAGACGCCGGCGAGTCCCACGATTTCTCCCCCCAGAATGGCGAGATCGATGCCGCGCAGTGCCTCGGTGCCCCGGTCCCCCTGGGCCCGCAGCCCCTGGACTTGCAGCCGCGCCGGTCCGGGCTCGCGAGGCCGCGGGACAAGCTCCTTGAGCTCGCGGCCCACCATCATGGTGACGAGCTCGGAGCGGCTCACCGATCGGGTGGGCCGGGTCCCGATCACCTTGCCGTCCCGCAGGACCGTGACACGGTCGCTGATTTCCATGACTTCGTGCAGCTTGTGGGAGATGAAAACCAGTGAATGGCCCTCCGCCACCATGCGCCGAAGGGTGGCAAAGAGGTCTTTGACCTCCTGCGGAGTGAGCACGGCAGTCGGCTCGTCCAGGATGATCAGGCGCGCCCCCCGGTACAGCGCCTTCATGATCTCCACGCGCTGCTGCTCTCCGACGGAAAGCTGCCAGACGTACGCGTGAGGATCCATCGCAAGCCCGTATTCCTCCGAGAGCGCGCGGATCCGGGCAGCGACTTTCTTCAGGTCCAGAAGCGGCCCCCGGGTGGAGCGCTGGCCAAGGGCTACATTCTGCGCCACGGTCATGGTGGGCACGAGCATGAAGTGCTGGTGAATCATGCCGATGCCCGCCCGGATTGCGTCTGCCGGCGAGTGAAACATGAGCTTCTTGCCGTCGATGAAGATTTCACCCTCGTCCGGCTGGTACAGGCCGTAGAGCTGCCGCATCAGGGTGCTCTTTCCCGCGCCGTTTTCACCGAGGAGGGCGTGCACCTCTCCCGGCTCGACGTCGAAACAGACCCGGGAATTGGCTACCACGCCGGGGAAGCACTTCACTATGTCGCGCATTTCCGCGTGACGCATTCTTACTCCGCCTCGCAAAATAGGGCCGGCCTTGGGCGTGCGCCCTCGGCCGACCAATCGCCGCGCCCGACGCGCTGGCGCGTCATTTGGCGCGGCAGCCATCCCTGGCTACGGGGCGCCTCCCGTACATCCATGTACTCGGCGCCCCTCGGCGTCCATGCCTACGGCTCCACCTTGATCGTGCCCTTGGTGATGCCCTGGATGCTCGCGTCACCGGCCGACTTGGCGCTTGACGGGAGCTTGTAGGACGGGTTGTACGCGATCTTCAGACCGCCGTTTGCCAGCGTGAGCGTGTACTGGGTGCCGCCCAGGACGCCCGCCTTGTGCTTGGTAATCATGTCCCGAAGCATTCCCGTCCAATCGTACACCTGGCTTGCCACGACAAGCGCGGAGGCGAGCGAGGCCTGATCCGCCTGGGTGCCGAACCAGAGAACGCTTCCCTTATCAATGGCCGCTTGGATGGAGCCCACCACCGACTGCGAGGATCCTGTCAGCACGTCCGCCCCGCTTGCAATGTGGGTCTTCGCGGCAGCCGTCATGAGCGCGACGTCGGAGAACGAGCCGGTCCACGTCTTGGAAATCGTGATGCTCTTGTCCACCGACTGCACGCCCTGAAGGAACCCGTCGATGTAGGTCTTGGCGTCACCGACTTCGACCGGACCTGTCACTCCGATCTTCCTGCTCTTTGTCACCTTGGCCGCGATCACGCCGTTCACGTATCCGCCCTGCTCGGCTGCCGCGGTGTAGGCGTAGACGTTCGGAAGCCCGAACGTGTTGACGTCCGTGCCCCAGGCGAATGTCACGTCGGGGAAGTCCTTCGCGATCTCCTGCACGGAGGAGCCGTACTGCGACCCGTGGGCAATGACGATGTCAAAGCCCTGGCTTGCATAGTCGCGCACAGCAGCCGCGGCGTCCGGCACCTTGTACATGTTCTCTGAGTACTTGAGCTCGAGGGCGGAGGCGCCCCCCATCTCCTTCTGTATCGACTGGAGCGCGCTCCACATGGACTGGCTGAACGCCATGTCCGTGGTCGCACTGGGCATCACCACGGCGATGCGAAACGGCGCGGCGGTGACGCTTGCTGTGATCAGGACCCCCAGCACCACTGCGATGAAAAGACTTCTCCTCGTCATTCCGATTCTCCTTTCAGAACCTGAACAAGCACCACGCGGCCAACGGCCGCTTTTCTTTTCATTGCTAATTCTCCCCTCTCTCGAAGGGCTTGTTCAAGGCGGCAGGCTGGCGCATCCGGTTGACCGTGATGGTCAGCGCCGCGATTGTCAGCAGGTAGGGCAGCATCACCGCGACGCTTGAGGGAATCTTCACCCCCAGGACCTGCATCCAGAGCTGCATGGAATTGACCACGCTGAAGAGGAGCGCGCCGCCCATCACGCCCACCGGGTTCCAGCCGCCAAAGTAGACCAGCGCCACGGCAATGAAGCCCTGCCCGGCGGTCAGGTCATCCTGAAAGAGATTGAGCAGGCAGATGGAGAGAGAGGCGCCGGCGATCCCCGCGAGAGTAGATCCCAGGCATACGCTGAGATAGCGGATTCGATCCACGCTGATCCCCAGCGAGTCGGCCGCGGCAGGGTTCTGTCCCACTGATTTGATTCGGAGCCCCAGGGTCGTCTTTTCGAGCAACCACCAGACCAGGGGCACGAGCAGGAAAGCTCCATAGACGGGGAGGCTGTTTCGAAAAAGGATGGGCCCAACGATCGGAATGTCCCCCAGGAGCGGAATCACAACCGGCGGAAAGCCTTTCACCGTCTTCACTGTTCCGATCAGGATCTTGAAGAGCAGGCTCGACATGCCCAGGCCGAACATGTACAACCCGATGCCGCTCACGCCCTGCTCGGCCTTGAGGGTGACGCTCACGAACGACATCAGAAGCCCCATCAACAGGCCGACGATGGCCGCGGCGAGCAAGCCGAGCCACAGGCTCCCTGTTGTCAGCGCCACGTAGAACGCGGCGAAGGCGCTGAGCAGCATGACTCCGTCCACGCCGAGGTTCACCACGCCGGAGCTCTGCGCGATTGTCTCTCCGAGGGCCGCATAGAGGAACGGAGTGGCCAGGCTGACCATTGTATTGAGGATTCCCGACACAACGGTGAGGGAGAAAAGGTTCTTCATGCGTCTTCGATCCTCCGCTGCCTGGCCGCCCATTTCCGGGACCAGAGTGCCGAGCCGGAGACGAAAAGAACGACGAGTCCAAGGAGCGCCACCACCAGGGAGGACGGGACCTGGACCGCACGCTGCATCGTGTCCGCGCCCACGAGCAGCCCGCCGAAGAGAATCGAGGCAGGGATCAGCCCCAAGGGGTGCAGGCTGCCGAGGAGGGCTGCCACGATTCCCGTGAATCCATAGCCGCTGGTAAGCCCCTCCAGCAATCGATGCTGGACGCCGATGACCTCCAGCACCCCCGCAAGACCGGCGAACCCTCCGGCCAGGGTCAGGGAGAGCGCCTGGTAGGTGGGCACATTGATGCCGGAGTAGCGCGAAGCGTTCGGATTCAGCCCCACTGCCCGGATATTGTAGCCGATGGTAGTTCGCCACAGAAAAATGTAGACGACCACGGCCAGGACCACGGCGACTATCGCTCCCGCGTGAAGGAGCGTACGCGGCACCAGCCGCGGAAGCCAGACTTGCGCCGGCAATTGTGCCGACTGTGCCAGGAATGTCCTTGCCTTGACGCCCTCCGGATCCATGAGCGGGCCCTGCAGGAGCAGGTTCATGAGCTGCAGGGCGATCGAGTTCATCATGATCGTGCTGAGGATTTCGTTCACCCTCAGCCGTGCTTTGAGGATTCCGGGAACGAATCCCCACGCTGACCCGGCCAGGAAGCCGGCGATCATGGTTGCGGGTATGAGCAGCCACCCGGGCCAGGAGGAAAACGTCAGCGGGAACCAGGCAGCCATCAGCGCGCCGGCAATGATCTGACCTTCCCCGCCGATGTTGATCACATTGGCGCGGAACGCGATGCAGATTCCAAGGCCGACCAGCAGGAGAGGGGTGGCCTTCACCAGGGTCTGCGTCAGCCCGAACCTGGTGCCCACCGCGCCCCTGACCAGCGCCGCATAGGCAGCAATGGGATCCGCCTTGAGGACCACCAGCATGATTGCGCCGATGGCCAGCGCCACGATCACTCCTGCCATGGGCAGCAGGACCTTGAGGGCGAGGCCGCTCCAGTCAGTCGCGGGCCGTCGCGATTGTCGTAAGTCTGCGGATGAAGACGCTGGCGGCACGTGACACGATACACTCCCGAGAGTATCCTGCGCAACAGGATTTCCCGGGATGGTCCGATTCACGTTGAATGGCGACATTGTGGAAGCGGAAGGTGAGCGGACGCTCCTTTCCTGGCTGCGCGGCGAGGCACTCCTCACCGGGGCAAAGAATGCCTGCGGGGAAGGGACGTGCGGCGCTTGCTCGGTTATCGTGAACGGGTCTCTGCTCACATCATGCACAATCCCCCTGGCAAAAATGGCCGGCAAGTCGATCACCACGGTGGAAGGAATCCAGAAGGGCGAGATGGACGCGTACGTGCGCGCGTTCTCCGAAGCCGGGGCGGTCCAGTGCGGCTTCTGCACGCCGGGCATGGTAATTGCCGCAAAGGCCCTCCTGGACAAGAACCCGAGCCCCACCCCGGCCCAGGTGCGCGCCGGCCTGCGCCGCAATCTCTGCCGCTGCACGGGCTACGGGAAGATCGTTGCAGGCGTGCTTCTTGCTGCGCGCTACAGAAACGCAGCCGACGCGAAGGCTCTCGGGGCGCCTGCTGACGCCGCGGTCCCTGCGGCGCCGGGCGCGGCACCGCCTGCGGCTGTCGGCATTGGTGCGCGGGTGCGCCGCGTGGACGCCGCAGCCAAGGCGCGCGGGACAGCCATGTACGTGGACGATTTTGCCGAGCCGGGCATGCTTTTGGGCGCTGCGCTCAGGACGCCTTATCCGCGCGCCCGCCTGCTTTCGCTGGATGTCTCCGCGGCTCGGGCGCTCGCCGGCGTGGCCGCGGTGGCGACCTGGAAGGAGATCCCCGGCAACCGGTTCACCGGGCACGTGGTCGCTGACTGGCCAACGCTCGTTGCCGTGGGGGAGGTGACCCGCTACGTGGGAGATGCGGTAGCTCTCGTTGCCGCGGAGTCCTCTGAGATTGCGCGGGAGGCCCTTGCCCTCATTAAAGCGGAATACGAAATACTGGAGCCGCTGCGATCCCCCGAAGCCGCGCTTGCCCCTGGTGCCCCGGCAATTCATCCACAGGGAAATGTGCTGACCCGTCTCGCGCTCAAACGAGGTGATGCGGAAAAGGCTATTGCGTCTGCCGCGCATGTCGTGCATGCCAGCTTTACGACGCCCTTCACGGACCACGCGTTCATGGAGCCTGAAAGCGCCCTTGCGTATCCCCCTGACCAGGATAGGGTCGTTCTGGTTCTCACCGGGGAGCAGAACGTGTACGACGGGCGGAGGTACGTGGCCGATACGCTCGGTCTTTCCCCGGACAAGGTGCGTGTGGTCTCCGCATACGTTGGAGGAGGGTTCGGCGGAAAAGAGGACCAGACGGTTCAGCACCATGCCGCTCTCCTTGCCTGGCTCTCGAACCGGCCGGTCAAATGCACGCTGGGCAGGGCGGAGAGCATGCGCGTGCACGTCAAGCGGCACCCGATGTCCATCAACCTGAGCATGGGCTGCGATGCGGAAGGCAGGCTTGTCGGGTATCGTGCACGCATCGTGGCGGACACCGGCGCATATGCCTCACTCGGCGGACCTGTCCTTCACCGCGCGGTTGCCCACTCCGGGGGGCCGTACGCGTATCAAACAATCGACGTCGAGGGAATGGCCGTGTTCACGAACAACCCGCCCTCAGGCGCTTTCAGGGGTTTCGGAGTGCCCCAGGTCAATTTCGCATTCGAGAGCGCTCTGGATCTTCTGGCAAAGAAGGCCGGCCTCTCACCCTGGGAGATACGTTTCCGCAACGCAGTCCGGCCCGGAGACATGCTTCCCAACGGGCAGATTGCAGGTCCGGACACAGCCCTGGAGGAATGCCTCATTGCCGTGAAACAGGATTTCGAGGCGGCGCGCGGCCGCGCGGGCGTTGCGTGCGGCTTCAAGAACACAGGTCTTGGCATGGGGCACAAGGATGTGGGACGCTGCGTGCTGAAAGTGGAGGTCGATCATGTCGAGGTCCGCACGGGCGCGGCATGCATCGGCCAGGGGCTCGCCACGGTCCTCACGCAAATCGCCTGCGATGTGCTCTCACTCGATCCCGCGCGGGTACGCGTCGCGCTTCCCGACACCTTCAACACCCCGGACTCGGGCACGACAACCGCTTCCCGCCAGACGCTGGTGACAGGAGAGGCCTGTCGGCGCGCGTGCTTTGCCGCACTCGAGGCGCTGAAGGGGGCGGGGGTAGGGGCGGGCGGCGAACGGGCAGGCGCCTTCCCGCTGGCGGTGCTGGCCGGCAGGGCGTTCCGCGGCGAGTATGAGGCAATTACCGATCCTTTCGAGACAGACAAGGCCAATCCAATCCGGCATGTGGCGTACAGCTATGCCTGCCAGTTGGCCGTCCTCGGTGAGGACGGCCGGATCGAGCGCGTCGTAGCGGCCCATGACTCCGGCGTGGTGGTGAACCCTCTCGCATTCGAAGGCCAGGTCGAGGGCGGTGTAGTCATGGGGCTCGGGTTCGCTCTCACCGAGCGCTTTCCGCTTGTCGATTGCGTTCCCACTGCGAAATTCGGACAGCTCGGACTGCTTCGGGCCACGGACGCGCCGCCCGTTCAGACGATCATCATCAGGAAGGGTGGGGCCGCGGGTGAGGTCGGCGCCGAGAGCGCTGCTGCAGGCGCCGCATACGGCGCAAAGGGCATCGGTGAGATCAGCTCGATCCCTACGGCCGCTGCCGTGGCCGGTGCCTACTTCGCGCGGGACGGAAAGCTCAGGACCAGCCTCCCGCTGGACGGAACGCCGTACAGCAGGTAAGGACAATCGATAGATCGGGACACGCCCGATCTTGTTTCCTCGAAGGCGTTGTGCTACCGAACACAACTCGCGCCGTGGATAATGACAAGGCTTGAACTTTGGATCGCTCGTCCATGACCCAGTGGCTGTTAACCACTCCGTCGCTGGTTCGAGTCCGGCCGGGACGTTAAAGCTGCAGGTCGTCTCAATGATTGAGGACACTATCTACTTATTTCACTTCAGGGGTTGGAATCATCAGACACTGCGACTACGTCACTCAAGGTCGCTCGTCCGCAACCCTGTGCCTGTGGCGATTCTGAATTTCCCGCCGGATTCGGGCGTACTCACCACCGTCCCCGCAGGGAGATTTCAGACTTCCGTAGGCTCCGATCACCTCGCACAGCGCTCCCTCCCCACTGCCGCTCACGGCCTAGCCGCAACCGCTCCATCTCCAGGTGATCGCCCCACCTGCCGTCGCCCTTGCTCCCTCCCCGAAGATCCGTCGTTCCACTTCCTGGAGCGTCCTGAACACCTTGGGAGATACAGACACCAACACTCCTTGAGAGCCCGTTGAGCCACTGATGCTCGATTAGTGATCACTCATCAGGCTAGAGCGTAATCCTTGTTATCGGGAAGGGATAGAAAGCACCAAAAGCACCACGGTTATCATTCTCCGTGTATGATGTTCATGATAAATATTGACTACTTGATTTAACATTTCCCTGGATGCAACATGTATAAAGTGCGCAATGTTTCTCAGTAATTGTTTATCGCAAAAAGCTGATGTGCTCTCACGGGTTGGACTTCTTCTAAATCAGCACTTCTCACCGCGCATATGTGTTTATAAGAGAAGAGGTCAAGCTAAGAGAAGAGGTCAAGCTACATGAAGAAAAAGATTGCATTGGATTATCTCTTTTCTATTCTTATCAGTGTTTTCGGATTCATCTTACAGAGCACACTGTGGGCGACCACGCCGCAAATTGCAGTGGGAAACCATCATTCACTTGCCTTGAAGTCCGATGGGAAGCTCTGGGCCTGGGGAGGCAACAACTCTGGTCAGCTAGGCGACGGCACAACCATGGATCGAACTTCTCCAGTTCAGATCGGAGCCGGTAACGATTGGGTCGCGATTGCAGCTGGGAGCGAGCATTCACTTGCCCTGGGGCCCGATGGAACACTCTGGGCCTGGGGAAACAACAGCCGTGGTCAATTAGGCGACGGCACACCCATGAACCGAACTTCTCCAGTTCATATCGGAGCCGGTAACGATTGGGTCGCGATTGCAGCGGAGAGCTTTCATTCGTTAGCCCTGAAGTCCGATGGGACGATCTGGGCCTGGGGAGACAACAACTCTGGTCAGTTGGGCGACGGCACAACCAGGAATCGAACTTCTCCAGTTCAGATCGGAGCCGGTAACGATTGGGCCACGATTGTAGCTGGGAGCGAGCATTCACTTGCCGTGAAGTCCGATGGAACACTCTGGGCCTGGGGAAACAACAGCCGTGGTCAATTGGGCGATGGCACAACCACGAATCGAACTTCTCCAGTTCAGATTGGAGTCGGTAACGATTGGGTCGCGATTGCAGCTGGGGCCGAGCATTCACTTGCCCTGAAGTCCGATGGGACGATCTGGGCCTGGGGAGGCAACAACTCTGGTCAGTTAGGCGACGGCACAACCACGAATCGAACATCTCCAGTTCAGATTGGAGTCGGTAACGATTGGGTCGCGATTGCAGCTGGGAGCAATCATTCGCTTGCCCGGAAGTGTGACGGGACGCTTTGGGCCTGGGGAGACAACGTCTATGGTCAGTTAGGCGACGGCACAACCACGAATCGAACTTCTCCAGTTCAGATTGGAGTCGGTAACGATTGGGTCGCGATTGCAGCTGGGAGCAATCATTCGCTTGCCCGGAATTGCGATGGGACGCTTTGGGCCTGGGGAGACAACGTCTCTGGTCAGTTAGGCGACGGCACAACCACGAATCGAACTTCTCCAGTTCAGATTGGAGTCGATAACGATTGGGTCGCGATTACATCGGGGAACCGGTATTCGCTTGCCCTGAAGTCCGATGGAACACTCTGGGCCTGGGGAAACAACAACTCTGGTCAGTTAGGCGACGGCACAACATTGATACGAGCTTATCCACTTAGGATCAGAGTTGGCAATTGGATCGCGATTGCAGCTGGGAACAGTCATTCGCTAGCCCTGAAGCCCAATGGGACGCTCTGGGCCTGGGGATACAACGCCGGTGGTCAATTAGGCGACGGCACAACCAAGAGTCGAACTTCCGCAATTCAGATCGGAGTCGGTAACAATTGGGTCGCGATTACAGCAGGGACCGAGCATTCACTTGCCCTGAAGTCCGATGGGACGCTTTGGGCCTGGGGAAACAACGTCTATGGGCAGTTAGGCGACGGCACAAACACGAAACGAACTTCTCCAGTTCCGATTGAAACCGGCAGCAAATGGGTCGCGATTGCAGCGGAGGGCTTTCATTCGCTGGCCCTGAAGTCCGATGGGACGCTTTGGGCCTGGGGAGGCAACTTCTATGGTCAATTAGGAGACGGCACAACCAAGAGTCGAACTTCCGCAGTTCAGATCGGAGTCGGTAACAATTGGGTCGCGATTACATCGGGGAGCCAGTATTCGCTTGCCCTGAAGTCCGATGGAACACTCTGGGCCTGGGGAAACAACAACTCTGGTCAGTTAGGCGACGGCACAACCACGAATCGAACTTCTCCAGTTCAGATAGGAGACAGTAGCAATTGGGCTGCGATTGAAGCAGGGACCGCTCATTCACTTGCCCGGAAGTCCGATGGGACCCTTTGGGCTTGGGGATACAATAAAGTTGGTCAATTAGGCGACGGCACAACCACGAATCGAACTTCTCCAGTTTCGGGTGTTCATTGGTAAAGTTGCTTGGAGGGGGTACCTGACAAGATTGTCTTGCCGGGCAAGGGAAGAAAGAGCAAGAGGAGTTCTCCCTTCAGTAGCATATTGAACCGTTCTTGGACGTAGGCAACATGTCGTAGGACTTGGCATCGTAGATCCGCTTGCCTTGGCCGTCTGGACTGCTAAACTGCGGGCCTATCAAGATCGAGGCCGGGGCCAACGACAACCCAACCTGCTGCGCTTCACCATGTGCGGCGCGATACTCAAGGATGACCACGTGGTCCCGGCTTTCAAGCCGCCCTTTGACATTATCCATCGAATGGCCCAAGAGATAAAAAAGGCAGCCCCGAGTCTCGAAGCTGCCTGTCCGATCCTGCTCCCCCGGACGGACAAGGAACGAACGCGCGCGGAGCAATCCCCGCGCAGATAGAGGGGGTCATCCTTCTGCCTCCCATACTGGGACTGCGAAGCAAGGACGCGCTCGATGGATTCTACACGCACGAACACCTGTCCGCCAGGGAGATCTCTCGCCTGGCCGGCGCCAGCCGGTCGGGGGTGCTGAAAGCCCTTGACCGGTTCGGCATCCCAAAGAACGGGAACGGGCGCAAGAGGACTGGCCACGTGCCCTTCGGCTTCGACTACCTGAATCACCGGCTGGTGAAGAACAGCGCCGAGCAGGCGGTGATCCGAATGATGCGACAACACAGGGCCGACGGGCTCTCTCTGCG
>Ga0187870_1003790_pt1 | contig 11321 bp, 12 predicted proteins | sample June2016WEW_13_1_3_FD_132974 | JGI IMG/M metagenome (GOLD analysis project Ga0187870, IMG submission 132974) | Peatland microbial communities from SPRUCE experiment site at the Marcell Experimental Forest, Minnesota, USA - June2016WEW_13_150 | ecosystem: Environmental > Terrestrial > Soil >... | reverse complement strand
TGGAGGATATCCCAGCGTGCGGAACTGTAGGATCAAAGATGTAGGAAAAATCTGCGCTTCGTTACAAATAGATCCAATTCGAGCCAATAGCCGGAGGCTCCGCCCCGGGCGCTGATTGACCCAACCTCTTGTAAGGAATACTATTAAGCAGCAGTGAGTCTCAGAGAGACACGCACCGAAACGGTTCTGATTCGTATTCCTAAACCGTAGGTCAGATGTTCGAGTCATCCCTGGGGCATACGCAACTCCTTAACATGCAAGGAGTTGTGTCAGATCGTTACCAGAAAACTGGCGCATTCTCAACTCACCGTCAGATGGACTGACAGATAAGTCCACCGGGAGATTGGGTATACGCCAAGATCGGTTTTCCCTATTCCGCCGCGGCAGCATATGGTACGTCCAATTCTACAATTCCCACACGCGGAAGTACCTATTCGCTCGTTCGACGGGTGAACCAAACCGGAATGCCGCACTCCTCGTTGTCGCTCAGTGGCTGCTAGACGGGCTGCCTGATCCAGCGCGTGGAGCCCGGCGCGTGCGGGGCGAGGTGCTTGGCGACGAGGTGATAGCGGCAGCTTTCATCGACCGCATCCTGCACCACTGTCACATCGTAAACATCCGTGGCAATTCCTACCGTATGCGTCAGCACACTGAACTCTGGCAGGCCTTCCATCAGGGTGCCGAAGAGTCACCGTCACGTTCACGCAGGAAAGCAAAGGAGGCAAGGGCGTTGTAGACTAGGTTAATCACCCAGGAAGGCTGGGTGTGCAATTTTCACCCGCCAGAAATGCGCAGTTTTCGTCCGCCGCGTTTCGTCCGCCGTTGACACGCAAGCCACCAATCTGTTTATGTTGAATCCCATCTGACTGAGTGTATGTTTCCACCATATTCATTTCGGCGAACCAAGCCACATGAATATATCCGCTGCGCTGGTCTGCATAGGGCTGATCCCGATTTAAAACCCCTTCCAGAGACATTTGCCACTAACGTTATGATGCCGCGGAGGAATCCCATCATCCTTCGCAGCATCATCTCCATTGATCATAGCATCCACTATTGCCCCGGATCGTTCCTCATTACCGCGCCCCTTCTTCGGCTTGCCAGTTAACTTCATAAAGCTGGAGGGAGCTCTCAAAGCCTTTGAAATAGGCTTTTTTGCTTACCTTCTTAAAGCTCACGCCGGACGTTGCTTCGTTTCTTGACAGTTCGTAAATGACGCCTGTAACCAGAATATGTTCTGGTTTGGCATGGTCACAGGTGCGCGCTGCCAGTTGAACCGTCATGCCGAATAGGTCCATCCCACGTTCTACCGGCTCACCTGCGTTAATGCCAATTCGTACATGCAACGGAATTCTGGGATTACCTTTGTTGAATTCGTGAAAAGACCTCTGGATGGCTACTGCACATTTGAGGGAATCGGCAACATCCTTGAAAGAGGCCATGATGCCATCGCCCGTATGTTTGATCTCTCTGCCGCGATAGGTTGCAAGTGCTCCACGTATGATTTTGTCATGGCTGTCGAGCAAATCCATGGCAGCCGTGTCCCCGATAGCACGTGACATACTGGAGGAGCCTTGCAGGTCGGTGAACAGAATGCAGCGGAAGGCGCTTCCTATCGGAATGTATTCCTTACCGTCCGGTGATTTTTCTGCTTTGGGGTCCGCATTACGTCCCAGAAAAGCCTCAACGTTTGTGAGATCGACTTCAATAATATCAGCAGGGATGAGGCCATGCGCCAGACTATGTACTTTCGTAAGTGACTCTTTATCGGGTGCATCGACCAGGCAAAAGACGCAGCCACTTTTTTGGTCAAACCAGTAAGTCAGAAAAGAGACTTTATGCTCAGCCTGCATCTCCTCATCTTTTTTATGTGCAAGTCTGACGTCCTCAACGGTCGCGCCCGGAACATTGTGTCGGTCCATGAAAATTGGCATTGGTGTATCCCCCCTACTAAATTGAACAGCCTCTCAGTCACCCACGTTCACCAGCATCATATAGGTTCTCTCGAGCTCATGATCGGCCCGGATCAAGGCGTTGGCGGCCATGGAGGACACCGGCGCCGATAGTTGCCGACAACCATGGCAACAAGTCGAATCTCAGGCCGCCACCGAGTGAGAGCGAAGTCACCGAAGCAGACAGTGTGACCCCCCCGGGTGGCTGTAACGTAGTCGTAGCCGAGTCCCCCGGAGACATAGACCATGGGCAGGAAAGGGAGACGATAGTCCGCTCTGAACCGTATTCCCCTGCTGCACCGAAGACTGCACTGCTTGCGCTCGGAGGGACATCGAGCGCAGGAGTCAGCTGAAGCGATAAAAGCGATGGCGTCTGCTGAGGGCTTGCGATCTCGCCAATCAGTAAGGTAGGAAGGGCAAGCAGCAGCAATCCTAAGATTACTCGTCTTTTCATGGCTCACCAGATCTCGAAAAGGAGCGGCTGGCCACCGAGCGCCGAGACCAGGGCTGGAAACTGGGTCCGGACGAGTTTCGCGCAATTCCCTGGGGAAGCAACCATGTCCTTTCCCGCCACGCTGATCCAGGCGGTGCCCGACAGAACGTGGAGGTGCTGACTGTCGCGCGGGATCCGTAGAAGCTCCCCCGAGTAGAGCGCAAAGCGGAGTGTGCACCGGGCTTGCCTGGCCGGGACACTCCTCGCTGCGTTCTGAAGCACCAAAGCAATATCTGCACTCTTCATGGCGATAATCTCCTTTCGTCGTCGATACGAGGCTTTCAAGCGCCTCGTGCTATCGTAGATGTTCGCATGTTCCTCGTTACTCCACCGTTACGGGATTGAGACCCTGGCAGTTACGGAGGCGTTACGGGCGTGACGGCCGCTGGTTTTTGATTCCTCGCATCACGTTTCAGCTAGTATATTTGCGACCAGGGCAAGGAATCATGGCGAAAGTTCGTCTGGCGTTTCTGGGTCCTCCGAGCATCGAGCTTGACGGGAATCCTGTTCACCTTGACACGCGGAAAGCCATCGCCCTCATGGCGTACCTTTCGGTGATTGGAAAGCCGGTCGGCCGCGACGCATTGGTCAACCTGCTATGGTCGCGCTATGGCCGCGCAGAGGGGCATGCCGCGCTCCGCCGTACGCTTTCAACTTTGCGCACCGCTCTTGGTCGGGAAGTCATAGACGCTGAACGGGAAACCGTCTCCCTGCCCGAATTGCCGGATATCTGGATCGATCTGTCGCGATTTCGAGAGTCGCTCGCTCTTTCCATGAGCCACGCCCACGGACAGCCGGCAATATGCCGGCAGTGTCTTCCCGTGCTCTCCGAAGCCGCGAAGCTGTATCGAGGCGAGTTTCTCCTCGGGTTCACGCTGAAGGACAGCGTCGAATTCGACGACTGGCAGTTCTTTACCACGGAGAAATACCGGCTGGAGGCGGTGCAAGTCCTGGATCGGCTCGCATTGTGCAGCGCGGCAGCCGGCGACTTTCGCTCGGCGATTGGCTACGCCCATGAGAGGCTCGGCCTCGATCGACTTGACGAATCAGCTCACGTCATGCTCATGCGGCTGTTTGCATGGGAAGGGAACAGGGCGGCCGCAAAACACCAGTTCGAACAGTGCCAGCGGCTGCTGGAAAAGGAGCTCGGCAGCCCTCCGCAGCAGGCAACATTGCGCCTTGCAGAGTCGATCGCCCAGGGGCGTGTGCCGGACTTGCCAGCATTCGTTGATGAGCCTCGGGTCAAAGGCCGAACGCCCAAGGCGGGCGAGACGATATCAAGCGAACGATCGCCGAAGAAGCGCATTGCGGTCTTGCCCTTTGCAAACATCAGTCCGGACCCCAACGACGAGTATTTCGCGGACGGCCTGACCGAAGAGCTGATTTCCGCGGTATCCAAGATCGGGGGCCTGAGGACGATTTCGCGATCGTCCGCCATGCGGTTCAAGTCAACAGGCAAGACCGTGACCGAGATCGCCGCAGAGCTTCAGGTGGGCGCAGTGGTCGAAGGGAGCGTTCGGAGAGCAGGCAGCCGCGTCCGCATCAGCGTACAGCTCGTTGACGTCCGCAACGACGAGCACCTGTGGTCGCAAGACTACGACAGGGAACTGGAAGATATATTCGCAATCCAGAGTGACATCGCCAGCAAGGTTGCCCAGGCCCTGGAAGTCCATGTTCATGCCCAGGAGCGGGAAAGGATAGAAAAGAGGGCGACCGGGAACATTGAGTCTTACAACCTGTATTTGAAAGGACTCCCTGATCGGGCGAAGGGGACTGAGGAAGGCTACCGAAGCGCCATGCGGTATTTCGAGCGGGCGCTGAACGAGGACCCGAAATTCGCCCTGGCGTACGCAGGACTGGCGGAGTGCTACGACCTGATGGGGGAAGAAGGGTACCTGCCTCCGAATGAAAGCTTCCTCAAAGCTGAGGATTTCGCTCGCAAAGCCCTGGACCTTGATGATTCCCTTGCCGAAGCGCACGCCACCCTCGGCTCGGTCATGAAAACCTACTACCATGACCAATCCGCCGCCGAGCAGGAGTTCGGACAGGCCATTGACCTCAATCCCAACTATGGAAAAGTCTGCAGCGCATACGGTAACTATCTGGCATGCATGGGGAGACTGGATGAGGCGGTTGCAGAGATCATCAGGGCGCAAGAACTAAACCCCTTGGCCCTCGACGTCAACAGCTGTGCAGCCGTTATCTTCAACTGCTCGAATCAATTCGACAAGTCAGTGGAGGCGTGCGAGAGAATGTTCAGGGTCGACGAAAATTATCTTCCCGCCTATCGGAATCTCGCAGAAGCCTACTTTGAGAAGTCCATGTACGAAGATGCTATCCAGACACTCCGAAAGGCCGTCCTCCTCTCAAAGGGATCCGCGTATATCAGAGCCCATCTTGGATTTGCCTATGCTCGCTCGGGAAGAACAGAAGAAGCAAGAGCGCTGCTGCGGGAGTTGGAGCTTGAATCAAAGCGCAAATATGTCGCACCGCTGGCATTTGCGCTCGTGCACTGTGGCCTGAGCGAAAAAACCGAGGCAATCGCGTGGCTCCAAAAAGCCTGTGAGGAGCGCAGCAGCGCCCTCCTCTCCGTCAAGGTCCGTCCCATGTGGGCAAGTCTCCGCTCCGAACCCGCCTTCTCCCAGCTGTTGGAAAGAATGGGGCTAAGCCCGAGCGCGTGAATGCCGGCGCGGATGCAGGCGACTCACGCCCCTCGAGGACGCGGCCGGAGTCGGGGCGCCTGGCGCATCGTACAATCACGCGTACAAGAATTCGTACAGATCTCGCGCAATCGATGGAAATCCCGCTATTCCTTATCTAGAAAAGATGTCGGCAACGGACGGAAACGGACAGCAATGGTATTTATAGCTTGAGGGGCTAATGGCCGAAGGGGTGTGCTGGTTCAAGTCCAGTCCGCAGCATCGAGGCTCATTACGTCGCAATCTTCCACAGAAGTTCGCATTTTCGTTGCACGAGGTCGTCGTTCTGGGTATGGAGCGGCGCTTGCATTTGGTAGGCGAACGTAATTGAGATGGTTCTTTTTCGATGTCTGCCATGTCTTGACTTCGAGGAAGCTCCGCTTTCGGCTTATCAAGGATAGTGAACCCGGGTTGGCAGTTTCGACGACCCCCCTTCGGCAGGATTGTGATTTTCTGAGGTCCGGCTGGGCGCGAGAAGGCCTTACGGTCTCCCCCGATGATCCCTCGATCTTGCAGGTCTTGCGCGAGGACTACGAGGAGAGCTATCGCGCCAGAAGACGGCCGGACGACCGCGGCGGGGCAGCGGTCGTCCAAGCCTACGAGGAGCGGACGCTCAGGGTTCCGCGGAAGAGGTTCTGCGGATCGTAGCGTTTCTTGGCCGCCTGCAGACGCTCGAAGTTACCGCCATAGGCCCCGCGCAGCAGTTGCTCGCCCTCCTCTCCCAAGCCGGGGAAGTTCAGGTAGGAGCCCAGGGAGAAGGGCTGCATTGCGGTATAGGTCTCCCGCGCCCAGGCGATGTTGGCTTCTGACTCTTCGGGTTCGTCCCAATTTGACTCGATGCCGATCAGGAATTGGGCTTCCCGCCGGGCGAAGGGCGTGGCCGAGGCCGGAACGCGGCTCACGGCGCCGCCTAGCCCCCATACGTCGATGGATGAGCGTGCGGAGGGCCGCTTGGCAGCCTGCCGGGCGAGCACCGCGATCACCTCGTCGCGCAATTCCCCCAAGTACACGGACTTCCAGTAGTAGAGGTCGCCGTCCGGGTAATCGGCGTCGAGGAACTGCTGCAGCTCGAGGAACGGAATGGCGCTGCTCAAGTCGGCCAGTGGATCGTCGAACTCGCGCAGCGGGCGGATGGCCTGCTCCCCATGCTCCGCGGGTCCACTGTAGCAGGCGGCCAGGATGATCACCTCCGCCCCCCAGGCTCTTTCGGGAATCGGCGGCTGGCTGGGCGCCTGCCAGAAGATGGCCAGGCCGGTCAGCTCATCTGGGGCGCTGGCCATGAACTCCCTGTAGAAAGAGAGGGCCTCCGTGGCCTTCGCGGCCGGATACATGGGCATGGACAGCCAAACATGGGGTCCCACCGGGTGAGCCTGGAACTCGAAGGAAGTTACAACCCCAAAGCTGCCGCCCCCGCCTTTCAGAGCCCACAGCAGTTCCTCGTCCTTTCCGGGTGCGGCCGTGCGCACCTGGCCGTCGGCGGTCACCACCCGTGCGCTGCGCAGATTGTCGATAGTCATGCCGTGCCTGCGTGCCAGCCATCCCAGGCCCCCGTGCAGGGTCAATCCGGCAACCCCGGTGGCGGAGACCAGCCCCACGGGTACCGCCAGGCCATGCGCCTGCGTTGCCCGATCTAGGCCGCCGAGCATAACTCCCCCGTCGGCCCGCACCGTGGCGTTCTGGCGGTCCACATGCACCCCCCGCATGCCGGAGAGGTCGATGACCATCCCGCCGTCGCACAGGGAGCTGCCTGCGACGTTGTGGCCGCCTCCGCGCACGGACAACAGCAGCCTGTGTCTCTCGGCGAAACGCACGCCGACAACCACATCCTCGCTGCCGGCGCAGGCCAGGATCAACGCGGGCCGCTTGTCAATGAGGCCGTTCCAGATCTTCCTTGCCTGGTCGTAGCGGCTATCGGAGGAAAGCAGGAGCTCCCCCTTTATTGCCTGCCTGAGCGAACCGAGCTCCGCCTGCCCCAAGCTCACTTCAGTCCCTTCATAGGTCAGTATGGAAACGTCTGCCATTCTTTCCACTCCTTTGTCGCTACCTGCAGTCGGCTCTGTGCCGCGGGTTCTCCATAACTTACTCAACCGCCTGTCTCAAAGCCATATGAACATGGGCGCCTCATGAAGGCATCTCCGTAGGGCCTGTCTGGTTTGGCGTGTGTCTTTGCCCTTTGCGCTGCTGAGCTTATTCCCTGAGCCGGTAGGCGTCTATCAGAACCCAGGTCCACAGTAGGCAAGAAGCGGCTGATCAGTGAAGTGGTAAGAACTTCGACACACCCCACGGAGGCTTTTCAAGCGTTCCAATGGCAGCCCGCCAAGTCGATTCGACGAGACTCCATCGTTTTACCATAGCAACTTAGGTGTCTCAAAGAATGAACGTCAAAAGATGGTCAAAATCTGCATTCTCCCGAACTGCTTTTCAAGAGTCTGGACACCTTTTCGTAAGTCGCAACCGGAACAACAGCAATGACGGTTCTCTGACAAGTGGCTTTCGGAATCTTATCCTTTGGTTGGTACTAAGGAAAATTGTTGACTATTTTAGTCGGCTATAAGCATTTTTGAGAGATAGTGGAAAAGTTATCAACTAGTCACGCTTCTTTTCCCGGGAGGATCAGTGGTGACGCACCACTAGTTCTACCCTACTTTCAGTCAAACGGCACGTTGATGCCGCTCCAAACAATTCTTTCTGTGTTGTGCAGGAGAGGTAGTCATGGATTCACCCAAGATCAAATGGCAGCTCACTGGCAACTACTTTGAGAACTGCAACTGTGATGTTGTATGCCCGTGTTTGTTCTCTACTCTTCCCCCTCTCACCGCCAAACCAACGAACGGCGATTGCAAGGTGGGGATGGCGTTCCATGTAGATCGAGGCGCATACGGGAAAGTAGCGTTGGATAGCTTGAACGCTGTCCTTATCATTCATACGCCCGGAGTGATGGCTGATGGCAACTGGTCTGTTGCGCTTTACCTGGATTCCCGCGCGAATGATCAGCAGCGCGAAGCGCTTCAGGCTATCTTCACTGGCGCCGCTGGTGGCCCTGTCGCCGCCCTCGCACCCCTAATCTCGAAAGTATTGGGCGTGAAGACAACACCCATCACATATGCCTCGGTCGACAAGAAGCGGACTGTGGAGATATCCGGGGTGCTGCACATGGCGGTGCATGCCGCCCCGAGTATCGTCCCCGACAAAGAAATATGGGCCACAAACGCCCACCCCTTTGCCACAGAAGGCTTGGCTATGGCGGTAGGCGACCAGGGAAGCACCTTCGAGGATTATGGCATGCGTTGGGACAACTCCGGAAAGAACGGCCACTATGCTCCCATCAAATGGTCAAACCAATAGCAGCGATTAAATGATCATTTGTAGCAGGTGGCAGGATTATTCGTAATGAAGTAGAGCTAGATTTAGAGAAGATTGCAAGGAGAACACTGATGGTCAGTGAGATGTCGCTGCCGCTGAAGCGGCAACGGTACGTGATTCTTGGCTTTCTCTTGGCGGTCGCCGCAGTGGCCTGGTCATTTCTCATCTGGCAATCGGTCATGGCCGGACAATCAATGGGGCCTGGAATGAACATGCAGGCCCCTCTGTTTTTTTTGGTTATGTGGGTGGTCATGATGGCGGCCATGATGTTTCCCACCGCAGCGCCAATGATTCTGACTTTCCACCGAGTGCAAGTCGACAAACAGCAACGTGGGCAATCGTTTGTGTCCACCTGGGTCTTTGTTGCCGCCTACATGCTCGTTTGGGCGCTGTTCGGTATCGTGGCCTTCTTGGCTGCGACTGGAATCCAAATGGTTATAAAAGTGTCCATGATTTCCATGGAAATGACTGCCCGCTTGGGCGGTGTTGTCCTCATCGGTGCCGGAGTTTACCAACTCACTCCGCTCAAGACAGTATGTCTAACCAAGTGCCAAACGCCCTTGAGCTTCATTCTCACCTCTTGGCGCGATGGAGTCGGAGGAGCGTTTTGGATGGGGGCTAAACATGGTGCTTTTTGTCTGGGTTGCTGCTGGCTCCTGTTCGTAATCCTGTTCCCAATCGGCATTATGAATGTGGCTGCCATGGCGGTGATTACCGTAGTGATATTTGCCGAGAAATCACTGCCATTCGGCAATAGGATAGCCCAAATTGCCGCACTGGGATTGATAGCCTACGGATTGTTGGCTATTGTAGTGCCGAGTACGCTGCCGACCTACATGCAGAGCCCATCAGGAATGTAGCAAGACGCTCTCGCTCTTGACAACCCGTCGTAGGCACTTTCTCGTGGTAGACAGGGGAGGCATTTTCTATGGAAAGCGAAGGGAACAGGGAGATGGCGCTGCGCTGGCTACAGGAAGTGTCGAGCGACGGCACCGACCGATCGGCCTTTGATCGTATCGTCGCCCCGGACTGCGTCATCCATGGTGGATTCAAGGGCCTGCCCGCAGGGCCTGAAGGAAGTAGGCAGTCACACATCAACGCCACTGGGTTTGTTGAGTTCCGTTAGGATGTGCAAGATGTAATCGCTACCGGAGACAAAGTAGCCGTACGCGCCACTGGCCGTTCGCTGCACAAGCCGGGAGGCAACTTTTTCGGCATCGCAGGCAGAGGCCAGAAAGTCGACTTCGCCATTGCCCGGTGGTTCCGTTTCAGTAGCGGCATAATCGCGGAAATGTGGAGAACCGCCGATGATCTCGGGAGAGTAACCCAGCTCGGCGGGAGGATTGTCCCGCCAGAGTAGTCACTTGTCTTGGGGACATTTGACTGCAATACGCCCGGGAAAACGAGAAGTAATAGCTCTCTCGAAAATGCAGATGCGGCAAACAAAGCAGCCTCATCCAGGTTGTCTTGAAGAGCTACGTCTGCGCCCCGAGAAGGATTCCCAGGTCGATTCGCCGGGACTCTATTGTCTTACCGGCTCCCGGTGGCCCAAAAAGCCAGGATCATGACATCTTCCACGGACCGTCAAGTCGGGATAGCAAATCCGTCACGCCAGCACTGTCAGATAAAAGATGTAAGAAAAATACGGTCTTCTTTGCAAACAGCTCCAATTCGTGACAACAAGAAGAGGGGCCGCGCCAAGCATTGATTGACTAACCTATTGTAAGGAATATGATTAAGCAGCAGTGAGTTTCAGAGAGACACGCACCGAAACGGTTTTGATTCGTATTCCTAAACCGTAGGTCAGATGTTCGAGTCATCCCTGGGGCATTTGTAACTTCTAACTTCATAAAAAGTTGCATGATTGAGCGCCGGGAGATCGCATGCACTGTCAGATGCAAGATGTGAGAAACTGGAGCAGTGGGGCCACAGCTTCTACGGTCCCCGAAACCGTTTGAACGCAGCTGAAGACCATCATCTTCCGAGGCTAGGAGGAGTTCAGGCTGCTCTGAGCGTTCCCGCCCCTGGCCTTTGCTTGGGTCGATATCATCCCTGTGCGACTCCGGTAGCCGCCGTTATGCTGGCGGACGATGGCGGCAGTGAGGCAGCGCGCACCGTTGGGCCGTCTATCCATGCGTGGCAGACCAACTCGCGCTGGCCATGGGTGCGACAGCCCCGGGCACGTACCGCCCGCGGGGCACTAGCTCGCTGCAGAGGCTTTTCCGCGCCCATTTCCCCGAGTTGCTTGCTCGATACGACCCTGAGTTCGCCGTACGGCTCGGCAAGTACCGGCAGCAGCGCATCGCGAAGGCCGTTGAACGGTTCCTGGGTTGCGGGGACTACTCCAAGGGTATCGCCAGGATCAAGTGCACGAACACCGAGTGCACGTCAGAATACTTCCGCCCGTTCAGCTGCAAGGTTTTCCATTTGTGCCCCTCATGCTCGCAGAAGCGAACCCTGCTCTTCGGCGAGTACATAAACGAGCGGCTCCTGCTGCGCCTCCCTCACCGCCAGATCGTCTTCACTTTTCCCAAGGTGCTCCGAGTATTCTTCCGCCATGATCATGGCCTGGTCGGCGATGTAAGCAGGCTGGTCTACCGCATGATGCAGGGCGTCTACAGCGCGGCCGCGGGCAGGAGGATCCAGGGTGCTGCCGTGATCGCCTACGCCTCTGCGGGCGACTTCGTGCGATGACACTAGCGCGCATACTACCTGCCATTGCTATCTCCTTGCGCCGGAGGGAATAGCGTTTTCTGAGCCCCCAAACCATCCCCCTCCAGATTTAGCTTCCCCGTCTGCTTGAGCTTCTGGATG
>Ga0187870_1003772_pt1 | contig 11360 bp, 7 predicted proteins | sample June2016WEW_13_1_3_FD_132974 | JGI IMG/M metagenome (GOLD analysis project Ga0187870, IMG submission 132974) | Peatland microbial communities from SPRUCE experiment site at the Marcell Experimental Forest, Minnesota, USA - June2016WEW_13_150 | ecosystem: Environmental > Terrestrial > Soil >... | reverse complement strand
TCATGGCTGGACAAACATCCAGACGTTCATGTAGTGTTAATGAATCTAGATTCAGTTGACATTTAAAAAGGGGAGCAGAAATGCTCCCCTTTGTCCTTGAAGTCGAGAAACTCTTCTACATTTCAGGGATAACCCGTTTATCAAGTGACTTTTTCCAGAATCTGCCGATACTACTGGGCACAATAAGGCCGAAGACGATTTCACTCCCTACTACCTCGTCGATTTTGATAAAGCCGTTATTCATCATCTGGTCGAGCGAGGGTTGATGAATAGGCGATTCCATCGTCCTATAATACGTCTTTCTGATCTGATGCGTATAGAGTCTAGCCAGAATAAAAACTGTACCGCCGGCGAAACTTACGCTCTGTAATTTCCGTCATCTTGCGGTAGGCAATTTCCAGGGATGCTTTGATTTTTAGGTGTGGATTTCCGTGAAGTCATATTCGAGTAAATATTTATCGAACAGCGTGGGAGACTCCTTTATACAACTAGTAACTCTTCTTGCTTTTTACAGATTTGATTCGTGTTTTCCCATATCAACTTAGGATGGCGCTATCACCGGTTACGTCGCCGGATACCGATAATTTTTAAGTGTGAACGATATATTCTCCCACTTGATGTCTAGTTCAACCTAGTTCAATAATCATTTTCATTCCAACATCTTGGGTGTCGGCTCAATAATGGTAAACCTACAAAGACGATAGGGACACGAATGTCACCCCCCGAGAAGATGCTACTGATCAAGTATGCTTTAGAAGTATTATAATTAAACAGTGAGCACTTCATATCCGAGAGACTATATTAGGTACTTGGCGTCGATAGTAGTGCGAGCCAGCAAGAAATTAAAGAGGCCTATCGTAAACTAGCTTTTCAATATCATCCCGACAGGAATAAGGATGCCCCTTCCGCTAGCGATAAAATGAAAGCCCTGAACGAGGCGTATGCCACTCTTTCTGATCCAGTGAAAAGAGGAGAGTATGATTCGCTTAGGAAAATGTGCGGCTCTTCAGCTTATGAGGGCTATCGGCAAGCCCATTCCCAGGAAGATATTTTCAGAGGTTCGGATATCGAGCAGATATTCCAGGAGTTTTCCAGATCATTTGGCTTTCGTAATGCAGATGAGATTTTCCGGGAATTTTATGGTTCGGGGTTTCGGAGTTACGAATATAACCGGTCCGGTATTACTTTCAAAAGTTACGTGTATAATCCCACACAAATCGGTGAATCAGGTACGCTGCCGTTATCTCCTTTATTCCAATTGGGATGCGCAGGTAAACTGATAAAATTTCATTTTGGAAAATGTCTTCAGAACTCAAATTCCGGAACGGGGCAAGAATCAGTTTGATACCCTAAGAGTCACATCTGAAATAGCCCAGCAGTGTGGCGAGGTGAAGTATCGCTATCGTAAAAGGGGAAAGCCCAGAGACTTAATGATAAAAGTCCCGGTAGGGATAAAGAACGGACGGACGATAAGACTCAGAGAAATGGGATCACCTGGTAAAGCTGGGGGCACGCCTGTTGACCTGTTACTAAAAGTCAGCATAAAAGTTCCATTATCCCAAAGAATACAGTCCTTTTTCAAAATCTAGCCGATAAAAGGAAAATTATAGCCGAATTTTAACAATTTAGCGGAATGTGCAATTCTGCCGTGGAGCGGTGGAATTTGCCCAACGGCATGGCGGCGTTGGGTCCCAATTCATGATGCACATTAATATTTTTGTTCTACAATTCGAAGTAAAATGTGAATACAGGCTAAGATAGGCCTGACAGGTTCCGGAAAAGTGGCACATTTCTTGTAAGGCGCATTTGACTTCATGTTTCTCATCAGCCGTCAAGTCTTCCAGGATAATTGCGCCGGGTCATACGTACCTCCTTTTTATCCGAAATAATCGAATAACTCATCTAAGCTTTTGTCCGGAGGCTCCAATCCCGGTAAGCGGACATTTTCCTTAGTAGTTATCTATTATTTGCCTGTGGTACAATACTGTTAATATTCGACGGACATGGCCGGGATTACGGAATCTGTAATTTTTTCTCCTATCTAATAAATAAATGTCAAAGAATTGGGATTAGAGAATGAGACTCATACAGTTTATGATTTCTGGTATTGGCCGGCGCGTTGGCTTGATAGAAGAGGACTCAGTTTTTGACCTAAGCAGCTTCAACCCGGATTGGAACAGCATATATAAGATATTTTTTAACGCATTGCAAGCCGGAAAGAATCTGGAAGGGTATGTTTATAATTCTGATTTTCGCAAGAGTCCGGTCACTCGCGGTTACCATGAATTGTTAACCAATCGTCCTGGGGAAAAAATGTGGATACTTCCGCCGTTGGATCATTCTGACCCTGCACATTGTGTAGTAACTGGAACCGGTCTAACCCATCTCGGAAGCGCATCGCAGCGTAATACAATGCATAAGATAGCTGTTCATCTTTCTGACGGTGGGGCGACTGATGAACTAAAGCAAAAAACGGATTCGCAGAAAATGTTTGAGATGGGTTTGGAAGGTGGGAAACCGGAATCCGGTAAAAGAGGGATTCAACCCGAGTGGTTCTACAAAGGCACCGGATCAATACTCAGAGGCCATAATGATTTTCTGGACATACCATCATTCTCCGAGGACTGTGGTGAGGAGCCTGAGATCGCAGGATGTTATATCATTGGTAATAATCTAGTGCCTTATCGTCTTGGTTTTTCCATCGGCAATGAATGGTCGGATCATATTACAGAACGTAGTAATTATCTATGGCTTGCGGCGTCAAAGTTGCAAACATGCTCTATTGGACCTGAGTTGATTACAAACCAGTCTTTTAAGAATATAAAGGGCCGCTGTCGAATTCATCGTGGGAGTACAGTAATTTACAATTCAGGGGAGCTATTAACAGGCGAGGATAATATGAGCCATTCGCTGGCAAACCTCGAAGATCATCATTTCAAGTTCCATCAATTTCGGGTTCCGGGCGATGTTCATATTCACTATTTCGGTACAATGAAGCTATCGTCCGGCAATAGGGTCGCCTATCAAAATAATGATAAAATTCAAATACATTTTGAAGGTATGGGCAGTGACCTAGTGAATTACGTAAGACGTATTCCCTTTGATTCAATTCCTGTTACTGTTCAGAAAGGCTGATTGGTAATTGATCTGCCGCCCGCAGGAGGGTCTTATTTATGAAAATCACAGGTTACCGCACGTATGTCGTAAGTACGCCGTGGAGAAATTTAACATATCTGGTACTGGACACTGATGAGGGTATCTCCGGCATTGGTGAAGCGAGAGTCGTCGGGAGAACCAATTCTGTTCTGGAGTTGCTGAGAGAAACAAGGGATCACTTTATAGGCCACGATGCTTTTGACATAGAGGGTCTATACCAAAAATATACTTTATTGGATTTCGATAAAGCAGGTAGCATAGCTATAACTGCTTTTTCTTTGCTTGAAATTGCGTGCTGGGATTGTGTGGGGAAACGGGCAGGTTTGCCGGTCTATAAGCTTCTCGGAGGGAAGGTATTAGCCGGAGACAAACCGATTCAGAAGATACCAGCGTATGCAAATGGCTGGTATCGAGTTGACAGGACTCCGAATGCATTTGCTGAAGCTGCCAGGAAGGTCACCCGGAAGGGATATACCGGACTTAAATTTGATCCATTCGGTGCCGGCAATCTGGAGCTAAGCCGAAAAGAGTATCATAAGTCGATCGAAATAATCGAAGCTGTTCATAGTGTGCTTCCGCAAGGTGTCCAGATGTTTATTGAAATGCACGGCCGTTTTGCTCCGCATCAGGCGATAGAGATTGCTAAAGATATTGAAAAACTGAAACCGGGATGGATCGAGGAACCTTGCAGACCTGATGATCTTGGCGCTTTAGCTGAAGTTAAGGCGCATACTACTATCCCGATAGCCGCAGGCGAGCGTTTGTATACACGAGCGGAATATCGGGAGTTATTTGAACGTCGCTGTGTAGACATCATCCAGGTGGATCCTACCAACTTTGGTGTGCTTGAGGCAAAGAAAGTTGCAGCCAATGCTGAAACATATTCGATGATGGTCGCGCCTCACAATGTGGGTGGCATTATTTCAACCATGGTCGGTATTCATTTGATGGCCGGACTGAGAAACGGGAAAGTCTTGGAGCACTTTAATGACTTTGTGGATGTAGAATGCAAAAAAATAGGTTCACCATATCCCGGTCTTAGCGAGGGTTGCTTCTTGGTGCCCGACACGCCCGGTTGGGGAGTTGAGTTGGACATGGATTTCTTTGAAAAACACCCCACTGTAAAGACAAAAGATGGGATGATAGTAGATCTTGGGCTTAATATGTTCCGTGATGAGAATTGGCAGAAACGCGCAGGACAATCAAAGAGTAAATCGGGTAGGTAGCAATAGCTTGTTTTGTTATCTGAAGTTATATCGCATCAATATTTATAAGCGAATTATAAAATATATTTCAGATGCATTGCATTATATTCAACTCATCCCGGAATAAATTTGTTAAATATTGACTATATCGCTCCATTTTGCTTGCTGGACAAAAAAGCCCTGTATTATTTAAAAATCAAAGGGGAATTACAGTATCGTCAATCGAGAAACCAATCAAAGCATACCACTCGGGGGAAAAATCATAACCAGTCAATCGATACAGGTAATTAAAGTTGCCCGCGATAGTTAATCAAGAGATGTGCCAGAAAAAAGTATATAAGAAGGCAATGTTTTAACCTTCCCTGTATACCTGAAAAAGATTCTGGCTGGAGAAATATTGTCAATCTTGATTGTTTTCTTGTCATATTTATCGAAAATCCTATTTAATTGTTAATATCACTGCAACAGAAAAAAACTGAAGCAGACTGAAGCAAAAGGCAACTGAAGGTATTTTGATGATAGTTAAAGGGGAAAATAGGAATACATCTTATGGAAAGAACATTTTTATGCTTGATGGAAAGATCGAACCATGAAGTAATAAAAATGTTTAAAATCACCTATGATACTTCTTTTTAGGTTTTGCTTTGATTCTCCTTTGACAATGAAGTGGAAACCTGGTTATATAATACTTTCAGCTTTGATTATCCTTTAACCTAGCTTTGATATCTTAGCTTTGACGATTATTGCGTTAGCTATGATTTCTCATTAGCTATAATCAGCTACGATTTCTCCTTAGCTATGATCAGCTATGATTTTACTTAGCTTTGACGATGTTTGACATCAGCTTTGATTTTAAGTATATTTATATATTTGATAATCTACACAGTAATAAAATGATGTTTCCACGGACAGTACTTAGTTTTTCAAGCCCTAGAATAGACCAAACCCGGTATCATTTTTCCTAGTAGCACGACGATCCCGTTAATAAATTCAATTAGTCTTGAAAATCAGAGACGATTAGATCTCATCAAAGCTAAAAAGCGTCGAGGCTATTGAGGCTAGAGTAAACTGAAGACTAACACGAAAACTATCATAACTAGCTAAATAAAACTGATTAATGCTAAGGAAAATCGAGGCTGATCATTCACTATCAAGGCTGATGCTAAAGACAATTAAGAGAAAGTCAAGAACTTTTTGAATACTACACTGAACCCCGTTCGATTATGGCTAAAAATACAAGTGAAGCAAAACTGAGCTTGAATAGAACGTTTCCTCCAATACTACAGGCTTATTTAACAAATTACTGGTTTGCATGGGCTAAATATTAAGGCTAAAAGCTAACTCGAAAGTTCTGCCTATTGTACACGGTAGCCCACCATCGTAAACTTCCCACGCCGATTTTGCTAATTTCTGTTTTCGAGTCCAAGTGAATGGGTTTTATATACTTTAGCTTGTTTTTGTCTTCGGCGATAAATTCGCTATCTTATTATTTTCACCTCCGCTTTATTTTTATTGAGCGAGCGGCAACCTTTTTCAGTGACCAGCACAGGATTCCCGAGCGTCGTGCCCTTTTTCCCGTCCTTAGTGATGATATGCGGCTCGAGCTCAAGAACCATGCCCGCTTGAATAAGAAATGAGTCGTACGGTATGCAGGAAGAGCCCATTAAAGTTGAAGCCAGCGGTTCTTCAGAGGTCAGACCAAGCCCGTGAAACACCGGCCTGATGGTGGTCAGACCCGCCTCCAATATCGGAGCATGTAAGGCCGCGGTCAGCTCTTTAAGAGTTATCCCCGGTTTTAAGGCCTTCAGGCCGCTATTAAAGGATGCTTGAGCCGTTGCGAAGACCTTACGCCATTCTTTATCGGGTTCTCCCAGCGAGAAAGGTTGATTGAACTGGGCCGTATAGTTATTATATTTGGCGTTGAACTCGGTATGAATAAAATCGCCGGCATCAAGAGTCCTGAGGTAACGGGGATTTAGAAATTGTCCGTTCCCGGAATCAACATAGTCCTTCCCGGAACCATAGAGAAAGAGTGTATCCACCTCGCAACCATTCAGCACCAATGTTTCCACTAGTTTGGCCATTACCTCATAGTCCCGGACACCGGGTCTAGCTGTATCTACCACAGTTTGTATCGCGGCATTGGCCGCCTCACACCCCAATTCCAGACAGCGTATCTCAGCGTCGCTCTTTATCCTCCTGGCCTCATCAAGAATATTCGTGGCATCCTCGAAACGGGCCTTCGGCAGATTTTCTTGAAGTGTCACGTAAGTAATATAGGGGAAGGCCCTCTCCCCGGTGGAACCAATGCCGACAACGGACGTGGTGATGATGCCGATGCTGGCGTCTTCGAGGTGAAGTTCCTTCAACCTTTCGATAATGGCTTTGGAATACGTCGGCCGTTTACCGCGGATGTCATTCACCCAGAGTTTGTCTCCGGGCATTTTAGCGAACCCGATGATAGTCGGCTCGCCCTCAAGGGGGAATATCACGTAGCCCGGTAAGGCCAGACAACCAAAAGTCGGGACGTTGGTCAGGTACACAAAATTGGCGGATTCGCAGGAGTCGAACCCGGCAAACCCCCAGACTACCAGGGCTCTGAGGCCGCGTTTTTTCATGGCTCCGCGTACCTTCTGCCAGCGTCGGTCACGCTCATCTTTACCTAACTCAAATACCTCAAACATAAGTTTGCCCTCCGTATTTAGCAGTCCAAAAATGATAACTTTAAGCCTTGAAGTATTGCTTATCATCAATTATAAGCTGGCAAACCCTATCCCTCAACTTTTCTTTGTGTAGCTGCGTCCAGCTCAGCAAAAAATGGGAATCTAACTCAAGAAGTGGAATATCTGTGCGTGCCAGGTCAAATATCAGAAATAGCGGCAAAGGTTTTTAGACATTGCCGGGACGAGTTAGCCGGACGCTTGTTAAAAATAAAATCAGTGCCGGTAACTTTAGCGTCGCCGCGCTAACGCCCGGACAAGGAAAAAGACGATCAATCCCACCACAATTACGGCGGCGATAATACCGATAATCAATCCCCTGTTAGTGGCCGAACTCGACGTCGCCAGAGGCGGCAGTGGCCAGGTGGTTGGCGGCGCGATCGGGGTGGGCGTCGTACTTGCCGGTGTAGTGGGCGGTATGGTGACCTTTAAGGATGGGAGAAGAGTATTGGGCGTAGCGATGTTCGATAGTAACGGCCAGGCGAAAATTATCGTGTACACTCTGTTACTGGGTAACCATTCCATCATCGCCGAGTATGCCGGCAGTCTGAACTTCGACGATAGTACTTCATCGGCGGTGACCCAGACGGTAACGCATTGAAGCACGGCGTATTGCCGCTATCGGCGAAAAGATACTAAAAAGTTTCAGCCCCCTGGCGGGGGTTACCGGGGGGCTGAAACTTTTCTGGAATGGTCAGGCGCTGGTAATCCTCCTAGTTGAGTAATGCGCCGGCTAAATTGATAACTGCAATGATGACCAGAGGTAAATTCGAGACTCTAAACACTGATTTCTAACTTTGGTCATTTTATGTTAAGTATTTTTCCGGCGGGAATATCAGATTCCTATATAGCTTAATCTCCCCGGACACGATATAATTAATATCGTCAGGCAAAGAAATAACGCGTCACATTGCGTTGACGCCAGCATAAAACCGCGCCGGTAACACCAATCTGGTTTGTTATACCCAGCGCGTGAGATCAAACAGGTTTGACATATGAACTACCGTAACGATATCAGAAATATCGCCATTATCGCGCACGTTGACCACGGCAAGACCACGCTGGTGGATGCTTTGCTCAAGCAAAGCCACGTCTTCCGCGAAAACGAAAACGTGGGAGAGCTGATCATGGACTCGAATACCCTGGAACGGGAAAAAGGCATCACCATCATGGCCAAAAACACCGCCGTGATGTACAAAGGCGTGAAAATCAACATCATCGATACCCCCGGCCACGCCGACTTCAGCGGGGAGGTGGAGCGCGTTATCAGCATGGCGGACGGCTGCCTGCTGCTGGTGGATTCCGTGGAGGGACCGATGCCGCAGACCAAGTACGTGCTGCGGCAGGCATTGCAGCGGGGGCTCAAGCCCATCGTGGTCATTAACAAGATTGACCGGGACAACGCGCGCATCGCCGAGGTACGCAACCTCACGCAAGACCTTTTCCTGGAATTAGCCACAAACGCCGAGCAGCTCGATTTCCCGATACTGTACGCCAGCGCCCGTGAAGGCACCGCGACGACCGACCCCGCCCTGAAGGGGAGGGACATCTCACCCATCTTCGAGTGCATCCTGGAAAAAGTGCCCCCGCCCCGCATCGAAAACGGGCCGTTCCAGATGATGGTCTCCAACCTGGACTACGATAGCCATAAGGGCAAGATAGCCATCGGGCGGATATGGAGGGGCAAAGCGGTACCCCGCGACCCGGTGGTAAGCATTGGTGCCGACGGCAGCCAGGACCGCTACGAAATCGACGAAGTGTTTACCTACCTGGGGCTGAAACGTTTCAACGTGCCGGAGGCCGACGCGGGAGACATTGTAGCGGTAACGGGCATCGATAAAGTAAGCATCGGCGATACCATCGCCAGCGTGGAACAGCCGGAGGCTTTGCCGCGCATCGAGGTGGGCGAGCCGACGGTAGAAATGACCTTCGGGGTGAACACATCGCCGTTTTCCGGCCGGGAGGGGCGCTACAGCACCACCCGCCAGCTAAGGGCGCGGCTTTACAAGGAGCTGGAGACCAATTTAAGCCTGCGCGTCCAGGACACGGACGGCCCGGATACCTACCTGGTCAAAGGCCGCGGCGAGCTGCACCTGGCGATACTTATCGAGACGATGCGGCGGGAGGGTTACGAGTTCGAGGTATCACGCCCGGAGGCAATCACCAAAATGGTAGAAGGCAAACTGATGGAGCCCGTGGAGGCATTGACCATCGATACCAGCGAAAAATACATCGGGGTCATTACCGAAATGCTGAGCAAGCGGCAGGCCCGCCTGACCAACATGCACAACGACGGCCAGGGCAACGTCCGCTTGGAGTTCCACATCCCCACCAAAGGCCTGCTGGGCTTCCGCAGCGCCTTTCTCACCGCTTCCCGGGGCGAAGGCATCATGAATACCCTATTCCTCGGGTATGAGCCCTGGCAGGGGGAAATCATTTCCGCCAGAAGCGGGGTGCTGGTGTCATCCGAAAGTGGTACGGCGGTAACCTACGGGATACGTAACGCCGAAGGACGGGGCCAGATGATGATCGAACCCGGGATACTGGTCTATGAAGGCATGATAGTTGGTTTAAACTCACGAGCGCAAGACATACCCGTCAACGTCTGCAAGGAAAAGCAAAAGACGAATATGCGGTCTTCAACCAAGGAACTCGTAATGAGACTGCAAACACCTTTGCAGTTCAGCCTGGAGCAGGCCATCGACTTTATTGAAAAGGACGAACTGGTGGAAGTGACGCCGCAGAACATCCGGCTGCGCAAAAAACTGCTTACCTATGCGGCGCGGCTGCGGGACATCGCAACTACACGGCGCAACACGTAAAAGACCGGCGAATAAGCTTCCGTCTCTTTCCTCACGGACCTGGTGGTTTTTCCGCATCACCGGTTCTGAAAAACACCCAGCCGCCCTGGGTATCCACAACTAATATTTACGGGTATTTACGTTTTCCGCGCGGATTATTTATGGTTTGTTTATCATTTTGAGAACAAAATATTAATTGACCTAGAATACTACAACGCGGATAACGCTGCATGCTCAAAACAACATCGAGAAGGCTGATCAGGAAAAGCCATACCGGGGTACACACCGCACAGCAAACGGACGCCGGCAAGGCGCGTCTCAATCTGCTCGATGACATCTGCAACAGTATCATGCCGGCGAAAGAGCAAATGCCGGTCATCGCCACCATCAACGAAATGACCCGCTATACCCTTAATGCGTCCGCGGCCGCCGTGCTTTCCCGGGAAGGAGAAACCAGCCCGGCCATCGATAAATTTTCCGATAGTCCGTTGGGCCAGCAGTTCTCCCAGGTACAGACGCCCAAAGAGCTCGGCATCGCCGGCCGGGTCATGCAAACCGGCAAGCCGGTGCTGATCAGGGATACCTCCCAGGACGAGCGCTTTAATCAATACAGGGACGAAGTGCCCGGCCTCGTCGCCAGGTCCGTCATCTGCGCCCCGCTGGTCTTCCAGGGGAAAATCATCGGCGCGGTGGAGGCCCTCAACAAGCTGGACGGGAATGACTTCAACGAGCAGGACTTGCAAACGCTGGCGGGGCTGGCGGCCGGCGCCGCTTTAACGATTGCCAACATCAGGGCCAACGAAAACCTGCTCTATTCCTACAAAAGGACCGTGCAAAAGCTGGTATCGCTAGCCGACGCCAGGGAAAGCACCGAAAGCAAGCACTCCATACGCGTCTCCAAATACGCGCTTATCGGCGCCAGCGAGCTGAATCTCTCTCCAGAGGAAAAGGAGATCATCGAGTACGGCTCCATCCTGCACGACATCGGCCTGCTGGGCGTGCCGCCGGAGATACTAAAAAAACGCGAGGCGCTGACCAAAGAAGACTGGAGCATCATCCGCAAGCACTCGGTTATCGGCTACAACCTGCTCCGCGGCATTCCCGCCCTGAACGAGGTAAGCAAGCTCATTCTTTACCACCACGAGCGGTTCGACGGCAAGGGCTACCCGTGCGGGCTGAAGGGGGAAACGATACCCGTCGGCGCGCGGCTGATTTCCGTGGCCGATGCTTTTGACAGCATGACGGTAAAACATTCCTACCGCGCCGCTTCCAGCGTGAAAGACGCTATCCGGGAGCTGGGCAAATGCTCCGGCACTCAATTCTGCCCGGCCGCCGTTAAAGCGTTGAGCCTGGGTTATATCAAGACCAATTCACTGTCCGGAGTCATGGTCAAAAAAGAGCACGCGGTCAATGAAAACTGGCGGACCAAGCCCGGCGATGGCAAAATCTGGCCCATCGCCTTCAACCGCAACGCCCAC
>Ga0187870_1003767_pt1 | contig 11367 bp, 10 predicted proteins | sample June2016WEW_13_1_3_FD_132974 | JGI IMG/M metagenome (GOLD analysis project Ga0187870, IMG submission 132974) | Peatland microbial communities from SPRUCE experiment site at the Marcell Experimental Forest, Minnesota, USA - June2016WEW_13_150 | ecosystem: Environmental > Terrestrial > Soil >... | reverse complement strand
CCCCCCAACGTCCAATTCTGGATGGTCGGGCAGTATTATATCTGGCATCGATGATAGTGAAGGAGGCATCTGTCCGCAGGGCGGTGCCCCCGACGGCACTGTCTCAAGCGGGATGACTCTCAAGGTTGTGTTTCTGGCATCAAGTCTCGGCAACAGCGCCACCTACCAATGGCAAAGATCTTCCTCGCAGTCAGGCGACTCTCCGGTTCCGATCGGGACTGGCAGCACCTACACAATCCAATCCGGAGACTACGCGAAGTGGATTCGCGTCATCATCACGCCGACTGACAGCACGGGAAAAATCCAGGGAACGCCTGTTGTCAGTGGGTCGGTTTGCTGGCCCTGACGCTCGTCACGCAGCGGAAGCTCTGTTTGTCCAGCCCAGCGGCACATCGGTGAAATCATGCTGCGGCAGAGCTACAATGGAGGGAGTTGAACATACGAGCGTCAATCAGGCGAAAGCGATGAAGGAACAGAGGGCAATCGACCGGCTCGGGCAGGCAGCACGATGATGCGAATCACTACGCTCACTGCGACAGTACTGTGCCTGTCCGGCTGCTTCGTGTTCGACAACCCTTATGACAAGACGCCGGCCGCAGCCTTGCAGATCGTCGTCAGCAGCTCAAGCTACGGCGGCACCTACGTGTGGACCCCACAGGACAACGCCTACGAAGCTGCTGTCGGAAGCACGCAGTACTACATCTACATGGATGGAAACGGCGTTTGGTGCCTTGCGAGCCTGCCGAATAGGACGTACCCCGACGGCAGCGTGATCGCTCACAGCCTCCTCTCCCCTTGGGGAACACTCCCTCCAATGTCCAGTTGGTCGGGTTCGGGCACCATTATTTCCGCCATCGATGATAGTGAGGGCGGCATCAGCATACAGAAGAACTCTCCCGACATTTATATCACAGGCTTCCCGCAGACTCTCCAGGTCGCGTTTCATTTGTCGAGTCCCGGCAATAGCGCCACGTACCAATGGCAAAAATCTCCCACTTTCGCGCAGTCATTTGACTCTCCGATCCCGATCGGGACCGGCAGCACTTACCAATTCAAACCAACCGGAGATTACGGCCACTGGTATCGCGTCATCATCACGCCGACCGACAGCACGGGAACAATCCAGGGAACGTCTGTCGCCAGCCAGCCGGTTGGGTGGCCCTGAGAACATTTCATTCAGTGGAAGATCTGCAAGAGCATCAACGCGAAATCGGCCTGCGGTAGAGCTACAATGTTGGATGATGCGGATCCCTGCGCTCGCCGTATTGGTGCTGTGCCTGGCTACGGCGGAACGTACGTGTGGAGCCCCCAGGACAATGCCTACGAATCGATGGTCGGGAGCACGCGGTATTACGTGTACATGGATTCAAACGGTTACTGGTGTCTGGAGGGCGTGCTGAATCAAGTGTACACCGGCGGCGGTGTGTTCGCGCACAGCACAAGCAGTTACGCCAATTGCGCACTCCCGCCCACGACTACCTCCGGATGGACGGGCATTATTTCCAGCATAGATGACAATGCAGGAGGCGTCTACGCGCAGGGTCAACTCCCCGACACCGTAGTGTCAACCGGGTCGATTCTCCAGGTCGTATTTCTGGCCTCAAGTCCTGGAAACAGCGCGACTTATCAATGGGTGAGATCTCCCAATCAAAACGGCTCACCCCCGACCCCCCTTGGGACCGGCAGCACCTACACAATCCAATCCGGAGACTACGCGAAGTGGATTCGCGTCATCATCACACCGACTGACAGCACGGGAAAAGTCCAGGGAACGCCTGTCGCCAGTCAGCCGGTTCGAGTGCCCTGAGGACGCGCTTCACTCAGCGGAAGCTCTGCTTGTCCAGCGCCTGGACGTAGCATTGATCTCCTCCGGATTCACCCGATGAACTTGTCGGGTGGGACTCCGAAAAACCTGGAAAGTTTGAGTGCCATCATTCTGCTGATCGGCCTCCGACCGTTCTCCATGTCGCACACGATCTGGCGCGATATGCCCCCGAGCTTCTGTCCCAACTCCTCCTGGGTGAGTTCCTTTTCCTGCCTGTAGAACCTGAGATACTCACCTGGGCGCAGATCCCCGGTCTCAGGACATCGAGCATCCGTTCCCCCCACTCGCTCCGTACCACCAGCCTGCGACCATACTCCTGCCGAAGACACGGCTGGTCTTCACGGTTGCGCGCACGGGACACCCTGAATCGCGGTTCACCAATCAGTACAGTGCGGATTCGCACGCCGCTTGCGCATGCCGTCAGCCAGGCAAAGTGCAAGGCTCAGCAATGGAGGTTGTACTCAAAAATTGAGTACAACCTCCATTGCAGCCCTTCACGGTCGATGGAAACCGCGGACAGTTCGAACGGGAATCCGCGTCGCCAGCTTGCCCCGGGGCGCAGCTATCGGAAGCTCTGCTTGTCCAGCCCGTACTTCTTCATGCGCTCATAAAGGGCGCGGCGGGAGATCCCCAACGCCTGGAACGTGGCATTGATCTCCCCCCGGCATTCCTTGAGCGCGGACTCGATCACCGCCTTCTCCACTTTTTCCATTTCCTCTCGCAGCCGTCCCGAGCCGGCGGGAAGAGAGAGGAGCCTCTCCGAATCGAAGCGGAGATCCGGCGCAAAGCCGCCGGCGCTTCCATCTCGGGAAGTGATCGCCAGACGCTCCACCGAATTCTTCAGCTCCCGCACGTTGCCGGGCCATTGGTGGCCCATCATCTCGGAGAGCGTCTCCTGCGGCACGGCGGGAACGGGAACACCGTTCTTGTCCGCGACGCGGCGCAGGAAATACGACACCAGGAGGGGGATGTCATCCGCCCTCTCGCGAAGCGGCGGCACGTGGATATCGAGCACCATGATTCGGTGGGAGAAGTCCTCCCTGATTGTCCCACGGCGCACTTCTTCGGACAGGTCCGCGTTGGAGGCGCAGACCAGGCGGATGTCCACCTTCCGCGGTCGATCGCTGCCCAGCGGCACCACCAGGCCGTCGTCCAGCACGCGCAGGAGCTGCACCTGGGCCCGGGACGAGATCGTTTCGATCTCGTCCAGCAGCAGGGTCCCCCCCGACGCGGAGACGAGCTTGCCTTCCCGCTCCTCCACCGCCCCGGTGTAGGCGCCCTTTGCGTGCCCGAAGAGCTCGCTTTCCAGCATCGTCTCGGGCAGGGCCCCGGCATTCACCGGCACGAACGGTCCGCCGGCACGATGGCTCTGGCCGTGAATCGCGCGCGCCACCAGCTCTTTTCCGACGCCGGTTTCCCCGGTCACGAGCACAGGCGCATCCGAGCGCGCCGCGGCCTCCACCTGCGCATACAGGTCCTGCATTGCGGGGCTCCTGCCGACCATGCCGAACCTCCCGTCCTCATCGGGTGCGCACATCGTGAGCTTGCGCCGAAGATCGCTCGCCTCCCTCACCAGCCGGGACTGCTCTACGGCCTTGCTCACATATGCGAGCAGCACCGCATCGTCGAAGGGTTTCTCGGCGAACTCGAAGGCGCCCGCCTTCAGGCAGCGCACCGCCATTGGGATGTCCCCGTGGCCGGTGAGCATCACCACCGGCGGCGAGCCGGGCCGTGCCCTCATCGCCGCCAGGAACTCTTCCCCGTCCATGCCGGGCATCTTCACGTCGGTGACGATGCACATCGCCTCCCGCAGGCCCGGCCAGGCAAGGGCAGCCTCGGCGGAGGAGAAGACCTCCACGGCCCAGCCCCGGAGGCTCAGCATCTGGCCGATGGAGTGCCGCGCCGCCTCGTCGTCGTCGATCACGACGATGAGCGCGCCGTTTCCCTTTTCGCCGTCGACCATCACATATCGCTCCTTGCCGGCCCGGTTTCGCGCGCGGCCGCGGGCAGCCGCATCGTGAAGATGGCCCCGGCCCCCGGGGAGCCGGTCGCGCCGATGGATCCCTTGTGGTCCAGGACGATTGCCCGGGAGATCGAGAGCCCCAGGCCGTGGCCGCCCTTGCGCGTTGTGTAGAAGGGTTGAAAGAGCCGGCCCGCCTGCTCCTCCGAGAAGCCCTTGCCCGTGTCCTTCACCTCGACGACCACGGGGAGCGCGGCCGGGGAATCGCGGCGGCTTTCGATCACGAGCTTCCGAACCGGCACGTCCGTCATCGCCTGGCGCGCGTTGGACAGGAGGTTGAGGAAGACCTGCTCGAGCCGGATCCGGTCTCCCCAGATGGGGGGCAGGCTGTCCTCGAGGCGCAGGCTCACGGCGACCTCGGAGAGCTTCATCTGCGGGAGGATGAACTCGACGCTCTCGCGGATCACGCTGTTCAGGTCGAGAAGGCTGAAGGTCGAATCGGACCTTTTCGTGAGCTCCCGCATCTGGCTGATGATCTTCGCGGCCCGGTCCACCTGCTCGGAGATGAGGCGGAGGTTGTTCTTCACCTCGGCCACGGCATCGGGCGTCTGCTCCAGCATGTAGTAGGCATTGCGCGCGTAGTTCCTGATGCCGGTGAGGGGCTGGTTCAGCTCGTGGGAGATAGAGGCGGCCATCTCCCCCAGCTCGGCAAGGCGCGTGGAGTGCTCCAGCTGCTCCTCCTGGCGCCGGGCCATGTCTGCAAGCTCCCGCCTTCCTTCCTCAGCGTCTCGACGCGCACTCACGTCAGTCACGCTCAGCTGCTCGACGCTTTCGCCGTCCACCATGACCCGCGTGCCCTCGATTTGCACCCAGACCTCGGTGCCGTTCCGCCCCAGGAGCGGGAGCTCCCGGGGGAGATCGGGATCCTGCGCGAGCGTTCGAAGGACCGCCGCGTCCTCGGGATGCACAAGCGATTCGAGCAAGGCTCCTTCAAGTGCGCCGGGTTGGACGCCGAGGAGCCGGTGCATCCTCCCATTGGCGAACACGATTCGCCCTCCCGCCTGATGGATGACGCCGTGGGGCAGGCCGTCCAGCAGGCGCCGGGCTTCGGCGGGCACCACCTCGCGCGGCGCGCGGCCGAGGTAAAACCCGATGAGCAGGCAGAGAACGGCCGGCACCGCGGCCAGCGGCAGGTGGGTGACGAGCGCAGCCGCGATCGAGGCGGCGGCAAGGAGAGCGAGGATGACGTACCGGGCGGCTTTTCCGATGCCAGGAGTATATCACAATGCGCAAGTCCACATTCCACAAGGCTCACCTTATGAGGTATCTTTACTCCATGACGCTCCACGTTGGAACCAACGGCCTGAAAACGGAGAAGGCATTCGTGCAGGTGCGCAGCGCCACTGTGCGGTTTGCCGGCGATTCCGGAGATGGCATGCAGCTTGCGGGAACCCAGTTTGCGGACATCGCTTCGCTGACCGGGACAGTGGTGCGCACTCTTCCCGATTTTCCATCCGAGGTCCGCGCACCCACCGGCTCCCTGGGAGGGGTCAGCGGCTTTCAGATAAGCTTTGGCGATCAGGATGTCCGCACCCCCGGTGATACACCCTTTGTACTGATCGCCATGAATCCGGCGGCCCTGAAGGTCAACCTGCCGGATTTGCAGCCCGGCGGCATCATCATCGCGGATGAGGACGAGTTCACGCCGGACAACTTGGCGAAAGCGGGCTATTCCTCCAACCCGCTTTCGGGCAGCGAGCTGTCGGCATTCCGCGTCATTCCCGTTGCCATGACGAGGCTGAACGAAGAAGCCGTGAGCCCCCATCAGCTTCCCCCCAGGGAAGCCGTGCGGTGCAGGAATTTCTTCGCCCTGGGGTTGACCCTCTGGTTGTATGACCAGCCGCTGCAGCCGATGCTCGAATGGCTGATGGAGAAGTTTCGCACGAAGCCGGCCCTGATGGCCGCCAACGGGGCCAGCGTGAGGGCCGGTCACAACTTTGCCGACACCGCGGAATTGTTCCGGGTGCAGCATACCGTTGCCCGGGCGCGGCTCCCCAGGGGACGCTACCGGCGCGTGACGGGCAATGAAGCCGCGGCGCTGGGGCTGATCGCGGCCGCCCGCCGCGCCGGACGGACCCTTGTCTACGCGAGCTATCCCATCACCCCGGCCAGCGAGATCCTGCACGAGTTATCCAAACACAAAGAGTACGACGTACGCACGCTGCAAACAGAGGACGAGATCGCTGCGTGCGTCGCGGCGATAGGCGCCTCGTTCACGGGAGCCATCGGCGCCACGGGGACCAGCGGTCCGGGCCTTTCGCTGAAAGCCGAAGCCCTGGGCCTCGCCGTCATGACTGAGCTGCCGCTGGTGTGCATCGACGTCCAGCGCGCGGGCCCGAGCACGGGGATGCCTACCAAGACCGAGCAGGCGGACCTCCATATGGCGATGTACGGGAGGCACGGTGAAAGTCCGCTGGTGGTGCTTGCGGCAGCCACGCCCGCCGATTGCTTCTCGATGGCGTTCGAGGCGGTTCGCCTGGCCATCACGTACATGACACCGGTGATCATGCTTTCGGACAGCTTCCTGTCCAGCAGCGCCGAGCCGTGGCGGGTGGTCGCGCCCGACGAATTGCCCGACCTGCGGAGTATCGAGCGGCCCGCTCGGCAAGAGTTCGCTCCCTATCGTCGAGATCCCGTGACGCTCGCGCGGCCATGGGTTGTTCCGGGAACCCCGGGGCGTGAGCACCGGATCGGAGGCCTGGAAAAAGCCGACGTCACGGGTTCGGTGAGCTACGACGGGGATAATCATCAGCGGATGGTCGAGCTGCGCGCTCAAAAAATCGAAGGAATTTCCCGCGATATCCCTGCGGCGCAGGTCGAGGGGGCTTCGGAAGGCGACCTCCTGGTCATCGGCTGGGGCAGCACCTACGGCGCCATCGCCGCCGCTGTCGATGAAACGGTGCGCGCGGGCCGGCACGTCGGGCACCTGCATCTGCGATACCTGAATCCGTTTCCCGCCAATGTGGGTTCGATACTTTCGAAGTACGCACGTGTTCTGGTTCCGGAAAACAACAGGGGGCAGCTCCGATCGATGCTCCGCGACCGGTTCCTGGTGGATGCGGTGGGGCTTTCCAAGGTCGAAGGCCGGCCGTTTCGCATCAGGGAGATCGAAGAAGGCATCGAGACGATGCTGGGAGAGCAGACCTGATGAAGGTAGTTCAATCTGGATCCTGCACCGAGGACGGCCCGGAGACAATTCTTCCAGTGTTGACGAAGCAGGATTTCAAATCCACCCAGGAGGTCAAGTGGTGCCCGGGATGCGGGGGGTTTGGAATCCTCTCGGAGGTGCAGAGCGTTCTGCCCCGCCTGGGCATCCCGCGGGAGAAAATCGTTTTCGTTTCCGGAATCGGGTGTTCATCGCGGTTTCCCTATTACCTCGACACGTACGGATTTCACGGCATCCACGGCCGCGCGCCGGCGATCGCCATGGGAGTGAAATGCGCGAGGCCGGATCTGTCCGTGTGGGTTGTCACCGGCGACGGCGACGGCCTTTCGATCGGCACGAACCACCTGATCCATTGCATGCGGCGCAACCTGGATCTGAACATCCTGCTGTTCAACAACCAGATCTACGGCCTGACCAAGGGGCAATATTCACCGACCTCGGAGTTCGGCAAAAAGACGAAGTCAAGCCCGCTCGGATCCATCGAGCAGCCGATCAATCCGATCGTCATCGCGCTTGCCGCCAATGCAACCTTCGTCGCGCGCACCGTGGCCGCTGACCTGAAACATCTGCGAATGGTGCTTGAAGCAGGAGCCCGGCACAAGGGCACCTCGTTCATCGAGATCCGGCAGGACTGCCGCGTGTTCAACGACGATGCGCTGGAAAGCTTCAGTGACAAATCCATACGCAAAGAGCATTGGGTGTACCTTGAGGAGGGCAAGCCGATACGGTTCGGAAAGGACGAGAACAAGGGAATTCTCATGCGGGGAATGCAGCCCGAGGTCGTGATCGTGGGAGAGAAAGGAGTGAGGGCAGAAGACCTGCTCATCCATGATGGGCGCGACGACTCGATCGCCCAGGCCTTGTGTGTGGCAGGACTCCCGCGGCCGGCGTTTCCCACGGCCCTGGGGATCTTCCGCCAGGTGGAGAAGCCAACGTACGAGGACCTGCTCATGGGGCAGATCGACAGCGCGATCACAAGGAACGGGCCTGGGGACCTGCCGAAATTGCTGAACGAAGGTACGACCTGGACCGTGGATTGAGCGTCGATACCGTCTGGACCGCCTACGACCTCCCGCTGCGGGAGCGGCCTGACGGGGAGTCAGCCGATTCACCGCCGCTCTCCCCGGAATCCGACGAACAGATCCTGCTCCGCAACGAATCGTGGTTCTGTTCACTGCGGTGGCTGGCAATTGCTGCGCTGACTGCGCTCGGCCTGATCGGCTGGGTGGCGAAGGCCGTCACAGCTCCGCTCGGATTCCAACTGGATCCGGGCTGGCCTTTCCTGGTCGCCGGCAGTCTCCTCGTGCTGAACGTGGCCTACCTCCTCATCGCGCGCAGGGCCTCGCGCAGCGCGCGGCATGCCATGATGGCCCGGCGTGTGCTCTGGCTGCAGATCCTTCTGGATCTGGCGGCGCTGACGGTGGTCGTCCACCATATTGGCAGCCTTGCGACATTCGCGCCTTTCATGTACCTGTTTCATATCGTGCTGGCGTGCATCTTCCTCCCCTACGCGCAGAGCCTGGGAGTGACCCTGGCTGCCATGGGAATGTACCTCGTCTGTCTCATCCTGGAAGGCACCGGGGTGATAGCGCCGAGATCCGTGTTGACAGGCTCGATGATGCCCGACCGAATCACCCCATGGGCAGTCCAGGCGTGGCATGGCGGCGCCGTCATGTTCGTCTCAGGGACAGTCTGGTATCTTGCCTCCCGTCTCTCGAACGCTCTCCGACAGCGCGACGAGGAGCTCTCCGCCATCAATCGGCGCCTGGTGGCCGCAACGGATGAGCGGGCCGGTCACATGCTCAGCACGACGCACCAGCTGAAGGCGCCGTTTGCCGCCATTCACGCGAACACGCAGCTCCTGCTGGGAGGGCATTGCGGCCCGTTGCCCGGGGAGGCCATCGCCGTTGTAGAGCAGATCGCGGTCCGCTGCGAGACGCTCTCGCGGGGCATCAAGGCCATGCTGCAGTTGGCGAACCTGCGGTCCCGCGCCCAGGATCCGCCCGCGCCCGTCCCGGTCGACGTATCGGCGGTGATCCGCTCGTGCCTGGCCAGCCTGAAACCGCAGGCGACGAGACGCGGCATCGTTTTCGAGGAGGAATTGTCGCCTGCCACCGTACGGGCAGTGTATGATCACGCCGTCATGATCATCGAAAACATCCTGTCAAATGCGATCAACTATTCGAGGGGCGGACAGCGGGTGTCCGTGTCCTCCCGGCCAAAACCTGCGGGTGGGGCGATCGTGGTCGTCCGCGACAGCGGCATCGGAATCATGCCGGAAAAACTGCCGCGAATCTTCGACGATTATTTCCGCACCACCGAAGCAGTGACGCACAATCACGCGTCCACCGGGCTGGGCCTGGCCATCGTCCGCCAGAGCGCACTGGCAGGCGGGATCGGCGTGCACGTGGAAAGCGCCCCGGCGATCGGCACCGTGGTGACACTCGATTTTCCCGCGTCCCCCGGCCCGCCCCGGACGCCGCAGTAACCAGGAGGTGCATTGGTGGCATACCTGTTGATCGTAGATGACGACACTGATTTCGCTTCCGCGGTGGGGACCATTCTGGAGAAGCAGGGATACACGATCAGCATAGAAACTGACTGCGGGAAGACGATCGATCGCATCCATGAACAGCGCCCCGACCTGGTCATCCTCGACGTCATGTTTCCGGAAAACGACACGGCGGGGTTCGAGGCCGCCCGGTCCATCCGGCGGACGTTCGGCGAATTGCCCGTCATTATGTTGACGGCGGTGAACCAATCGTTCCCGTTGGGCTTCAGCAGCAAGGACCTCGATCCGACGTGGCTGCCGGCCGTCGATTTCGTGGAGAAGCCCGTCGACTTTGCGCTTTTGTGTGCAAAGGTTTCGGAAATTCTTGCCCGTGCGAAAGGATCCTCCGGCTCGCCTTCTTGACATTGAGGACCGAGACGCGAAGCTTGCCGCTCATCGGGGGATGGATCCTCGCGGCAACCGGCTCCTACTACCTTCTGTTCGCGGTCGCCGCCGCGGGACCAGTCGGCGGACTGCTCCTGCTCCGCAGCCTGCCCGAGCCGAGACGGGCGGCAACCGCTTTGCACCAGAAAGACGCCGGCATGCGCTCTTGACAGATTTGTGTTTTTAGCAAAAAAATCCAAGCTGATACGATCTGGACATGCAAACAAGGAGGTTGCCGATGTCCATCAAGGCCAGCCTGCCGATTCCCCCTGGTCCACGGCAAAACCATCTGCTCGCCGCCCTTCCCAAGCCCGAATACGAGCGCCAGTTTCCCCACCTGGAAATGGTCCCTCTGCCTCTCGGCAAGGCCCTCTATGAGTCCGGGGACCAGTTGGATCACGTCTATTTTCCCACGACCTCCATCGTGTCCCTTCTGTACGAATTGGAAAACGGCGCCTCCGCCGAAATCGCCGTGGTCGGCAACGACGGCGTCGTGGGCATCGCCCTGTTCATGGGTGGCGATACCATGCCGAATCGGGCCGTGGTGCAGAGCGCGGGCCACGCCTATCGGTTGAAGGGCCAGTTGCTCAAGCAGGAGTTCAATCGAGCCGGGGCGCTGCAGCATCTGCTGCTGCGCTACACCCTGGCCATGCTGACCCAGATGGCGCAGACCGCCGTCTGCAATCGGCACCATTCGGTGGACCAGCAACTCTGCCGCTGGCTGCTTCTCAGTCTCGACCGGTTGCCATCGAACGAGCTGAAGATGACCCAGGAGCTGATCGCCAATATGCTGGGGGTGCGGCGCGAGGGTGTGACCGAGGCTGTCGGAAAATTGCAGAGCGCCGGATTGATTCACCACGACCGCGGCCGCATCACCGTGCTGGATCGGCCGGGCCTTGAAGCGCGTGTCTGCGAATGCTACGACGTTGTCAGGAAAGAGTTCCGCCGCCTGCTCCCGGATATGATCGCGGAGTGATCCGAGTGAAAAAGCCCTGGATCCTGGTCTGCCTGCTCGCCTCTGCTACGAGCGCTCTTCCTGCAGAAGCCATCGTGCTTTTCGGCGGGAGTATGGGGTACGCGTCCCAGAACACTGCGGCGATGCATCCCTGGAGGGCGACTTCATTGGGGTTGTTGGAGCAATCCTATTTCGATATGACCACGTCCTTCGGGCTTTACAATGCAGCAACGATTGGGTTCATTGTCGGGTCTCAGGATAACGGGGTTGCGCTCGACCCTGGACAGTACCAGACGCTGAGCCTGAACATTCTTCTCGGTATCGGGTACAAGATAGCGTTCGCCACATCGTTGACCGCCGTCGCGGGGGCCGGCCTCTACTTCGGGTCGAATTCACTGAACGCCATCAACTACACTTTGTCCTCGTACCAGGCCGGTGGGGTGGGCGCGGGCATAGGGATTTCCCT
>Ga0187870_1003764_pt1 | contig 11371 bp, 13 predicted proteins | sample June2016WEW_13_1_3_FD_132974 | JGI IMG/M metagenome (GOLD analysis project Ga0187870, IMG submission 132974) | Peatland microbial communities from SPRUCE experiment site at the Marcell Experimental Forest, Minnesota, USA - June2016WEW_13_150 | ecosystem: Environmental > Terrestrial > Soil >... | reverse complement strand
GGGTTACCGCTTCCTGAATGGTACTGACCGCCTCGTCGGCGCCTTCTTCAGCTTCATGGCTGACCTGTTCGGCTTTGGTAACGGCTTCACGGAACAGCTGGGCGGCGGCTTCGGCGTTTTCTTTAGCTTCCTTGGCAATAACTTCCGCGCGGGCCATCGCCTCTTCCGATGTCGTGATCGAAGCTTGAGAGGCTTCTCTGGCGGCCTTAGCGGCGGCTTCCGTGGCCAGGCGCGTCTGCTGGGCCACTTCTTCAGCTTTACGCATGGCTTCCTGAACGGTCTTTTGCGATGTCTCGGTGGTCAGTCTGGCTTCCTTGGCCACAGCTTCCACGCGGTTCAAGACTTCCAGGGAAGACCGGTTGGCGGCTTCTGCTACCTCACGGGCGACCTTGCTGATCGTCTCCGCCCGGCTGGCGGCTTCTTCCGATGTCCTGGCAGCCACTTCCGCGATTTCCCGGGTGGCTTTACTGATTTTTTCCGCCCTGGCGGACGTATCCTTGGCCGTCCTGTTGGTGGCATCGGCGGCGTCCTTGGCTTCTTTGGCCAACCTTTCCGCGCGGCCGGTGGCCTCGCGGGTGGCTTTGATCGATTCTTCCGCCGCTTCCCGCGCTGTTTTGACCGATGCTTCCGCCAGGCCCATGGCTTCCTGTGAAATTTCCCTGGCCGAATCCGACTGTTTTTTGGCTTCCCGGCTTATCTCGTCGATGTGTTTTAAGCCGTCCTGGGACAACATCAGGGCGGATTCCGCGGCGTGCATGGCTTCCTGCCCGATCTTTTCCGCCCGGGCAATCGCTTCCTGGAAGGACTTGACCATAGATTCGGCGGTTTCCTGGGGCCTTCTGGCGATTTCCTCCGCCCGCATGATTGCTTCGCTGGCGGCTTTAACCGTGGCCTCCATGGCTTCCTTGGTTTCGGTGCTGATTTTATCCACGCGGTCCACAGCCTCCCGCACGACCTTGAGCGCGGCATCCGCCGCGTCCTTGGCTTCTTTCCCGATTTGCTCGGCGCGACGCGCCGCGTCGATAGCCGTCTTGGTGGACTTGCCGGCGGCTTCACGGGCGGCCCGGCTCAATGTCTCGGCCCGGGCTACCGCCTTCTCAAAATCGAGAGTATTGCCATCAACTTCTTGTTTCAGATCAGGCGACATTATTTTGCCCTCTCTTCTCACCGTACCTAATAACCAGCATAGATTATGATATCATTCAATTACAAGTTTTTCAATAACCTTATTATATAAAGTATATTCCGTCCTGACTTGGGTGTTACCGCCCAGTTATTAAATAGAAATAATTGACATTCCGGCATTATTATGATAAAAATAGCTTAATTGCCTAACGATTTTGCACCGAGGTGAAAGATGAAATTAGTAGTTGTTGGCTTGGGACAATGCGGCGGCAGAATTGCCGATGTATTTTCCGAGCTTAATGGTAGAGCCAGGTCCCGGCGCGGTATGACCATTATTACCGGCTGCTTCGCGGTGAATACGGATGCCGCCGATTTGAGCGGACTATCCAACATCGGCAACGACCACCATCACCGTATCCTCATTGGCGGGCGCAAGACCGGCGGCCACGGCGTGGGCAAGATCAACGAGCTGGGCGCCGAAATCGCTAAAGAAGACTCCGATAAAATCATCGAGAACCTGCGTAACACCAAGAAATTCTTTGAGACGGACGCTTTCCTCCTCATTGCCGGGACGGCCGGCGGCACCGGCTCCGGCGCGATATCCGTTGTCACGCAGCACCTGAAGGAGCGCTACATCGATAAACCGGTCTGGAACCTGCTGGTCCTGCCCTTCGAGCATGAAGAATCCACCGAAGAGCGGACCGTTTTTAACGTGGCCACCTGCCTCAAGTCCTGTTATTCCGTGGCGGACGCCGTGTTCCTGGTGGACAACCAGCGATACGTACGCAAAGATTCCTCCATCAGGAGCAATATCACCAAAATAAATGAAATGATCGTCGAGCCTTTTTACAACCTGCTTTGCGCCGGCGAAGAGAAAAAGTCCAGATACATCGGCGCCAAGCTGCTCGACGCCGGCGATATCATCCAGACCGTCGTCGGGTGGACGGTTATCGGCTACGGCAAGACCGCCGCGCCGATTTTCAAGATTCCCATCGAGCTGCGCAGCGATTTCCGCAAGAAGGGCAACGAAATCCAGAAAGGCGTCCAGGCGATGGACGAGGCCATCAGCGAGCTTTCGCTCAAGTGCAACCCCGCCGATTCCCGCCGCGCTCTGTACCTGGTTTCCGGCCCCGCCAAGGAAATGAACATGGACATGGTCAAGGAAATCGGCGACTACATGAGGGACATTGCGCCGGAAGCCATCATCCGCAACGGCGACTACCCCAGGGAAAGAGGTACGGTGGATGTGACCGTGCTCCTTTCCGAGCTGAGCGACGTGGAAAAGGTGCGGGACTATTACCTCCGCTCCACCGACCTTATCCCCGAGTTCAAGAAACGCCAGGAAGAGACCGAGGACAAGCTCAGGGCGCTGAACGACGTTTCCAAAGACATTCCGTCACTGCTTTAAAGTTTTAAAAATATCGGTATCTAAAGAGGGGTGTAAAAGCCCCTCTTTCTTTTTTAATCTGTTTTTCTTTTCTAGTCTCTCCGTTTTGTTGATGGCGATTAAGAGTGATTTTAGTACAGACCTCTCCTCCTAACCCCCTCTCCGTTGACGGAGAGGGGAACCTAAAGGGGGGGGGGGTGAGGTCAGAGTCTCCCTTTCCCCAACTATTAACTGTAAACTTCTTTCCTTTCTCTTGGGGAATAACGTTTTTTAAGGTATAATAGACCCGTATGGCATCTCAAGTATTCTACCGCAAGTGGCGGCCGCAATCGCTGGGGGAAATCGCCGGGCAGGAGCACGTCGTCCGCTCATTATTGAACGCCCTGGCGGCGGAGCGCGTTTCCCACGCCTATCTCTTTTGCGGGCCGCGGGGCACCGGCAAGACCACTACCGCCCGTGCGCTGGCCAAGGCCGTCAACTGCCTGACCAACGGCAAGGGCGATTCCTGCAATAAATGCACCATGTGCGTGGCCATCACCGAGGGAAGGGCGCTGGACGTCATCGAGGTGGATGCCGCCAGCAACCGCGGCATCGATGAAATCAGGAACCTGCGGGAAAAGGTCAACTACGCCCCCAACGAAGCGCGCCGTAAGGTCTACATCATCGACGAAGTGCACATGCTGACCAAGGAAGCCTCCAACGCCCTGCTGAAAACCCTGGAAGAACCGCCGCCACACGTCATTTTCATACTGGCGACCACGGAAGTGCATAAAATACTGCCCACCATCCTTTCCCGCTGCCAGCGGTACGATTTTCACCGCTATTCCCTGGCGGACATTGTGAGCGTCCTGATGCGCGTCTGCAAAGGGGAAAACATCCAGGCCGAACCGGAAGCCCTGAAAGCCATCGCCCGGGCAGCCACCGGCAGTATGCGGGACGCCCTGAACCTGCTTCAGCAGCTGAATACCTTTTACGGCAGCGACATCAGCCTGCAGAACGCGCAGGCGCTACTGGGTATTTCCGGGGACCGGCGCTCCAGGGACCTGGCAAAAAATATCATCGATAAAGACATCGCCGCGGGCATCACCACCCTGAATAACGTTAACAGCGGCGGCCTGGACCTGCGGCAGTTCCACCGTGAACTGGTGGAATATTTACGTCTACTGTTGCTGGTGAAGACCGGCTCCGCCGAGAGCATCGAGCTGACCGCCGAAGACATTAAAGAGCTCAAGGAGCTGGCCAGCAAGGCTACTCTGCCGCAGATTTTGAAAGCCATCCGGTGCTTCGGTCAGCTAGAATTGAGCCTGGATAACTATGCCACGCTACCGCTGGAGATCGCTATCGTCGATGCTGCTTCCGCGGATACTTTAGTAAAGGAAGAGCCCGTCCGCCGCGTTGAACCGGAGCCATCGGTTACAAAAGCACCGACCGCCACGCCACCCGCCGCCAGGCTGAACGTCAACCCGCCGGTACAGGGGAAAAAAGACCCGGCAATTATGTCTCCTGCTGCTAAATCAGTCGCGGAAAAACCGTCTAATCCGGCGGCCGGCAAACCGGTACCGGAAAAACCGACTAACCCGGTCGCTTTTAAACCGATTACAGACAAGCCTGCCCCGCCACCCCCGGCTAAAGCCGAAGCGGCGCCGGCGGCTATCGGCAGCTCCATCGAGCAACTGCAGCAGCAGTGGAGCAAAATGATCAACGATGCACCGGACGGCATGAGCAAGACCCCGGCGGCGGCTCTGTTGCGCAGCGGCTCTCGACCATTAGAAATCCAAGGCGATACCATTGTCCTTTCATTTAAATACCAGGCTCTCAAAGACAACATGGAGAAAATGGAAAACCAGAAAATGGCGGAGAAAATCGTCAGCAAATTCATGGGTCGCCCCTGCAAAGTACGCTGCGTTTACGAACACGAGAACAATCACCTGGTAAAAGCGGCGCTGAAGATGGGCGCCCAGGTTATCGGACCGGAGGAAACATGAACAAATTTATGATGCAGCAGGCACAGAAACTCCAGGCGCAGCTTTTAAAAGCGCAGGAAGAGCTGGCGACGCTTATGGTCGAGGCAAGCTCCGGCGGCGGCGCCGTCACGGTGGTCATGAACGGCCAGCAGGCTATACAGTCGGTAAAAATCTCTAAAGAAGTAGTGAACCCGGAAGACGTGGAAATGCTCGAGGACATGGTGCTGACCGCGGTAAAAGAGGCGCAGGTCAAGGCTCAGGAAGCTGCCGCGAAAAAGATGGGGGGGCTGACGGGGGGGCTGAAAATACCGGGACTGATGTAATATCATATGTCATTCTGAGGGCACGGAGTGCCCGTGAGAATCTTGTTGAATGGTATTTCCTTCTCTCTAACCTAAAATGGGATTCTCACGTCGTCCTTCCGCGGAAGGACTCCTCAGAATGACGCAATCGCCAAAAAGGAGAACCAGTGTCAAAACAAGACCCCGTTCCCGCCGCGGACGCCATCGGCCGGCTGGTGCAGGAGTTCGGCAAGCTCCCCGGCATCGGGCCCAAGAGCGCCCAGCGCATCACTTTCCACCTCCTCCGCGCCCCTAAAGAAAAGGCCCAGGCGCTGGCCGAGGCTCTGATTTCACTCAAGCAGCGGGTCAACCTTTGCTCTACGTGCTGTAACGTTACCGAAAGCGACCCCTGCCCTATCTGCCGCAACCCCCAGCGCGACATTACCAAGGTCTGTATCGTGGAGCAGCCGCAGGACATCCTGGCGTTGGAGCATACCGCCGTCTATAAAGGGCTTTATCACGTCCTCCACGGCGCCATTTCCCCCACCGAGGGCATCGGCGCCGACGACATCCGTACCCGCGAGCTGCTGGCCCGGCTTCAGAACGACACGGTCAAAGAGGTCATCCTGGCCACCAACACCAACCTGGAAGGCGAGCAGACCGCTATGTACCTCTCCCGCCTGATTACCCCCCTCGGCATTAAGGTGACGCGGCTGGCCCGGGGTCTGCCCTTCGGGACCGAGCTGGAATACGCCGACGATGTTACGCTGACCAGGGCTTTAGAGGGACGTTCCGAGTTTTAACCGGGGAAAAGGGGGGAGGCAAAATGACCAACGAGCATGGGGGCTATGAACTCCACGCTTTTATTGCCGAGTTTTACGACACTTCCTATGACCGCCGCATTGAAAAAGACGTCGCGTTCTACGTAGATTACGCCAAACAAGCTAACGGCCGCACGCTGGAAATGGGCTGTGGCACCGGCCGCGTCCTTATCCCCACTGCCGCCGCTGGCTGTGAAATTACCGGCCTGGACCTTTCCGCCTTCATGCTGGGAAAATGCCGGGAAAAATTGGCAAAGCAACCTCAAGAAGTACAAAAAAGGGCAAAACTAATACATGGCGACATGACCGCTTTCAAGACCGGTGAGAAATACGCCCTGGTAACGCTTCCCTTCCGGCCGTTCCAGCACCTGGTGACTGTGGCCCAGCAGAAGGCCTGCCTCCAGTGCGTGCGGCAGCACCTCAAGCCGCGGGGGCTGTTTATCCTGGACGTTTTTAACCCCAACCCCGCCCGGCTGGTTCCCGACCCGAAATTAGGGGAGGAAATAGAAGACCTGCCGGAAACACTATTGCCGGATGGCCGCAAGGTGCGCCGTGCCTCCCGGATAGTTGGTCTCCACCGCGACCTTCAGTACAATGATGTTGAGCTGATATATTATGTCACTCACCCCGATGGTAAAAGTGAAAGGCTGGTGGAGGCTTTCCCCATGCGCTATTATTACCGCTATGAAATGGAGCATCTGCTAGAGCTCGGCGGGTTTAAAATCGTTGAGTTTTTCGGAGATTTTGATAAATCGGCTTTCAGCGACGAATCCCCGGAGATGATTTTCGTGACTGCCAGAAAAGATTAACACCAATTTAAAAACAGGAGAGATTAATATGCCGGACACAATTCAGGACCAGAAAGACCAGATCATCAAAGCCCTTTCCGAACGCGGCGCCAACCTGCCCTGCCCCAGGTGCGGGAACAACGCTTTTACGCTGCTGGACGGCTACTTCAACCAGATTATCCAGGAAGAGCCCCAGGGCATCGTCCTGAGCGGGCGCACTATCCCGTCTGTCGTTGTCGCCTGTAAGCGCTGCGGCTACTTAAGCCAGCACGCGGCCGGGGTGCTCGGTCTCCTGCCCAAGGAAGAGGAGGCCAAAAAATGAATATCGAAAAGACGCCTCCGCCGGCAGCCCGCATTTCCGCCGACCCCACTAAAGACCTCGAGACCATTTCCGAGCTTTACCTGACCAGCCTGCCCCAGGACGTCATCACCACCACCGAAGACAAAGTGCGCCTCACCCTGAGCGATTACCTGAAAAAGATGGAAAAGAAAAAAGCGTGGCTCACTCCGATGGGCCTGCTGATATCCTTTACGCTCACGCTGATGATGTCCGGCTTTAAAAACTTTGGCCTATCCGCGGATACGTGGAAAGCGATTTTTATTATCGGTGATATTATCTTCTTTATCTGGTTGGTATACGCCGTCATTCAGTCATTTCAATCTGTGAAAATGGACGATGTCATTACCGAACTGAAAAAACACTCGGAATCGATGATCAAGTTCGTGAAAAGATAGCCCAGTCAGGTGTATGAAAAACCTTGTGATATAATAGGGTTGATAATCACCAGAGGAAGTGCCATATGAAAACGTATACGGCTTACGTGTCACAGGATGCGGAAACCGGCCTCTACATCGGGGTAGTGCCCGGAATTCCGGGCGCACATACCCAGGCTGCCACGCTGGATGAGCTGCAAAAGAATCTGAAAGAAGTGCTGGAACTGTGTTTGTTGGATTGTGAGGAGAATAAGGAAATCCCGCCTAAATTTATCGGGCTGCAGCAAATCGAGGTATCTGTATGACCCGGCTCCCCATTGTTAATTACCGAACAATGGAGAAAGTACTTTTAAACCTCGGTTTCGTCAATATTCGCAGTAAAGGCTCGCATGTTTTTTACCGCCACCCGGACCGCCGCGCCACCACTTTACCCAACCACCCCGGCCGGGATTTATCGCGCCCTCTCACCCACGAAATTCTGCGGGAAATAAAAATAACCCTCGCGCAGTTTTTGCAGGAAGTTAAAAGAAAATAGACCCGCCCTCCTGTTAATAGCCATATCGGACCTACGCGTGTATCGATAGAAGCCTCCATCTTGCACCTTTTGACTTGCCTTTACGATTGAGATAATATCAAATCAAAGGGTATATTTTCCCCACAAAGAGGTGAAGGCTTTGCATCATTTGAGAGGTGGCGTCCGCCCGTCCAACGACCCGGAAAGAAGAAAGTGGCAAGACCCGGAGGCTATCCTTTCCGGAATCGGACTGGGGCCGGGGCAGACCTTCGCCGACATCGGGTGCGGCGGGGGATTCTTCGCCATCCCTGCGGCGCGGATGGTGGGCCCCGGTGGTAAAGTCTACGGCGTGGACGCTGACCCCTCTTCAATATCCGCCCTGCAGGAGCAGGCCGCCGCGGAAGGTCTAACCAACCTTTACCTTACCACCGCCCGGGCCGAGGACGCGGTAATCTGCGAACATTGCGCCGACATCGTCTTTTTCGGGATTGCGCTGCACGATTTCCAGGATGCGCCACTGGTGTTGCAAAACGCCCGGCGCATTATCAAGCCCGACGGCAAACTGATCGACCTCGACTGGAAGAAAGAAGGGAATTTCGGGCCTCCTCAATATGTCAGATTTGACGAAGCCAAAGCTTCCCGGCTGATTAAGGCCGCCGGCTTTACCGTAACGTCCGTGGAGGATAGCGGGCCTTACCATTACCTGATAACGGCGCACCCGGCTTAATTAAAGAAAGAATACTAAAATATGTCAGACCCGCATGAGTACCAGACGGAAGCCATCGTCATCAAAAAAACGAAACTGGGCGAAGCGGACAGCATCCTCACTTTTTTTACCCCGCACCTCGGGAAAATCCAGGGCTTCGCTAAAAGCCTGCGCAAGCCTAAAAGCAAGATGGCGGGCCACCTCGAGCTGCTCACCCACAGCGCCGTATCTTTTTCGCGCGGCCGCGGCAACATCGATACCATCACCGGCGCCCAGACCATCAACGCTTTCCTCCCCATTAAGAACGACCTCTGGCTGACCTCCTGCGGGCTGTATATCGCCGAGCTCGTCTACCAGTTCACGGCCGAGCACCAGGAGAATTCGCCGCTCTTTCAGTTTGTGCTGGACACGCTCGACCGGCTCGCCCAGGCCGAAAATAAAGACCTCGCCCTGCGCTACTTCGAGCTGCATTTGCTGGAAAGCGCCGGTTACCGCCCCCAGCTGCGCGAATGTGTTGCCTGCCACAAGACGCTGGAACCGGTTGCCAACTATTTCAGCCCCTCCGCCGGCGGCATGCTCTGCGCGGACTGCAACCTTAACCACCCCTTTTCCTCCCCCCTCTCCGTGAACGCGCAGAAGGTACTGCGCCTGCTGCAAGGCGACGATTATGCCGGCACCAGCCGCCTGAAAGTCGAGACCGAGCTTGCCCGCGAGATGGAAAACGTCATCAGCCTCTACCTCAAGCACCTGCTGGAGAGAGAAATAAAGTCCGCCGCCTGGCTGGATACCCTGCGGGAACAGAGAATCCATTTCAACCGCACCGCTTGATCTCCTAATATCATCTGTTTTCTCTGCATTTATTTATTCATGCATACTTACCCCCTTTGTCCCCCTACCGAACTAATAATACTAGCAATGCAATACCATTTCTTATTGAACTTAGTAACAAATGAAATAGATATTAGCTATTTATTATTAATGGGTAGGCATATTTAGGTAAGAATAATTGAGTGAAATACTTTTCCTCTGATTTTTCAGGTTCTAGCCTCTTATAATAGGCTATACGGTACGACAGGAAGAACCCTAAGCATATTTGATATTCGGCTAAATTGGACAGGGAGATGGGGGAAGGTTGAAATGATAACTTCAATATTTTCAACAGGGCTTTATCCCACATCGTCTAGCCAGTAGTGGCGAAAGGATTCTATCGTCAGGTTGTGCCGTGGTTGACTTTCGGTCATTAAAATACTGTGAGATTAGTGATTGTGCCATTTGCTCATCCAATCCGGTAGTTGAAGTTACTACTGCGCGAGCATAGGCATCGATACGCGCTGCGAGATATATCCCAGTGAACGCGGAATGATCGTTGTTTCAAGAACGATAATGCTAATTCCGTTTTGCTCTGCGAATTTGTTTAAGTTATCATCGCGTTTTTCGAGAAGTTTCAGGTTAAAGGCATCCTTATCCCACAAAACTCTCCAATAAACGGTTACACTCACTGCATGACCAATCTGGTCAAGCTCATAATAGCTGTCTTCCAAACCAAATGCACTCTTAAAGGCTTGTTTAAGCCCATTTAACTTACCACCATGATCCAACGCTCTCCCTTGGGTGAAGACGTGTAAACGATATACAATTTCAAATCCGATTTTCCATTCATCCTGTGTAGAAAAGTGGTCTATTTGGCGCACATAACTTTCCCAATACGACAAGCCAACCCAGTCGCCCCTTTATACGTCAATGATTTTCATTTCAGGATATCTTTTTTCTGATCATTAAATTTAAAAATGTTGTGCACCTTTCTATCCGGAGCCATTAAACTTCTCACAATCAACATATGAGTGTCGCAATCATTTTTATCAGATCCGAAATAACAGGTTTATCTATTATTTTTAACTCTTCACATACAATCGACTTAAACTTTACTCATAGTCTATGTACTTATATTCTAGCCCTAAGTTACCATTAATTCAAGTATGTCTGGCAGAATAAATCCTGATCCTTATTTGTTACATTTTGGGAGTCATATACGGTCGCTCCGGAAGAGAGCCGAGCTATCCCAAGAAGATGTAGCTGATAAGGCTGGGATACACGTGACGTACCTCTCTGGAATAGAGCGGGGGTTACGTAATCCAGCATTAAAAAATATCAGAAGGTTAGCTCAAGCACTCGGGGTACCTACGAAAGAGCTATTCGATTTTGAAGAATATGCTTTAGTAAACCAGTTTGAGTCCCCTTAGATCCACCAAAAGCAAAGGGGACTTTTCCACACCACGGCATAGAAGCCTTCTTTGAATTAGTCGTTAGCTCCTCTCTCATATAGAATCACCCGTTTATGTCCTGAAATTTCTCTATGTCTTCGGTTCGAAGGCCTAAAAACATATTCCCAGGTGACACAAAAAGATGACAAGTGCTAACAGGTAACTAAAAAAGCTTAAGTTACTTCATACCCGATTAAGGCAAATAAGGAACTTTTGACTTCATGGTGAGAAATGCTATATCGTTCATAGTAAAAAAGGGGGAGGAATTAGTGCAAGGTTATTGTATGAAATGCCGCGCCAAGAAAGAAATGAAAAACGCCAAGAGCATCGCGATGAAGAATGGTAAGCCAGCCACCCAGGGCGTATGCTCGACCTGTGGAACCAAGATGTTTAAGATAGGCAAAGCTTAAAATACTTTCCAGGTAGCTAAAGAGGCTGGGTATTGGTACGATACCCAGCCTCTTTATTGCAGGTAAATTTGAATTCGCTCCGAATTGAGCTTTAGTGAATAGAGATCTTGAAAATCTTCGTATATTCCAACGGATATTGAAAAATTATCTCAGTACTGCCCGCTTTGGTTGCTTTATAGAGGAACCAGTCCGTCCCGAACTTATTAAGAGTACCTGGATGATATTCGACCATCTTATCATCCATCAGGTTGATAATACCTGGGTCATGTGATTCTATGAAATTGAAGTCCATCGTGGCAAACATCCCGATGGCGAATTCCTTACCGGTGCTAATATTGATCTCGTAAGTCTGTTCGGTGTAAGTCTTGACATCCGGCCACGGGACAGGTGCCGGTGAAGG
>Ga0187870_1003758_pt1 | contig 11383 bp, 11 predicted proteins | sample June2016WEW_13_1_3_FD_132974 | JGI IMG/M metagenome (GOLD analysis project Ga0187870, IMG submission 132974) | Peatland microbial communities from SPRUCE experiment site at the Marcell Experimental Forest, Minnesota, USA - June2016WEW_13_150 | ecosystem: Environmental > Terrestrial > Soil >... | reverse complement strand
ATCGCGTTCCCTTTCGGGCTGATCGGCGAGAAGCCGCAATCCGAAGCGCTCGCGAACGAACCAAGTGTTCGCGCAGTCACGCTCGCAGAATCGATGGCGGTGTAAGTGTAGTAGACGTAACCGGTCGTCTGACTGAACTGCGCATTCAGCACAACCAACTCTCCGGTCTGAGGATTCCACGACGGAAAATCACCATATGTGATTAACTGAGTTGCCGCGCTCTTGTTGAAATCATAGATCCATACTCCGTTTCCGGGCGATTGCTGGACAAACGCGATTTTCACTCCATTCGGTGACCACGCAGGTCGAATGGCTCCCGCTACATCTGTGAGGACCGTGAGACTGTCACCAGTTGGCTTGATCTTGCAGAGTGTTCCCGTGCGGGAAAACGCGATCCATTTGCCATCCGGTGACCACGACACTCCCACGCCGTCACCGCTGTAGATCTGGCGGATGTTTGCTCCGGATGAGTCCATCAGGTAGATTCCCGTTGCATTCGTGACATAGGAGGTAAAAGCAATTGTCTTCCCGTCGGGTGACCAACTCGCCCTAACATGGAGATAGTCGTCAACAAAGCTCGCGGTGCTCTCGACGGTGCTTTGACACGCAGGCAACGCGACCAACATGAAGAGAGCGACGAAAATGATAAGAGTTTTGGAACTGCTCATAGTGTCACCTTCTCACGAAGTAACGATCTCACGTTTGTCGTAGTAAGGTACCCTCGCTGACAACGAAAGTCAACCAGTCGGAGCCAAATGGCGTGAGGAGATCTCAATAGCTTCATCGACCATCGATAAATAGTTTTCTACAGGGACATAGCTCGGTATGGAATTGCCTGATCCGATTGCATACCGCCCACGCCCCCCGCACGTCTCAATGAGGAAACGGGTCTGTGCCCGCACACTCTCCGGCGAGGAAGCTCCGAGAACGTTGAGGTCGAGTCCTCCCAGCACGGCGATTCGATTCCCATATCGAGACTGGAAATCCTGAACGGGGATGATGTTATTCTCGTATGAGTGTTTCCCATCGATTTGTACATCATCGATGAGGTCCTTCATAATCTTCTCGAGATTCCCGCACGAATGGAGGAAGTATGGGAGCCCCTTGCCATGCGCCAACGAAGCAAACTTCTTGTGCCAGGGCAAAAAGTACGTTCTCAGAGCGGCTGGTGATACGAGCGTTCCAACGTTGTAGCCCATATCATCCCCCGGAAACACTGCGATCAGTCGATCCAAATCCAGAAGGTGATGGTAGAAGCCGATCATCAATTCGCCCAGCTTATCTGCGACCGTTTTCACGAGAGCAGGATCGTTCACTAAAGCCGAGCAAAATCCCTCAAGCGACATCATCCACGTGATATGTTCGAAAATGCCTCCGCCGTGGGAGCTGATCAGCCCCATGCCGTCCGGAAGATGTGCATTCAGATAGTCGTACGCGAAGAAGTCGAATTCTTCGATCGTCGGCCAGTGGATCCGTTCAAAGTCATCCCAGCCGGAAAGCGCGCTTTGATGCTCGTCAGCCCATTCCCTCGACTTTGGAGATCCGGGTGCCGCGTCGGGTATGATAAGCTTGGATTCGGGGAACGGGAGGCTTTGCTCAAACCGAACGAAATCGTACCCCAGACGGTACCAGAACTCGATGAAGTTGTCGAGATATGCTTGCTGCGAATCGCGATCCGATCCGAAAGCAACCCACTGCCGTCCCAGGAGATTCTCCACGATCGGCTTCATCACCACATCGTCGACGATGTACTCGACAAGCGGCGTCCGGACTTGCGGCTTCCTCCCCATCAGGATGTCGATGAATTCTCCGGCGTCAGGTTTTGGACGAGCTAAGGGAATATGAGAGGTCAACATTGTTTTCTGGTCAAGTTTCTCCTGCTGCCTGCTGCACCCTGCCTTCTGTCAGCTGAATGCGGCACGCACCTTCTCCAATCAGTCAATGTATCCAACATAGAAGAAGGCTCTTCCCTGGAATTCATTCTCGTGGTCGATGCAATCAATTTCTCTGCATTCGGAATGTGCGAGGCCGAATGCTCTTGTGAGCTGCTCGGAATTCTCAAAGAATTGAGTGTGATAATTCTCAGCGTAAAGACGGAACTTCTGTTTCGGTGTCAGCACAACTACCTTCTTTCTGGCGATTCGTTTCAATTCCATTGTAGCCTTCGAGAGGTCCTTCACATGCTCAAGCGTATGGCAGCAGGTAACGTAATCGAACGATTTGTCCGGGAAAGGAAGTGCTTCCGCAAATCCTTCGCGCCATTGGACCGTCAGATGTTCCTTGTCAGCCCTCTCCTTCGCGCGACTCAAAGCTTCTGAACTGACATCGACTCCGGTGACATCGAACCCTTCCCTCGCGAGCCGGAGAGCCAGCGTCCCGATCCCTGCCCCCACCTCAGCGACAGAGCCCCTGGGACCAAGAGCGCCAAGGATCAATTCAGCATCGGTATCTTCGACACAGTCGTTGTTCCTGTGCTTCCAAGCCTCGTTATAAGCCCGCTTCCATTCGTCTTCTGTAAGCATGTGGTACTTCTTTCTCCAATCGACGTCGAACCAGCTTCCGTATTTTCTGGCCAATGTTCGTCGTGCAAACAAACGCTGGTTGATCGCGCTCAGTGCCTCCCGTAGCGGATCTGGCAAAAGAGATTTGAGCCGTATGTATGTCGTCCGGATGCTCATCGTGCACTTTGGTCTGAGTGAACCTAGTGAGACATTGCCTGAATTTCAAGGTGGGAGAGCCCTCCTCTTTTTCAGATACCGTCCGGAAGGACAGGCTCCAGAATGCAGAAAGCCCGACCGTTAAACGGTCGGGCTTGTCAGCTTCCACGGATTGTAATCGGCTCGCCCGGCTACGTTCCCTGGTCAAGCAGGGATTCAACTTTCTCGATGAACGCTTTGTCGGTGGGCTTGACCCGTGACGGAAACATCGCAACGATGTTGCCGTCCTTGTCGACGAGGTACTTCTGGAAATTCCATTTCACGTCGCCGGGGAAAGGGGACTCTTTTGTTATGTAGCGATACAGCGGGTGCTGATCATCCCCCTTCACACTAATCTTCGAAAACAGATCAAACGTGACGGAGTAATTCGTTTGACAGAATGTCTTGATCTCCTGATCAGATCCCGGCTCCTGTTCACCGAAATTGTTGGCAGGAAAAGCGAGTATGCGAAATCCCTTCCCCTTGTATTTTTCAAACACCTCCTCGAGGTCTTTGTACTGAGGAGTATATCCGCACTGTGACGCAACATTGACGACGAGCAAAACTTCCCCCTTGTAATCGGAAAGAGACTTCTCTTTGCCATCAATGGTTCTCATTGTGAAATCGTAAATGCTCTTTTTATCCACAGCTGTTTGCTCCTTTGGCTGCGAAACGAGCACCGATGAGAAAAGAATCAGGAGTATGAATGAAAGGAAATAGCTGGTCCGCATCATGGTGTCGTCTCCGTTCTAGTGTGATATTGGCAACAGGTACCGAACGTAGACTATAACACCGTGATTGCGGAACTAGTTTCCCTGCAGGAGGGGAAGACAGAATCACATGACAATCAAGAAGAGGCTGATGCAGGCGCTTCCGGCACGATCACCCAGGCGATGATGTAGCCGACGAGAAACGGTATAACGCCGGTGATGAGACCCCCGAAGACCGCGGCAAGCCTTATCACTGTCGGATCCACATTCAGGTATTCACCTAATCCGCCGCAGATACCGGCGATTTTCTTGTCTGTAGAGGATCGATATAGACGTTTCATGGTTTCTCCAAGGATGTTATCGCTCAATCAACCGTACTTCACCCCGGTCCGTTTTTATGCGCAGCAGAGGTCCTCCTCCATTGATTGATGTCTGCGTGTCGTACCCTCTGCGTCTGCCGTTGCCGCGATCTCGCACGCGCTCGAAATCTGAAGTCAGTTGTGCGTGCCTCCCCAGATTCGCCTCAAGATCAAAGCCCTTCCCCTTGGGAATGCTTATTTCAATTTCGCCTTTATATGTCTCCACCCTCGACCGTTCCATCAGATTCAAAAATCCGACTTTTGCCTCCCCTTTGTACGTCTTCAGGTCGAGGGCACCGGAGAGCCGACCGATAGCAACGTCGCCTTTATAGGTGTCGAGATCCACATCTCCCTGGAGGTCGTCGATCGTCGTCTTCGACTTGTAGTCCTTGATCGTCACACGGGTTGTCCTCGGAACCTTGATCGTGTAATGGACAAATGGAAGCGCGTCCGAGTTATCGCCGAACAAACCGAGGAATCCATGATGCCTTCGCCTGGCACGATCATAATCGGTCTTGATGTGCGCGGAACTCGACGAAAGGTCGACTCGGATTTCCGTATCCTGAACTTGCTCGCGCGCATCACGATCACCTCCATCCGCTTCAATTACAGCATGAATATCGATTTCCGATTTGTCCCACGGGAGGATGTCAATGCTTCCTTTGTACGTGTCAACGTAGATTCGGCCTTTCGGCCCAAAAGACCCTGACTTGTTAACCTCCCGCGTATCCTGCGCAAACACGGACGAGACAAGAGCCAGGGCGAGAATCAGAACTGGGAAAAGAAGATTCGACGTTTTCATCGGGAGGAGTCCTTCACTGTCAGGAAATGGGGAGTAAAGCATACGTCTCCCTACGAGTTCGGAACAATGGAAGTTTCACATCAGACCGCCAGGATTTGGGAGAGAGCGATGAAAACGGAGTCAGAATTTCAGGTCTTTGCCCGTCCTGAGTTTCGTGATATAAATAATCTGACCGACATGAAGAGCGAAATGTTCGACAACGACCGAGAGGACTTCAAAGATGGACCTGTCACGATCCTGAATTCTGGTTTTGTCGAGGAGGCGCGCCGGATCGAGCCGGGCCAGTGTCCGATCCGTCTCAAGAAGCGCATCGTTCAATCTGCGGAGGAGGTCATCTTTCGAAATCTGCTGGCGCTCAGAGAATTCGTGCGGTTTGTTCCTGGTATCCGGAGCCCCACCGATTCCCGCCAGAACGAATTGGTTCAGGTTTCCTGTGAGATGCAACAAAAGGTTGCCAACGCTGTTGTTGGTTTCATGCTCCCGCCACCAGATGTCGTTGTTCGAGAGCTCTTCCACGCAGCACTGAAGGCGCGGCCCGTAGTGGCTCAAGAGTCGAAACCGGCACCATTCGATATATGATTTTCCCAGGTCGTCACTCATTGCTCAGATCTACCCTCCTCATTTGTTTCTTTTTGCTGTGTTTCTTCTTTGCCTGAACCCGACGCTCCTTTGAACCGCGAGTAGGCGCTGTCTTGACCCGTTTCTTTCTGACTCGTAATGCTGAACGCAGAAGAACCGCGAGTTTTTCGATGACGATCTGCTTGTTTTCCCACTGACTTCTCGACTTCTGGGAACTGATATGCAGAATTCCTTCCGCATCAATTCTCGAAGCCAGAACCGACAGGATAATGTTTTTCTGGTCGTCACTCAACGATGGCGAGTGGGCAACATCAAACATCAGCTCAACGCGCGTTTCCAGTTTGTTTACATTTTGTCCCCCGGGTCCTCCGCTGCGTGAAGTGCGAAATCGCAACTCCGCAGGTGGGATGTTGACCAGGGGATGTATGTGGTGGACCGAGTTCACTGAGCGATATTCTCGAGGTTTGGCATGTTTAATGTGAGGCCATATTCCGGCCTAAATGCAGGTTGAACCATGCTATCATACGTTGACCGATATCCTGAATGAATTTTGGCTCCTGGGGGCCGTGGGGCGTGCGCGGATAGACGATCATCTCCGTGGGACAACCTTGACGGCGAAGGGCATGGTAGAATTCGTATCCCTGCGACGTCGGCACACGAACATCACTCAAGCCGTGAATGACCTGCGTCGGAGTTGTGACTCCTTTCACGTTGAACACAGCTGAATGCTTGATGTACGCGGCCTGGCGATCCCAGAACTCACCTCCGAAATACGAGGGAAGAAAACTCAAGATGTCAGATGTCCCCGTGAAGCTGACAAGGTCGGTGACGCCTGCACCGACACTCGCCGCTTTGAATCGCTTCGTGCGCGTCACTGTGAACGATGTCATGTAACCACCGTAACTCCAGCCGCAGATGATCAGACTGTCCGGGTGAGCAATTCCCATGGCGATCACCTTGTCGACTCCCGACTGGTCGTCTTCGTAGTCCCCGAAGCCCCAATCATTGATGTTGCCCCGCCGGAACTCAGCACCATACCCGCTGCTTCCCCGCGGGTTTGGACGAAGGACAGCATACCCTTGCTGCGCGAGAGCCTGAATCGGATAGATACTTCCGGCCGCGGTGTAGGTTTGTGTATAGACGCCAGCCGGACCACCATGCACATTGAGTATGAGAGGATATTTTCTCCCTTTCTCGTAGTTCATCGGATACGTCAGGAGACCTTCGATCTCTTTTCCGTCACTCGACTTCCAACGGATGACTTCTGTTTTCGCAATCGGCAACTTTGGGACATCTGCGTAGACCTGAGTGAGCTTCTTTGGCTCAAATGTTTTCACGCTGGCGACATGGATTTCCGGAGGTGCTTCGCACGATTGATAGATGAATGCGATCATGCTTCCTTCTGCATCGAATGATGCACCAGAGAAATTGCCTTCACCAGTCGTCACGATTCTTGGTTTCGAACCATCAAGAGGAACGCACAACACCCGGTTCACCGTTCGATCCGTTTCGGTCACAAATACCGCTTTCCCATCGCCTGACCAGGCTACGATTCCGAAACTCCGGTCCGGTGTTTCGGCAAGTTTTTTCGGTTCGCCGCCCCCCGAAGGAATAACGTAGAGATCGTAAGCTTGTGCCCAACTTGTATTTCCATTGTCCGATGCAAACGCGATCCACTTGCCGTCGGGCGAGTAAAGGGGCGACGAGTCCGATCCTTTCCATTTGACCAAAGGCTTCACAGCTCCGCTATCCGAAGGGACAGTGGATATGTCGGTCGTCGGCCAGTCATCAACCGAAGGGGTTTGCTGATGCGCAAAGACGATCGTATTGCCATCGGGAGCCCAGTTGAATGAGGTGATGTGGAAACTTCCGTGTGTGAGTTGCTTGACCTTTCTCTTTCCTTGTGCGTCCGCAGCTACGGGGATGGTGTAGAGGTGAAAGTACTTGAGAATGGCATCCTCAACGATCATGTCACGTTTCTCTTTTTTCGCCTTTTCTTCCTGTTCAGTATCAGGATCGCTCATTGTAAAGGCGATGCGTTTGGAGTCCAGCGACCATGCGTAGGAGTTCACACCAGGCTTGGCTTCTGTCAATTGCTCGGCCTCTCCTCCGGTCATCCTCATCATCCAGACCTGGTTCTTTCCGGTTGATCCGCGGGAGGAAAGAAACGCAAGACATTTTCCGTCGGGAGAAAATGACGGATTTGTACACGATTTCTCGCCATACGTAAACTGATAGTCAGATTTACTATCCACCGACACGACCCAAATATGCGTCAGGAACTCCGATTTCTCCCCTTCCATCATCGGCATTGATACGGTGTAGGCAATCCACTTCCCGTCCGGCGAAAGTGACGTTCCTCCAATGCGCTTGATCCTGATCATGACCTCAGGAGTCCACCCTTTTGGGGCCTCCTGGGAGAAGGCAAGTTCGGCAACCAGAAAAGTGAAAAGAAGAATCGCACAAAATCTCTGGAAAAGGCGTGGCGAGTAAGTCATCGAAGCCTCCTTCGTTGGACGGTGGAACTGAGAATGAATGTAACGAAAGCTTGATAGAACCGAAAGAAGAGGGCCAGTCAGGGGAACAAAATGGAAGAAGGGGCCGAAGTATCTGTCCCTGGCGGAACATCCGCGTTCATCGCCTACGGGTGATTGCGTGCTGCCGATGGGTTGAATTCCTGGATCGAGTAGTCAGACGATCAGAAGCTTGCCATCACGCATGATCATCCTGTCGTCGAACCAGACCGTAGGACTCTTGACGAGGCCGTCAAGATGACTGGCGACGCGAACGTTTCCACCCATGGACTTATTGTCGCCGAACGCGATGTGGATGGTCCCCATGACCTTCTCGTCTTCGATGATCAACCCTGTGAGAATAGCTTTATCGTTGGTCCCGATGCCAAACTCCGCAACGTTTCGCGCATCATTTCCGTGGGGCTCGAGCAACGCGAGGAGGCGCGCAGCTTCTGCTCCACCCTTGATATCGGTTGCGTAACCATCTTTCACCGTCATCGTGATAGGATCATTCACCATTCCGACCCCGGCCATCGATCCGTCGACCACAACGATCCCCTGCGATTGACCTTCGAGTGGAGCCAGGTACGATTCACCTGTCGGGAGGTTTCCCCAGAGTCCTTTCTCACGAAAGAGCCCGGAGCTCGCATGGGCTTCCCGACCTTTGATCGGCATCGTGATATCGGTTCCACCCGGTGCTTTGACGCGGACGACGGACGTTTTTTCCATCTCGCGGCACAGACGAAATGTTCGCTCCGCGATCTTGTTATAATCCGCGTTCATGCAGCGAACCATGATTTCTTCGGTGACCCCAGGAAGGGTTGCGACTCGAACTCCTTTCGCGCTTGCCGCGCGTCGCGAGTCAGTATGCGTCAATGACTTGGAGGTCGGACAAAGCACCACGTCCACCATCTTCATCAGTTCGGCAACCTCGGCGGGTGGTTCCTCCCCATTTGTTTTCCGTGGGAGCATCTCGACGATCATGACTTCGGTCCCCAGATCCTTTGCGGCCTTCCAGAGAGCATACCCGATCGTCCGGAGCGGTTCGTCCGTAACAATCAGAACCCTTTCACCGGGCTTGGAGCCCATGCAATCGCGAACGGCGATCTGCGCGGCGGAATAGAGTTGGGCTGAGATGTTCATCGTAGTGCTCTGTGGTAATGCGCAAGAAGTGAGACGTGAGAGGTGAGATGTGGGGCTCTCGCCTAGCTTTCCTTCTTGAATCGGATGAGCCCGCTCAGCAAGCCGTCAACTTGGTTTAATTGATTCAGCACGCGAGACATTTGTGTCGAATCCAACAGATTGAGGACCTTGCAGAGTTCAAGCTGTGTATCAAGTTCGCTGAGTGATCCGCGTGCTATTGAGTAGAACTGAATAGATTCCTTTTTGCTCTGTCTCGCAGCACCCTCCGCGATGTTGCTTGGGACTGATATCGCTGCCCTCCGCATCTGAGACACGAGTCCAAATCGCTCCTCTGCAGGGAGTGAAGCGGTGGCTTCGTAGACCATTTTCACGAGAATAATTGCTTCCTTCCAGGCGTTAAGCTTCTTGTGTGCTTTTTCCACAGTATCCACCTTCAAAAGGTCATTCCATCTAACATCTCACTTCTCCCTTCTCACGCTTTTCCGAATACCGTCTTTCGCTGACGATTCATTTCCCTCCGGCTTTGATTGTCTCTAATCCATGGGCATTTGGCCCGCTTTCGTTGCGGCGGAGCAGGAAGGCAAAGAGGAAACCAAAGAGTCCAAGCGAAGAGAAGATCCACATGCCGAGCGAATAGCCACCAGGGTTCGTCGCACTTGCACCTGTATAATCATTTGCCCAGCCAATGAGGAAATTGAATCCGGCGAGGCCAATGTTTTGTATCAAGGTCATTAACCCATACGCCGTTCCAAGCTTCGACTGATCGACGAGGTAACTGACAGACGGCCACATGATTGCCGGGATGAGCGAGAATGCTACACCCATCATGGCCATCGGGACAAAGAGAGAGATATGCGTATAGGCCATGATCAGGTAAACCGGCGTCAACAGGAGTGAACCAAACATCATGAACAACGAACGTTTCCCGACGCGATCGACCAGCAGTCCGAACAGCGGTGTCGCAACCATAGCAAACGCCGTCAACATGCTCGATAGGAAGCCCCCCATTTCGCGGGAGGTGCCATGGGCTTCGATAAAGAACTTGACCGCGAATGTCTGGAACGGGAAAATACCAGAGTAAAACGTGATGCAGAGTGCTACGATATACCAGTAGGATGTCCCGAAATTGAACACATCCCGCCATTTTACTTTGTCAGTTTCACCAGCCGCACCAATCTGATACTTTTCTTCTGCACGGCTTTCAAGGATCCAGTAAATAAGCGCCCCGATCACACACACCACACCAAACACAATGGTGATCAGGAGTGGCCCACGCCAGTGTTCATAGTATCTCGCTGCCCATGAGGGAGAATTCAGAGCGGCAAATGAACCGAGGCGGGCAATTGTGAGATTGATACCGAAAGCAAAGCTGAGTTCCTTCCCCTTGAACCATTTGGCAATGGCGGTTGTGACGGCCACGATCAGTGATTCAGCCCCAAGCCCGAACACAAGCCGGCCGGCGGCCATGACTGTCAGCGTATCACTCAGAGCCGTGATGACTGCTCCGAGCAGACAGAGCACTGCAAAGATGAACGTCGATTTCTTCGTCCCCAGCCTGTCGATGATAAACCCTCCGATTAGGACCATGAAGATATTCGGGACGCTGTAGATTCCCTGGAGCAATCCGATATCCGAGTCGGTGAAGTTCAGCTGTTTCACAAGAACATCCGCCAGCGGACTGATAGCGTCATAAATGTAGTAATTGCCGAACATCGCCAGACTGATGAACACCAGCACAATCCAGCGAACGAGGCGAGGCGGTTGAGGTTTTGACGATGTACTTTTTTGCAGCGGTACGGTCTCTGTCATGGCCTGAACTTGGGGAATGGGGCGTGTTTGAGAAGGATGAGGGAGTTTGACTGTAAGACGTGAGACGTAAGAGGTAAGACGGAAGACGATTGTTTCGTCTTCCGTCTACCGTCTCACATCGAGTTTTCAGTTGACGTTTTTCAGAATCTCCAGCAAGTAGCGCCAGAACTTGTCAACGGTATCGATGTAGATCTTCTCGTCCGGCGAATGAACGGCTTGCAGCGTCGGTCCAAAGGAAACCATGTCGATGCCGGGATATTTCTCACCGATGATGCCGCATTCGAGTCCGGCATGAATCGCCTTGACAGCCGGTTCCTTGCCATACAGCGACTTATACGTCGCCTTCGCAGTTTTCAGTATCGGGGAATCGAGATTCGGCTTCCAACCCGGATAACCTTCGTTGAGTTCGACTTTGGCGCCGCCGAGCTCGAACACGCAACCGACCATCTGGCAGACTTCAACGATCTCCGATGCAACTGAACTGCGCTGGCTTGTGATGAGAGATATCTTTCCTTTTTCGGTGCGAATGACCGCGACATTTGTTGATGTCTCGACCAAGCCAGGGATGTCCGCGCTCATCTTGATGACACCATGCGGCAATGCCGAAATAGTCTTCATCACCAATGCCTGCTGCTGCTTCTTGACCACTTTCCCCTTTTTTACATCTTTACGCACTTCGAATTCGATGGCAAGATCCGGTTCAACACTTGCGAGCTCCGCCTTCGCGGTATGCTCGTATGCCGCCACAACTTTCTTCGCCTGACTCAACTTT
>Ga0187870_1003748_pt1 | contig 11408 bp, 14 predicted proteins | sample June2016WEW_13_1_3_FD_132974 | JGI IMG/M metagenome (GOLD analysis project Ga0187870, IMG submission 132974) | Peatland microbial communities from SPRUCE experiment site at the Marcell Experimental Forest, Minnesota, USA - June2016WEW_13_150 | ecosystem: Environmental > Terrestrial > Soil >... | reverse complement strand
GGGTCATAGCCGCCGCGTTGCAATGCGCTAATCAACAAGGCCGCATCATTTTCTGAGTCCTCTACGATTAAAACCTTAATAGATTGGCCCATGTTTCCCCCACATTATTCGTATGTAAAGAGAGGCTATTCGTCAGATCATGTGGGTACCAATATCTGCATAACCAGATATGTCATATTCAGGAATTCAAAAAAGAAAATGATTGACAGATCAATATATTGAGCCTGTTACAAACTTCGGGGCGCCCCTATTTTAGATGTCACAGATTCAAAAGAATCCGCACCCTATCTTGAACAGCTGCCATAGTTTCTTGAGAGACCATACCCAGACGTACTGACAGCCTCTCCTTTGAAACAGACCTGATATCCTCGCATTTTATGAAACTCTTTTCATTCAGACATCCCTCTGGCGGGTCTATTTCTACGTGAAAGGGTATTCCTTTGTATTCGGTGGTTATCGGCAGAATGACCACCAGGTCTGCCGGCCCGGAATTAAACAAGCCAACAGAAATTATCAGTACGGGTCTTCTGCCACCCTGTTCACGACCGCGGGCAGGGTGGAGATCTGCGAGCCAGACTTCGCCGCACAGGGGTTGTTTTTCAGCCATTACTCATCGCCCTCTAAACCATCTTGCAGGGTAATATCCCATTGGGCGCGCTCTTCGATTTCTTCGCGCCATGCATCCGGGTTTGCTTTCAAGGCGGCAAAGGCTTTATTTGCCTGTTCTAGGAACCACTGGCGGCGGTATGTTTCGATGGCTTTATCGAGGATTGCTTGCATCGATTCGCTCGCAGAATCGGCTACTTCCTTTAATGATTTCCATGAGGTCTGACTGATTCTGATAGTGGCTGACATTTCAAGCCCTCCTTGAGTCTGTTACTTCATAGTATACACAATTGTATACATTCCAGTCAATATGCCAATATGGTTCAATGGAAATGGAATATCCCTTTTACCGGTGAAGGAGTTGACGGGGGTCATTACACCTGGACACGGTAGCTGCCTGCTTGCTGGAAATTATCTAATAAAAACAACACGATCTGACGGATATCTTTTTTACTATGGGAATCGCCAAATGAGAAGCATACCACGTCCGGCAGTCTAAAATATTACCATGTGCTGGATCGGTTGTATCATCGATTGTCCAGGTGCCGATTGTAATAAAAAATGTCCGTTTCGGACATTCGATAGTCAAAGTATCACACAAAGAGTGTGACTTTACCCATATCTTTGCCGTCATTGGAACCATAAATTTGCCGGAGCAAAAACTAGATCCCTTGATGTCGTGCTGTATTCTTGAAGGGGGCCTTTTTGATCGTTTTTCTCTTTTAGAAGAATAAAGTTGCCGAATGTCAAAAATGGAAGCATAAAATTGCCGTGAGTACATGTATGGTCCCGTATTTCAGGAGACAGTATCTCAGGAGTCGGCGCAACTGATCAGGCGCAATCCCATCCCTATTTACTGCACACCTTTGAGCGCCATACAGAAAGAATCAGGTGCACCATTTCACATCAAGCGAGGATGATCATTGGTCAAACAGAATCCAAACCGGTGATTGCCGCGACAACAGGTCCTTGACATCATTAAATGGGATGACGAATTCCGGGGATCCGTAATAATGGGGGGTGTACACATCGCTCTGGAAGTATACTACAATCCCTTCCGGGGTCAGGTAATATTCTTGATCGGGGCTTATTTTTACAAAAGGTTTGATCAGGGTGATGTCTCTGTCCTTGATCTGCTGGCTGATAATGTCACTGATCCTCCCCACGTAATCGCTTTGGCCAGCAAACAGATCCTTCAACTGGTAGACCTTCGCTGTTGCGTCCACGGTCAGCGACACCTGTGCGCTGTTGGGGTTGGCGGCATGATAGGGGAGGGCGGACTCTGAGAGCACCAGGCTGAGCAGGCCGTTCTGATTCAAACCGACCTTGTATCTCACCCAGTAACGGGTCCTGGGGTCTGTTTTGCCTATCCAGGCCAGTTGACGGTAGCTGTAGACCTGCTGCTGGATGTCATCGTTAATCTGATCCTGGACTGCAATATCGGCCAGATCTGTCGCCATCGGATAAAGCAGATCGATGTTGTCCTGGTAGAATTTACGCTGCAGCAGGTCGAAACCGCCCGGAGAGTTGCTTTTGATGAGTATCTGGGAGTCTGGGCCGTCGGCGATGGTCGCCGTTTGGGTTGAGTCGTTCCAGACCACCTGTGCGCCAAAGGCGTCTACCACGAAGTTCAGGGGCGCCAGGATCCTGCCGGCGACGATCTCGGGATCTGCATCAAGGGCATAAGGCACGTCGTTGATTTCCGCGAACTGGGAGTTTAGCGGCAAGACTACAATCGTGTTCCCCTTTATGGCGGTAGCGGTTTTGGTATTATCATCCCAGTTTACGGTGGCGCCCATGGCCTCAAAGATGGCCCTCACAGGCATCAGTTGCTGGCTGCCGGTTATCTGTGGCGGCACATCAAAGGACAATGTCTTGCCGTCCAAGATCACGGTGGGAACGTTGTCAAATGCGAAAGCAGGTGCAGCCAGGGTTAAAGCCAAGATCAGGCTCGTCAAGATAAATAAGGGGCTTTTTTTCATTCGTCATCGCCTCTCCAGAAGGCTAATGGCTCTAAGCTTCAGTGGGGGAAAAGCAATCCCCCTCTGAAGCCAAGACCCAGTTGAACGGGCATCGCGGGTGTGGCTTGAACGCGACGGCTAAAATTCGACTGGAACCCTTGTCTTGTCCAGTTCGCTGCCATCCTTGGGGCTGATCCAGAAGGTCTCCAGAAAACCGTTCCCCTGCGCCGGAGGGGCAAAACTCAGGCTGGCTGTATAGTCACCGCGTCCGGGCGCACCTGCCGAGGCCATGACATGACTCTCCACCAGAACATGACCATCCGCTGTCACCAGGCGCAAATTTACTACGGCCTCGAAGACCATGGCTGAACCGGTCACCTTCAACGGGCTGCTGATCCTCGTTCCAGGCTGCGGAGAAGTCACCCAGATGACCGGCTCTCGGACTATCGAGGGAGTTGAGATGTCTCTGGTGAAGGGCTGCTCATAGAGGCCGACGTGCCCCCACCAATCTCTGGAGCGCTGGTCCAGGGTTCCTTCAACTGTAAAAGAGACCTTTTGCACGTCTGGAAACTCGGTCAGCGTGTAGACGATGCTCTGGATGCCGAGGGCCTCGAGGGCGGCGCCGGCGTTGGCGTTCAACACATCCCTGGAGAAGTCCACGGTGGCCAAACCATTAGCGGTCTTGACGCTGAGCACCCTGGTATCCTTCGGTAATATACGGAACGCCCCTGAAGTTTGCGGGTTTCCCCCGATCAGTTCCTCCACCGCCGCCAGCTTCGGGTCAGCAGCAGCGCCGGTAGGGAGTTGCACCATGTGCACCTCCCGAACCAGATAGGCATCGGTTTGCGTTAGCTTGGGGTAATATACTACCAGGGCCAAAACAGACTGGGCGGGGCCTGGCGGCGGTGCTGGCCTGTAACCAGCCTGTTTGCCGGCGCAGCCTGCCGGCAGAGCCAGGATGCACATCACCATGATGGTCAATGCAGCACGCAGTTGACTTTTCAAACGACACCCCCCTGCCTTCCGCTTTAAAATGTCCGGTTGGGATCCAGCTCCGCAGCCGTAAAGCTGATCGGGCCGATGACGTTTGCCGCGCTCCCGCCCAGGGGGAGTTCGCTATCCAGCGCCAAACCCATGGGGGTATCTAGCTCAGCGCTGATGGCCGGGCCTCCGTCTCCACTGTAGCCTGAGGCGCCATTGCCGGCCACGGTGGTAATAGTACCTGGTGCCATTGCGAGGGCGACAGGGCTGCGACCGATCAGGATAACCCCGAGCGCCATGCACATAAGTATCAGCACTATAATGGACGAAAATAGCTTTTCTGCAAGAGTTCTTGCCTTCATCTTCGTAGCAGAACCTTCCTCGCCAAATGTTGAATAGGCCGTGGTTTAGTATTTATCCCAGCGCTCATGGCCCTGTGCCGATGCTGATAATCTTCCAAGGCGCATCCTTGGTGCTCTTTCCGACATATACGAACCTTATCTGATCAGGATTGTTTGGAGGTTCACGAGGATGGCTTGCTATACAACCCTGCATTGCTCTTGGGCCTGAAGAACAGCAAGTACACTATCTCCAAAATCCCAACGGTATTTAGAATAAGCATAACCACATACCAGGCAGTTTGAGTGTTGCGGGCAGAATGCCATAAGGCAATTCCTTTCCAGATAAGACTCCAGACGATTAATATGCCCAGCAGCCAGACGTTAAGGTGAGAAAGTGCATACATAGCTTTATGCCTCCTTGGACATGTTAACCCCGTTATCTAGACTAAATTAGAGGAAATTCAGCAATATAAGGGATTTCCTCTTCTTTCGTCTGTAAATAAGGCTCCGCCGGATTTACATTATTGCGTGCGAGCGCAAGCTCATGAGGGTTTCTATGGGGTTTCAATTTGTTAAACTATTCGTTAAAAAATATTGTATTCCTTCCGCGTCACCCAGTTTTGGGCAGAATACAAAGCCGCATAGCAATTCTCGTGCTAGCGGCTCGATCTATCTTTGGTCACAAATAAAATATTAATTTGCCTATTTTATATTTTGGGCAGTATTTAAATTGAGGTGTATGAGTAAAATGAATGAGTTTGATTGGAAAGCATTAAAATGGGACAATGATCCGATGACTATTGAAAGAGCAAAAAGGGTTGCTGATGTAATTGAGAAATATGTTTCCCTATCGAAAGATATGAATGCATATGAATATGGTTGTGGAACTAGCTTATTGAGTTTTAATCTATTTCCATATTTAAAAAGCATTAGATTAGCTGATAGTTCGGAAGGAATGCTTAAAATATTAGAAGAAAAGATAAAGAAAAACAATATTGACAATATGACAATAGAGAAGATTGATCTTACTGTGGAGTCGCCTTCTAATCTTGAGGCTCATGATATCATATATACACTTATGACTTTGCACCATATCCCTGATACAGACGCAATACTGAAACTTTTCTATAAGATACTTAAAAAACCAGGTTATCTATGTATCGCTGACTTGGATAGGGAAGATGGATCATTTCATGGTGAGGGGTTTATAGGACATAATGGGTTTGATCGAGAAGATTTATCCAAAAAGCTTGAAAGCATTGGATTCATGAATATAAAGAGTGAGATTTGTTTTCAGATACCCAAGAAGCATGGAGATACTGTAGTGAAGTTATATCCACTTTTTGTTATGGTAGCACAAAAGCTATAGTTTGAAAGCTTACCGTCCGTGGCCTGCCGGGGTAAAGTCTGGACAAACTGGGGTCGTGTGAGTATTTTTAGGGTGTGGCGGATGAACGGGATGGCTGGCGTAACAGTGCGTCATCACGAATAATGGGAGATGATTTTTGTGGAGTTACAGGAGGCAATAGCAAAAAGACGAACCTAAGGGATTTTTCTTGAAGCTGCTGGAGTGGATGTCCTGGACGTATCGGGTGGCTTTAGCGGATTCCCCGAGACAGGCGAGCAGGGATATTTCGCTCCTCTGACCGAAGCCTTAAAGCAGGTGGTCGGCATCCCGGTTATTCTGACAGGCATCAAGGATGCCGAGACAGTCTGTGTCAGACTCGCTCTGGGCTAAGAAGGAGAAGGCAGTGCATGGCTCTCGGAGATGTCATGGGGGTATGGGGGTCGGTATGTTCGATATTCGGCAGATGGACACGGCTCTGTATACGCTATCTTGAATAACATCCAGTAGCGGTGTCCATATATTGTGACGAACAGGATGTCTTGGTTCTAGAGGCGCATTGAGAACGCTTTTCCATCTGTCCGGCTCTGAACCTCCAAGAAGCCAGATAGGAAATTGTGGATCCCCGCTTTCTTTTTTCATATAAATTACCTCCAGTCGCTTTTACGATTCGTCAAAAATGGGATGTAAAATTACCCAGCTTAAAACTATATTGCAATTTAACCTATGAATAGTTAACATATTGCTATATTTAACTACCTATAGTAGCTAGTTATTTCTTTTATGCTACTATATGTAAAGAAGGGGGCAGCGAGATTGGATGAGATCGACATGCAGATATTGAAGATACTGCAGGATGATGGGAGGGCCTCGCATGAAGAGATCGGCAGGCGGCTCAACCTGTCCAGGCCCACCATTCACCAGCGGGTTAAAAAACTTGAAACCGATGGTGTGATCAAAAAATACAGGACGGAAATCGACTGGCGGAAACTGGGCCAGACCATCAACGTCTTTATCCTGGTGAAAGGAATCAGGTGCAAAGAGGCAGCCGGCAAAATCATGGCAATCGAAATTCCGGATACGAATGTTGAAGAGTGTCACATGATTGCTGGTGAATGGTGCATGCTGATCAGGGTCAGAACCGACACTCCGCAGAGTATAGCTGCTTTTCTCGATGCCCTACGGGATCATGCAGGGGTGGCGGAAACGAATTCCATGTTTATTCTGTCCACTGTTTATGAGTGAGGATTTAGGAAAAAGGTGGCATGTGTCAGCGGGGGGGGCGAATGGAGCGACAAGCCGTAGTGTTGAAGAGGAGCATCAACTGGGCGCAGGGTGTGGCCCTGACGATCGGGGCGGTTTTGGGGTCCGGGGTGCTGGTGCTACCCGTGTTGGCGGCACAACTGGCAGGCCCGGCCTCGCTGGTGAGCTGGGCGCTGATGGGTTTGCTGGCCATTCCGTTAGTTGCTACGATTGGCAACCTGGCCAGCCATTGGCCGGAGGCCGGCGGAATTGCCGCTTATGCCCGGCGGGCTTTCGGGCACAGGGCAGGTACTGCCACCGGATGGTTGTTCCTGGGCACGATCCCGATCGGGGGGCCGATCATGGCTCTCGTGGGGGCCAGTTACCTGGGAGCGTACCTGTCATTCACACCGCTGGACATTCTGTTCACGGCTGCCCTGATGCTGGCGCTGGCCATCCTGTTTAATTACCTGGGGATCAACCTGTCTGGCAGGGTGCAGATGGTCGTGGTCGGCATCATCGCCCTGATCTTGCTGGTGATCATCCTGTCTGCCCTGCCTAACGTGAGTGGCCAGGCTTTCATCCCCTTTGCCCCTCACGGGTGGATACCGGTTGGGGTTGCCATGACGGTTCTCTTCTGGGCGTTCGTGGGCTGGGAGATGGTCGTCCACCTGGCGGAAGAATTCCAGGATCCGGGGCGGGACATCAAACTCAGCTTGGGTATCTCCCTGATCGTGATCAACTTGCTGTACCTCTTGCTGGCCTTTGTGATCGTTGGAACGAGGTCCTATCTTGAAGGCAATAAAATCGCCGTTTTGGCGACGATGATTTTCAGGATCTGGGGCCGGCCGGCGGGGGCTGTTGTCGCCGCCCTCGGTTTCATAGTGTGTTACGGATCGCTGCATACATACGTGGCAGGCTTCTCCCGCCTGGTCTATGCCCAGGCCCGGCAGGGGGATTTTCCATCGTTCTTTTCCAGGCTGCACACTGTCTACCAGACACCGCACCGGGTGTTGTTGTCCCTGGCGCCCGTGTTCGCCCTGGTACTCTGCCTGGACTTCTTTTGCCACCTGGACCTGACTGTGTTGATTCAGTTTACCTCTGCTATTTTTATTGCGCTATATATTGTCTGCATGGCGGCGGCAGTGAGGCTGCTGAGAGGGTTTGGCAGGGGCCGGCTATATGCGGTCATCTCACTGGTTGTGTGTCTTGGTGTCTATCTGTTTACCGGCTGGGCCGGGTTATACCCGGTGCTTCTGGGCACGGTGGGATGGATTGTGGGGACAAGACAACAGGCATGAGCGAAACTGCAGCCGGTAGCAAATCTTCTTTAGATATTTGAACAAAGCCATTTTTTTCATAAAATCGATGGGTAGCTAAAAATTTTCAGTTGTTCCCAGGTAAATCTCCTTGATTTTCTTGTCATCAGCCCACTCCGTGGCTCTTTGCAGCAGCTTTTTGGCCCTAGGGAGGTGCATTCCCATCTCTAAGAAGAGTGCTGGCCTATTGCTCTTCCGTGAAGCCTTAGGCCACCTTGAGGTGCTTTTGGTTCATCCGGGTGGTCCCTTCTGGGCAAGGAAGGACGAGGGCTCGTGGTCCATTCCGAAGGGTGAGCTTGAAGAGAACGAGGATCCTCTGAAGGCTGCCATGCGGGAGTTCGAGGAAGAGACAGGGTTTGCAGTTGCCGACAGTCCGATCCCTTTAGAACCGCTACGCCAACCAAGCGGCAAAGTAGTTTACGCCTGGGCGATAAAAGGAGACCTCGACCCTGCGCGGTTGAAAAGCAATACTTTCTTCATGGAGTGGCCGCCAAGGTCTGGGCGACAACAGGAGTTCCCTGAGATTGATCGTGCTGAGTGGTTTACCATCGAGTTGGCTATGCAGAAAATTCTAAAGGGCCAAGCAGCATTCCTTGCCCAACTTCAAGAGGGGAATCATAGAAGCGAATAATAGCGTTTATGTTAACGGGAATGTAGCTTGTAAAGCTCAGCCTCAAGAACTGTTCAGCTCATCATACAGCCTGATATACTCCTTTCTGCCGTCCGGATGACACAGGAAGACCCCTTTGTCATCGCCGATAGTTGCGCGGCCAGCGGCGTGATGTTTTGCAATCTCTTCCTTGATGCCTGCGGCCAGCATTGCTTCCTTCTCCTCATCGCTCATTTCCCAACGGCCCTTTTACGATCGTCGGGCGGGAAAGCCCACGGACTTTAGCCGTGGGATGAAAGCCCGCTCCCAGCTATTGCCCAATCCGCTATATTATTCTATAATAGAACATATATGCGGAAAGGGGGTGAAACATTTGGCCCGTAAAGGAAAAAGACCGGATAACATGATCACGCTAACGGCCAAGGCAAAGATAACGGACATTTCTGATCAGGACGCTCTCTGTCTCTCCATGATAGGTTATTTCGCCACCAAGCTCTGGAATGTCGCCAACATGAACCGTAATGCTGCATGGAGCGACACCGGTAAAATTCCCAGCTTCTATGACCAGTGTAAGTCCATGAAGGACAACCGTTGGTGCAAACTCCTGCCATCTCAGACGTCCCAGGAGATTCTTGCCGAACTGGATGATTCGTATCGTTCCTGGTACAAACTTCGGAAGAACGGAGACAAGAAAGCCAGGCCGCCGGGGTACAGGAGAAAGACAGAGTTGTCCACCGTCACTTTCAAACAGAATGCCTTTGCGATGGTAGCACCTGATCAGGTAGAGCTTCGGCTGCCAAGCGATATTGATCGGGAGAGTATCCGTCTTAGCTTTATCCTGCCCAATAAGGTGAGGCTCGGCCTTGTCAAGCAGGTGAAACTCACCTACGCATCATCTACCGGCGACTGGTATCTGCACATCACGCACTGGCAGACAATATCCTACCGAAATACCGGAAACGTGATGGCACTCGACTTGGGTATAGTCAATATCATCGCCGGCATCATCTCCACCGGGCAATCGTTCATCATACCCGGTGGAGAGTTGTTGGCGCTTGACCGCTACTTCCAGAAAGAGAAAGCCAAGTGCAGCAAGTCATCCAGTAAAAGGTGCCGCAGGCTCAATCACCTGTGGTCGGTTCAGCGTAACCACTACCTGCATGCCATTAGTAAGCGGATCGTGGAAATCGCCCTGTCCAATAACGTCTCAACAATTGTCATTGGCGACTTAAAAGGTATTCGTCAGGACAAAAACTGGGGCGACAGGGGCAATCAGAAACTTCACGCCTGGCCGTTTGAGAAACTGATTCAGTTGATCGCCTACAAAGCCGCATTAGCTGGAATCCGCGTCATCAAGGTATCCGAACGCAATACTTCGACTACCTGCCCGGTTTGTGGCAAGAGATCCAAGTCCGCCCGAATACAAAGAGGACTATTCCTGCACTGCGGACAGGCATATAACGCTGACCTAGTAGGTGCATGGAACATTTTGCAAAGGTATCTCCAAAGCGTGGGGCAACCCGCTCTAGGAGTAGTGGGCGCACTGGCACGCCCGGCAGTTAACCTGTTCGTGTGGAGAAAAACCACACCGTTAGGCCGTGAACAGGGGACGTTCAAACAGGCTGCATAGTCTGCGAGAGCTGCTGCGAATTATAAAACCGTCTGCACCACGACTCCGTGGAACCCCACGGACTTCAGCCGTGGGAGGATGTCAGCGGTGTACTTTTTCGGGGTTCAGCGCCCAAGCATTATTGACGGAGTGCAACTTGGAAAAAAACTCCCATTAATTTGGCTTGCGTTTTTTAAACCTCCATATTATAATTTACTCAGGTACTTACAATAATACGTACGTGGAGGTGATTTGACGTGGTGGTGAAATACACAGGCTCCATGACTACTGTGGGGAATTCTCAAGCCATCCGGTTTGAAAAATCTTTTTTCCAGGCATTAAAACTGCCTGTACATATTCCGGCTCGTTTTTCCGCAAGCATCTTACAATCAGGACAAATCCTACTCTCAGTCGAAAGGTCTGAACCGGAATTTGAGGAGGTTGAAGCCCCGTATCTTGAGGCGTTTCTAGGCTTTATCGAACAGTCTTTTCTGGCTGCGCCAGAAAAGAGATTGGTTCCTGTGACCGAAGAAATAGCGGCTGCCGCGAAGCGCTTTGCTAACGCCGTGCCGGCCGTAAGCGACGACGAGGAGTTTCCTGACGATGTCCTTTGAATCGAACGGCTGGAAGCTGTTATTTACGGAAGAAATGCAGGCACTCTATGACAAACTAGTGCAAGAATCAGATGCCATTCTTGCGTCGACTCATGACGTCCATCATCCAAAAATCAAGTTTAGGCGTCGGGTAGACTCGATTATATTTGAAGAGGTGCCACAGGACCCAGGGAAACCGGCTTATAGGCAAGGGAATACTCTCGGTTCTGATGCACGGCACTGGTGTCGCGCAAAGTTCAACGGTCGATTTCGATTGTTTTTCTGGTATAACTCTGAAAGTAAATCGATCGTATATGCTTGGCTGAATGACGAGAATACGCTTCGGAAGGCTGGCGCAGAATCTGACCCATATGTTGTGTTCTGCAAGATGCTTGACCGCGGCAACCCACCCAATTCGTGGGAAGAACTCATAGCAGCATGTGAGCAAAATAAGAAGGCAGCAAAACCCACAAAGCCCTCGAAATGAGGGCTTAATGTTCATATTTTCTTATAAGACGGCTGAAATAGCCTCGGGTTCGACAGTGAATAGTGAAATATGACCTTTTCAAAAATAGCAATCGCACAACCACGGGCTTTTCAGGTATCGAGTTCATAAAAAATCTCAAAACGCCTAGGAACACGATATATCATTTACGATCTTGACATGACGGAGCATACACGTTTATAATATAGACATGTACATACGAACAACGTCCAGGAAAAACAAAGATGGTTCGGTAGTCCGCTACGTGCAACTCGCCCACAATGTCTGGGACCCGAAGGCCGGTTGCTCCAAGACGG
>Ga0187870_1003742_pt1 | contig 11428 bp, 9 predicted proteins | sample June2016WEW_13_1_3_FD_132974 | JGI IMG/M metagenome (GOLD analysis project Ga0187870, IMG submission 132974) | Peatland microbial communities from SPRUCE experiment site at the Marcell Experimental Forest, Minnesota, USA - June2016WEW_13_150 | ecosystem: Environmental > Terrestrial > Soil >... | reverse complement strand
TTCCATTTCACCGAGAAATGTCACTTCAGACATGGATTTGCAATTCGAATCTTTGGGTTATATGCTTTGAAGTAGTATATTCGTGCGTCCGGAAACTATTGCTCTCTCTGGGCCTTGACTAGACCCATGACAAAAGAACCGTCAGGGGTCTTTATTCCAAGAGATGACGCTACGGGGTTGTCTTGTCGATGGTTATGACTTGATGAGTTTTGTGTAGTCCCAAGTAAGAATCTTTTGCGGGATTATTGTTATGACGTATTGATCGTCATCAAGGAGCTGTTTTGCGAAGGGATGTTCGAGGCCTTCTCGGCCCAAATAACGCTGATAAATTCTTCTGGTAACTTCTGGATGGCCTTCTCGACTAAGTTGCGCCAGGCCATTTACGATTACGCATTTATGTCGAAACATGCCGTCTGAGGAATCGATTGTCAATGACACATTTGGGTTCTTCTTGATGTCTCGTGCCATTCGTGTCTTTGTTCCGGTGCTAACGAAGAAGTTGCTACCATCATGCAAGTACCAAACCGGCGTGATATGGGGCACGCCATTTCTTGCTGTCGAGATTCTGGCGAGGCGTGCAATACCAAGATAGGCGGTCATCTCTTCATTTGTCATCGCGACTTTCTGATAAAACGAACTGTCTTCTGCCATGGAATCATCAGATGACGAATTTAAAATAGGTCATAATTTAGTGCTTCTGTGCGAGGTAGTTTACAGGATTGAAGGAGGATTTGCAGTAGATGACTGTTCCACATCAGGACAAGGTGGAACAAGCTCGACAAACTATCGATAAATCACAACCCGCCTTCCCGATTTTGCTTGACTTTCGAGATGAGTTGAAGCATATCTGGGGCAAGCCGTGGGGAGCTCAAAGTGAGATTGGGAAGCTGCGGGAGGTTATGGTTCAGAAACCGGGGCCAGAGATGGCGCCGCCTGAAAGGGATCTCAAATGGTTTGGCATCAGAAATGATGTGGATGCGAAGAAGGCGGTAGAACAGCACCAAAGATTTGTTGATGTTCTTAGGAATGAAAATGTTGTAGTTCATTATATGGACGCACCGCCCGAGGCGAAGGGCCCTTATGGCCTGCTGCAGAGAATTTGGGCGACCAGAGACCCTGGGTTCGTGGTTAATGGGGGAGCGATAGTTAATCGCATGTCACTTCCTTGGCGTCGAGGAGATGAATACTGGTGGGCCCGAAGAGTCATGGACATCGGTTGCCCTATTCTCTATACAGTTAGGGGCAACGGCACATTCGAGAGTGGAAACGTGGTTTGGCTCGACCCAACCCACATCTGCATTGGAAGGAGTATGAGAACAAATCAGGACGGAATTGACCAAGTCGAAACTGTGCTGAAGTCAGTTGGCGTCGAAGAAATCAAAGTCATTCCAATACCAGGCTGGCTGAGGAATATTGAATGGCCTGCTGGTGGATTTGCTCACCTAGATTGCGTCTTCGCCTACGTCGAAGCAGGACTCGCAATGATCTATCCCCCCGCGGTCCCGTTTGACTTTCTTGAATATTTGAAACAGAGAGAGGTCAACATGATTGAAGTGCCTTCACCGGAAGGGAAGGACTATGCTTGCAATGTCTTGGCCCTCGAACCGGGCAAGATAGTAATGCTCGACGGGTTCGATTCGTCCCGAAAAATGCTCGAAAGAGAAGGCGTCGACGTCATACCGGTGGACATGAGTGAATTCATAAAGAGCGGCGGAGGGCCGCATTGCGCGAGCGCCCCCCTGATCCGGGACCCAGGACCTAAGATCTAGGAGTGCTCTTGCACGCGTCTTACTGTGAAACTACTAAAGGATTGCAAAAAATCGAGCAGCAACGCCCGAACTGACCGCTGACTGTGTGAGATACATGAAGCCAAATAACAGAGAACTGAAGGGCCGAGATATTCTGTCATTGCTTGACCTCGAGAAAGCTGACCTGGAGAGAATCTTTGCTCTTTCCGACAAACTGGAACAGATCGTTACGAATCGGACTAAGCTGGACGTACTACATGATAAGATTATGGCGAGTCTGTTTTTCCAGCCTAGTACAAGAACTCGATTGAGTTTTGAGTCAGCGATGAACCGGTTAGGAGGATCAGTCATCGGGTTTGCTGACGCTAAGGTATCCAGAGCTGGGGACGCATATGCTGAGTCCATTGAAGACACTGCACGAATGATAAATTATTACGCCGATGTAGTCGCTATCAGGCATTTCGAAAGTGGTGCCGCACAGAAATTCGCCGACTATGCTGAAGTACCTGTGATAAATGCAGGGGATGGTTCGAACGAGCATCCAACCCAGGCACTGTTGGATCTATATACGATCAAAAAGGAGAGAGGAAAGATAGGCAACATGAAGGTTCTGTTAATTGGGGATATGAATCAGAGAACAGTGCACTCGCTTCTGTATGGGTTAGCGAAATATGACGATGTTTCCGCCTACCTATTGCACCCTGATGATCTTTCTCTACCAACCCAAGTCGAAATGAACCTCAAAGACTTTCACATCGCACTCGAAACCGTCAACCAGGCGGAACAGATTATTCGTGATGTTGATGTGGTCTATGTGATCTTTTCCAAGAAATCAGCAAGCGAGCCCCCTACTGATGAGAGATACAAGATCACATTGCGAAAACTCAGCAACGTCCAGGATAGTCTACTACTCATGCATCCGTTGCCGAGGATGGATGAACTGCCAATAGATGTTGACAAAACCCGCTATGGAAGGTATTTTCTTCAGCCCTACTACGGTGTAGTTGTCCGAATGGCGATACTGCTACTGTTATTCGGGAGAGAAAGCCAAGCATAAGCCGCCATACGGCGCGTCAGCAATATCACCGCCATCCAAAGAGACAGCATGAATCGATGAAAGCTCGCGTAGTTTGGTCGCCATTCGAGGAATCCCGGCCACTCTCGTTGATGGAGACGATAACACCCTCCCTCCTTACGAATGCTTGGAAATCTTCCCATGACATTTCACCCATGTTCAAATCTTGTCGCCTCGTGCTCTAACTGTAGTTTGATTTAAAGTATGGAATTACGTGTTTTGAGTACACGTCGATGTACCTGTATTCGTCTTGGCTCCAGTTGCAAGTATGGATGTCTTGGAACCCCTCCTTCACGTATCGTTCCAATCGTCGGATGTGTTCGTCGGGGTCTGAGGAGATTATCCAAACACTTGCCAGTTTCTTTTCATCAAGCCATGCTGACATGGCCTCAACTTCCCTAGGGTCGGAGATCGGGTACTTGTAGAACACGGGCATCATGATTGTTCCCCACCGTTTGCATGCTTGAAGCGCTCTGTCGTAGTCTTCATCGTAGGCAACGTTTACTTCGAGTATCTTCGTGATCCTGTCGGGGTCTCTTCCAACGCTTCTCGCTCCTTTAGCCATTGCAGGAAACAGTGTTCGTTTGTAGAAGGAGGCATCCTCGTTCTCCATCGTGAGGAAACCATCACCATACTTCCCCGCAATTTCTGCGTTGATTGGCCCGTTGGCAGCGACGTACAACGGAATCGGTTTGTCCGGTTTTGTGTAGAGGTTTGCGTTTCTGAGTCGGTAGTACTTGCCTTTGAACGTGACGAAGTCTTTGGTCCACAAGGTTCGGATTATTTTTATGGCTTCCTCGAAGCGTTCGGAACGCTCTTTGAAGTTTGGCCATCGGTATCCCAGAGGCATTTCATTCATTGCTTCGCCTGCTCCAACCGCCAGGAAAATTCGACCTGGGTACATTATTCCCAAAGTTGCGTACGCTTGCGCCACCAGCGCGGGATGATATCTTAGGATTGGAGACGTGACTGCTGGGCCTATTGGAATGGTCTTCACATGTTCTGCGCAAGCCGCAATCCAAGACCATGTAAAGCCACAGCCAGCGTTGGTGTGAATCCACGGGTGAAAATGGTCAGTCACCCAAACGGCATCAAATCCTTTCTTTTCGGCGTAGACTGCTTGATCAATCAACTCGTGAGGGTTTCGTGCTTTCTCTAATTCGGCGAAGTATCCTATTCTCAAGGCGGAAATGGGCCTCGCATGGCTTGTATTAGGAGTCCGTTTTAGACTATATCACCCACAGTCAACTGTGAAACCTTAGGATTCAGAACCGCTTCGAAATCGCAAGTGTTTTAACGCGTTCGCCGAGAATTAGGCGAGCAGGTCTTTTGTTTGGAAACTCCATCGAAAGTGTTCTTGCGAAAAGCATCGGGCCTCATTCGAGAAATATCGTTCACAGACGTTTTGTTGTATAACATTGCGCAGATAAGTATCGGTATCGGCATCGCTTACATTGTGCTGTTCGACCCATCATTCTACCCTGGTAGCAGCATGGAACTATCGATTCTCATTACCACGATTGGGTGCATGTTCTTCGCGATGGTCTATGCTCTCTTCTCTGTAACAATGCCACGTTCAGGTGGGGACTATGTGTTCGTCACTAGGACACTGCATCCCGCCATCGGTTTTGCGATGAACTGGAACTTTGCCGTGTGGGAACTGTTCTACGTGGGATGGTCTGCAGGCCTCTTCGGTTTCCTTGGCCTGTCTGAGTTTTTCGCAATACTCGGATCGATAACCGGCAATCCACAGATGGCAACCTACGCGGCGTTCGCCGCGAGTCCGAACGGGTATGTCATAGTCGGAACGATAGCCATCATATTCTTCACAGTGCTCCTTGTTTTCGGAGTCAGAACATACTTCAAGTTCCAGGCAGCGAGTTTCATCATCGCGTTTGTGGGCAGCGTGCTCACAATATTCGTACTGGCAACCTCAAACACCACATCGTTCATCACGGCATTCAACAATTATGCTTCGCTGCTGGGTGTGTCATCAAAGGACGCATACCACGACGTCATCAACGAAGCAGTCAAGGCTGGTTATGCTGCCGGAGCCCCGTTCAGTTGGGATGCCACCCTGAAGAGCACGCTCTGGCCGTTTCTCGCTCTAGCAATCTCAATGCTATCCACGGTTTTTGCCGGAGAGATCAAGGGCGTCAAGAAGAACCAAATGATTGGCATACCTGCAAGCCTGCTCCTTTGCGGTGGACTATTCATTGTTATGGCTTACCTCATGGTCAATGTCGTGGGGTATAATTTCCTAGGGGCCGTCGCATACCTCTACTACGTTCAGCCCTCAGCTTACCCGCTCCCGACGATGCCATGGTACAGCCTTTTTGCATCACTGTTGAGCTCCAATGTTGTTGTCACCTTATTGATACTGGTAAGCTTCGCCATCTGGTCCGTCTACTGGGTAGGGGTGTGTGCCATCTATTCATCCCGCAGCATGCTCGCATGGTCTTTTGACAGGCTGACACCGAAATGGCTTGGGTACGTCAGCGAAAGGTATCGAACGCCAGTTGCTGCCGTCCTTTTGTCAATGGGCATCGGGTGGGTGTTCTTGATAATCTACGCCTACACACCGTACCTCGTCACTCTGGTGGGAATGCTTGGGCTTGCGATCACAATACTGATCGTTTGCATAGCCGGGTTCGTATTGCCATTTCGAAGAAAAGAACTGTTTGAGAAATCTCCAGCGAACTACCGGGTCGCGGGCGTGCCAGTGATAAGCATCCTCAGCCTGGGAGGGATCATCTACTTGCTTTACACGATCTATCTATTCCTAATAGATAGTGTCGTTGCCGCTAACACACCCAGCAACGAGATCGCAATAGTAGGCATTATCATCAGCGGATTCGTTTACTTCTACGCTGCACGCGCATACCAGAAGAGAAAGGGCATCGATGTAGACCTCGCTTACAAGGAAGTACCAATAGAATAACCACCCGACGCCCTCCTCTCCTTCCCTTTTCTTTTCAATGTCATGCATCGCGCGATGGACAATTGGTGAACTGAAGGACTACCCAAACGTGGGTAAGTGGCTTCATGTAAGCCAGTCGAGCGCCATATCCGAATAATCTAGTCGATTCTAGTAAAGCCCTTACTTCACTCATATCGGATGAGACTTAGATTCCATACCACGAAGTGGCTCCGCCATCTACGATCAGTATGTTTCCGGTGTTATAGGATGAATCTTCGGACGCCAGGTACAACGCTGCTCGAGCAATCTCTTCTGGTTTTCCTATTCGTTGGAGTATGACGCCTTTGACCTGTGCCTCCCTTAGCTGAGCCGGATTGCTCGCCGCATTGAAGATTCTCTCAAGCATTGGTGTCTCAACAGGACCTGGGCAGAGGCAGTTAACACGAATGTTCAAGGGGGCGCAGTCGATTGCCATGGCCTTCGTAAGATTAATGATTCCTCCTTTGGAGGCACAGTAAGCAGCCATCTCACGTGCCCCGACTGTCCCTAGCTCCGACGCGGTGTTCACAATCACACCGCCCCCTTGCTTAGCCATCTGCGGTATGACATACTTGCATGTCAGGAAAACACCCTTCAGGTTAGTGTTAATCACTAAATCCCATTGTTCTTCAGTGGTGTCCGGAACCGTTCCAACAAGATCGATGCCGGCGTTATTGTAGAGAACGTCGATTCTCCCGAACTGTTGCACAGTAGTCTTCACCAATTCTTGAACATCTTTCGACTTAGATACGTCAGCGCGTATGAACACTGCTTTTCCATTCCCAGCTTTGACCTCCTCTATCAGGGACTTTCCTTTCTCTTGGTTTCTACCGACCGCGATGACGGTGGCGCCTTCCTCTGCGAACAACTTGGCTGAGGCTGTCCCGATACCGGATGTGGCGCCGGTAATGATTGTGACTTTACCTTTCAACTTCAATTGGAACTCAACTCGGAGGGTGCTAATCTTACAACGCGGCATATATTGTGAAACAGCGGATAACAGTATCGGTTTCTCGACGTGACCAGAGCGGCCTGGGCGATACAGTAGGCTGCGTTCTTCCCGCTTAGGTTCTACTCGACCGGAATTTCACGGAACGTTAGGCTTACGTCGACTCCTTGGCTCTTCCTGTACGCCTTCATCAAGTAGAACAGGATGAACCCAACGAGTATGAATCCCATCACCATCGCGAGCGATGTTGTGCTGTTCGCCCCGGCTCGCGGGTCTGTTATCATGATATAGATTGCTGCAATGTTAGTTATGGCGTTAATCACACCGAATATTGAGATCAATGGGATGCCGGCCACCTTCCAGTCTACTCCCGAGCGTTTGAAGAAGTCTTTCTGCCTGAATGGAAAGATTACTGCTGCGATAGACGCGAGCAGGAACACGAAACCGATTCCTAGCGAACCTGAGAGTACTCCCAGCCAAGTTGTAAACGCTATGCCTGCAAGAAACATTGCGCCGCCGATTCCAGAGAGGATTATTGTGTTGATGGGGGTGCGAAATCGCTCGCTAACATGTGCGAAGACATCTGGAAGCATTCCGTCCATCGCCCAGGCAAACGAAGTTCTGGATGTGAAAACGAAGACCGTTGCAGTAAGGACTAGGAACCAACTAAACCAGCCCAGCAGTATGAACGAGCTAAGAATCGGGTTGTCTGTGAGTAGAGCGGTGAAGAGGCTGAACCATGGGGATACGGGAATCGGTAGTGCAGACGGATTGTTGAACATCAGGTACGTAGCCGCTCCGAGGAAATCATAACCGAAGACCGTCCCGCCCAAGAAAAGCAGTAGGAAGAACAGAACGCCGGTCACTATAACGGATCCAACCATTCCGAACAGTTGGCTCTTCTTAACGCTCTTCACCTCTCCAGAGTAGGAGGCGGAGGTCATGCAGAAACCGATCGCGAGCCACGGCCAGACAAAGAAGAACACCGTTTCCATCAATGAAAAGGGTGCCCCCGTGGCGTAACCGTTTTGCGTAGCCGACTGAATAATCGCATGGTACGTGTCGTCTAGGTTTGAGTACGGCTTCGAGTAGGCGTTGAAGCGTGCGATGAAGGTGGCTTGACTAGTGGTCGCTAGAAGTACAATCGTGAGAATCGCACCTGCCATGGCAATTACGAAAACGATCTTCTGGAAGTTGAAGTAATTCTTCATCCCGGACGCTAACAGGACGCCGTAGAAAATAATGCTGATAATTCCGATCATGAAATAGGCGTTCGGAGTTCCCGCCCACTGACTCATTGAGATCAGGTTGGGATTATTGGTCACGAAACCTATGCCTGCGAGCATGGGGGCAAGCCCTTGAAACCCTAACATGGCTGCGTTCAGGCCCAGATAGAATAGCTTACAGACGAAGAAGTTCCAACTCATGACGAAACCTAGCGTCGGGTGAATTATACGCGTGATGTAGACATAATCTCCACCCGAGCGAGGATACACGGAAGCCAACAAAGCATACGTGAGGCCCTGGAAGAGACTTAGGATGGTCGTGATGACGATCGCTAGTTCGAGGCTTGCGCCTGGGTACGAGATCCAATAGAGCACTATAAAGAGCGTGTACCCGATACTGATCATGAACATGTTGTAGGCGAGGACATCAAAGCCCGACACCTCTCGGACGAGGCCGGAGGCTCGTCTAACAAACGTCTTGCGTTCAGCCAATACTCATTCCTCGTAGTGCTTTCCGGTTGTGGCTGAGAAACGGTTATAGTGGTTGTGATATGAGAATATATATCTCCTGTTCGGGTACACGCGACCAATTCTGGAACCATCGAAGGTTTCGGTGAATATTACTGACGCTGCAACGTAGAATAGCCCCTCAGAAAGCCTTGTCACGCCCTGAAAGAGAACAAGCATGCCCAAGGTCGCTGAGCCCGCAGTGCCACCGTACCGATTATCATCGAAGAAGCGCTCATGAGGAGAACGTTTCGTGTTCCGAATCGATGGGCCAAAAATCCAGACCGCGCATATCCTGCTGCAGCAAATGCAAGCCCAGCCATAGGGGGAAGACCTAGCTGGGTGTATGTTAAGCCAAGTTCATCTTTCATTACGGGAGCCACTGCCGAGAAGGTGGTTCGTGACATCCAGACACACGCGGCCAGAAAAGCACACAGGAAAAGAACTCGTTGATTCTTCAGATCGCTCACGCACTCATATGTTGGCTTCGTGTAGATAAAACAACAGGTGTTAATCGAGTAGAATTAGCTTTTTCAAGTCGTTCCGTCAACTAGGCTTCCATATTTGGGGTGAGATTGGTGTCGGCAGACAAGGCAGCAGTCTTCGTCAACGAAGCATTGAAGTTAGTTCAGGAAGCTGAGAAGAGAAATATCGAGCTACGAGTCATGGGAGCCGTAGCTTTCAGAATTCACTGCCCCAAATTCATTAACATTGTCGACGCCATGAACCGACAGCTTACTGACCTTGACTTCATCGGCTATCGGAAGCAGAGGTCGGACACCATCAAGATGTTCAAAGAACTTGGCTATGCATTGGACAAGGAAATGCTCATTCTCGCTGAACGCCTCAAGTTTCACAGTCCCTCAAGTGGCCCCGACATCGACGTATTCTTGGATGAACTGAAGATGTCTCACACTATCGTCTTCAAGGATCGTTTGAAACTTGATTCACCCACAATTCCACTCATCGACTTGTTGCTTGAGAAGATGCAGATTGTTCAGATTAATGAAAAAGACATCAAGGACACGATTGTGCTTTTGCGTGAGCATGCAATTGGGAATGGTGAGACTGAGACCATAGACTCTGAGTACTTATCGAAGCTGCTTTCGAACGATTGGGGCTTCTATCACACCGTGACAACAAACCTGAAGAAAGTGGTAGAGTTCCTTCCAACTTACGTCGCTCTCTCCGAGGACGACCGGAAGAATGTGTCCTCCAAAGTCTCAGTCCTCCTCGACAAGATAGAATCCGTCCCGAAGAGCACGAGGTGGAAGATGAGGGCGACTGTTGGCACAAAGCGAAAGTGGTACGAGGACGTGGAAGAAGCCAATATTGCATGAACGGACGCTTTCGAGGGACCAGGATCAGGGAAAAGGTTCGATTAGGCACAGACTGAGTTATCCGGACGTGAATTGGTAGTTTTTCACCTTATCGTCTTCGAGGGTTATGAGCGCCCCTCTGAGAATTCCTTCACCGTACTCGCTTCCAGGGTTTAGGCAGAGTGTGCGGCCTATTTTCCCTGTGCCCCTCGATTCGTGTATGTGTCCATGCAGTCCAAGAAGCGGTTGATATTTCTCCATAGCAGTCCTCACGGCTGTGCTTCCAACCGGGACCATGAGCATTTCACCGCCAGGCGACACGATTGGTTTCAAATTCTTGTCGAGTTTTGGCGCAGCGTCTATGTTCGAGTCGTAGGGTGGGCAATGGAAGTTGAAGATGCAAGTCTGCATATTGCTAACCTTTGATACCATGTCTTCAATTCTCTTGGCCAACTCTTCCTCAGGGATGTCTCTGGGGCAGTTCCATGGCGTCACATTCGTGTAACCAGTGCTGATCATTTCGTGCTTGTCATCGATGGAAATAATTTTTCCCTCTGGGTTGATCACAAATTCGGATGCGTTGAGCGCATCGTCGATGTCCATTCGGTCATCGTTGCCAGGGGTAATGACGCATTTGATTCCCGTTCCTTTCAACTTCTCCTCGGCGGTTTTGACCCAACGCTCAACACGCTGTTTCATCAAATCGGAAAACAATCTGTCAACTTCTCCTGGGTTCGCGTTGAGCTTAGTCATCTCTTCCTTTGTTGTCCTGAACGGATAGTAGCCAGCGTACATTATGCTCTTCTCAAGCTGTTTCGCTTGCTCCTCCCCCTTCGCGCTTTGCGATTTGCCAAGAAATTCTGCTTCATACCCACCGTTGGCGGTTTGAATCAGAGGGACTATCATCTTGCCTGTGATGTCGCCACCGCACACAACTACGCCTACCTTGTAGAATTTACCTGCGTTGATGAATTTCAAAAAGCATTGCTCGGAACCATGAAGGTCAGTAGTGTAGAACATCTTCGTTTGCATAGCCCGAAAGCCCCGGAGTATGCTTTTTGGGACTCACTCAATATTAAGCCCATAGCTCGGATGCGCTCGGAGAAAATGAGATGCGCGATCTTGACCTCGTCGACTTCGTTTGCTAACTATTGATGCTCTTTCCTCAAGAGCAGCAATGTGATGATGAGGACATTGGTCAATAACCTTCCGGGACTGTTGGAACAAGGCTCTGTCCATTTCGTGCAGAAAGGCAATAGGGTAGCCTCACCTTTGAAAGTTGAAAACGGCTGGCAACACTTAATACGACACCAACGAATTCGCCTGAATGAACTGATCATGAACATGTTTTCCTCGAAGCTCGAAAAAGGGAAGCCGCCACACCCAATTCGTGAAAGCTATCTTGAGGAATTGAAGCTTCTCTGGGATGAGGATTGGGGTGCTCAAAGTGAAGTTGGAAAACTAAAAGTCGTGCTGGTTCACAAGCATGGCGATGAGTTCCGACCCGACATTATTGAAGACCTGGCATGGTATGGAGTCTCCGAGTTTCCGGATTATCAGAAAGCGGTCAATCAGCATGATCATTTCGTTGACGTCCTGAAGCAGGAAGGTGTGAAGGTTCATTATCTCAATCCTCCCTCCCCTG
>Ga0187870_1003728_pt1 | contig 11464 bp, 9 predicted proteins | sample June2016WEW_13_1_3_FD_132974 | JGI IMG/M metagenome (GOLD analysis project Ga0187870, IMG submission 132974) | Peatland microbial communities from SPRUCE experiment site at the Marcell Experimental Forest, Minnesota, USA - June2016WEW_13_150 | ecosystem: Environmental > Terrestrial > Soil >... | reverse complement strand
TACGGCGGAGCATACGCGGTGACCAGGGGCCTGTTCGAGGAGTTCGGCGCGGAGCGCCTCGTGGACGCTCCCATCAGCGAGGCCTCCACTGTGGGCCTGGGCGTTGGGGCGGCGATCACGGGCCTTCGCCCGGTGGTAGAGCTGATGTACGTGGACTTCGTGGGGCTGGCGATGGACCAGATCGCCAACCAGATGGCGAAGGTCAGATATATGACCGGCGGCCAGGTCACCGTTCCCATGGTGCTGCGCACCCAGGGCGGGACGGGCCGCTCGGCCGGCGCCCAGCATTCGCAGAGTCTGGAGACGTGGCTCGCGCACGTTCCCGGCCTGCGGGTGGTGATGCCCGCCACCCCGGCCGATGCGAAGGGCCTCCTGAAGACCGCCGTGCGCAGTGACGACCCGGTGGTGTTCGTCGAGCACAAGGCGCTGTACGCGATGAAGGGCGACGTCCCCGACGGAGAGCACCTCGTGCCGTTCGGCGCCGCCCATACCGTGAGACCCGGCAGGGACCTGACGATCGTCACCTACTCGCGGATGGTCCACGTCGCGATAGAGGCCGCGCAGAAGCTTGCCGGTGAGGGGATCGAGGCGGAAGTCATCGACCTGAGGACACTCAACCCGCTGGACATGGACACCGTGCTTGAATCGGTCAGGAGGACCCGCCGCGCCCTTGTCCTGAACGAGGCTCACCGCACCGCGGGCTTCTGCTCGGAGCTTGCCGCGCGGATCACGGAAGAGTTGTTCGATGCCCTTGAAGCGCCGGTTGCGCGCGTGGCGGCAAAGGACGTGCCGGTCCCCGCGACCCTGCTGGAAAAGCTCTCGGTTCCCGGGCCCGAAGAGGTCTGTGCCGAGGCGCGCACTCTCGTGCAGAGGAGGAGGCGATGAAGTATACCGTGAACATCCCCCAGCTCACCGAGACAATGGAAGAGGCAACCATCACGAAATGGTACAAGGCCGTCGGGGAGCGGATCGAGAAGAGAGAGATCCTCTACCAGGTGGAGACGGACAAGTCCACAATGGACGTCGAATCGGTGGATGCGGGGTTTCTCTGCTCGATCCTCGCCGGCGAAGGCCAGACGGTGAAGGTGGGGCAGCAGATCGCTCTCCTCGCCGATACGATGGGGGAGTGCTGAGGCGCCGTTCGCTCAGTGACGCCGGAGGCGGCGCATCTATTCCAGTGACGCCGCAGGCGGTCCTATCCCAGAGACGCCACCAGCCTGTGGGATGCGTCCTTCAGGCACTCGTAGGTGTCTTCGTACTGCCCGACGAGCTCTCTGTATCGCTCATGCGCCCCGAGTTCGGGCTCGACCCACCTGAGCACCCTCACCATCGCGTCGGCGGCCGTCGTGAGGTCGCGGTGGAGGCCCGCGGCGACTGCGGCCGCGATTGCGCTTCCCAGTGTGACGGCCTGCTGCTCTTCCGGGATGCCGATGCGCGTGCCGCTCACGTCGGAGTGAATCTGCATCCAGAGATCGCTCTGGGTTGCTCCGCCGCAGGCGATGAGGCTGTCGAGGCGCACGCCTTCTTTCGCCATGCGGCGCAGGATCACTTCCGTGCCATAGGCGACCCCCTCCAGGATGGCGCGGTAGACATGGGCGGGCGTGTGGCTGAGTGTGAGGCCCCGGATCACCCCCCGGCTCAGGGGATCGGTCCAGGGGGTGCGGTTGCCCTGCCAATGCTCCAGCACGATCAGACCCTCGGAACCGGGGGGAATCGCCGCTGCCTGGCCGTTCAGCACGTCGTAGACGGAGCATTTCCTCGCTGCCGCCTGCGCCGCGATATCCGCCCCGACGAAGCCCGAGGTGAACCAATGCACAACCGATCCGGTGGAAACCTGGCCGCCCTCGATCACCTGGAGGCCGGGAAGGAGCGCGTCAGGATAGCTTCCGAACAGGCCTCGCGCATGGATCTCTTTTTCCGTGATCCCGATCACCAGGTGGGACGATCCGGTGATCAGGGCGGCTGTGCCGGGCCTCAGCGCGTTGATGCCGATGACGCCAATGAAGGCATCCGCCCCGCCGCCGGCCACGGGAGTGCCTTCCGCGAGTCCAGTCTTCTCCGCCATCTCCCGCGTCAATCCGCCGACCGTCTCCCCGATCTTCACGATTCGTGAGGGCACCTTGTTCAATAATTCCTCGAGTCCCATGGCGCGGTACAGGGAGACGGGGAACCCTCCCTCGTTGATGTTGTAGAACCACCGAATGGTGGTCGTGTCGATGTTTGCCGTCGTCTCTCCGGTGAGCTTCAGTGCAAGCCAGTCGGTCTGCTCGAAGACGGTCCGTGCCTTTGCGTACACCTCCGGCTCATTCCGCTTCACCCAGGCGGTTTTGCAGGGGAACCACTCCGCGGAGACGTTCCCCCCGCCCACGTAGCGAAGAGCGGGATCTCCGGTTGCCGCGGCATCCGCCGCCTCCTTGACCGCCCGGATGTCCATCCACATGAGGGCGTCGCGAAGCGGCTCCCCCGTGCCGTCCAGGAACACCACCGTGCAGCTGGTCCCGTCCACGCCGATACCCGCGATGTCGGACCCGGTCACTCGCGATTCCTGCAGTGCCCTGCGGATGCAGTCCACCAGGGCGATGTCCCAGTCACGGGGACTCTGCTCGGCCCAGCCGGGGTGACGATGGACGGTCCTGTTGGGGCTCACGCCGAAGCCGAGGCATTTCCCCGACCTGTCGAACACACCGGCACGGAAGCTCTCCGTGCCCGCATCTATGCCCAGGACGTGGCGCGCCATGGCGGCAGCCTCAGACCGACTGCCCGGTGAGGGCTTCCTTCTGCGCGGCAGATCTGCGCACGGTCCGACGCTGGGCATACAGGCGGCGGTAGTAATGGAAGACCATCACCAGGAGAAGGAGAAGTCCCCAGATGAACTTCTTCATGAACGGGGAGAAGCTCAGGATGTTCAGCCCGCTCTGCAGGGCCTGCATGATGAAGATTGCCAGGGTGAGACCGAGCACCGTGCCGAACCCGCCGACCGGGTCCGTGCCGCCGAGGATGGCGATGAGGATGGACAGGAGGAGGTAGTCAGCGCCGTAGCCGGGCCGGATGGAGTTCACACCCGAGATGATGACGAGCGAGGCGACTCCCGAGAGAAGGCCCGTGAGGACGTACGTCTTGATGAGGATCATCTCATTGTTGATTCCCGAGAACCGGGCGACCTGGGGGCTGGAGCCGTACATGAGCATGGAAAAGCCCTGCGGTGTTCGTGTGAGCATGAGCCCCACGAGCAGGGCGACGACGACGAAAATGACGAATTGTGTGGGCATCCCCAGCACGGAGCCGTTGCCGATGAAGAGGAACGCAGGCGGAAACCCGCCGATGCCGTGTCCCTTGGTGATGATGATGGAGATGCCGAGGAACAGCCCTTGCGTGCCCAGCGTGGCGATGATGGCAGGCACTCGCGCGTAGGCGATGATCACTCCGTTCAGCAGCCCGCAGAGCAGCGAAACCGCCAGGGCGATGAGGATGCCCACGACGATCACCGTCCCCACCGGCATGCCGAGGGTCGCGTACTGCGAGAGGAAGGAGGCGGAGATCACGCCGGAGAGGCTCGCAATGGACACGACGGACAGGTCGATGCCGCCGGTGATCATCGCCAGCATGTTCGCCAGGGCGAGCAGCCCGTACTCGGGGAACTGCAGACCCATGGAGGTGAAGTTGCGCAGAGTCATGAACTGGGTGGGAAGGAAGACGGACATGATCCCCGTCACGACGATGAAGATGCAGAAAAGGGTCAGGTTGTTCGACAGTTTCGTATTCACGCGCGCCTCCGCTCGAACCCGAGGGCTTGTCTCACTCCCTCGTCAGCGCGAGAGAGCGGCGGTTCTGGATCCGCTTCTGGATATGGGTGATGCTCACTCCGAGGACGATCATCAGCCCGACGAAGAACTGCTGCCAGTAGGAGGACAAGCCGAGGAGCACCAGGTTCTTTTCCAGTATCGAAATCATGACCACGCCGAGGAGCGTCCCCGTGAGGGTCCCCGACCCCCCGAGGATGCTCGCCCCGCCGAGGATGACCGCGGCGATGACGTGCAGGAGCTCCGAGTCAATAATGTAGGTCGCATTGCTGTAGCGGATCAGGGACACGTGGATGATCCCCATGATCGAGGCGAGGAGACCGACATAGCAGTAGATGAAGAACTGGGTGCGCCGGATGTTGAACCCCGAGCGCTTCACCGCCTCCATGTTGCCGCCCATGGCGTAGATGACCCGGCCCAGCACAGTGTATTTCAGGATCACCCAGGTGACGAGGATCACGCCGACGAGCACGAGGAAGAACACCGACAGGCCGTACGTGCTCCCATCGGCACGGTGGAGCGAGAGGATGTCGGCAAGACCGAATCCCTTGAAGCAGTTGGGGAGCTGGCCCGCATTGATCGCCTTGGTCCCGACGAACTCCAGCATCGCCCCGTGGAAGATGTTCATCGTGCCCAGGGTGACGATGAAGGTGGGGACCTTGAAGAAGGAGATGAAGAAGGCGTTCACCGCGCCGAAGGCGATCCCGATGGCGCTGGAGATCGCGAAGGCGAGCCAGAGGTTGTCGACGCCCAGGGCAATGATCGCGTTCACCGTGATGTACTGCGCCACGATGGCTACCGCGGGGAAGGAAATGTCGATTCCGCCCGACAGCAGCACGACGAAGAAGCCCACCGCGAGGATGGCCATGCCGGCGCTCGAGCGGATGAGGTCGAACATGTTCTCCACGGTCAGGAACGCGGGGTTCACGATCGTGATGGCCAGGGAGAAAACGACGATCACCAGGAGCAGGTAGAACTCGTTGCGCCGCAGCAGACCCGCGGTCACCGCAGGTGACATTCGCGTTCTCATGAGCGCGCCACCCCATGCTCGAGTTTTCCGCTGACCAAGGAGAGCATCTCAGCCTCCCCGACGGCGGCGGCGTCAGGGACCTCCTTTTCCAGCCGGCCTTCCCGCATCACCAGCACGCGGTTGCAGCTGTGCAGGATCTCGGGGATCTCGTCGGAGATCACCACGATGGCGATTCCCTGTTCGGCGAGGGCCCGGATGATCTCGTGGATGTTGCTCTTGGACGCGACGTCGATCCCGATTGTCGGGCCGTCCAGGATGAAGACCTTCGGCTTCGTGGCCAGCCACTTCGCGAGGACCACCCTCTGCTGGTTGCCCCCGGAAAGGCTCCAGGCGCGCACCCGTACCGAGGGGGCCTTGATCTTCAGATCATCGAGCCACCCCTCCTCGGTTTTTCTCATGCGGCCGGGATCGAGCAGCCGCAGGAACCCGAGAAGCTTCTTCAGCACCGTGATCACGATATTGTCCCCGATGGACTGGCTGATGAACAGCCCTTGCGTGAGCCGGTCCTCGGGCAGATACCCGATGCCGAGTCTCACCGCGTCCTCGGAGGAGCGGATGCGGACGGGTTTCCCGCCCAGGAGGATCTCCCCGGAGTCCGGCGGATTGAGGCCGAACAGGGCCAGCGCCAGCTCGGTACGGCCCGAACCGATGAGGCCCGTGAGCCCGAGGATCTCGCCCGCCCACAGGGAGAAGCTCACGTTGTGGAAGTGGCCGCGCCGGCTCAGGTTCCGTACCTCGAGGAGCGGAGCCTGCTGCTGCTTCTCCCGGGGGAAACGGTACGGAGTGTACTGGATGTTCCGCCCCGTCATGAGGAAGGTGAGCTTCTGGTCGTCCAGCTCGCTCGCGGGGAAATCACCGACCGCCTTCCCATCGCGGAGGATCGTCACGACCTCCGCGATCTCGAAGACCTCGCTCAACTTGTGGCTGATGAAGAGGGTGGAGATCCCTTTCTGTTTCAGCCGGGCAATCACGGAGAAGAGGTGGTCCACGTCCTGCCGGGTGATTGCCGATGTCGGCTCGTCCATGATGATGAGCTTCGCGCCCTGGGTGAGGCTGCGTGTGATTGCGACGACCTGGCGCTTCGCCACCGACAGGTTCTGCACGAGTGAGTCCAGGTCGATATCTTCCTCGATCTCCGCAAGGCCCCTGGCCGCAATGGCCCGCACCTCCGCCCAGTTCACGAAGCTCGCCCGGCGCTCGACGAACTGGTTGAGAGAGATGTTCTCCGCCACCGTCACGTTGGGATACAGGGAGAGGTCCTGGTAGATGATCTGGATCCCCTCGCGGATGGCATCGATGGCCTGCAGGTGCTCGTGCACCCGGCCGTTGATGACGATCTGCCCGGAATCGGGAGTCACCACGCCGCCGATGCACTTGATGAGCGTGGACTTGCCCGAGCCGTTCTCACCGACGAGGCAATGCACTTCTCCGGCGCCGATGGAAAGGCTCACCTCGTTGAGTGCCTGCACGCCTTCGTACGCCTTGGAGACTCGGCGCACCTCGAGGAACACGTCTGCCATGCTTCCCCCAGGAAAAAAAACGGGTTGACCGGATACTCGCACGAGAATGCGGCACCGATCAACCCGCGATTCTACGGAAGAGACGAACTACAGCTTGTACTTGCCGTCGGGATTGACCCAGTCCTTCAGGTTGTCCTTGTTCACGTCCACCCATGCGGCGCCGTAGATGACCGGCACGCCGGAGGCGTTGTTCTTGAGCGTGACCTTCTCGTACCCGGGCTTGCCCATGTTCATGCCTTCGGTGACCTTGTTTCCCTTCAGCAGCTCATAGGCGGCGCGCGCCGTGACGTAGCCGGCGTCCGCAGGGACCCAGAAATGAATGGAAATGACCGCGCCGCTCTTGATGTAGTCGCCGGCGACGGACGGGAGGCAGGTGCCGAACGCGGCGACCTTGCCGATGAGGCCCTTCTCCGTGATGGCCTGACCCGCACCGGGGACCGTTGTCATGGCGCTTCCCATGATGGCCTTCAAGTCGGGGTAGGTCTTCAGCAGCTCGAGGCTCTTGTCGTGCGAGATCTGCTGGTTCTCCTGCTCTTCAAGACGGTCAGTTGCCGTTTTCAGGCCGGGGTACATGGCCTGGGCCTGCGCGATCTCTCCGTCGACCCACTGGTTGTGCGTCGTAGAGGTGAGGTGCCCGACGAAGGGCTGCCACATACCGCTGTTGCCCATCCACTTCGCCATGACGTCCATCATGTGCTTGCCATAGGCGGTGTTGTCGAACGCCTCGACATCGTAGCTGACCTGCTGCTGGACGGAAGCCTCGTGGGTAAGGGTGACGATGCCCGCGTCGTTGGCCCTCTTGAAAACCGACACAAGCGATGCCGGATCGTTGGGAACTGCGAGGATCGCGTTCACGCCCTTGGCGGTCAGGTCCTCGATGATCTTCGCCTGGACCGCGGGGTCCGCCGTGGCGCCGCCGGTCTGCGAGGCGGTGATGTCGGGATGGTCCTTGCCGAAAGCCGTGATGCCGGTCCGCATGTTGTCGAACCACGCGACGCCTTCGAGCTTCACCACCATGACGATGCTCTTCTGCTTGCCGCCGGCTGCGCCGCCCTTTTCGCCGCCGCCCGAAGCGAACGACAGGGTGGAAATGAAGAGAAGCGATGCGAGAATGACAAGGAATCTCTTCATACAAAAGCCTCCTTCTTCTGAGTTTTCGAGGGAAACGCGCCGCCCAACCGGGCGTATCGTCGCCCTTCGTCAGGACCGAATTATCAGCCCGTTTCGACTAATTGTCAAGCTTAATATTAGCTAAAGTATTCTTCTCATTCATGCTAAAAAAGGGGGATAGTTTGCCGGAAACAGAGCGGTACAGTAAGAGACTAAAGTGTGATATACTTGTAATGTTTTATATCATAATTATATATGTAAATATCTGTCTCGTCGAAACGACTAAAATATAGTTTGTCTTTAATTAAAGATGTGTGGTATAAACGATACATGAACATCGAAAGTATCGCGAAGAAAGCCGGCGTGTCGGCCGCGACCGTTTCTCTTGCGCTGAACAATCGCCAGGGGGTAAGCGAGAGGACTCGCGAGCGAATCCTTGGAATCGTGAGGGAAGTGGGCTACAAAAAACGCCCCTCCCGCGCCCTGATGCGCGGCACCGTGCAGTTCCTCAAGCTGATCAGGCACGGGCACACTCTGAACGAAAATCACAACGTGTTCATTTCCGATTACATCGACGGGATCACGCACAAAGCCAAGGACTTGCAGCTGCGCGTCGAGTTCTCTTCCGCCACGGGCAGCACGACGATCAACGACATCGCCTACCAGATGGACCAGCAGGACGTGGCCGGTTTTCTCGTCCTGGGAACGGAACTTTCGGCGGACGAGGTCCACAGCATCGCCTCCACGCAGAGACCGGTGGTCTTCCTCGACACCATCTACGATTTCCTGCCGTACGACTTCGTGGACATGAACAACCTCGATTCGGTCTATCTTGCCGTGTCGCGGCTCGTGCAGACCGGGCACCGGACAATCGGAATGGTGACCTCCCCCGTAAACGTGGTGAACTTTCGAATCCGGGAGGAGGGATTCAGGAAATCGCTTGCGGCAATGGGACGGTTCGTCGACGAAGAGCTCATCTTTCCCGTCGACTCGACCTACGAGGGCGCATACCGTGATTTTTCCGCGCTGCTGTCCTCGGGAAGACGGCTTCCCGAAGGGCTGTTCTGCTGCAATGACATCGTCTGCCTGGGAGTTGCACGCGCGCTCAGGGAGGCGGGCTGCCGGGTGCCCGTGGACATCTCGCTGATCGGCTTCGACAATCTTCCCGCATCCGCTCACAGCGACCCGCCCCTCACCACGATTCGCGTGTCGAACAAGGAGATCGGCTCGGCAGCCATACTATTGTTGAAGGAGAGGATAGAAAACCCCGAGAAGCCCAGCTCGAAGGTGATGATCGCAGGGCAGCTGGTTGACCGGCAGAGCGTCCGGCCTGACAGCGCAGGGGCCGTCGAACAGGGCAGCCGTTGACAATTCAAACCGCGGCGGTACAATTCCCGCGTCGCACGGCGGCGGCGTACCTCACCAGCGGTACAACAGTATCAAGGAGACGTCATGAAGAAGTTCATCAATGAGCCGAAGCAGTTTGTCGACGAGATGCTCGAGGGCATCCTGCTTGCTCACCCGGACCAGCTGGCCTTCGCGGCGGGTGACCGCCGCTGCATCGTGCGCGCGGGCTCACCGATTAAGGGCAAGGTGGGGATCGCCACCGGGGGGGGCTCGGGTCACCTGCCCCTGTTCCTCGGCTACGTCGGCCAGGGCATGCTGGACGGCTGCTCGGTAGGCGGAGTATTTCAGTCCCCCAGCGCCGAGCAGATGCACAACGTCACCAGGGCGATCAGCGGCGGAGCCGGCGTCCTCTACATCTACGGCAACTACGGCGGCGACATCATGAACTTCGACATGGCCCGGGACATGGCCGCCATGGACGAGATCCTTGTCGAGCAGGTCGTGGGGGCGGAGGACGTGGCCTCAGCGCCGAAGGGGCAGGAGGGCAAGCGCCGGGGAGTGGCGGGAATCTTCTTCTTATACAAGTGTGCCGGTGCCATGGCCGACACCCTTGCCCCGCTGTCGGAGGTGAAACGCATCGCGGAGAAGGCGGGAGCCAACGTGCGGACGATGGGCGTCGCCCTCTCCCCGAACATCGTCCCGGAGGTCGGCACGCCGCAGTTCTCCCTCGGCGAGAACGAGATGGAGATCGGGATGGGCATCCACGGGGAGCCAGGCATCCGCCGCGGCCCGCTGAAGAAGGTGGACGCCATCGTGGAGGAAATGATGGGGCCCGTGTTGAGCGACCTTCCCTTCCCGTCCGGCTCCGAAGTGGCCGTGCTCATCAACGGGCTGGGAGCCACCCCGAAGGAAGAGCTGTACCTCATCTATCGCAAGGTCGGGCTCATCTTGAAGGAGAAGAAGATCTCCGTGTTCCACGTCTACGTCGGTGAGTTCGCCACCTCGCTCGAGATGGCAGGAGCGTCCATCTCTCTCCTGAAGCTGGACGACGAGCTGAAGAAGCTGCTCGCCCGGCCGGCGCGCACGCCCTTCTTCGAGCAGGTGCAGCTGCAGGCATGAACTCCCTCGGAGTCCAGGACATCAGGGCGATCGTCTCGGGCATCGCCGTCCTCATGACGGAGAAGAAAGAGGAGCTCATCCGGCTGGATGGCGCGATGGGGGACGGCGACCTCGGCCTGACGATGGAAAAGGGTTTCTCCGCGGCGCGCGAAGAAGCCGGGAAGGTCGACGAACCCGACCTGGGCAAGTACCTCATGAAGATCGGCATGGCGATCGCCCGCGCCGCGCCCTCGACGATGGGCACCCTTGTCGCCACCGGTTTCATGTCCGGGGGCAAGGCAGTAGCGGACGCTTCCGGGCTGGGCGGCAGGGAGATGGCGGCGTTCTTCGAGGCGTTCACGGCCGGGATCATGCAGCGCGGAAAATCGAAACCGGGTGAAAAGACAATCGTGGACGTTCTTCTTCCCGCCTCCCAGGCCCTCGCTGCGGCGGTGTCTTCCGGGGCCGATCTGCCCGAGGCATTCCGAAGGCTCCGGGCTGCCGCAGCGGAGGGCCGAGAGCAGGCAAAGGAGATGATCGCCCAGCACGGCCGGCTTGCCTACTACCAGGAGCAGTCGAAGGGCCGTGACGACCCCGGCGCGGTGGCGTGCATGTACATCCTCCAGGGATTCTGCGACCACATCTCCGGGCCGGCATGATCGAAGCGGACAGCCTGGTCAAGCGGTACGGCCCCTTCGAGGCGGTGAAGGGGGTCTCCTTCCGCGTCGAGAAGGGCCAGGTCATCGGCCTGCTCGGTCCCAACGGCGCCGGCAAGACATCGATCATGCGCATCCTCACCTGCTACCATTTCCCCACAACGGGGACGGCGCGCGTGAATGAGCACGACGTGATCACCCATCCCCACCTCGTCCGGCAGGCAGTCGGATACCTGCCGGAGAATGCCCCCCTGTACGACGACATGAAGGTGCGCGAATATCTCTCGTTCATCGCGGATGTGAGGGGTCTCTCAGGTGCCCGGCGGGCCCAACGGATTGGGCTGGTCGTCGATTCCTGCGGTCTTGCAGAAGTGTTTTCGCGCGAGATCAGGCATCTCTCGAAAGGCTACCGTCAGAGGGTGGGCCTGGCGCAGGCCATCCTGCACGATCCTGCCGTCCTCGTCATGGACGAGCCGACCTCCGGCCTGGACCCCAACCAGATCGTGGAGATCAGGGCTCTCATCCGGGACCTGGGCAGAGAGAAGACGGTGATCCTCTCCACGCACATCCTGCAGGAGGTGGAGGCCCTGTGCCGCCGAGTGCTCATCATGAATGCGGGAAGGCTCATCGCGCAGGGAACCCCGGAGGAAATCGCACGGGGCATGCAGGAAGGGATGGTGCTCAGCGTTTCCTTGAAAGGCTCGTTGGAGGATTCGGAGGCCCGGTCCCTGGAATCCCTCGAAGGGGTCCGGGCCGTCGGGGCGGTGCGGCGGCTGCCGGAGGGCAGGGTGGAGGTGGATCTCGACGTCGCTCCCGGGATGGATCCCTCCGAGGCGGTGTACGACTGGGCCGTGGCCCACGGGTGCAAGATCCTCGGGATGAGAACCGAAAAAACCCGACTCG
>Ga0187870_1003726_pt1 | contig 11465 bp, 10 predicted proteins | sample June2016WEW_13_1_3_FD_132974 | JGI IMG/M metagenome (GOLD analysis project Ga0187870, IMG submission 132974) | Peatland microbial communities from SPRUCE experiment site at the Marcell Experimental Forest, Minnesota, USA - June2016WEW_13_150 | ecosystem: Environmental > Terrestrial > Soil >... | reverse complement strand
GGCCACGCCGTGGAAAAGGATCTCCGCTCCCATCTCCTCCAGGCAGCCCGGAACGAAATCAAAATTGCCCGCGGAGACACCGCCCGTGAGAAGGAGCACGTCGCATCCGGAAAGGGCTTCTTCCATCGCCACGGCGAGAGGCCCAGGTCGATCTTCTACACCGGTCCGGACCCTGCCGGGACAGCGCATTGCGGCAAGCTGGGCGCGAAGCTGGGGCCCATTGCTGTCGTAGATCTGGCCCGGGCCCAGGGGAACGCCGGCAGGGCGGATCTCCGGCCCGGTGCAGAGAATGGCTGCCCTCGGCGGCACGGCCACGACAACCCGGTCGATCCCTGACGCCGCCAGCGCTCCCACATCCTTGGGACCGATCACCCCTGGCCGTAGAACGGGCTCGCCTGCCCGGAGGCTGGCGCCCCGGCGGATGACATTGTCACCCTGCTCGGGCGTCAGGACACGAATCCTGCCCGGCTCCTCATGGACGTATTCCACGCGAATCACCCGGCTCGTCCCCGGAGGCAGCATGGCGCCGGTCATGATTCGGACGCACTCTCCCGTGCGGACGGCCCGGGCCGGCACCCCTCCCGCCGCCACGGTGTCCACGATTCTGAGCTCCACCGAATCGTCTCCCTCCCCGACAGCGAACCCGTCCATTGCCGATTTATCGAAGGGCGGCGAATCGATGGGGGAAGGCACTTCCCGGACAAGCACCCGGCCGAGGGCATCTTCGAGAAGTATTGTTTCCACCCGGGCGCTGGCAGGGACGCTCCGAACGATTTCCAGGGCACGGTCGAGATCGATCATTACGCTCCTCGCACTCCTAGTGCAGCCGCACCGCGGACGCCTTGAAGGTTACCACGCACGCGGCGCCCGGTGCCACGCCGATTTCCGCAGCCGCCTCCCGGGTGATCAGCGCCCTCAGGGGAACACCGCAGTCGACGACCGCGGTCAGGAGACTTCCGTGAGGCCGCGTTTCCGTGACGATGCCTTTGAGCTGGTTCCTCGCGCTGGAATCGAGCTGCCGGCGGGAGAGGATCAGCTCGTCGCAGGGAAGCACCGCCACCACGAAATCGCCCTGCCGCGCCGGGCAACGAAGGAGCGTCCCCCCGGAGCGGAAGTACGCGAACTGCTCGTCTATCCCCTCGATCCTTCCCTTCAGGATGTTCTCCTCCACCTCCTCCGGCACACCGGCATCCAGCCGCAGGAGCCGGTCGCACAGGCGGTACGCGAGCTGCATGTTGTGCGTGCTCATGATCACCGTCGTGCCGGAGGCAGACACGTCCCGGATGATCGCCTCGATCTCCCGGCGAGACTGTTCGTCCACGTTCGAGATGGGTTCGTCGAGGAGCAGGACTCGTGGCGACAGCGCGAGCGCCCGCGCGAGGGCAACGCGCTGCTCCTCTCCACCCGAGAGGGCGGATGCACGGCGGCGCTCGAATCCCGGAAGCCCGACCCGTCGAAGGGCCGCGGAGCCCCGCGCGGCGGCTTCCGCCCGGCGCATGCCCCGAATCCTCGGGCCGTAGCCCACGTTGAGCGCGACTGTGCCCCGGAAGAGGAGCGGCGACTGGTGGACGAGCACGGATTCGCGGCGCACTGCGGCCAGACCGTCACCTGCGACCGGATTCCCGCGGAACTCGACAAAGCCCTCCGCGGGCGCGATCAACCCGTTCAGCAGGCGCAGGAGCGTGGTCTTGCCCGACCCGTTCTCCCCGACCAGGACGGTCACCTCTCCTTCCTCGAATGAAAGCGAGTCCACCGAGAGCACGGTCCTGCCGTCAAAGCGCGCGCGCAGCCCGCGGATCGAAAAAAGCGGCCCCGCCGGATGGCTACTCATGCCGCACCATCCAATGCAGCGCCGCGTTCACTCCCAGCGCCACGACCAGGAGGACGATCCCGAGGGCAAGGCCCAGCTCGAACTCTCCCTTGCTCGTTTCCAGGGCGATGGCGGTCGTGATGGTCCTCGTGTACCAGCGGATGTTGCCGCCCAGCATCATGGCAACGCCGACCTCTCCCACCACCCTGCCGAACGAGGCAAGGGACGCGGAAAGCACGGCTCCGCGCCCCTGCCGCACGCTCATCCACAGCACTTCCCGTTTCGACGCGCCGAGCGTCGTGAGGACCTCCGAAAAGAGGGGATCGAGGCCGCTCAGGCCGCTCGCCGTCAGGGAGACGACGATCGGGAGCGCAAGGATCGCCTGTCCCACGATCACCGCGCGGGGAGTGAAGAGGATGCCGAGGCTGCCCAGCGGGCCCGCGCGCGAGACCAGGGAATAGACGATCAGTCCGACGACGACCGTGGGGAGCGCCATGAGGCTCGTGAGCACGGCGAGCAGGACCCGCCTTCCGCGAAACCGCCTCAGGGCGATCATCACGCCGAGCGGAATACCCGGGATGCAGGCGATGAACGCGGAGGAAAGTGAAAAACGGAGGGAGGTCCAGGTGATGAACCAGACCTCCCTGTCTCCGGAAAATAGAAGCTCGAATGCCCTTCCCAGTACGCCCGTGAGCCGGCTCCTACCGCACGGCGTCCGGAGTGAACAGCTGCTGGCCGCCCATGGTGTAGTCGCGGATGATCTTCTGGCCCTGCACCGAGGTGACCCACGCGATGTACTGCATGGCCGCCATGTAGTTCACCTCGGCATGTTTCTGCGGATTGACCGCGATGACGCCGTAGGGATTGAAGAGGGCGGCATCCCCTTCGGAGAGGATGCGCAGGCCGGGCAGCTTGTCCTTCATCGCGATCCAGGTTCCGCGATCTGTCAGGGTGTACGCCCTCAGGTCATTGGACATGACAAGCACCTCGCCCATTCCCTGGCCGGCCTCCTTGTACCATCCTCCCTTCGGTTTCACTGTTGCCGCGGCCCACAGCTCCAGCTCCTTCGCGTTCGTTCCCGAGGCGTCCCCGCGTGACACGAAGGCCGCTGCGGTTGAGGCGATGCGGGCAAAGGCGTCCGCCGTCGAAGCGCTCGCGGCCACGCGGGCAGGGTCCTCCGCCGGACCGACGACGACGAAGTCATTGTGCATCACGTCCCTGCGGTTCACACCGAAACCTTGGGCGACGAACCTGTCCTCCGCCTTGCGATCGTGCACGAGCACGACGTCCACGTCGCCATTCTCCCCGAGCTTGATCGCCTTCCCGGTGCCCACCGCGATCACGTCCACGGTGATGCCGGTGAGCTTCTCGAATGGCGGATTCAGGATGGGCAGCAGCCCGCTGTCCTGGGTGCTGGTGGTGGTGGCAAGCCGAAGGCGCATGTTTTGCGCCCACGCGGGCAAGGCGATCGCGCAGAGCACGAGCGCAACCGCAATGAACCTTCGCATGGTCTACCTCCAAAACGCGGAGTTTTGAAGGCAAGGAAGGGGTGGGAACCTCTTCTCGCCTTTCCAAGAGTGGGAGGTGTGCCGGTTTCCCGGCACGCCCTACGGGGCATCGGTGCGCTGCGCGCCGACTGCCCTTCGGCAGGCCGCCATGCCCCCCGGGCGGGCGTGGGGTTTCAGGCGTCTCTGCTCGGCGATTCTTGTTGTGAGAGCATGGTAGCCCCAGGCCGCCCCGGGCGTCAAGCGCGCCCGCCGCATCCGCTGCGGCGCCGCTTTCGGCAGCTCCTCCAACAACCGTTTGACGGGCGCACGCCGCGTGTCGATCTTCATCGCGTCAGCATGCAGAGAAGGGGGGCCATATGGATTACCTTCATTTCATCGGTGGAAAGCGCGTGCCTTCGAGGAACGGCAGGAGCTTCGAAAACGTGAATCCCGCGACGGAAGACGTGCTCTTGAACGGACCAGCTGCACGACGACATTGCTTGCACTCATTGATCAGGAGATCGCCATTGCGGTCCACTCCCCATACGTCCCCATAGCACGGTGTTCAGCGACCATTACCCTGGTGTGATCGATTCCTCCCGACGCGCCTGGAAGCACGGTATGCGGAAAAAAGAGTTGTGAAATTCCCACGATCGGCTACCATGCCGAAAGAAAGGGGAAATATCGCATGGAAACTCTGAGGCTCGGCGTCATCGGCACGGGCTCCGTCGTACGGGAAATATACCAGTACCTCTATTTCCGCAGCACGTACACGCCCTGCATCCAGGTAGCGGCCATCTGTGACACCAGTGGAGAAACTCTCCGTGCTTTCGGCGATGCCTGGAAAATCCCGACATCAGCGAGATTCATGAACTTCAAGGCCATGATCGAAGGTGGTGGGCTCGATGCCGTCGCGGTGAACACACCGGACAGCATGCACCGGGAGCCGACCATCACGGCGCTGAAAGCGGGCCTCGACGTGATCCTCCCCAAGCCGACGGCGGACAAGGTGATCGACGCGCACGCCATCATGGAGACCATTGGCTCGACGGGACGATTCCTCGGTGTGGACTTCCACAAGCGCGAGGACCCCATAACCAAGGAGGCAAGGGCCCGCTACGTGGAGGGGACGTACGGGACGCTGCAGTCTTCGGTGTGGTACATGATCGACCGGCTCCTCGTGGCTGACCCGAACCACCAGCCGCGCTTTTTTTCCTCCGCGGATTTCGCGGAGAAGAACAGCCCCGTCTCCTTCCTGACCTCGCACATGGCGGACACGTTCATGTACATCACCCGGCTGAAGCCGCTCGAGGTCCGCTCAATCGGCTACCGGCAGAAGCTCCCATCTCTGTCTCCCATCGCCGTCAACGGCTACGACCTGGTGGATACGACGATCATCTTCGAGCATGGCGTTCTCACCCACATCATCACCGGCTGGGCCCTTCCCAACAGCGCGAACTCCCTCACCGTTCAATCAGCCCGGCTCCTGTTCTCGGACTGCATGCTGGAGCTCTGGCAGGACCGTTACGGCTATCACGAGGTGACCGATCGAGGGATCGACGACCGGAACATTTTGTTTCGCAACTTCGAGGAGACCGGACTGGTTACCGGTTTCGGCATGGACTGCCCCGGCAAGATCGTGAAGAACATCCTGCGGTTCCGCAATGGGGAAATCGAGAGGATGGAGCTGGAAGCGCTCTTCTCACCGTTCGCCCTGGGCTTCTATACGACCCTCGTCTGCGAGTGCGCCCATGCCTCCCTGGCGGGCGGCCGTGAGCTCAAGGAAGGGGTTGTGATCGGCACGACGATCGACGCGAAGGACTACCTCAGGAGCTGCATCGGAGGGGCCGCGGAGCGCTACTACTGACCGAGGGGCAATATAGAAGTCGATAGTGTCCGGATTGGGTCCGATCCGTGTGCTGGTGTCCGGCGCGGAGAGAGCGTCGACGTCTGCCTGCTCCAGGGCGAAGTCGAAGATCCGGCTGTTTTCCTCGATCGGCTCCGGATGGACCGATTTGGGGATCATGACGACCCCGATCTGGAGGTCTCATCGCAGGATGATCTGGGCCGGCGTCCTTCCGTACTGTCGAGGGACTTTCCCCAACGTCAAGGCGCTGACTGCGGCTATCATGCAATACCTTGAGAAGCACAACCAAAACCCGCAGGTTTTCGTTTGGAGTGCACCGGTTGAACAAATGTTGCCCAAGATCGCCAAATGTGAAGAAGCGTAAGACGCACTACACTAGAGGTGCTGGAGGGTCAGGGAGGGGAAGCAGTTGACGCGGAGCCGCGTAGCGATCGTCGGGATAAGACCTCGGCGATGCGGCTCGAGCGAGAGAAGCCGGCGCGGGAGCGGGGTGGATCTCAATCCAGCGGAGCGAAAGGAGCGGAGAACCGCCGTACGGCCTGCGTCAATTCCCGTCCAGGATTTCGAAGAAGTACTCGTCGAGCGCGACCAGGGCGCTTCCTGTCGCGGAATCGTATTCACCGAGTCCGGAAAGACTGAACTCGATGTTCTTCTGGAGCCAGGGCAGCACATGGGCATGGACCTCTGCTTTCAGCGGGGCCAGGAAGAGGTCGCCCGCGCCCCTCACGATGCCACCCGACAGAACGATCTTGTTTGGATTGAGGATGTTGATCATGACGCTGATGCCGATGGCGATTTCCCGCGCCGATTCCCGGATCAGGGAGGTTGAAAGTTTGTCGCCCGTGTGAGCGGCATCGATGATGTCCTTCACCGTGAGGTTCATGGTGTCCGTGACGCTGTTCAGGGAGCTGACAACACCCGTATCGAGGGCCTCCTTGCAGCGCTTGACGACGGCCCAGCCCGAGGCGCTGCTCTCCAGGCAGCCGCGGTTGCCGCAGCAGCAGATGCTCTCGTTCTGGGAGATGTCGATGTGGCCGATTTCGCCGGAAATGCCGTACCGGCTCATCAGGGGTCGTGCGTTGACATAGATGCTACTGCCCAGTCCCATGCCGATGGCGATGTAGACGAAGTTCTCTTCGTCCCGGCAGCTGCCGAGCTGTTTTTCGGCGAAGGCCATAGCGTTAACGCTGTCCTTTACCGCGATGTGGGGGTTGCCGAACACTCGCGCATAATGGTCGGCGACGGGAAAGTCCGTCCATTCGGGGACCTTGTTGAGGAACAGGCATTTCTTCTCCGCCTCGTTGATGAACCCGGTGATCCCGATTCCAATGACGGCAAGATCCTCTTTTCGCTTCCTGGCTTTCACCAAGGCCGTGGCGGCCACCCCCTCGATGTCCGGAACCTTTAGTCGGGAATAGTTGAAAGGCTCGCGCTCGGCCTTGTGGGAGCTCACGATCGTGCCGTTCATATCCGTCACGACCGCCCTCACGAAGTTGGTCCCCAAGTCGATTCCGAGAGCGTGCGCCAGATCGTCCCGCAACTTGATCCGCATTGGTCTTCTGCCGCCGCGGGACTCACTCTGGGAAACTTCGATCAGTCGCATAGCCTTGAATGTAGACGTCGCGTCCAGAATCGTGGTCGGGCTGAGCCCTGACAGCCGGGAGAGGTCGGCCCTGCTGAGTTGCCCTCGTCGCCTTATGATCTGCAGGATGTTCCTCTCGGTCTGACTGAATCGAGGCATTCCCTTCCCTTTCCCGAAAGGCGGGACACATTTCGCTGGACTCACGCGCGATGCCCCATCTCCCTGATTATATAACACCTTTCCGCTTATGAAACAAGCAAAAACACGATTTCGTGAAAAGAACATGCTTAAAAGGCGATTATTGGGATAGCTTTAAACAATTTTGGAAGGTATTGCTTGACAAGCTCGCCGGGCGGGATTAGGATTCTCGCGCGATCTGGGGTGGTGTGTTTACGGGGAGCAGGAGAGGGCGCACCGGCATGGATTCGGCAATAGCGGAATGGAACGCGTCCTTTCTGGAGGATATCAAGAAGCTCCGTTTCTTCGATGCCAACTGCTGGTGCGGGATGAGCAAGTACCCGAGAAGGGCGCTGGTAAAGACGATTGGGGATCTTGACGTCCTCATGGAACGGACCGGCGTAGAGAAGGGGAACGTCTCTTCGTTCATCGCAAAGTTCCTCAAGCCCATGGAAGGCAACGCACAGCTTCTGGAGGATGTTTCGGGCAAGAGCCGCTACACCCCCTGCATCGTTGCAACTCCATGGATGTTTCCAACGGCGGCGCAGGTGGAGGCGTACGTGTTGGAGATGGTGTCCAGGGGTGCGCGGTCCGTCCGGCTCTTCCCCAAGACTCATCATTACATCATCAATGACTGGTCAAACGGCTTCCTGTTAAAGCTTCTCGAGCATCACCGCATCCCGCTCTTCGTGACCACAAAGGATTGGGACTGGCACACGCTCTACGAGTTGAGCCATGCCCATCCCGTTCTGCCCGTCGTCCTCGAGCAGAGTGACACGGAAGCCTTCTTCAACCTGGGCTATCTGATGCCTTTCATGGAGAGGTGTCCCAATGTGTACCTGGAGACGAATAGAGTTCACGAATACCTGGCACTGGACACGCTGGTACGCAGGTTTGGAGGCGGACGGTTCGTCTACGGCTCCAGTCTTCCCCTGGACGATCCTTACGCCCATTTGGCGATGATCACAATGGGGGACTTTTCCCAAGCGAACAAGGAGCAGATCGCACACGGGAACCTGGAAAAGCTTTTCGCCGGGGTGAGAAATTGAGCGCACTCCAGGAGAGGGGCAACTTCGTCGTTGACATGCATGCGCACATCGGGGATTACGCGAATTTCTATATGCCCGACTCCTCATTGGAGAGACTGTTTTCGATTTACGATCAATGCCATACCCGGTGCTGTATCGTCAGCCACATCGCAGGGCTCTATTCCCACAATTTTGAGTACGCGAATAAAATTACGGCCGAGGTCGTGGAAGCGTATCCGGGCAGAATCTACGGATATGCGGTCTACGATCCTCACTATGCCGAATCGTCCCTCGCGGACGTCAAAAAATACATCCATCGCAAGGGATTCTGCGGCGTGAAGGTGTATCCTTCGGGCCATGCGTATCCCCTGGACGGGGAGCAATATCAACCGCTCTGGGAGTTTGCGAGCAGAGAGGACGTGAGGATCCTCGCCCACACGTGGGATCCTAATCCCAAGAGCACGGATCCGTTTGACTGGGATTCTCTCTTTGCGCAGCCCATGCTGCTGTCTTCCGTCGCTGAGCGCTTTCCGGACCTGAGGGTGGTCATGGCCCACACGGGCGGGCATTACGACGGAAATCGACAAGCGATCAAGGCGGCGAAAACGCACAAGAATCTCCACGTGGACATCTGCGGAGAGCCCATTGAGTATGGCTTCATCGAATGGGTCGTGGGTGAGCTGGGCTCCGACAAAATCATGTACGGGTCGGACCAGAACTGGATCGATCCCCGCGCCATGGTCGGGCGGGTCCTGGCGGCTTCGATATCCACGGTAGACAAAGAGAAGATCCTATTTAGAAACGCGGAGAAGTTTTTTGGCAGTCTCCTGGCTTGAAGATCAGCGAAAAGGAGGGTGGAAAAAAGGCACGTCAAAGGCATTGGGGATTCTGAGGGAATTGGGAATCTGGAAGATCGAAAACTGGTTGAAGGAGGAAAGCAGATGCTGAAATCAAAGGGTCTGGGAATAGTTCTCCTCGTGCTCCTGGCCGGGGGATTTGCGTTCGCGACCGGCACCCCCGAAGGTGCGGCTGCGCAGCAGAGCATCAAGGGAGCGACGATCACTGTTCTGTCGGTTCAGGATCCCTTCTATTGGGGTCTTGAAGCGTTGAACGCGCAGTTCGAAAAGGAAACCGGCGTCAAGGTGAAGCTCGAGCCATTGAGCTATGACGCCTTGATGGCTCGGTTGACGACCTCGTTCATCACCAAAGAGAGCGACATGGACGTGGTCATTGTCGACGACCCGCGTCTCGCCCAGTTCGCCGACAACGCATGGATCATTCCTCTCACCGATTACTTGAAAAAGGACAAGGCGGAGGTCGACATCAAGGATTTCCTGCCGATGGCGCTCCATACCTCCTGCATATGGCGCGGCCAGGTGTGGACCCTGCCCATTGCAATGTACACGCAGCTGGTGATGTACAGGACCGACCTTCTGAAGAAGGCCGGCTTGAAGGCGCCGCCCAAGAGTTTTGAAGATTGGTGGACCTGGGACAAGTACATGGAGTACGTAAAGAGCCTCGCGGCCCTTGGGAATGGCGTCTATGGAACCGTCATCGTCGGTGCCCAGCCCGCGCCCGTCACCCACATGTACACCGGTCTCGAAGTGAGCAAGGGGGTCCGCTGGTTCAAGAGCTTCCCCGGAACGCCCTGGGATTTCACGCCGTCCATCAACACACCGCAGAGCGTGAATGCACTCAACTACTACCTGGAGCTCTACAAGTATTCCCCGCAGGAAGCCATCAACTACGTGTGGTTCGATGCCGGCACGGCCTTCTCCACGAAAGACATCGGCATCTTCTACTGGTGGTCTCCGTACGCCACCCTGATCAACAGGTCCGGCTACATGACCAATGAAAAATCCAAGAACGTGGGCCTCTACGACTATGCGGTCATGCCGCAGGAGCCGGGCGTCGAGAAGAAGTACGCGCAGGGCGGCTGGAGCCTGGGCATTCCGGCGTTTTCGAAGAACAAGATCGCAGCGTGGGCGTACATAAAGAAGATGACCAGTTACAAGTACCAGAAGGGCATGGGCCTTGATCCCCACGTCCTGCAGTGCTTCAACGATTTCACACGCACAAGCTGCTACGCGGACAAGGAGTTGCAGGCGTTGTATCCGTCCCTGCCTATCCAGCAAGAGATGGCCAAGTTCACCGATGGGAAGACGGCGCGGCCGCACTTCCAGCTGTATCCCTCGCTCGAGGGCATTTATGGTCTGCACATCAACATGGCCCTCGCGGGTCAGGAGACGACTCAACAGGCACTGGAAAACATCGACAAGCAGTTCCAGATCATCCTGAAGCAGAACTATTACCTGCCCTTTGCCGGGAAAGATTCCGATGAGTCCATCAGCAGATCGATGGCGGTGATTGACGATCTGGCCAAGTAGGTCAGAAAAAAGCGTTTGAACCGTCCCCAGGCGAGTCTTGGGGACGGTTCCCCGTTCGATACGGCTTCACGTGCATATCACGCAATCGGACATGAGCCTTGAGGGAGGGGCTGTTCATTTTTGTCTGCGTGGCACAGCCGGTCCTGGGCTTCCCGCTCGGGTAACGAATCGTAAGCGGATTCTCGGGAACGGCCGGGAGGAGTTTTCTTGATGCAAATGGCAAAGAAGTCCACGCCTTACATTCTCATTGCTCCTGCATTCCTATTTCTCATTTTCATTATTATTTTCCCTTTCATCTTCACGATACGAAACAGCTTCATGAACTGGAATCTGCAAACCAGCGTCGCACCGGCCGGCTTTGTCGGGGGAGCCAATTATCGTTTGGTCTTTCAAGACCCGACGTTCCTGGCGGCGATCGTCAATACTCTGAAGCTGAGCTTTGCCGGCACAATCATCGAGTTCGCTCTCGGACTTGTGGTAGCTCTGCTGCTGTACGAAGGCCTGAAGGGAACGAAGAAAATTCGCGCCCTGCTCATCATGCCGGTCACCGTTGCACCGATGATCGCAGGATTGATCTTCAGATACCTGTACGATGCCGATGGATTGATTCCGTTTCTTCTCCACTGTGTGGGCATCGGGACCCCGAAGCAGGGAATACTGGGAAACGAACACACCGTCCTCTGGGGCGTCCTGCTGACGGATTTGTGGCAGTGGACGCCTTTCTTCGCCATCATCCTGCTGGCGGGCCTGCAGTCGATATCCGACGAGATGATCGAAGCTGCCACCGTGGATGGCGCCAGCTACCTGAAACGACTCTGGCATATCTTGCTGCCGAACCTGAACTTCGTCGCCGTCATGATCTTCCTGATCCGTTTCATGCAGCTGTTCAACCTGTTTGACATCATATTTGCCGAAACGCGTGGAGGCCCGGGCGTCGCCAGCCGCACGCTGAGCTACAACCTCTATTACGCGGGACTCATCGAGTTCAACATAGGATATTCCTCCGCGGTGGCGGTCATCATGATCCTGATTTCAATGGTGATCATCAATGTGTTCATCTTCGTCACATTCCGAGGCAAGGAGCTGTAGTCATGATGCGGCAAAGCAGCCGAAGAAAAGCGCTCGTC
>Ga0187870_1003712_pt1 | contig 11490 bp, 7 predicted proteins | sample June2016WEW_13_1_3_FD_132974 | JGI IMG/M metagenome (GOLD analysis project Ga0187870, IMG submission 132974) | Peatland microbial communities from SPRUCE experiment site at the Marcell Experimental Forest, Minnesota, USA - June2016WEW_13_150 | ecosystem: Environmental > Terrestrial > Soil >... | reverse complement strand
GGTCAGCGACACCGTCGTCGCAGTTCTCTCTCGGAGGCTTCCGGCAATGGATCAGCTACCGGGAGGAAAGCATTAAGACAAACACCAGGATGTACTTCACCTCGAAGATACAAACAAAACTCGGATGCTACCAGCTGGGGTTGATTTCCCGGCCGAGTGTTTACATTGTAAACCGCAAAGAGCGCTTCGATAGGTCGCTTTTGTTCTCATATCCTCATTCACCGGGTTCTTGGCGGCCTTGCCTGTCCCGACTTGTCCCGATGTTGTATATCGGGAACGATTTTGATTCGGGGGCGGTTCATCTTCGTCTTTGAAACTGAAATTTCAACTGCCTGACCGACGGCAATGTAGAGAACACGGCTCAAAAAGGAAAGAGGCAAATCGGGGATAGATATTTTTCTCGTGCATCCGCATAACAAAAAAATGCTCTGTGGCAGCATACAACATTGCTGTACGTTATTCCGTCAATGATTGTGAACCAACGCCGAGAGCTTGAAGTCATACGCGGGAATTGCTGAGCATTATGACGAATTCACCGTGGATCGAGAGCCGAGAGTACGCGGTATGAGAATTGCGATAATTTCTGGGGGGAATTCCGCTCTTTTCACAGTAATGGACGTTGTCTATCGAGAGATAATGCAATGAATGGCCTTGTGGATCCCAAGACAATCTGGCTCCTTCTCACAAACCTGATGTTGGGTCTGGCCGTGGTTGTGTGCGGCGCAATGATCGCATGGTGTCTGATGAGAGATGTGCAGCGAAGAAGAAGAGAGAAGAAGGACGAGTTGTTAGTGCCTCTTGACTATCTCAATGGTCTCGAGAACCTGGGTGTGACGTTGCCCGATGGAGGAGAGACTGTCGACGAGATGGCAGAACAGTGAGAACGAATACGACAAGCGTTTCATGATCTGTAATTGAGCAGTCCATCCGACAAGTACACCCAGCCAAGAACAACATTCCTTCCTTACCGATTGCTGCAGAGTTGATCACCCTAGATTAGCGCATCTCCCAGGCTATTGTTACCGCGCGATCTCTTTTCGCGGGATGCCGTCGACCGTCTTGGGAAATGGAATGCCGACGATTCTGGCAATCGTCGGTGCAATGTCAACCGTGTGAGCTGGCGCTGCAATCGTGACTGGCTTGATCCCCTTACCCATGAAGAGCATCGGGACATGGGTGTCGTACGAATAGGGAGTGCCATGGGAGGTGCCGGTGGCCGACGTGGTAAACAGGCAGTACTCGCATGGAAGAAGAATCACATCATTGCCCTTCGGTGGAAAGTAGCCTCGCTGGTAATAACCTACAAGAGGTCTGTTTGCATTTGCTGGATTGAGAATATCGCGGCGGAAGTAAACCCTGGCGATTCCATCGATCTGCATCAATCCCTGACGGACACGGCGCTCGAGCCTGATCGAGTCAATCCCCGCCTTCGCAGCGGCAGCATAGTTCAGAAAGGCATTCGATCGTATGACATGTTCCTTCGTGCCAATCTCTTGTTGGAGCCTTTGATCGAGGGCGTCAATTCTCGGATCGATTTCTTTCTGAACAAGAACCCGGCGGCCCTTCTTGTGCTTGACAGAAGAGAGATATTCAGGAAGCGGCATCGCTGCGTGATCCGCGCTGAGTACAAAAAGGATGTTCCCCTCCCCAACAACTCTCTCCATATCCGCGAAGAAATCACCAAGTGCACGGTCAAGTCGGATCATCTGATCGATCATCTCGTGGCTATTCCCACCATATGCATGGCCGATGTAGTCTGTGGACGACAGGCTGATGATGAGCAGATCGCTGACGCCGCGCTGACCGAGTTTTTCCGCTCGAACTGCTGCACGCGCAAAATCGAGCACCAACGCATCGCCGAACGGGCCCGACGGAAGCCGCGACTTCTTCTTCTCGGGTGAATAGGCGTGTGGGAAGGAGGTTGAACCATCCGTTTCTTGCTCTCCTTTGAATTCATCGGGGCCGTACTTGGTGTACACAGAGTCAGCTAGCAGCTTTGTCCATGCATCGGGCAGATTGTGCTGAACCCAATCCTCAGCATTGAAGGATTTCGCCCAATCCGGCAAATGACGCACATAGTAGCTGGAACTCACCATGTCTCCCGATTTCCTGTCATACCAAAACGCATAGTCGGGATGCTGACCGCTCATCAGAATGGCTGCCCTGTCCTTCAGCGATGCCGCGATGACTTTGGAGCCGGGCAAGGCCTGTTTCCACCAGTCCCCAAGTCCGCTCACAACGAGATTGCGCGGGGAAACTCCGCCCCCCTCGCCGTCGACCGGACCTGCGCTGGAATCTTGTACGCAATAGTCTTTCGCTCCGGAGAGGGGATCGAGCCATTCGTTGGAAATGATGCCGCTATGAGCCGGATACGCTCCTGTTCCGAGTGACGCGTGGCCCGGGCCGGTCTCGCTGGGGGCATAGTTCAGGTCGGCGTTCCTGAAGACCGCACCCTGCGTCAGGAAGCGTTTGAATCCTCCAGTGAATTCGGCCTTGTACCAATCAAGGTACTCCGCTTTCATCTGGTCTATGGAAATGTAGACGACGAGTTTCGGTCGCTCGGCCGGATAAGCCGAGATGACAGCAGTGGCAATGAGAACAAGTAAAAACGGAGCGGCACGTTTCACGAAATGTGGTCCCTTGGCGATGAATGATTGTCGGTTTCTTATACTCTCTATGTGTTCCAAAATAGCAATTTTCTCACTATCTTGTGTTCCCAAATTAACTCTTCCCACACGATTTCTGGCCCGACACTGTCATGACCTCCATTCGCTCACATTCTCTGAGGATGCTCTCTTTCATCCTTACAAGCTTCGTTCTTCTTGCGGTGCCGGTTCTCGCGCAACCGAAGCAGATCACAATTCTTCACACGAACGACATGCATGCAAGCTTTCTTCCGCACGAAGCATACTGGATGAGGACAACTCCGAAACCCCTCGTTGGCGGATTCAACGAGTTGGCGTTCGCGATCGACAGTGTGAAGAAGACCAAAACTGCCACGCTTCTTCTCGATGCGGGTGACCTTATGACGGGGAACCCGATTACCGACCGCGTCTACAAGGGGGCAGAAGGGGGAGGCCTTGTTGAGATGCTCAACCTGATGGGATACGAGGGAATGGAACCGGGGAATCACGATTTCGACATCTCGTATGCGAACTTTCTGAAGCTCGCTTCGATCGCGAAGTTTCCGGTGTTCACCGCAAACCTTGTTGATGAAAAATCCGGACTCCCCATCACGAAGAAAGAATACATCATCGTTAAAAAGAACGGATTGAAGATAGGGATCTTCGGACTGATGTCGAAGGACTATTACAATCTCGTCAGCGTAAGCAGTACGAAAGGAGTGAAATTACTCCCCTATATTGCCCAGGCAAAGAAGATGATCGATCTTCTCCGTCTGCAGACCGACCTGGTCATAGCCCTCACGCACACGGGTGTCGATGACGATTCGATCCTCGCTGTCAGCGTCAAGGGACTGGATGTAATCATCGGCGGCCACTCGCATACCCGGCTCAGAAAACCAAAGTATATCAACGGTGTCATCATTGCCCAGACTGGATCCAACTGTGAGAACCTCGGTGTGCTAGACCTGACCATCGAGAACAAGTCGGTGAAATCATGGGACGGCAGTCTCGATCAATTGTGGTATCATCCGGACAGGAAGACCGCTGTGACCGCGCTTGTTGATTCGTTCAACACGGAAATCAAAAAGGAATACAGTCAGGTAATCGGCACGTGGGTCGGCGAAGCCGCGGGTGGCGAATCCGAGGCGGCACTCGGGGCTTTTCTGGCCGCCGCACAACGCGATGGGGCGCATGCAGATCTCGGGTTCATGAACAATGGCGGTATCCGAAAACGGCTTGCTCCCGGGCCGATCACGAAGCAGGATCTGTTTGAGGTTCTCCCGTTCAGGAATTTATTGATGAAGTTCAATCTTACGGGGAAGCAGGTTCGCGACATCGCCCTGCATTATCTCAAAGGGCGTCCGGGAATCATCATCGCAGGTCTTTCGTGCGAGTGGAAGAGGGATGACTCGGGGAACATCGCGATTCTAAGACTTCTCATCAACGGAAAGCCGGTGGAGGAGAATACGACGTACGCCGGAGCGGCAAGCGATTATATGATGGGCGAAGCGAAGCGATATCTCGGGATCGATCCCCCGGAATTGACATACGTGAATGAAACGGTATTCAACGCTGTGGAGAAACGAGTCCGTGAATTAAAGAACATTGAAGCGAAAGCGGACAGACCCTTCAAAGAAATCAAGTAATTCAACGACGGAGAAATCATGAACAATTTCCCGATTCTCATCATCACCGGACGTCCGGCGGCCGGCAAATCTGAAGTCATCGACTTCTTGAAGAAAGCAGACCCAAAAGAGCGGTTGGAGAGATTCTACATCGCGGAGTTCGAGGAGCTGGATGATTTTGTGTATGTGTGGGAGACGTTTGAAATCGACGATATGTTGACAAAGCATGGCAAGCCACGGATCTGGACAGATGAAAAATACTGGTTCAAAGACCAGTTCATCTGGAATCTATACATTGAGCGGATCAATCTGGAGTACAGAAAGAAGCTGGCCCGCGATCCGAACTACCACGACAAGAAAACGACGGTCATCGAATTTGCCCGCGGCGGCGACAATGGGATCTACGAGGCATTGAGCTATTTGAACGAGGATATCCTACGACGTGTGCGCCTGATGTATATCAGGGTTTCGTACGAAGAATCTGTCCGCAAGAACCACCGCCGCGCGCGCAAAGGACAGGAGGATTCGATCCTGTACCATTCGCTTCCCGACGAGAAAATGGATTTCTACTATAAGACCAATGATTGGGAGAAACTGGAAGCGAAAGACCCGAACTTCATCGAGGTGAAAGGGTTTAAGATTCCGTACGGAGTGTTCGAGAACATGCCGGAGAAAACGCTCGATCCGAAGTTGATTGGGGTTGAATTGGAGAGGGTCGCGAAGAAGCTGTGGGAGGTGAAGAAGTAGCTATCAGCTTTCAGCGACCAGCATTCAGTTGGTAGTTGCCTGGAGAATAAACATTGAGGCGGGAGGTGATCGATCCCGCCTTTTCTTTTTCGCTTGCGGCAGACAGCCGAACGCTAACAACCGTCAGCCGGCATTTTGTGAAGGTTTGGCCTATGTCTCTCTCCCTATTCGACATCGCCGTGTTCGTTGCCTTTGTCAGTTCCGTTGTTGCGCTCAGCATGGCAAAAAGCCGGAAGGAAAATGATTCCGAAGACTTCTTCCTTGCCGGACGCGGGTTGACCTGGTATCTCATCGGCTTTTCGATTGTCGCCGCCAACATATCGACGGAGCAGTTTGTCGGCATGAGCGGACAGGGAGCCGGGAATGTGGGCCTGGCAGTGTCGGGATTCCAGCTCCTCGGATCGGTGACGATTGTCTTTGTTGCGATCTTCTTCCTTCCGCGGTTTCTCCGGGCGGGAGTGTACACGATTCCAGAGTACCTGGAGTATCGATACAATGCGGCTGCACGTGGGATTATGGCGTTCTTTACACTTGTCATCTACGTGACCGTTACTTCGACCGCGGTGCTCTATTCCGGCGGACTGACATTCCACACGGTTTTCGATGTCGATCTTACGCAGGCGATCTGGTTCATCGGGTTCATCGCCGCGCTCTATGCCACGTGGGGTGGACTGAAGGCGGTTGCCTGGGCTGACCTCATCCAGGGTTCCGGCCTGCTCGTCGGCGGCATCCTGACGATGGTGCTCGGTTTCGTTGCCCTCGGCGGTGTGGGGAATTTCCTCAGCGGCAGCGCAGACAAGCTTCATATGGTGCTTCCGGCGAACCACCCCGAGATTCCATGGACCGTTCTTGTCCTGGGGCTCTGGATCCCGAATTTCTATTACTGCGGTCTGAACCAGTTCATCGTTCAGAGGACACTGGCTGCCAAAGATCTGCGTCAGGGTCAGCTAGGCATCATCTTCGCCGCGGCGCTCTGGTTGATTGTGCCGTTTGCCATCGTGTTTCCGGGTATCATGGCTGTGCAACTGTACGGTCACCAGATTACTTCTCCGGATCAGGCGTATCCGACGCTTCTGCGCAATCTGTTGCCGAATGGGCTCCGAGGTTTCATACTTGCCGCACTCGCAGGCGCAGTGATCAGCACGCTGGCGTCGGTTCTGAACTCCGCATCGACCATCTTCACAATGGATCTCTATCTCAGGCATTGGAAGAAAGACGCATCACAGAATTCGCTTGTCGCAATCGGAAGAGTGATGACCGTTCTGTTTGTGCTCGTTGGTTGCCTGCTTGCTCCACAGATTGCTGATCCGAAGTTTGGAGGGGTATTCAAGTATATTCAGGAATTTCAGGGGTATATCTCTCCGGGGATCCTCGCGGCATTCGTTTTCGGATTCATCGTCAAGAAAGCTCCTCCGGCGGCGGGAGTCACAGCGTTGCTGGCGTGCGTTCCTATCTACGGTTTCCTCCACTGGCAATTCTCGGAGATTGCGTATCTCAACCGGATGGCAATCACGTTTGCTGTAGTAGTTTTTCTGATGGGAGTGATTACTGCGCTGTGGCCGTTGAAAGCGCCTGTTGAACTTCCGGTAAAGCGGGAGATCGAAATGCACACATCACCGCTCGTGCTCTGGTTGGGAGCCGCGGTGATCGCAGGTGTGATTGGGTTCTTTGTGGCGTTCTGGTAGAAGCACAGCGAGCGAGACCGTGTCTTGCCCGCCGGCGGCTTCTGAAGAAACGAACCGCAAAGGACGCGAAGACACGCAAAGAAAGAGTCGAAGCATTTAAACTCTTCCAAACTTCAGAAACTTGGCGGCCTTGGCGGTTTATCTTTTTCTTCGAAATCGCGTTGTCAATGAACTGCTCGCCGAGCTGACACGTCGATTTACCTCTTTATCAGTTCGCCGGCCAGATGCGAACGAGAACTGTTCCGTGACGTTGGACTTTTGCTGAATACCCACCTTCAAATACACCGATATCCTGTTGCCGCCACAGATCGCGCACCCGTTGTTTTGCTGAAAGACCGACGTCTGACCACTTGGCCGTGACCGTCGTTTCAAACTCCCCTCGATTGAACAGGCCGACAGCTCTTGAGCCATCTTCAAGCTCCCGCGTCCATACCTCAAGGTCATCGTCCTTAAACACCCGATAACCTGGCTTTCCAAGCGGATCCTGATCAATCTCGATCACTTCATCGTTCGTCAACAGACTAAGTGTAAAATCATCGAGGCGCGTCATATCGCCGCTGAAAATGAGGGGAGCAGCCACCAAGGCCCAGAGGGAAACGTGCGTGTACTGTTCGTTGGGCGTGAGGGGTGTTGGAACCGTCTGACCGTTCCAGTTGCTGAGGTAGCCAAGCAACAGGTAGTCGGGGTCATTCCATCCGCCGGGACCGCCGTAGAGATGCAATTTGTTGTTCGAGTAAACGTCGAAACCATCCCTAAACAGCGCTGTCGCAATTCCCTCAAACGAACCGCCGAGATCTCCTGCTGTGCGCCAGCTGTTTCCTCCGACTGCTTTTCCCCATTCCCACACATTTCCCATCCCGTACTGGCACAGGTTCAGGACGATGTCACGCTTCTGACTCTTGAGGATGTCACCGATCAGGTGATAAGGTTTCTTCAGGTTGTCGAGGCTTCGGTTTCCGGAAACTTTGTCGTACGAACACCAATCGTACTTCAGGAAGTCATATCCCCATTCGACAAACTGCTTGACATCCAGTTCTTCGTTCTGATACGAGCCGGTGTAACCGGCGCACGTCGTGGGACCAGGAGAGATATATATACCCGCTTTGAGTCCTTTTGAATGAATGTAATCTGTCAGTCCTTTCATATCCGGAAAACGCTTGTTCGGGATGATGCGTCCCTCTGCGGTGCGTGGGTTGCTGCCGAGAACAGAGTCGCTCGAGCCCGAAACAACCGCCCAGCAATCATCGATGTTGACATACATATAGCCATGATCGATCATTCCTGTCTTCACCATTGCATCTGCCGCTTCCCGCATGATTTTGTCGCTAACGTGCGTTTCCCAGACATACCAGCTGTTCCATCCCATATGCGGCGTTAGAGCAAGCTTGTCGCCACAGACGATCTTAAACGGTCTGGTTGAGGTGCCGCGAGTGTTCGATACCTTGAAGACCATGGCGTAGTCGCCACGTGTTTGAAGCGCACCTGTAATCTGGCCAGTTTGCTGATTCAGCTTTAATCCGGCTGGCAAGTTTGTCACTTCGTACCGCAGCGGCTTCTCGCCGGTTGCAGGAATGGTAAAGAGGAAGGGTGAAGCGGGGCGGACTCCGAAGATCTTTACCCCATTGATCCGAGGTTCTGGTCCGGGTTTAGGTGTCAGAATGACGCGGGGTTCGGCCGGGGGATCGATTGCTTTCGGTGAGTTGCCCCCGACAAGGAAATGAGCGTCGGCCCAATCGGCGTGGTCGTAGTCGAGTCCGTCTCCACCGTCTGTCACAAGCAAAACCAACGTTCGCACATCCTTGACATCGATATCTGTAGACTTGGCCGCTTCACCAGACTTCATGACTCCGGACTGCCACAGTTTTCTGCCGTCGCCGATGACCTTGAACTCCACTGAACCGCGGGGCTCCTTCGTCCCATCGTCCACGCCGACACTGGCAATGAACCGGGATGCTCCGCCCTGGAGGTCGATCCAAATCCTGCTCGCTGCATGCGTGCCGATGCCATGTTCATATTTCTTTCTGGCAATGGAGAGGGGTTTTTCGGAGACGGACTTGTCAATCTGCGGATGCCCCCAACCTTGTTGCATCTTCGCGAGATCAAGCGAGGAGAGCCAGACTGTCTGAGGTGACGATTGGAACGCAAGCGAAGTGACAATTACAGAAAAGAAAATGGAGAGAATGAACAAGACGCGGAGTTTCATTGGTTACTCCATGGTCGAGATGGAAAAAGGTGAATCGAGGTGGGGAATAGACAAACGGTGCATCAATGTGTATTTCGAACAGCTGATCGCCGACCGCTGAGAGCTATCAGCGGTCAGCTTTCAGCGATCAGCTAATTGCTAACAGCTAATCGCTAACAGCCGGTTCAAACCTGTTAATGCCCTTTTCTTCCCCTCGGCACGACATTCCAGAGACGCGACATCAGGAATGCACCGATGAGAGCGAACGGAATGGGCGCCCAATGCCATGCGCCCCAGCCCCAGTTCGTTGTGATATAACCAACTCCCATTCCAACGAAAGCGCCAGCGAGGTACTGCATCCCATCAAAAAGTCCGGCCGCTGTGGCAACGGCTTTCTTCCCACCGAAGTCCATTGATGCGGCACCGCTGATCATCCCATGCGCTCCGTTAACGCAGAAGGAGAGGACAACCAGGCAGCACGCGGCCATCACGGGGCCGAGGTTGAAGAAGTCAGATAATCCGAACAGGGCCAGCATCAGGGCCATCCCGAGGAACCCGAATACAATTACAGGCGCACGACGGCCTCCGAATTTTCGATCTGACGTAATGCCGAATACAAAACCACCGGCGATTCCCGCGAGGGCGATTCCCCATGTCGCAATCATGTACGGCAGATATGTTGCGAATGCTGCCTTGTTCGCGCCATGAAAATCGACAAAATATTTTGGCCACCACGCGTCCACCACGCTCCGGCGGACGAACCCAATCATCATAGAGCCGAGAGCAATCATCCACATCACGCGGGAGGCGAACACCTTTCTCAAAACAAACTTGAGTGACGATGGCTTGCTGTCGTCATCCTCGATGTCATCGCCGGTATCGAAATCCCCAAGTCCCGCATCCTTGGGCGAATTGTACATGAAGAAGTAGTTGATGACAAACAGTACGAGCACGAATGCACCCGGAATCCAGAAGGCATACTGCCATGGGAATGCAAGAAGAATGAGCGGGACTCCCTGAAACGCGAGCAAGAGGCCCATCCGGATCAGGACGCCGAAGATTCCGGAAAACGTGCCCCGTTCTCTCACGTGGAACCATTGTGCGTTGACCTTGACGATGGAAAGGGCACCAAAGGACTGGAAAAATCCGTTCAGCCCCCAGACGATCGCCATCAGCGTCAGGATCGTTCCTCCCGATAAACCGAATTGAAGGTTGGCAGGAGTCACGACGTGGCGTGCGAGCCCTGTCCCTTCCCACGTTGCCGGGCTGATGACTGCGATGCTTGCCAGGCCAAAGAGGAAGTTCATAACGGCGACGCCTACTGCTCCGAAGAGAAATGCCTTCTTGCCGCCAATCCGATCGGCGAATGGACCATTCAAGACCACCGACAGCCCGTACACGAGCGGCATGACAGTTTCGAAGACACCGAGCTCGGTGTTCTTCCAGCCGAGTATGTCAGCCAGTGCTGGAGCAACTGCCGTGTAGTTGTATCGCGTCATATAAAAGAACGCGTACAGAAATCCGAGGGACAGCCAGTTGAGGACACGCTGTCTACGGAATTCGGGGCTGAGGACGAGTGGGGGCAAGGCAGCCTGTTCCATAGTCGATCGCTGTTTGATGGGTCAGGGGAAAAGAATCAGCCGAGCATCGCCCGGGCTTTCTCAACGACGTTTTCGACGGTGAAGCCGTATTCTTTGTAGAGAAGCTCGTACGGTGCCGATGCACCGAAACCGGTCATGCAGATAATGACCCCTTCATCACCGACGTACTTATGCCATCCCATCGCGACCGAAGCCTCCACGACCAATCGCTTCTTGACCGAAGGCGTGATGACCGAGTCCCGATATTCTTTGGACTGCTTCTCGAAGAGTTCCCACGAAGGCATACTCACAACTCTTGCCGGCACCTGGTCCTTTACAAGTTGTTCATAAGCTCCCATGACGTACTGGACTTCCGACCCGGATGCAATCAGAATAATCTTTGGTAATGGTGAGTTCTCGGCAAGCGTATAGGCGCCTTTCGCGAGACCGTCGGCGGAAGCATACTTCGTCCGATCGATGATGGGCACTTTCTGTCTTGTCAGAGCGAGAGCAACGGGACCCGTCGTGTGTTCGATTGCCACTTTCCACGCGACCGTCGTTTCGTTTGCATCGGCTGGCCTGATGAATGTGATGTTTGGGAATGCCCGCAGCGCTGCGAATTGCTCAACCGGCTGATGCGTTGGTCCATCCTCGCCAAGTCCGATGCTGTCGTGCGTGAACACATAAATTGGCCGGATGCCCATGATCGCAGCCATCCGAATCGGCGGTCGCATGTACTCGGAGAATACGAGAAACGTCCCGCCATACGGAATAATCCCGTCGGTGAGGACAAGGCCATTCAGGATCGCACCCATGGCGTGTTCGCGGACGCCAAAGTGGAAATTGCGTCCCGAGTAAACGCCCGCCTGGAATTCAGGAATGTCCTTGAGCATTGTGTTGTTGGATGGTGCAAGGTCAGCCGAGCCACCGATGAGAGTTGGAAGGTGAGGAGCGATAGCATTCAGAACTTTGCCCGATGCTTCACGAGTCGCCATCGCTTTTGCTTCTATGCTGAAGGAGGGAAGAGCAGCCTTCCATGCCTCTCCG
>Ga0187870_1003711_pt1 | contig 11495 bp, 12 predicted proteins | sample June2016WEW_13_1_3_FD_132974 | JGI IMG/M metagenome (GOLD analysis project Ga0187870, IMG submission 132974) | Peatland microbial communities from SPRUCE experiment site at the Marcell Experimental Forest, Minnesota, USA - June2016WEW_13_150 | ecosystem: Environmental > Terrestrial > Soil >... | reverse complement strand
TTCAAGGCACTGGCGAATACCCTGATATTCGTGGTCATCACGACAATTCTGCTCAACATAGTCGGATTCATCGGTGCCACCCTCATCGACACGCGGATTCCAGGGACGGCCTTTTTTAAAAACACGGTTTTCCTGCCCGTCCTCCTGACACCGATCATCATCGGCATCATGTGGTCCCGGATGCTCGATGCCTTCGGCATCGTCAACCAACTGCTGAGAAAAGTTCACGCCATCACGATGACCGTCCTGTTCCTCGGCGACGAGCACATCGCCCTGTACACGGTGATCGGGGCGACAGTCTGGCAATACACGGGCTACGACATGCTGCTGTACTTTGCCGGTTTGCAGGGCGTCCCGCACGAGCAAGTGGAAGCCGCCCGCATGGACGGCGCCAGCCCCCTTGCGGTGAGGCTCCACGTGGTGATCCCCTTCCTGAGCCCTGTCATCGCCATCACGATGCTCCTGAACATGATTGGCGGGTTCAAGGTGTTCGACATCGTCTACGTCATGACCGCGGGCGGCCCCAACAACAGCTCCCATGTCTTTGCCACGTATCTTTTCCAGCAGGCATTCCGGTTCAACCGCATGGGCTACGCATCCGTCATCGCGATCGTCATCATCATGTTTTCCATATTCGCGGCGGTGTTGCGCCTGCGCATTGTGCGCAAGGAAACGTAGATCCTCATGCTGAGGAGATCGCTCCAGACGATCGGCACCCTGCTCCTGAGCCTGATGTTCCTCATCCCGATTTTCTGGGTCATCTCGCTGTCCGTGCGAAGCAAGAGAGACGTGTTCTCCACGCTTTTTCTGACCCGGGAGATGCATTTCGAGAACTATCTCACAACCTGGACGACGTTTCACTTGGGGCGGCTCTTTCTGAACTCCGCGATCATCACCGGCGTGTCCGTCCTTATCGTCCTCATGGTTTCCTCCATGGCCGCGTACGCCTTTTGCCGGCTCCGATATCGAGGGCCGGAGTTCTTCTTCTACCTGATCCTGGCCTACATTGCCTTCGGGCTTCCCATCGCCACCATCGTGTGATTTTCTCTTTCATGCAGAACTGGAACGAGTTTCTCATGGCGCTGGTGCTGCTCAAGGACAGGCTCCTGTACACGATCCCCGTCGGGATGTCGAACCTCGTCGGGCAGTGGGATTCGCCGTGGCAGCTCATCGCTGCGGCGGTCGTCATCGCCTCCCTGCCGATCTTCATCGTCTACCTGCTGATCCAGGACCTGTACGTGAGAGGTCTGACGGCAGGGGCTCTGAAAGGGTAAAGTGTACGTCACAAGGTGGTGCAGCGATGAAATTTCAGAAAAAAATTGGTGTTCCGCTCTACCTTCAGATCAAGGAGCACCTGCTGGCCAAGATCGATGCGGGAACATGGCCGGATGAGTCGATGATCCCCACCGAGGCTGAGCTGTGCCAGGAGTACGACGTCAGCAAGATCACCATCCGGGAAGCCATCAGGCTGCTGGTGAGGGACGGGCGGGTCTCGAGGACTCCCGGCAAGGGCACGTTTATCACGAAGAAGAAGTTCGAGCAGAAGCTGGATCGCTTCTTCAGCTTCACGCGATGGGCCCTGCAGAACGGGCTCGAGCCGGCCTCGCGGATTCTGAAGGTGGAGACCATACCCTGCGATCTGCATATCGCCCGCCACCTCGACATCCGGGAAGGGGAAACCGCAACACGGGTAGAGCGCCTCAGGCTGGGCAGCAACGAGCCGCTGATGCTCGAAGTCATATGGGTGCCCTCGAGCCTGTGCCCTGACCTGCACATCCACGATCTGTCCAACGTGCCGTTGAACGACATTCTGCAGAACAATTACCGCCTGGTGCTGGTGCGGGCACTCGAATCGATCGAGCCGCAGACGTCGGACGCCTATATCTCCAAGCTCCTGGCCATCGAAAAGGACGTGCTCCTTCTCCACGTGGAGCACACCGCCTACACCAGCACCGGCAAGATCGCCTACTTCGCCACCTCCTCGTACCGAGGGGACAGGGTGAAGTTTTCGATAGAGCTGAAATCAAGCTGAAGGGGTGACACTCGTGAAAGGGAAAAGGAAGACCATACTGGGCGAACGCTCCTGGGTGATGGAAAATGACCAGGTAGAGCTTGCCGTGACAATGCGCGGCGGCCATATGGCCCCTGTGACGTTCTTCCGTGACTCCCCCGCTCCTGTCCAGCCCTACTACATCAGCCCGAATCGCATGGTTCGCAGGAAGGTGTCGCGCGCGGTCATGTCGCCATTTTCCGATAGACATCCTTCAGCGCGCGGAAGAGCTCGCCGTAAATCTCGATGCTTTTCCTGTACGCGAGGTCCGCTCCGGGCCGGGGATCGATTCGCTTATCCGGCTTCACGAACCTGCGCGTCACTTCCTCGGGCCGGGAGAACATCCCGATGGAGAAGCCCGCAAGCAGGGCGGAGCCCAGGGTGGAGAGATCGGAGCGCTCCAGGCTCTGGTAGGGCGCCTGCAGGACATCCGCCTTGATCTGCATCCACAGCTCGCTCTGCGCGCCGCTGCCGATGGCGGTCACCGCGTACAGCGCCGTGCGGGGCAGGAGCTCCCTGATGATCTCCCGCGTGAGGTAGTGGTCATAGGCGATGGATTCCAAAATGGCCCTGTAGAAATGAGGCCGGGTATGCGCCCACGTGTGACCGATGAACAGGCCGCGGACGGATGGGTCGGGAGGGAAAAATCTTCCCTGGAGGTAGTTGATCGAAATCAATCCGTCCGAGCCGGGGGCGATGCGCGCCGCCTTCTCATCCAGCTCCCGATAGACGTCGCCGCCGCCGTGCCGTATCCGTTCGGCCTCCTCGGCGCAGAACTCCTCGATGAACCAGTTGTGGGTCCGTCCGCCGAGCACGACCGAGATGAGATAGTAGCGATCGCCCACCGCGGACTTCACGCACGCCAGCGTCTTGTGCTGTGCGTCACAGCGAAAGGCATCCACGCAGACTCCAAGGATGCACGCCGTCCCGGAGACGTCGACGATCTGCCCGTTATCAAGTATGCCCGCGCCGACGAATCCGGCGGTCTGGTCCCCGCAGCCGGCCGCGATCGGGATCCCTTCCGGCAGGCCCGTGTCCCGGTGGGCCGCCGAGGTCGTGGCGCCGATGATGTCCGTGGATTTCACGATCCGGGGGAGCTTTGCGCCGTCCACCTCCAGGGCGCGGCACAGCTCCTCCGACCAGCTCGATTTTTCCAGATCGGCGAGTCCCGAGAAGCAGATGAATGTTTCGTCCATGTACGCCTGCGTGCCGGAGAGGCCGGCGAGCATGCCCGCCACGTAGGCGGAGGGCTGGATGAAGGCGTGAATATCCTTCCACTCATTCTTTTTTTTCCAATACAGAATCTTGTTCCCGAAGGTGGAAAAAGAACCGTTCTTCCGCAATATCAGGTCCCCATAGTGTTCGTGCATGAAGCGGTTTTCCGCGGCGCTGCGGGAGTCGAGCGGGGTGTCGTAGTATGTCACCGGGCGGAAGTTATTATCGATGGACATGATCCCGCCCATCTGGCTGTCGATCGCAATGCCGGCAACACTCTTCCCGTCGATGCCGGACGATGCAAGGCAGGAGCGGATCAACCGGCAGGCCACGGTGTAGAAATCCCTGGCATCCTGCTCGGCCTCTCCAGACCGGGGATACAGGATTTTCATCTCCTCCTGCGCATCCGCGAGGCACGTGCCGTCCTCGCCGTAGATGGCGCATTTCGCCGCCGTAGTGCCGAGATCGATCCCGATCAGGTGCTTCATGGCGATATCTCCCGGACCTCGTAGTAGAAGCGTTTCATCTCTTCATCGGAGTCCAGCCGGACAACCCGCACGCCCCACAGCCTGCACGCCGCCTCCACCTCCGCGGTGACATCGCCCAGGGTCGCGCTCAAGTGGTTGGCGCCGATGACCTTCACGAAGTTCTCTCCCCTGACGCCCAGGTTGACGATGACCTTGCCCCACGTTCCCGCCAGGTGGCTTTTCTCCTTGTCCCCCAGCATTTTCTGGAGGAACTTCCGTGCGTCGAGCTCCTCGCCGGTGCCGAGCTGCATGTAATAGCGGCCATTGATCCGGGTGAGCCTGCCGACGGTGATCTGCGGTGCCTCAACTCCGAAGTAACTGAACGCCGCACCGGATTGTCCGTGGATGTTTGCCATCGCTTCCACCCGCGGAAAGACGTCTTTTGCTTTCCGGGAGTTCGCCGCCCAGAAAACGGACCCTGCGCCGCAGTTGGCGAACTCGATATGGTCGTCGCCGACGGAAACGAGGTCGCCGAACGCGGAAGGGACCTCCGGATTGATGGCATGGAACAGCATGGACGTCAGGAGGCCCTTGATGTCTCCTTCGCACACCGTGGGCCAGGAGAACTGCCCGCGCCGCGAGGAGCAGGGCGGCCTGTTTGGCCAGGGCCTGGTCGGTGACCATTTTCTTGTCCCGGTGCATGACCAGGCCGTTGCCGGTCAGCCAGCCGTAGAACGCCGCGATCCTCTCCTTCTGCGTCTGGATGATCTTCTCAGCCCGTGAGATCAGGACGTACTGGTCCTCCATGAGGATGTCCCTGATCATGAAGCTTTTCAGCTTCGGGATGTCGTCCTGCAGCCGCTCCATCTTCACGGCATACGTCCCGCCCCACAGCAGGGCCGCGCTCTCCCGCATTGCGGCGGCGGCATGGACCCCGCGGACCCAGGAGAGAAGGTCCTTCCTGTTGCCGAAGTTTCTCTCGTGTGTCAGGGCAAACCGGTTCACCGACCATTCCATGAGGCTCGCGCAGGTGGCGCTCATCTGTGACAGAGATCTCCCCATGGGATCGTTCTCCGTGTAATACATGATAGGTCGATTGAACTTGCGCACGAACTCCTTCACGAGCATCGGGGGAGACCACGTCCAGGAACCGATGATCGCCGCGTCGATGCGGGACTTTGAAAGGATGCCCATGAGCAGGTCGATCTCCGAAAAGCTCCGCACGCCGTAGTTGGGTGAGCTGTCCGTGCGCAGCTCCCGCAGCGGGTCCACCGCAGAGACGCCATTGGCGCCAAGGAAAGCGGCCAGCTCGTTCTGCTTGTCCCTGAGGTGCCGTTCCACGGCCTCCGAGGAAATGCCTTCCTCCCTCATGTCGGTAAAGGTGACCAGGGCTACGCGAGGTGTCTCCCACTCCATATCATGCTCCCGCCTTCTTCACGGATCCGAAGATACTCATCAGCCGCACGACCTCCGCCGCAATATCGGCGCGCGCGGCAGCCATCATGTCCAGCTCGCCTCCCATGCTGGTCACCTCGCCGGGATCAAGGAGGTCAGCATTGTGCTTCTGGAACCAGCTATTCAGCGAGTTGATGAACGTGCGCCGCAGGGCTGTGCCGACATTCACCTTGCAGATCCCCCCGGCGATCGCCGCTTTCAGGTCGTCCTTGTCGATGCCCGTACCGCCGTGGAGAACAAGGGGGATCCGGATTCTCTTCCGCAGCTGGGCGAGCAGGTCCAGATCGAGCCTCGATTTCCGCCCCTCAAGGATGTGGACATTGCCCACCGCCACGGCCAGGGCATTCACGCCGGTCTTTTCAACGAATCGCTCCGCTTCGCACGGATCGGTCACGATGCCCGCGCTCATCTTCTTCTCGCCGATCTCCCAGGCGGGCAGTTCCCCAAGCTCCGCTTCGACTTCGGCGCCGACCGCATGGGCGGCGCGCACCAGTGACATGTTGATCTGGATCGATTGCTCGAGGCTGCAGCCTTCATGGTCGCGCATGACCACGTTAAACCCTGCGTCGAGCGCCGTCTCAAGAAGCGCGGGCTCATCGGCCTCGTTGAGGATGAGAGCCATGGGGACTCGCGAATGTTCCGCGACAGACCGTCCAAGGCTGCCGTAATGGTTGATGTTTTCTTTCACCCGTCGATGCCTGTTGCCGAGGAACTTCCCGTTGAACCCGATGATGACGGGAGATTCGGCCTGCTCAGCGGCATCCTTCACGGCAAGCAGGGACTCCAGGTTCCAGGCTTCGAAATATCCGACGGCATATCCGCGATCCAGTGCATGCCGCAACAGACTGGTCATCGAAACTAGTGGCAATGGATTCCACCTTTCCGGATTCGGAAAAAATTCGGCCGCTTTCCTCGACCGCGAACAATAGGCTTATTTATAATATTATAATCATAAACTTTAAAGATTATATTTCACAATGCGTCCGCTGTCAATCTGTCAGCCTGCGGGAAGCCGCACCTCGAAGCATGCCCCGGTCCCGCTGCCCTCTGACACGGCAACGGAGCCTCCGTGGCTCTCTGCGGTGGCCCTCACAATGGAAAGGCCGAGGCCGGCATGCGCGCCTTTTTTCTCGGCGGGCCGGAAGCTGAAGAACCGGTCGAAGATGCGCTCCCTGTGCTCGCGCGGAATGCCCGGGCCGTCATCACAAACCCTGAGAACGGCGAACCCGTCCTCCTTCACGACCGAGACCCGCACAACGCCGCCCGGCGGGGAAAAACCGGCGGCGTTGTCCACGAGGTTTTCCACCACCTGCTCGAGGCGTCCCGGCGGGAGCCATGCGGTCGCTCCCTCACCCTCAACGACGAACGTCACCTGGTTCCCGTTGGATCGCCGCCGGACCGCACTTACCACGCGGACGGCGATCTCCTTCACGTCCACCGAGGCGTCCCCTTCCCCGTCGACGGCGCCGCTGTCGATCCGCGAGATCTCCCGCACCCCGGTGAGGAGGCGTTCCATCCGGCTCACGTCCTCCAGGACCATGGTGAGCATGGCGCGGCGTTCCTCGGGATCGCGGCTGGAGTTCGCGATCTCCGCGGCGCTTCTGATCGAGGCGAGGGGATTCTTGAACTCGTGCGAGACGTCGGAGGCGAACGATTCCATCTGCCCCACGTGGCGCTGCAGCCGGGCGGTGAGCTCCCCCAGGCTGCGGGAAAGCTCTCCCACTTCGTCACGGGCCCGCGAGGCGACGATCCCCCCGAGGAGGCGGCCGCGCGGATCCAGGATGGCATGCGCCTGGTCGCGCAGCCGGCGGATGGGCACGGTGATCGTTGCCGAAACGAGGAGGCTCAGCACGACGGCCGTCACCACGGACCAGAGAAAGAGGCGGAAGATGTCGAGCCGCAGCGCGTATAGGTCGCTCAGCATGCGGAACGTGGACTGTGACACCAGTACGGCCCCCGCAATCCTGCCCTGGTTCGGTATGGGAATCGCGCTGTAGAGGGTGAGCGACTGCTGTCCGGCCGTCACGCGCGTCGCCGCGCCGTACTGTCCGGCCAGGGCATCCTGGATCTCCGGACCGTTGAGCACCTTCGCTCCCGCATAGTACTCGTCGGACTCCGTCGGAGGCTGGGGGGGATGCAGATACTTTCTCCACAGGCGGATCGGAAACGATGCCAGCCTGTAGAGGAATGTCTCCTGTGCCGTGCGCACGGCCGGCAGATCGGGAGGCGCCTGCCGGGCCGCCGTTGCCGCGGCGGCGCTCTCGGCCGAACCGGCGCCAATAGCAGCAGTGTCGACGGGTACGATGCTGGCCGAGTCCGCGAGCAGGGACCCCCCGGCATCGACCACCCGGAGCCTCGCGTCGTGGCGCTGGCGCATGTACCGCAGCACCTGCAGGGAGTTGTCCCGAAGACGGGGTCCCGAGTCCTCGAGCGCGGCCGCGAGGACGCGTCCCTGCTGCACGAGAGAGCGCTCGATGCTCCTGAGGAGCTGCCGCTCGTACGTGCCCAGCGAGAGCAGGCCGGCAATTGGCACGAACACGATCAGCACGTTGAAGGCGAGCACCCGGACCCACATCCGGGACAGGAAGGTCCGCGCCGTCCCACGCACCGCTCACTCTCCCCGCAGCCGGTAGCCCAGCCCGTAGAGGGTTTCGATCCCGTCGAATCCCTCGTCCAGCTCCTCGAGCTTCCCGCGGATGCGGCGGATGTGGCAGTCGATCGTGCGATCGCTCATGTAGGAATCGTGGGGGAAGGCCTCCCCAAGGAGCTGCTCCCGCGTACGCACGTAGCCGGGCTGCCGCGCAAGCGCGTGGAGGATCCGGAACTCGGTCACCGTGAGCCGGACCGGCGTCTCGTTCCAGGCCGCCGTGAAACGGCGCGTGTCCAGGGAGAGGGGTCCGACACGGAGTGCATCGCCGTTCGCTTCTTCGCGTCCGGGCTCCGCGGCCCGCGGGCCGGCGCGTCGAAAGAGCACTTTCACCCGGGCAGCCAGCTCGCGCAGCGAAAAGGGTTTGCACAGGTAGTCATCGGCTCCCAGCTCCAGCCCGAGCACCCTGTCGAACTCCTCGTCCCGGGAGGTCAGGAACATGACGGGCAGGGAGTCCGACGATGCGCGCAGGCGCCGGCACAGCTCCAGCCCGTCCATCCGCGGCATGATGATGTCCAGGATCACGAGGTCCGGCATCGCCGAGGAGAATGATTCCCAGGCAGCGGCGCCATCCGGATACACCGCGGTGCGGTATCCCTCCGCGCGAAGGGCTCGAGAGACGGTCTCGCGGAGGTGCTCCTCGTCATCGACGATCGCCACGAGGGGCGGCAGTGGTTCGCTCACCCTTCGAGTGTATCACACGCCGGTCCTCGCTGAGAACGGGAAATGGGCCGCAATAATTCCGCAACAATCCGTACAGAGAATGTCACGATTTCGCCACCCTCACGCTTCCCCGGCTTCCTACTCTTGCTCACGAGAGGACATTTCATGCACTCCACGGAAGGTCTTCAGGGCGGGCCGCACCGACGCCCGCGCATCTGGCGAATCGTGATCGTCACGCTGCTTATCGCCGCGATCGGCGAACCGATTGTCATGTATCTCACCCTGGCCCGCGAAAAGGAGAAACGGCGGGCCGCCGCCGAGCTCACGCTCGAGACAACAGCAGCGCGAAGCAGTACGACAAGGGGCGCCGCCCGGTGACACGCGGCGCAATGCCTCCCCGCATCACCTCATGATCCCCTGGCTCGGCGAGCTGCTCCTCCCCTTCTTCGGCCCGTTCCGGCTCCTGGAGTCCCGGGTCTTTCTCATCGGCCTCGGCGCGAGTGCCGCGGCCCTGCTCACGTGGCGCCTGCTCCCCCGGCTGTGGCACATGCTCCCGACGGACCAGGTCAGGGCGCACGCCGTGGGCGCTCAGGAAAGCGCGGGCAAACCGGTCGGCGCCGGTCTGATCTTCACCTCCCTCTACGTCCTGATCTGCCTTCTCTCCATCCCCTTCAGCCTTCGCGGGGCGGAGCTTCTCGGGTGCGTCGTGCTCGCCATGGTCGAGGGCTTCCTGGATGACAGGACAAGGAGAGGCTGGCCCGAGTACCGGCTGGCCGTCGCGGATTTCGGCATCTCGCTCCTCGGCGCCATTGCGCTGAGCCAGTTCCAGCCCGTCGAGGTATGGCTTCCCGTCGCGAAGGCCCCCTTCATGGTATCGCCCTGGATCTGGATTCCGGCGGCCACCGCCCTGATCTGGCTCACGATCAACGCGACCAACTGTACCGACGGCGTGGACGGACTTTCGGGAAGTCTCGCCCTGATCGCGTTGTTCTACCTCGGCGTGATCCTCTACGCCATCGTCGGCCATCCCGACGTCGCGCGATATCTGCAGCTCCCGCATTCGGCGGCCGCAGTCACTTATGCGATGCTCAGCTTTCCGATGGCCGGCTGCCTGGCCGGATACCTCTGGTACAATGCGCATCCCAGCGCGGTTCTCATGGGCGATGCCGGCTCGCGGCCGATCGGTTTCCTGCTGGGCACGCTCGTGTTGGCCACGGGCAACCCGGTCCTCATCCTCGTCGTCGCCGGGGTCGTCCTGGCGAACGGCGCCACGGGACTGCTGAAGGTGAGCCTCCTGCGGTTTTTCAGGGTCGGGATCTTCCGCGGAGTGCGCTATCCCCTGCACGACCATGCGCGGCAGAACCTCGGGTGGTCGGACAGCCAGGTGCTCCTGCGTTTCGTGCTCCTGCAGGCGATCGGCACGCCCCTGCTCCTGCTCCTGGTGTTGAAGATCCGCTAGGCCACACCGCCCGCAGGGCGGTATCTAGGGTCGAGGCTGGCAGTGCCAGAATGGCCAGTACGGCAGACGGACGGCCAAGGCCACGCCGCGCTCCGCGCGGTGTGCCCTTGGACATTTCCCCCGGGTGGTGTACAAAGGACTCAATGCCCGTCACACGACCTTTTCTCCTCTACCTGCGCTCGAGGTTTCACCTTGCCCTTGCGCTCGCGGCGGCAGGCTTCGTCGTTCTCTCCGTTGTGTTCCTGCGTCCGCACATCGTCGTGCCGATCGTGGTGATCGCCGTTGCATACGCCGTCCTGACCGGCGCCCTCTTCTTCACCCGCCGGGGGGCAAGGGAAATTGTCGCCGAGAGCGAGGAAGACCGGCTGAAAAAAGTCCGGGATAAAATCTCCCTCTCTGCGTCGCTTCGGGAGCGAATATCAGTACTGAGGCTGGGCGATGAGCGGATGAGCCGCGCGGTCGAGCTCTTCCTCCAGGAGTCCGGCTCGTACCTGGACAAGTGCCGGGAGCTCGACGCCTATTCGCCGCTGGCGAATGAGCGCATCGAGCGCGTCCTGGAGATCTGCCAGGTCTTCCTCGGGGATCTGGATGAAAGTGCGACCGGCCGCAGGTACGGGCTGCCCGGCTCAGGGCAGGACGCGGCGCCCGCGGAGAGCTTTGCCCGCGACATCGTGGAATGCGCGACGGTCGTCAGGCAGCGCACCACGGAGGACCTGCTCGGCATGAGCGGGGAAGAGCGGCTTTCGATCATGAAGGAACTGGAAGAGAAGAAATGAAAAGGACTCACCTGGTCGTCCTGGTGGTTCTCTGCGCCGCCGCCGGAGTGTACGCGACATCCGTCACCCTGAACTCCGTGGAAATGGACGTCGTCGTGCGCACCGACGGCAAGGCGGACTTCTACGAGAGCATGGACTGGCAGGCCTCGGGCGGCGACATGCACGGGTTTTACTTCCAGGGCGCCGCCGTGCAGCCCGTGTTCAACCCGGATCAGTGCTATGCCGACCTCGCGGGCAACGTCCGCGTCGGACTCAGCATCAGGGACCTCGGCAGTGGAAAATACGACGTGGTCCTGGCCGGCGGCCGCGCGTTTTCCGGACATGCGCTGTATTTCCTGAACTACGGCGGGGACCTCGCCGGGCCCGGCCGAATCGGCTGGACGATGTCAACGGAGTACGGGGAATTGTTCTATTTCGACTGGGCATCAGAACAGTGGGACTACCCCATGGGGCACCGCACCATCAGGATCGCGCTGCCCATCGTGGTTTCGGGCGAGAAGGTTGAGCAGGACGTCGTCACACAGGCGGGATTCCGCACCGAGCCGTACGTGAACAAGGAGAACAGCATCGACGCCTACGGGTCGAAGGGCTCGGACGGGAAGTACTACCTCACGCTGCGATTCCACCAGGAGAATCTCCCCGCCTACCAGACCCAGAGGCTGCAGTTCTACCTCAACCGGGCCGCCATCCCGATGGCCGCCGGCGTTCTTGCGGAAAGCACGAGTGCCTCTTCTGCGGCCGGTGGTTCCACAAGCACCTCGCA
>Ga0187870_1003705_pt1 | contig 11511 bp, 10 predicted proteins | sample June2016WEW_13_1_3_FD_132974 | JGI IMG/M metagenome (GOLD analysis project Ga0187870, IMG submission 132974) | Peatland microbial communities from SPRUCE experiment site at the Marcell Experimental Forest, Minnesota, USA - June2016WEW_13_150 | ecosystem: Environmental > Terrestrial > Soil >... | reverse complement strand
TACCTTCGTCGCAGGCGTATACTTCAAGACTGTGCTGATATCCCAACTCCCAACCATGCCGGATTCATGGTACATCTACTCTTGGACCGACAGCAACGGAAACGGCTTCGCAGAAGTTAGCGAAGTCAGCCCCACACCCGTCAACCACGGCAACTAGCAGAGTCTAAAGCCTGAAGATTCATCCTGATACCATGAACCGTTGGGTGTGGTTATTAGAAATCTCTTGGTGGGGATTCGTTGGGCTCTAACTATGAATTCTTGGCTGTCGCACTTTGAAAGGTGCTCCACCACCTCGCAGGGCGATAACTACTTCGAAGGAGCGGTCTCGAAGGGGGAGGGCTCTGACATCGCATCGAATAACGTCGTCGTAGACTTGGTTTTTCTTGCAGAACCTAATGTTCGACAACCAGAGGTCGCACCCAACCAGGTAAGCTCTTTTGCCTGAGATACTCAAACGCACCCTGCTGAGATAACCCCATTTGCCGTAGTCGCAAGCGCAGTCAAGCAACGGATCGAAAGATACGTCAAAAATTCTATGCATTACGTCTGGAACGAGCTCATCCGCGCTTCCCATAGTCACTCATCGGAGAAGTTGAATTGTACCCAATTTGGGCTTCTTTAAGCTTCCAAGACCACTGGTGAATCGATGCCGATATTCGAACCCCGTTTGTCAAAAAGACCCGCGTTCTGTCTATGGCAGAAATCTTCTGGAGGATTGTTCCTAGCTGAAGTGGTTCAGGACTTAGAGAAAGCTTGAATTCCTCCTTGAGTCAGCCCAAGTTGTTGCACAGCTTTTTCCGAATACTCAGAATGATTGACGTAACTTCTGATGATTGGCGTTGGTTACACCAGCCTGAGATGCCGCCTTGCAACACCTGACCTCTGAAGGCGACCACCGCAGTGTCCAAGGCTCGGATGGAAATTCTGCTCAGTCTCCGGACCATTGCGATCACTGCCTTAACAATCTCCGTGATTGTACTCCCACTTTTGGTCCAACCTTCACAGACCTACGCGGTAAGTACATCAATTCCGTTTTCTCAGATAGTGACCGACGTTGTGCAGGCACCAGCAGGAAGTGCTTGGATTATCATGCCAGATTACAGCATCTACACGAGCGCTGGGACGCTGGTACGCAAATCCCCTTCTAAGTGCAATGCGGGTGCAGCGATGGACACGGACATCTTCTCGGCTACATACCTCTTTGGCGCTCTCGCTAACGCTCAAAATGAAGTATTCGACACAAATCCGACTTATGTGTCGCAGATAGTAGCAACCTGCGGTCAACCCCTAGCAATACCAGCGTCGGCGCCCATCGTGATAGTGGCTGGTCCTAGTGTCAACCAAGTCGGCCGCTACTACATCGAGAGCACGGCTCAAACTGTTCTTTACTACGATTGGAACACGAACTGCCTTACCAGGCGCGACACAAGCCAGGCTGTGGCATGTGATTCCACAAGCCCCACAAAGGATATCCTAGCAGTTGAAGCAATTCGCGACTCTGTAGGCCGGCCAGTGTACATTCTTTGGGGCAAGAGCTACCAAGGAACATTTTCAGGAATAGAGTACTTGGTTGAAGTGATTCTGAAAAACCCATCCGCGTACTCGAATTCATGGTATGTATTCGCCTGGAATGATGCATCATCAGGAGCTAGCGCCAACGGGATCCCTGATGCCGGCGATTCATTCACAACCCCTTCCTCTAGTTTCAGTCCCAGTCTCTCTGATTATTCAAGTGCGGCTTGGCAATACTTCGCTCTTGGTAACGGCATTAACTCGGTTAGCCTTCTTCCTCGTGGCTGGATGGGTGGAAATGTCTTCACGTTTTGGGATTTAGGCATGGCCATTGATGGCACAATAGGGGGTTACAAGGATGGTTTCATCACTCAAACTCAATACCAGAGCAGGATTGGTGCGATGCTAGCCTTTCTCGAGACAATGCCGCTAGGTTCCGATGGAGGACCCTACGGCATCTACTACTGGGACAAAGGTGCTCCGGCCGGAGGTGACCCTTGGAATGGATCTGATAGCGGCCGACTCCTCAATGCCCTAGCATATCTAAGAAGAGTGGATCCATCATTTTCAAACCGGATCGATAATCTGCTCACGGGCCGGTTGAAAACTTGGCTTTCCATGCTTACGGTACTAGGAACCGCCGGAACATGTGTCTACGCTCGAGACTTCGAGTTAGGCCTTCACCAATTCAGATATCTGAACAGCAGTTATGACAAAACGGCTTGGTTAACCAACTTCTACGACGCTTGGGTTAGAGGTACTAGGGTTACGGACGCATATGGTAATTCGATGCCTCAAATGTATCAACTAAACCTTGGTCCGATTGCGATTGAACTCTTAGAGAAGGGAGACGACTACAACAACACTTTGAGGTACGCTCAGGACATGACGGCTTGGGCCGCGAAGCGCTATGCTGCTACCGGCATGTATAGTGCCTGGGGGACAGAGCTACATGTCAAACTATCTGACGGGTCGACTCCTTCCAGCGGGGAATTCTTAGTCGCTTACGTGCCCAATGTCGGGTACAAGGCATGGCAAATTAGACCTGATAGCACCGGGACGCTTGTTGATGAAACAAGCCCTTCGTTGGCTTCCACATCCTCCTCAGTCGATGCGGTGTATGCGTTGAAGGTTACGTTTCCAACCAATAGCTGGGTTAACTCTATCTTCTCGAGGTATACCCAATCTGATCTCTGGACGAGCTATGGCTTCCACGACGCTGCATACGAGAGAGGCGGTGTTGATTTGACCGTGAACCTACATCCCAACGCGGTTATATTGCTCGCATCAGCGGTCACGTGAGGGTTGCGAAAGGTCTAAATCAAAAACGTTAGGAACATTTACTTTGCCTGCTAAGAGAAATCTTAGTTTAATCTTTATGCGAATGCTTATGTATGCTATGCAGCCTCAACATGATGGGTAACTGCTATGGAACCACTCTCTTACGTCGCATTGGTGGTTCTCGGTAGCCTTTATCTTTGGACTTTATATAATTTGCCGATTCTTGTAAAAGGGCTGCGCAAATCCTTTCAGAACGTGGCTACTGTACCTCAAGCTAAAAGAAGCGGGGCTTCTCCAAAGTTCTCGATTCTCGTGGCAGCTAAGAACGAGGAGCCTGTTTTGGGCCGGCTTCTGTCCCGTTTGGTTGATGTAGATTATCCCAAAGACCGATATGAAGTGTTGATAGTTGAAGACGGATCGAACGATCAAACAGCGAAGGTCGGACATGATTATGAAGCCAAGTTTCCTAACCTGATTAGGTTCTTTCATCGCTCAAGTTCAACCGGGAAACCAGCGGCCTTGAACTACGGCTTGGGCTTCGCTTCCGGGGAAGTTGTCGTTGTCGTTGATGCTGATAACGTTCCTGAACGGGAGTTTCTAACCAAAGCTACGAAATATTTCGATGATCCTACCGTAATGGCAGTGCAAGGGGTGACGCGTCCAATCAATAGGGATGAAAACCTCATCACGAAACTCAGCTCTTACGAAGAGGGTGCGTGGTTCAGGCCCTACATTCAAGGCAAAGAAACGTTGGGTTTGTTCATCCCACTTACAGGAAGCTGCGGTTTTGTTCGGCGCGAATTCCTTCAGAAGCTCGGAGGGTGGGAGAACACGGCGGTCGCAGAGGACATAGAGCTCGCGGCTCGAATAGTCGAACACGGAGGCCGAATCCGCTACGCCACAGACATTGTATCATTCCAGGAGTACCCGTCCTCACTACGTCAATTAATTGTCCAACGCACTCGTTGGTTTCGAGGTTACCTGCAAACTTTCGTGAAGTATGGGTCACTGCTCAAGAACCCGAACAAGGTTAGTGTTGACGCTGAGGCTACACTTGCGGGGCCTCTTGTACTCAACCTCACCCTCATTACGTATGCGATTGCGATTCTTGACGCGTTCATGCCTTCTCGGACATTTTCTGACTTTCCTGTCCTCATGTTGGCTGACGCCGCTACTATTCTTACAGTTGTAACTTTGATGGTTTGTAGCTTCGCGATATTCCATAGTATTCGCCCGATGAGACCTCGAAATCTCATTTGGATCCCCTTGGTGTTCGCGTACTGGTTCCTACAGACAGCAATAGCGGCGAACGCTCTACTACAAATGGTCCTTGGAAGAAAAGCTGTCTGGGTCAAAACGGAAAAGACAGGCAAGATTACTTTCAGGCCGGAGATGGTCGGCCTCCTGTAACTGTGACCTGCTATACATCGAGCGTGATTGGATTCCATATTTCTACTACGACCAAGTCATCTAGTCAAACCTCTTGCGAGCTTAGCTGTTTGCATTGTCCGTGTCAAGCCAGACAATACGTTCAATGCAAAAATCAGCAAAAGGCTGGAGCGTTAGGAGGCGTCTTTCTAACATACGAAAGTAAAATCATAAGCAGGTTTGAATATCCTGGAATTGCATTCACTTGCCTGATCTGCGCCAAGTCGGCCTAGCTTTCTTTGTAGTTGTCTTAGTTCTCTCGCCAATTATGATCATGAGTGGGTTTTCTGCCTCAGTCAGTGCGCGGATTCCCATTGTAGGACAAACCGAAGTCTCATCGGGTGTGACGTCCGATCCGACAATTAGGGAACCACGCCCACCATGCCTTTCACCAACTCCATTCGACAGTTCAACGCAACTGATCCAACCTGGAAGCGGAACGAACACGATACCAGGTAGCACGGTGCCTCCAGCCCGAAATCATCTAGTTACAAGGAACAGTGAACTGCCAGAGTCCACGCAATTGCATATGGAGCTGGTCTTTAACATTAGAAATCCAGTCCAGTTCAAACAGTGTCTCTCGTCACTGAGTGACCCGGCGTCTGACAACTACGGGCATTTCTTGAATAGCACAACTCTCGGACCTTATGCCCCAACGCTTGGTCAAAGATTAAGCATCGTGGCGTTTCTGAAGGCCAGTGGTTTCACGGTAAGTGAGGGATTCTCTCCTCTCGTTTTGAACGTCAACGCGACGGCTGCGGGAGCCGAGAAAATGTTCGGAATCAAGATTGGACTTTACCGTCCGGGGTTAAGGTCAAGCTTCTACGCCACAGATTCTGATCCAAGCCTTCCTGTGAATTTCGCGGAGCTAACCATGGGAATCCTTGGGCTAGATAACTACACAACAGTCAAACCTGCTGAGTCACCTTGCTCCGGGCCTCAAATTTGAGTGCTCGAAGGGCATAAATTCAGGCGGATGGGCCGATTGGGATTCTTCTAATGTCGGGATTTCCGATCGTGTCCAATATGTCTCGTCGCCGCACTCTTCGGTTTCTCACATGATACTGGAACTGAAAATTCCCCTAACTTTTGCCAATCTGAAGACTCAAATTCCAGGCAAGATTGGCATTGCAATCGAATTCTCTGACTACTGGAGAGAGGTTTTTGCAGACTATCCATCTAGCTGGGACTGGAAGGACGCAAGCTCTTGGGGCACATTGGATTTCGCGTCGGCGCCGATACCGGAATTTTCGTTCACTAGCGTGCCGTTGATTCTGTCAGTCCTGTCCGTTATCGGGCTCCTCAGATTGAAAAAGCAATTTGTCCCGTCGTAAAGCAGAAAGAAGAAAGAAGACGAGCATCATTACGTGTGTGTGCGCACTACTGTTACGTTGACAATCTTACCAGTCTTCTGCTCTTAGTAGGGTTCCATTCCGAGTCAAATGTCGTACTGTAGTGCTGTTGTACTGTTGGAAACTGTGCAAGAGACGATACCTCCAGTCATTGTGCACCCCACTGGAGTAAACTCGCTGGTGGTGTTCGTTCTGTTCCTAACGGTGGTTTGGGTGGGGATCTGACCAGGAGAGCACGGAGGCATATCACCGCCCCCACAAGGGCGCGTCGGCGTACTTGACGTGTGAATGCCCTCCAACGAAACCGAGGCCGCCAAAACAACTAGACCTAGACACAAGATCGCAACACTTAGGAAGATTCGCCAGTTAATCATTTCATGTCTCTTTGACGATAGAAGCGGAGACTCGTATAGTTCTAGGTTTTGGTACAGGTCAAGACGTATGTCATGATTTCTTAAAAACAAATATACCATACATATTCTACCTTAACACATTCTATATGGAAAGATTTCTTAAGCCAATGTTCTGCAGATGACCGGAGCATGACAAGGTTTCTGTTGGTTCTCGCAGAGGTATTATTGTTAGTTTTGGTGACAAGTTCTTCGGCGAATCTCACCAGCGCTCGGTCTCCGATGCAACAGCCGAATCAGACCTCTTTCACATTAAGCTTCGAGGGCACTCTGAATATTGTGTATGGTGACTCCAAGAGGGGTGACATTGGTGAGACGCGCTATACGCTGGCTCTTGCGAACGGGTCAAGTGTCCCTCTGCAGTACATTGGTCAACAAACGCTCGCGAGTTATTTCTTGAAAAGGGTCCTTGTGAGTGGACGACTCGGTCCAAGTCAGAATGCGGTTACAAAAGGTAAGACCTCGTGGTCGATCTTGGCTGACAGTGTCACGCTCGCAGACCAGCAGCTGCAACCCGATCAGAACTCTGCCAATCAGGTTACCGCAACAGCTGTGACGGGCACGAAGAAGGTGCTTATGTTGCTTCTCAGATTCTCCGATGATTCATCAGTTCCGCATCCGCCAAGCTTCTACAGCGACCTAATAAATCCCAGCACGCCTCCCTCATACCTTCCAGCTACAGTCAACGGTTTCTACATCAACGCCTCTTGGAATCAATTCCATTGGGTTGCCGACGTGGGGGGAGCGGGAGGAGTTCCTGCCACTGACTGGTTGACGCTAACGTACGGCAAGTCTCACTACGCTCCATGCGATTGGAGCACCTCATGCGCCGATCTTAACGCGATAACAAACGACGCGATTACAGCCGGTGTCGCTGCGGGAATCAATTTCCCGGCTTATGACAATGTGAATTTTGTTATAAGCAACGATCTAGACTGTTGCGCATGGGGCGGCAGTTTCACTGCAACAATTAACGGCGTCATGAAAAACTATGGAGCCACTTGGGAGCCCCCTTGGGGGCAGGAAGCTGGAACTTACTCGCATGAGATGGGACACAGCCTCGGGCTACCACATTCGGGCTGGGTGTACTACGCGTATGACAGCCCATGGGATGTTATGAGTGCCGTTATGACGGCGACATCTTGGTCATGTGGATCCTACTACTCAGCTAACGACGCGGCCACTGACTCATTATACTGCGGCAATCCCGGAGATACAATCAGCGCGCCATACAAAGACTATCTAGGATGGATTGATCCCAGCCATGAGGCCGTGACAAGCACGAGTGCAAGCGTAACTGTGTTGCTCGACGGCGATGCACTGCCACTTGGAACCGCAAAGAAGATGATCAAAGTCTGCATCACGGGGTCCCCCTGCACGGGACCAAATGCGCATTATTTCACAGTAGAAGCCAGAGTGAGGTCAGCCTATGGGGACGGAGGTATTCCCGGTGAGGGTGTCATTATACACATGTTCGAAGCCGATAGACCAATCATCGGCGGTAACTGTTTCTTCAACAGTCAATCAGGCTGGGCTTGGCCCATCGACTCAACCCCAGGTGATTTCGACTCTGTTAACTGCAATTCTGGCGGTCGACCATACCCCGACTATGCGCTGTTTAACGCTCAGTGGAATCCAGGTCAAAGTTATTTAAATTCCACATACGGCTTGACCATCAAAATCCAAAGCAGATCCGACTCCACGTTTACCGTGATTATCAATGGTGGCTCAGTGCCCTTCTCTTCGTTGAGTTCGGTCCTGTTGAATGCCGCCTCGAACACCGTGTACTTCATCTTTCCTGACGGAAACACGGCGCACGCGAAACCTGCTGGAGTGGGTTATGCTTCCGTCACGGACTGGACGGCGTTAGGTTTCGCGTATGGCTCGTTGACAAATATGCCGCAGATAATAGCCTTGGACACGAACAGTGCCTACATTGACCAGAGCACGGGTGCGCCGAAAGTTAGCAACAAGATCATCGTGCTTTTCGGTGGACCCCTAGTCAACGAGGCAGTCCACTACTACGAAGCAAATGGTATTGCTCCTCTACATTGGGGGCTAGTCGGCGGATGGACATCTGGCACTGAATATTACTACAATCGAAATAACCAGGCGGTTGCTAGCATACCGCTTTCTGTTCTTGGGCCTGAAAGTCAGGATATGGGTTTGATTGAGGCCTTCAAGGACCAGAACGGGAACACGGTGATAATCTTTTCAGGATTCGGTTGGCAGGGGACCTTCGTCGGAGGCGTTTACTGCAAGACTGTGCTGATATCCCAACTCCCAACCATGCCGGATTCATGGTACATCTACTCTTGGACCGACAGCAACGGAAACGGCTTCGCAGAAGTTAGCGAAGTTAGCTCCACACCCGTCAACCACGGCAACTAGTAGAGTCTAAAGCCTGAACTAATAGATCCAGTCGCGAATGGCTGTCATTTCGAATACCCGCTACCATCCAGTCTGGACGCGTAGTTTGAGACGCAGGTTACTCTGAAGTCACTTTGGATGCGACTAGCAAAGTGCCTAGACGTGGTATCTTTGGGCTTAAGACTGTAGCGAGTAGGAGGATGAGGGTACCCAGCGCAGGGCATTAGTGCAAGCGGTTCTCCGGACAGGAAATGGTTGGGTTAGGACAGAGAAGACTGGTAGAACTACTCTTAGTCCAGACATGGCCGAACTCTACTAGCGACTTGTGACTTATGAAAACGTCCGTCCTACGAGATGTTCAGAAGACGGCCGGCGCGAGACCCCATCTCCGAGTTCTAAATGAAAGATCGACGAAACGGATCTGGCTGATGGAGCCTGGAGCTTTCAGAGAAAGAGTTTTGAAAGGCAAGCCCAGTCTAGCTAGGTGGGTACTGCTCTTATCAGTTCGCCAAAGGTTGTAAGCGAGTTGGCTCAAGAAACGAGCAAATCCTTCAGGACCGAAGCATGCGGCCTCGTCACAGCCTCTCTTTTCTTTGGTCTGGTCATACTTGATATTGTTGTCGTGGAGAGCGTTTTCCGTCCCTCGGCACTATGGAACGAGATATGGGTGTGGAACATCATCTTTTGGACTTTGATTGTTGCGCTACCCATTGCAGTAGCCATAAGGATGCGATCGCATCTGCCGCTGTTCATTCCTCTACTGGTTGCTTTTGGACTTGAAGACACGGCATTCTACTTGTTGCAATTGCAACTGCCCATGTACTACGTCGGTGTCAGTATCCTGGGTGTATGGGAACCCAATCGCGAGGTCGTTTTCATGCTTAACCTTCTAGGAATGTCTATTGCGGTGATAATCGAGTCAGTGTATCGGGTCTCCCATTTCGGCAGAAAAACAACTTGGAAAGGGCTACGCAGTATCCCAGGGAACTAACTCAGAGGCTTCGTTGCCCGAATCCCCGGCGAGCTAAAGGGTCTCTCCATTGTGGAAGATTGATGGGAGGGCGGCGACGAAGAATAGGTTGGATAGGATTATTGTGGCCGAACTGACCTCTGCTAAGATTGAGTTCAGCGAGATTTCTGTTAACATTAGACTGAGGATTCCTATGCTCAAGATAGTTATCAAGGGCTTCAACGCCTTCCTGGCACTCGTCCGATATCGTCTGCGGAATAGCATTGAAGAGATCCAAAGATAGACTGCTGCGATGGAACTGGACTGGCTCAAAATGACATTCGCAGAGCGTTAGGAGAGTCATTCATCTTATCTGGCCAGCCGTGGAATCGGCCTGAGACCAAGTCTTAAGCGATAGTGTGCTTTCTGTACATGTTGGGTTAGCAATTGCGGCAACAAGCATTGGTTACAGGTGCAGCCGGTTTCATCGGGAGCCATCTTGTTGACCAACTCCTGAACAAAGGATGGGGCGTGATTGGGTTTGACAATCTCTCATCAGGTAGGAAGGAAAACCTTGGCTCAGCCAATGAGTTTCCCCAGTTCCGATTCATCGAAGGCGACCTCGCTGACCTTCATAACATAAGACAAGCTTTGGGTGAGTGTGAACTTGTCTTTCATCTAGCCGCGAACCCTGAGGTTCAGCGGGGTTCCGTGGAGCCGAGCTTACATTTCCAACAGAACCTGCTCACAACCTTCAACCTTCTTGAAGCCATACGCGCCCGCGGAACCCACACGAAAATGGTCTTCGCCTCAACATCCACAATCTACGGTGAACCCTCAATCATGCCAACCCCAGAAAAGTATGGGCCTCTCCTGCCGATCTCTGTTTACGGTTCAACGAAACTGGGCTGCGAGGCCTTAGCCGCGTCCTACACCCAACTCCTCCCACTTCAAGTGATCATCTTTCGCTTTGCGAACGTTGTCGGCCCTCGGGCTAGACATGGGGTCATATACGATTTCATCTTGAAGCTTCGCAGGAATCCTTCTGAACTTGAGGTTCTGGGGGATGGAACACAAAAGAAATCGTACCTCCATGTCAGAGATTGTGTGGACGCATTCCTAGCGACCATAAACGATTCATTTTGGGAAACGAGCGTTGATGTTTACAACATTGGAACAGCCGAGCAGACGGGCGTTCTCAGGATCGCGGAAACCATCACACAAGCGATGAACTTGCGTAACGTCGCCATTAGAACTACGCCTGGTCCTCAAGGCAGAGGGTGGCCGGGAGACGTCAAGACTATGCAACTCGATATTTCAAAGATGGAGAGACGCGGATGGAAACCAAAGATGAATAGTGATGCGGCAGTCCGCCTTGCAACAACGGACCTCCTCTCCGAGCTATCCTAGGTCCGCGTGCGAGGCTTTGGTCACTGATGTTTTCATGGGAATTGAGGAAGGCAGAAGCACGGATTCTATAGGAAAATAATAGGGAAAAAACGTAGAAAAACGTCTATCGGCTACTTTTAGGCACTTATTTCTTTATTTTCTTCTTTTTATGGGCTTTTGCCACTCTGCGTGTCACCTCAAAGCGTTTCGAGCTAGCTAGCCTCAAATCTCAACGCATATGCGGTTTATGCTTAAAAGATAATCGATTACCCCAACAGTTCGACCTAGTCAATATTAGGCGCGCGAAGAAGAATGCGGCGTTCAACAATGTTAGCATCAAACATCGATTTCAACCCGGACTTCGACGAGTCCGACCTTGATGAGCGCGAACGAGAGGTTTTGCGTTTCCTATCCAGTGAACAGAACGGATACTTTTCTTTCCAAGGCCTAAGGCGGAGATTGGGCTTTCACCAGGAAACCCTGACTCGAACTCTCAAACGCCTCGAAGAAGCGCAGGCGATTGAAAGAACTGCCGAGGGTTACAAGGCGAAGAATCATGGTAATGTGTATGCTTTCACTGTGCGAACCAACCAACACTACGCCAAACCAGTAATCGACGCATACCTCCCTGCCCAGATCGACGTCACAATCCTGTTCCAGAAGCTGCGGGGGCGGTGGTTTAGCAATTTCCGTTGGCTGGGATACTCACACGACGGAACCCAGCTATCAATGAGTTGGATTAGCGAGGATGGACAAATGCAGCTCCAAGCACGCATTGGCGGTGGCAAAATAGCGATAACGGCTGATGCGTTCGCAAAGC